>Ga0209371_1000034_pt1 | contig 379021 bp, 349 predicted proteins | sample AgamicAtAmrz_FD_187165 | JGI IMG/M metagenome (GOLD analysis project Ga0209371, IMG submission 187165) | Agave microbial communities from Guanajuato, Mexico - At.Am.rz (SPAdes) (version 2) | ecosystem: Host-associated > Plants > Roots > Rhizosphere | place: Guanajato, Mexico | collected...
TTGGCGATCTTCACTGGAGTGAGGTTATCGGGGAGAGCGGGCAGTGGCAGTTCACCGTGCCGGCGGAAACGCTGCAGGCGATGGGGGAAGGGAGCTACCGCGCCGCGGCCACCATCACCGACGCGGCGGGCAACCGCGGTTACGCCTCGTCCGGGGTGGAAATCTACGCCTCTGAGGCGCTGCCGGCCCTGACGCTGGACCCCGTTACCGGCGACAACGCCGTGAGCTACAAGGAGGGGATCTATGGCGTGACCCTGACCGGCACCGCGTCTCATCTTCCTTCCGGCACCGCCATTGAGCTGACGCTGGACGGCCGGGTCTGGCAGGGCAGCGTCAGCCGTGACCGGTGGCAGGTCGACATTTCCGACAGCGAGCTGAAGACGATTAAGGATGGCAACTACAGCATCACGGTCAGCGCAGCGGACGCGGACGGCAACAGCACCAGCCTGACCCACGACCTGCTGCTCATCACCCACTACGGCAGCAGCAGCCCGAAGGTGACCGTCGACCCGGTGACGCTGGCCGATGCAGTTCAGCATGATGGTGAGACGTGGTACGTCCTCAGCGGCACGCTGGAGGCTCCGCTGCCACTTAACACCTTCTCGGTTCAGGTTGACGATACCTTCCACTGGAATAAAGTCACCATTCAGCCGGATGGCAGCTGGCGGGCGGAAATCAGCGCGTCGGAGCTTTCAGAAGGGGGCAACCACCTGACGTTCGGCGTACTGGACGGCGCCGGAAACTGGTTCGAACAGGGGAGTTATGTCACAGCCGATCTGACGTCGCCAGTCACAGGTAACGGAGGCGAGCCAGTCCCTGCAATGGATACGCCATTTGGCGATGGTCTGTTGAGCCGCGCGGAGAAAAAAGAGACTGAGACGCTGACCGGCACCACGGGCATCACCGGCAGTGGCCAGACGGTCACGATCAATATTGGCGGTAAGCATCACGCCGCAACCGTCAGCGACGATGGTCACTGGAGCCTGTCCCTGACGCCAGGGATGATGAAAACCGGCTTTGGCAAAGGTCAGCACGACATCGTCGTGACCGCAACCGACGCTGCGGGACACTCGGCAACAATGACGACGCATTTCCAGGTAGAGGCCTGTAAGCCAAAAATCGCAGCCAGTCATCTTGCGGACAGTTCTCAGGTTCATCCGGAAGTGAGTCACGACCCGCGACCGGCTGGAATGGCTGAAACCCATGCTCTCTTAACGATGAAGGCCGGAGAGCATCAAAGCCCGTCACCGGCTACCGGTCAGGCAGCCCAGACCGTTCAGCCTGAAATTTCTGAGGTGCAACACTCTGCACTGAGCGGGGAAAGGCTGATCGCTGGCGAGGCTGACGGGCATGTTAACGTCGTTTCGGACAGCAGCAGCGCCAGTGACCGCCAGACGGGAATCGCTCATGTCGTGTCGCCGGAGCCTGCAACCGAGGCCGTCAACCCCCTCTTCGGAACAGAAAGCAGTGACGCCTTTTCGTTTTCCTTGACGAATCTGCTTGCCCGACAGGACAACGTGGTGGGTCACGACACGTTACCGCTGAATGCCACGCACGATGCGCTGGATTTTGCCACGCTCGGGCTGAAAGCAGAAGACAACCCGGCGATCGATCTGGGAGCCTTCAGCAATCATGGCGTCACGCCGGTACAGACTGACCTGTCGGTACTGACCTCCGGAGCAATGACGTTAACAGGCGCGGATGGCAACGTGGTCACGTTGAGTCACACAGAAGGCGGTGTCTGGAATCTGGAGGGCGCGCGTACTCCGGACAGTCATCAGGGCGAGCTTTACCCCAACGGTTCTGTCAGCCATCAGGGCACACTGGCGGATATCCTGAACCAGCATAATCAGCATCAGCAACTGGCTTGATCCTGACGGCCGGAGCGGCTATTCGCCCCGGCCGATTTGCACTTTAAATCAGGTTCTGTCTGCCACTCAGGCAGACAGAACCTTCATTCCATCGTTCAGCCTGATGCACATCAGCGTTCCTGCGGATCAGCGCGGGAATTTACGCTGCATAAATGGTGACGGATCGCATCACTGGCATCAAAAACAGACTCAAGATGGTTACTGTTCTTTATCTGCCGGACAGTAATGTTCTGATTTGCGCACCCCTCAACAAATGCGGCTACCTGGCGCGAATCAGCGAGTTCATCACACTCCGGGAGAAGCACGGTGACGGGTAATGGCAGGGCAGCCAGCTGCCTGGCTGGCTGACGGGGTGTCAGGGCGTTTGCCATGTTTACGCTGTACGCCTCTGCAAAGTCAGGTCTGGCTGTCAAAACCTCTTCAGGAAAATGGAGCTTTACGGCGTAGCGCCTGCCCCACAATTTTCCCTGCGTCAGCGCATTAACGATAAAAGGCAGTCTGTTTACGGATGAGAATGGCGTTGCACCTGTTCTGATGATGCGGGCTGGCGCAAAGGGGCCAAACTCGGGTGCCAGTAAAATCAGGCTGTCAGCCTTATAGCGCGGAGCGTGGCAGGTGAAATAATTAATCAGCATGCCACTGCCGCTTGAGTGACCCAGCAGATGAATTCTCACGCCGGAAAACCGATCGGTAATCGCGTCGAGCACAGTATCTACATCCCGCCAGATCTGCTGTGGGCTGGTCACGTCACCTTTTGGCCCCGATGAGCGGCCATGCCCGCGAATATCCACCAGACAAACACAGACGGCCCCCAGTGCGCTTATCTGGCGGGCAGGAATGGCATACCCCGCGTCGGCGTTAACGCCCCCGCCGTGATAGATGAGAATAACATCGCTCACCGCGCCAGCGGGCAGATAAAGCCGGAAGTACACCCCCCCTGACTGGTGTTCTTCAACATTTTCAAGAGCCGGTAAGTGCGAACTGAGCTGGTCAAAACGCTCAGTGAACCGCCTGAATAAAATCACGCTAATATCCATTTTATGACCTGCGCGGCCTGTCATTCAGGGCAGGGTACAGATCTCATGGCCTGAATCAGGCCGGAAATCAGTTTTTTAAGCGCAGATCTTTTCCTTGAGTCCGGTCAGTGTATTCATCAAAAACCGATATTCAACCGAAACATCAACATCTGATTCTGTGAACGCGCGGCATCCAGACCCAGCGTGGCCTGATAAGCGAGGCCTGGCGTGATGTTGTGAGGTAACAGAAAATCAATCGCAGTTCCTATCGTCATATTCTGACGGCTTTGCTCCGTCAGCGGCACCCGCCAGGTATCATCGCCCGTGTCGGCATAGCCTACCCGCGCCTCGCCCGTGTGGCTCAGCGTCTGCGCATATTCCAGCCGACCCTGCAGGCGTACGGCGCCCCACCGGGCCGGAACCGCGCGCTCTGCTCGCAGCCCGCCGCCAGTCATGACCTGCGAAAAAGTGTGAGGGGCATAGGCCAGACTGAAAGCACCTGCACGGTTTTCGCTATAGCCATCCAGTCTGGTCTGGTAATACTGCAGACGGGCATAGGGCGAAATCAGCGTATCCGCTGAGCGAAATTCATAACCGGATGTCAGCGAACTGAATATCTGGCGCCCTGAGCGGCTGCCTCGCGCTTCCCCTCTGGTTTCTTTAACGTAACGCCAGCTATCAAAATGCATTTGCCCCTGTCCAAGCAGTCCATCAACAAAAAACGCGCCCGGATGATAGCTGCCATAAAGCGCCGTGCTGAATGCGCGCCCTCTGCTCCGTGAACTGTTGTCTCCGATGTCACTGACATCGCGTCCGAAGCCTAAGCTCATGCCTGCGGTTACCGCTGGTGATAGACGGTAATCGGCCCCGGTGGTAATGCCTGCCGTGGTATGGCTGAAGCGCACGCCATTATCCTTATCGCTGCCAAAGTCTATATAGCCTCCGGTCCAGAAAGAGAACCGATCAGGCTGCTGCGAGGGTGCGAAAGACTGCGAAGGAGACGGTGCCGCACGGTTTTCTGCCAGTGGCCGCTGATGTTGCCAGGCGGAGGCCCACATTTTCTGGTCGGCATCCTGCTCAGGCCGCGAGGAGGGCATCGTAAAGCGAATCCCCTGCATGTCAGAAGGTAAACTGGCGCCACTGTGTAACTGCTCCAGCCGGTCACCGACGTTCTGCAATTGCGCCCGGGCAAAATTTTGTGCAGCACGATACTGGGCGCTGAGCATGCCAATCACGTCGGCATCCCGTGCCGGATTAGGGCGTTCCGTAATCGTCAGCATGATTCTGGCAGGCTGAGTCGTGCCGGACGGTCCGCTGAGCGCGTATCTGAGAACGACGCTCCCGCTGGCCTGAGCCGCGGCGGTGAACAGCAACTCGTAGTCCTCACCGGAAGTACGCACCGATGCGGTGCCGACGTTGCGATCCGGCTGGTCAAGAAGCTGCGCCCCCGTGAAGGGACCGCCGGTCGCGCCGCTGGTGAGAGAGATCGTGACCGACTGACCCGCGTTGAGCGTGGCGCTGTGATCCGTCGCCACTGCTGATGCAGCGCCGATCTCAAGGGTATAGGCCCTCTGCCCGGTTTTTCCGGTCGCATCGGTAACCTGGACAGTGAAGGCGCTACTTCCGCTCTGCTGAGGCGTACCGCTAAGCTGGTTATCTGTGAAAGTCAGTCCGGCAGGCAGCGATCCATTGAGCTGCCACTGATAAGGCGCCACGCCCCCGTTAATGCTGAAAGTCTGCGCATACATTTTTCCGGCGACGCCCTGAGGCAGCGCCCCTGATGCGGGCTGCACCACCAGGGGCGACTGCAGCGCGCCATTCACAGTAAGCGTATAGCTTGCGGTACCGCTGGCCCCGGCACTGTCCAGAGCTGAAATCTGGAAAGTATAGGTTCCTGCTGCGGCAGGCGAACCTGTCAGAACGCCTGTCGATCTATCAAGTGTTATCCCGGCAGGCAGGCTGGTGGCACTGAAGGAGTAGGGCGCAGTGCCGCCACTGACGCTGATAGTCTGGCTCCACGCTTTTTCTGCAGTGGCGGCTGGCAGCGCACCACTGGCCGGTGTCAGGGCCAGAAGCACTGGCGAAACTGTGAGCGAGATACGCGCCTGGGCCGAGGAGCCACTGCTGTTTGCAGCCGTGTAGGTAACGCTGTCGCTACCGACATAACCCGGTACGGGCGTGTAGATAATAGCCGTACCGCTGACGACCGCACTGCCGTGAGTCGGCATCTCCATAATACTGACGGATGTTACGGTGCCGGCGATGCTGAGAGTAACAGGATTATCACTACTGTTTGCCGCGACAGTTGCTGCACTGTCACTGACTACCGGTGGTGCAGCATTGACGATCAGTGAGTAATCCGAACTGCCCGTGGCCCCCAGTGCATCTTTGACAGCAACCCGAAAGTTGTAATGGCCTGCAACGGAAGGCGTCCCGGATACGGTTCCGGAAGCAGGATTCAGGGTAAGGCCTGCCGGAAGCGCCGTGCTGCTCCAGGTATAAGGTGCGGTACCGCCCGAAGCGGTCATCGTCTGCGACCATGCGCTTCCTGCCATCGCAGACGGGAGTGCTCCTCCGGTAGGTGAAACCGTGAGCACCGGGGCGGTAACCGTCAGCAGGACTGTGGCATCAGAAGATGTTCCGCCACTATTAGAGGCGCGCCAGACAAACCTGTCGCTGCCGGAAAAACCGGCTGCAGGTGTATAGGTGATCGCCGTCGCCGAGACGGTGGCCGTACCCTGTGAAGGCGGCGTGACGATCGTAACAGCAGTCGGAGTGCCGCCCGTTATTGTCAGCGGTATCAGATTATTTACACTGCCTGCCGCGACTGTGCTGCTGCTGTTTGCCGATGCAGGTGGTGTCTCTGAGCGGTTTACCGTGATGCTGTACGCACGGGTCGTTCCATCCTGTGCGGTGACCATAACTGAAATAGCATTGCTACCTGTTGTCAGGCTGATAGCGGGCGAAGCAGAACCTGAGGCGACGATCTGACCGTTGACGCTGACAGTGGCATGACCTTCGCTAACTACAGGCGTGACTGTAATGGATGTCACGCTGTCTGCAACCCGCGCACTGTAGTTGCTGGTCATCGGGCTGAACGATGGCGACAGTGAGCCTGCTGAAAGCGACAGCCCTGCCAGGGTCGCATCGTGAGAGGCGGTAATGGCGCTGGTGCAGTTAAACACCAGATTGCTTATCTGGCCATGCGACGTGGTGGCACGAACCGCAAGACCATTCGCTTCCAGGCTTCCAGCAGGGACAGTAATTGACACACTGTGCGGAGTAGTACTTGTGGAGTTGGTCGCATTGTACGTCTGCCCGTTGCTGAAATCATAGCGGGCCAGGCTCACGCTATCAGTATTCATAGGCGGAGCGCCCGCACCCGAGCCGCTGTCGGTGAAGCTCAGCGTCAGCGCATCACCCGGCGCGAAGTCGGCTGCCGGGTATCTGTTGCCGGTGTAAGTCAGCGAAGAGGAGCCGGACAAGCTGTTAACGACGGCACAACCCTGTGAAAGGGCCAATGCCCGATCTGCTGAACATAACAACAGCATTGCGCAGAACAGGTTTGTACATAAACGTCTGAAAGAGAAACTCCGCTCCATATATCACCCAAAAGTCAGAAAGTGTCATCAGAAAAGTCATCAAAGAATCAGGATGAAATAATTATTCGGTCGGCGTGTCTGACAGCCATTGCATGCTGTTCCGATGCGGGCTACTACCTCCTGTTCATGGCTTTATCATCGGCAGGAGAAGACAAAACTGAAGTCGTTTATCTGTCTGGCCGGCTGTCTGTCTGCCACTGCCGATCCCCGATAGTTTCGCTGAGACTTCCCCGCTGCTGTGCATCCGGGATATAAGGGTGCGCCTGATCGGTTACCGCCTCGCCTTTGCCACAGGCCAGGGTATTACTCTGCGGAACATGTTCAGGCATCCACAGGCAAGGGAAAACGACGGCGATCCCGGGCCGGTTTTCAGGCACGGACCCTGAACAGAGGAACCGATCACATCCTGCCTCTTGTGCTTTGCCCGCCAATCAGGAATGCTCAGTCAGGCCTGAACCCACCATACCGGGTGAAAACATAAGGATAAAATTCATGGACATCGCTATCCGGACTCCTCTGCTTCATTCACTGCCGCTAAGCCAGCACTGCGGCGCTCACGTCTGGCTCAAGATGGAGTCGTCGCAGCCGACTGGCTCGTTTAAGCTCAGAAGCGCAGGGCATATTTGCCGCCACTACGCAGAAAAGGGCGCGAAAGGTTTTATCAGCTCCTCCGGCGGTAACGCAGGTATCGCGGTGGCGCACAGTGGCCGCAGGCTGGGATTACCCGTCACTGTGGTGGTGCCGGAAACCACTTCCGCCAGAGCCAGAGAGCTGATTGAACAGGAAGGCGCCAGGCTAATCGTTCATGGAAAGATCTGGAGTGAAGCTAACGATTACGCGCTGTCGCTGGCGACGGCGGAGCAAATCTATGTGCATCCTTTCGACCATCCCCTGTTATGGGAAGGGATCAGCACACTGGTGGATGAGGTCATCAGCGAAGGTGTCAGACCGGATGCGGTGATGCTTTCCGTGGGCGGTGGCAGCATGCTATCCGGCATCGCGCAGGGGCTGGAAAAGCATCAGCTGAGTCATATCCCGATTTATGCGGTGGAAACCGAGGGCACGGCCTCGCTGAACGCGTCACTGAAAGCGGGTCAGCTTGTCCGGCTGGATAAGGTCAGCGGGATTGCCACCACCCTGGCCGCCAGTCAGGTGTGTGAAAACGTGTTTAATGTGGCTACCCGGCTGGACGTCAGAAGCAGCGTGGTTTCAGACGAGGAGGCGCTGAGAGCCTGTCGGCGCTTACTCGACGACCACCGTGTGCTGACAGAGCCTGCCTGCGGCGTGACGCTGTCACTGCTATACGACCGAAAAGTCACGTTTAAGCCTGACGAGAATGTGCTGGTCATTGTGTGCGGCGGGGCCTCGGTGACGCTGGCAGGCCTCACCGGCTGAACCGAAAACGCCCGTGCACGGGCAGAGGGTGCAGGCTGAACAGCGGATGATCTGCTCAGGCAGCAGACTGTTCTTCTGGCATGCCGCTGGCCGTGATGCCCTGAAAAAGGATCAGATCGGAGTGAAACCCATTAACGATCCCACTTTCCGTCTCGGGGTATTGCCTTTTCCGCCGGCTGGCGGAGCAAGGCGACACCTGCACCCGCTATCGCAGCTGTGACCGGAAAGAGCGTATAGAGCAGGGTCTGAGACATCAGAGCGTCCTTAGTAAAGTGGAGCAAATTACGGTAAGAGTCTGATCGCAGACAATAAAAAAATCAGGATAAACAGGAATCTTTGCAGCAGCGAGCGAAGGGCGCTGCATATTGCAGAAGCACGCCTGCGTGACTGATAAAAAAAGGTCGCAACGTTGCGACCCCTTTTGCTGACCAGCTAAAGTTCTACTTACTCTCTGCCCACTTAGTGATCTGATTATCAATTTTGCCATCAAGATAGTCGGTGAAATGAACGGAGCCCGCTTTAATTAACATTGCCAGGCAGGCGGCAAAAACCAGCACCAGTAAGACTCTGCTAATACTCATAACCTTTCCTTGTATGAATAATGCCCCCTCCTTTATACCTGCTGCATTCTGATTGTGATAGTCATTGGTTAATCAATTTTAACTTTCCGGGTGCTTTGCTCATCCGCTGATTTTTCTTTATCCTGCGCGAAATCTTTCAAAGCCTTCAGAGCGTGGCTGGCCCTGCATCAAGCACTCGGGTGTTATCTGCAGTTTCGCCGCAGCATCCGTGTAGCAGGCTATCAGAGCTGAAATAAGTCCTGCCACACTTGAAAACAAGGACAGCAAAGGAGCTGCCAGCCTCGCACTGTTTCTTCAGGTTCTATGGCAGACGCTGAAGGTCTCAGCCATCCCGCACAGGACATGCGCCTGCAGAGAAATTGACTGCAACGCAGAAGAGGACACCTCACCAGGACCGCGTTATTCTGCTTTACGTCATCCATCTGGCTTATGGCGATGCTGACCTGCGAATTCCCGGTCTCTGCTCCGAAAAGGCCAGAGAGATGTTGTCCATCGCCTTCGCGAGTTCTCCAGCCATGCTGACAATCGCCTGAATGCTCTGATCGGTGGAGGAGGTCACACTGATGCTGCTTCCCATTTGCTCAACGACATGTTTGATCAGCGTCTTGATGTGTTTCGCTGCGGTCGCGCTGCGCCGTTCCGCGGGCGGCCTGCTGTTCTATTCGCGACGACAGTTTGCTATTACCCTGAGCGATCTCATCAGCAGTGAGCGCGACGGAGGCAGAGGTATCTTTGATCTGGGACGCCAGCCCACGCACGTTTGTCTGCATGCGATCAGGAGAAACCAGCATACCATTCGAAGCGCCATCCGGGTCGTCAGCTCACCTGATGCAGGCAGATGAGTCGTCTGGCACCATGAAGCCTGCCCCGAGTCAGAGCTGGCCATAAAATCACATTGATTCAGAACGGAAAATCTGCAAAATTAATTCGGGTTTGAACGACTTTTATGAGCGAAAATCGGACTTTTTTGTGACATTTGTGGCCTGCAAAACGTTCGCCTCTGGCATAAAGCTGACTAACCCAACGTCTGCTATAAGCCACATGCCCAGGTTAAGTGCCTATTTTAAAAAAATGTTGTCATGACATACCTGATAATATGTTTCTCAACGAGGAGCAGGTCAGTTTAATTAATAGTAAATTTCAGGTATGATCGCAAATTAAATAAAGAAGCATCAGGTCAGAGAACAGTGTATGAAGGAAAAAATTCAACGTGCGATGTATCTTGTGGAGTCATATATTCATCAACTCCCACTTGAGAACCATAAAAGGCGTCAATTTTTCCTGCTTTTTCTTACCGGTATAATTTGTTGCGCTGGTGGAATTTGTTGGTCTGGCGCTTATGTTTATAGTGGAAAACCCTATCTGGCCGCTATCTGTTCATCTGTTGTCATACTGGGAGTTTATTCATTGTATACAGCCTTTAAAGGGCTAAGGAAAAAAGATATTTCTATCTTTTCCCATCTCATCCTCTTTATCTGTATAATAATTTCGCTAACTGATTATCCACTAACTGACACTCCTCGCTCGTCCCATACCTATTTGCTGGTTTATTCAATCGGTGGGATGTTATTTCTTAGAAACGAATCAGTCTATCTTAAAAATTACATTCCGCTGTTTAGTTTGCTGCTTTATTTTATTTTTTCCGTCTCTGATATTAGCTTTGCCTCAGAAAGGTTTCATCCTCCGGTGCCGATAATGATTAATGGTGTGTATGTTAACTATGCTATTTGTCTCCTTCTGATATTTGGCATTCTTGTAATATATCGTAGTGATTATACTAATGAGAAATATATTGAGTGCGCGCTAACTAAGGCAATGATAAGGAACGAATTGTATGTGTGCTATCAGCCACAAATAGATAATAACGGACATATTCGATCAGCAGAGGCGCTACTAAGGTGGAAGCACCCAACCAGAGGTTTTATTCCTCCTGATAGTTTCATTCCCGTAGCTGAAGCTTCCGGGCTAATCATACCTTTAGGTTACTGGGTTCTGGAACAGGTCTGTAGAGATATGAGGACAATGTATAGTCATGGCATTAATGTTAAAGTGTCTGTTAACTTAAGTCCTTTGCAATTAATGGAACCCTCTTTTACTTATAATGTCCAGAGTATTCTTAAAAAGGAGTCAATATCATTCAGGGATATCACTTTCGAAATAACTGAAAGTACGTTTCTCTACGATAAGAAAAAAATTACCGCGATTATGAACGATCTTTCAAAAAACGGCGTGTCATGGTCCCTTGACGATCTCGGTTCTGGCTATGCCTCGCTCAATGTCTTGAACGAAATGCCATTCGATGAGGTTAAAATAGACAGGGCGCTTTTGAAAAACGGATTGAATAACGTAAAGAACATTATAATTATTGAGAATGTCATTGAAATGGGAAAAAAACCGGAATGAGCGTAGTCGTAGAGGGGGTTGAAACGGAAAAGATGGCACAGTTATTATTTAACATGGGGAATGTTATACTGCAGGGATTTCATTACTCTAAACCGTTGCCAGTTGACGAGTTCATTGCGTTTATGAAGAAAAATAATTAATTGAGTATGTGTCAGCAATGTATCCTATCAATGATAGAGTCTGTCTGTGATTTTCGCGTGACAGTCGGGAGCATGCTGTTTGAAGCCTGCCAGAAAACAGCCCGTTATGTTAATTTTTTCTTCTGGCCTCTCTTTTAAAAAAGGCTGACATCATGTTTATAGTGATGTGCTGGTCCAGATGTCCGGGTTACTCTATAAAAACATTAAGGCTTAAGGGGTGAGCAGAACTTATTGAAGTAAGTGATAGGTGAATCGAAAGAGGAATGTTATGATTTTCGATGATCCTTATCGCTTTGCAATCTGGGTTGGCTATGTTCCGCAGTGGGGCGAGTAAATAAAGAATGATTTCTTTTATTTCTTTTAAACAGTAATATGTACCCTGATGACATCCGCACATCGACCTTATTCGTTAATTATGATGTTATTAATCATGAAGATGCTCTTGTAGCTTTGCCCATTAGATGACGAAACATTTAATGCTCAAAGTGATGAAGCTTTTAAATGTCTTTATGAAGTGTCTTTATGAAGTGTCTTTATGAAGTGTCTTTATGAAATGGCTTTATGAAATGGCTTATCCGCGGGCCACGCCAGAAAATGAATATCCTTAAGAAGTCGAAAAACTCAAATCGTCACCCACTATAATTTTAGAATCTGGAGTAATTTTTTTGTCGTTTCGAATCATGATTTCGTCAGCATAACAGGTGGCAAAAGTGTCGGAATTAATTGAACGTGACGATATATTCAACTGGACAGACATAAAGCATCCTTTTTTAGGAAATGTAATGCTATCGAAAAATGAAACTAATGAAATGATTTCAAGCTTTAGAGAATATACCGCTTCTTTATTGCAATTAAATGGCTGATTTTCGAAGAGAAAAACATTAGCTTTTAAACGACTTACAGCTTCATCAGAAAAGATCATGACATGAATGTTTGTAATGTCCGGTATTCAGCTTATCTGTGCAAGCGTTTATCCCCTCCAGTGCAATTGACCATGTGGCAAACGTCCGCTTCTGGCAACAGACATTCTCAAATCAGCTTAGACTCCACTATAAACGAACGGCAAACATCCATGCACCCTTAGCGTCTGAATATCACTGACTTGAGAGGGAGTAAACCCGCTGCCTTTCCATTCAATGAATTATGTACAAAAAGGGAAATAATTTTCCCGTCAGGAGGCGTGACGATCAAGCCTCACGCACTGCTGTATGCGCCCTGCATCGGCCAGAACGCCTCGACGTGCAAGGGCGCTCAGTATCATCTGTTCAGCAATTGTTACCGCACATCCCGATGCCTGTCATGCTGACTTTCTCTTGCCTTAATACAGTTCCTCAAGCTGCAAAATGCCCAAACAGCGCGCCTGTGACGCCCGACAGGGCCATGGCCAGACTGCTCCAGAAGCTGACGCGGATAACGCTGCGTAAGACCGGCGCGCCACCGGCCCGGGCCGCGACGGCACCCAGAATGATCAGGGCAAGCAGGGCTGCAATGACGATTCCGGCGATGCCCTGATGCAGCAGCGCCGCTGCAAACGGAATCACTGCGCCAAGGGTAAAACTCCCCGCAGAAAAAAGCGCCGCCTGAAGAGGCCGCGCCGTTGAGGTATCGGAGATGCCGAGTTCATCACGGGTATGAGCATCCAGCGCATCATGTTTCATCAGTGCGGTAGCCACCTCATGAGCCAGTTCCCGACTCAGACCGCGATGGACGTAAATCGAGGCCAGCTCATGCGTTTCAGCCTGAAAGTTCTCTTCCAGCTCGGCCTGCTCTTCAGCGATGGCAGCACGCTCCGTATCTGCCTGCGATGAGACGGAAACATACTCTCCGGTCGCCATCGACATGGCCCCGGCGACGACACCGGCCACCCCGGCCAGTAAAAGACTGTGCGATGAGCTATTAGCGGCGGCCACACCTGTGAGCAGGCTGGCAGTGGAAACAATGCCATCATTGGCACCCAGCACGGCTGCCCGCAGCCAGCCAGAGCGCGAAATCTTGTGCGATTCTCCGTGTATCAAAGCCTGTTCCTTTTAGATCGGATCTGGAGTGCCGCATGGCTGGCACTGTACGAACCTCACCCTGGCCGCTGTTCCGGGAACGGGAACGTCAGGATCAGGCTCGTTACTATAGCCCACAGAGTGGCATTGTCAGCGGTTAATCCAGTTTTTTCAGATCACGCTCGATATCGGCATGACGGCCGCTGTCAGCAATGTCACGTCCGGGGCGTGGGGCGGCATTGAGCGCTTTAGTCAGATAGCGTCTGGCAGCCTCTTTGTTCCCCTGTTCGAGCTGGAAGTCGCCATAGAAATAGTTGGGATCGATACCGTCAGGATTGATCGCCAGGGCTTTCTGCAGCATCGCCTCGGCTTTTTTATCATCGCCGAAACCTACCGGCCAGCCCGGCACCTGATAGTAAAGCGCGCCAAGACTGGTATAGGCCGAACCCTGCAATGCCTGCGGATTAATCGCCAGGGCTTTTTCCAGATCGGCCTTTGCCTGTCTGACCAGGTTCAGCGCGCCCAGGCCGCCTTTCGCACCCGCCCAGCTACTGTCGATGATTGCGCGCCAGATCAGCAGTTCAGGATCGCTGTCACGCCCCCGAATACGATGGGCCTGCTGGCTGAGATCGCTCAGACAGCTCTGTTTCTGGTTTTCCAGTGTCCGGTACTGGCACACTGACCACGCCTTCTGCAGGGAAGAGAGCGACGTTTCCGCCGACGCGAGACCGGGCAGGGCTGTCAGCGACAGCGTTAAGAGTGCGAAAAGAGGTTTCATTTATTTTATCTCCGCTGAAGCGTCCGACTGTAAAAAGCGATTAATAACCGGCAGTTTTTTAAGCAGCGCCCGGTCAACCAGTGCGGGAAAAAGCGCATTCACGCGCACAAAGATGCCCTCCATCACGCCAATCCGGGCGCGGCGACGCCCCTGGATCAGCATGTCCGTGATAAACCGGGCGACCTCTTCCGGCGTGTCACTGTGGTTACCCAGCGCCGCATTCATGGCGTTAACTGCTGCCGAATTGAGCCCGGTCCGGGTGGCGCGGGGCGCGGCGTACAACACCTTCACGCCGGTTGCGGCAAGCTCGCGGCCGAGTGCTTCCGAAAAGCGATGCAGCGCCGCTTTGGAAGCACAATAGATGCTGTAGCCCGGGTGACCCAGTTCGCCCAGAATCGACCCCACATTCACAATGGTGCCGCCGGCACTGAACTGATGAATCAGCGCACGCGTGAGGATCAGGGGGATCTCCACATTCACACGCAGCTGCTCACGAATATCCGCAAAACTCTGCTGCTCAAGCTGTGCAAAACGACTGGTGCCGGCATTATTAATCAGCACGTCAAGCTGCCGCCCGCCCTCAAAACAGCTGCTGAGGGAGAGAATTTCGTCGTCACTGTAGTCAAACAGGGCAAACACGGTATGGCGATCGGGATCCTGCATCCGGTGACGCAGGTTCTCCAGTTCGCTGTGGTTGCGGCCCACCAGCCAGACACAGGCCCCCGCCGCGGCCAGGCGAAGAGCCAGCGCCTGACCAATCCCGCCATTGGCGCCGGTCAGCACCACGTTTTTATTGCGCAGTTCCATCGGGTACCTCAGCAAGCGCACGGAGCATATCGCCGTAAAGCGCATAGACGACGTTGGCGGTGTGAACGATGTCCTGCTGATCGTGCGTATCGGTCACTTTGTCCATCAGGCTGGCAAAGAATTTCAGATGCTCCAGATCCAGCGCCCCGTGCGACCGCAGATAGGTTGTCGCCTCTTCCGGTAACTTCAGCGCGTGCTGCAGCGATTCCGCAATCGGCGTGGCGATGTTGACGCTGGTGCCTTCCAGCACATGCACCATCCCGAATATGCACAGCGGATTGACGCGCTCAACACGGTAGTAGAGATAGGCAAGCATCAGCTCGATGGCCCGTCCGGGCGCGCCGTTGCGCACCGCGTCCGCATCGCCTCCGCAGGCGCGGATGTCATTCAGGATCCATTCGTGATGGCCATATTCCTCTTCGATATACTCAGCCAGCGCCGCCCGCAGCCACTCTTTCCCGGCGGGCAGACGGCTGCCCGCGCTCATCAGCAGGGGAACGGTATGGCTGACGTGGTAAAAGGCCTGGCTGAGAAAGGCGATATACATGTCACGCGTCACGTTACCCCGGGTGCTCTGTTCGATCACAACGCTGCTTAACATCGCGTTGCGAGCCTGTTCTGTTTGATCCTGTAATTGCTGATAAAAGGCCATTCAGATGTACTCCTCACAGTTCTGTATTTGATGCTTCATCAATGTCCAGATCGCATCGCGACGTGGGCGTCCGTTGGCGGTCATCAGTTCAGGTGATGAGATGACCGGAGTAAAAATCAGGTGGTGCGGGCGCGCGTAGTCCGGTAAGGCGGCAGACAACGCCGTCAGCTGTTCACGGGCGGCGGACTCCATGCCCTCCATCGCATGAATGAGAGCCACGTTGCGCTTCAGCCCTTCGCCAAACAGGACGATGCGCCTGACGGCGCCGCAGCGCATGGCCTCCGCCTCAATCCATTCGGGTGAGAAGTTGCGGCCAAAGGCGGTGATCTGCACATTGCGCGCGCGGCCGTTAATGTAAATAAAGCCCGAGGGATCACGCTCAGCCAGATCGCCGGTGTTAACCTGCGCGCCAAACGGCGCCTCGCCCAGGTAGCCCGCGGCGTTACCGGGGCTTGCCACCAGCAGTGTTCCGCCGGCATCGAAGCTGACATCAACACCGGGCAGCGGCCGGCCGGTGCTGCCCGCGTGTGCGTTGTCAGGCAGATTCAGTGTCACAACCGAACCACACTCGGAAAGACCATAACCTTCATAGACCGGCAGGCCTGCTTCTCTGGCGGCGTGCAGAAGAGCGACAGATACCTTGCCGCCACCCGCCGCCACGAACTTCAGCGAGGCACTGACAGCGGGCATGCGGCTGTGCAGGAAGCTCAGTACGCGCAGCAGTTCAGGCACCAGTACCAGGCTCTGCGGTTGCCAGCGCAGCAGCGCCCCGGCGAATACCTCATGGCTGAACTGACTCGAACCGGTAAAGCCGACCTCGGCGGCGGCGGGGATCACCGTGGTGACGCCCAGCAGCAGCGGCACATAGCCGCCACAGATATTCTCCAGCAGCGTGCTCAGTGGCAAAACCACCAGGTGACGCGCCAGCGCCAGCGGTTCCATCGCCGTTGCCAGCGCAGAGGCGGTCCACTCGATCCCACGCTGTCGCAGACAGACGCCTTTTGGCTGGCCGGTGGTGCCGGAGGTGTAGGTGATTTTGACCGTGTCCCGATGCAGCGCAGGCCGATCCGCGCAGAACAGGTGGTGCAGCTGGCCAGCGGAAACGGGGACGGAATCACCTTCAGCCGGTGACGGCTCACTCAGAATGGCATCGAGGCCTGCTGAGCGGATGACCCACGACCGCTGCTGCGGCGAAAAGAATGCCGGAATCGGCACGCAGACAATGCCCGCCTCCAAGCAGGCGAGATCGGCGATGATCCAGCGCGGTCCGTTTTCCAGCGCCAGACCGAGCCGCTGAACGCCCGCCTGCTGCAGCTCTGCAGCCAGGGCAGAAACAGCCTGTTCATATTCGCGCCACGTCCAGCTTCGCGCGGTGCTGACCAGCGCCACGGCGTCGGGCTGGCTGTTAGCATGACGAATAAGAGTTTCAATGAGCATGACGAAGGTTCTCCTGCTGCACCTCCCAGGGGGCCTGGGGTAATTCACCAAAAAGATTGAGAAGCAGCGAACTGCCTGCCAGGGCTTGCTGTCCGCCCGCCAGATCGCCCGCCATGACCTGAGGCCGATGCTGGTAATAGCGTCCCCATGCGGCTTCTCCGCCTGCCACTCTGGTGTGGTCGGCCATCGAAATGCCCACGGGCGACAGATGAAGTCTGGTGAAGATGTTGCGAATCTTCTGGGTGCCCGTGAACATGATGTACTGATAGCGATAGGTGTTGAGTAACAGGCAGACGGCGGCATACATGACGCGGGCAGCGGCCCCATCGACCGCTGCGAAGTTACCGGCCTCGACGATGCTGTTGCGGTGGACGTTGCCAAATCCATGTTCAGGCAGGCTCGCCTCCGCCGGTTTGTCCAGATACTGCTCAAGAAACATCGGCCCCTGAGACGCCGGCATCACGCCGCAGGCGGCCAGCAGATTATCGTCTCCGTCACAGAGCATCAGAATCCACGGCATCAGAACCGTCAGTCGGGCATCAAAATGGTGTGAATAGTGGTCGCGAATAAACTCGGTGGCGATATTGACCTGTGACGCACCTGCGACCCATTTCAGCGAACATTCCGGCGTGATTCTCATTGCGTCACCTTTAGTCTGCGGAGCGTAAATCAGCGCTCTGTTTTTTATTGCGCAGGAAAAGATGCGCAACGCCCATCAGCCCATGTGCATAAAAGTAAGTTTCAATGAAGGTGGTCAGGAATTTATGCCAGTGCAGAAACTGTCCCGAATAGAGAGAGTGAAGGCAGCAACCTTTCTGCGGCAAACCATGCGCGGCCTGACGCCGCAACCAGCAGCAGTGAGGCGACCCCGGCCCCTGCACCGTGGCGGCGATACTGCCGCGGGAGGATCCCGGTAAAGCGCACGGCATCAGCTGACGGATATCGGCCTTGAGCTGCCTGAAATCAAAAAAGACCCAGCTGAAGTGCCATCTGACGCCTCGCTGACCGATCATCCAGGTCAGCAGGATCAGACCAGGGACCAGCAGCAGTGCAGCAGAAAGGGCATGCCACCACGTCATCAAAGCCGGCCAGCCCGATTCGCTCAGGGCGTCGGCGTCGATAAAATCTGAATTAATGATCTGCAGTGCGATCAGCAGCGCAATGGAAATAGAGTGGCCACGAAAAAAAGGAGCGTAATCATGCGGCAGAGATCTGAGTAACGTCTTAAGCATTTTTTTCACTCCAGGACAGTATGGAATGAATTATCACGACCGGATATTAGGTTTACCTTAAGTGAAAGAGCATCGGAAAATTTCTTTTCACTGTAAAAAGAGAAGATGCTCAACATCTTTAACTTATGAAATCAGCCTGCTGGCTGAGATACCACGCCGCATTTCAGCGTGCAGGCGATCGTCGCGACAGTCGTTACAGGGAGGTGTTTATTCTTCGGTGGAAGATAAATCTGGGTCGCGTGAATCAGGTAAAAGTATTTCGGTTGAGTTTCTGTTAATACGCCGCGTGATTAGCGGGCAGGGAAGAAGGTGATATTTTTCTGTTCTCAAACCTGAACGTTTGGTAAATGCAAATGGGTCAGAATGTTATTACACAGACCAGTATTCAGACGGAAATGAACCATCTGCATCGCTGTTCAGACCTGAGTGCGCTGACGTAAGCCGCTTTTAAAAGAGAACATATAACGTCCTGACTCATACCCAGGCGTTCGGGAGGCTTAATGGCTGCCTCTTTGCTTTTGTTCTCAGCCCTCCGCCGCTGACGAATTTGCTCTTTTGTCAGACAAAGGATGCTGAGCTTCACCGTCAGCGCTGATGCAACACAGATTTATAATATATTTACGTTAAATGACTTCTTTTTACAGGCTATCTGCCGATAACGGGATTAGTTGTCAGTGAATTACAGACAGTAATTTTTACTGAACGCATACTTTTCACATTGGGGTTATTCATGAGTCAGAATAAAAAAATGAAATTAAGCGTTATGCTCAACGCAGCCTTTCTGAGCGTTATCCTTATGGGGGTTTTTGTCACTGCTTTTGCCGGATTTAAACTCAACACAGCCAGCGATCAGCAGAAATTAACGCGTGCACGACTAAGCGATCTTCAGACACTGCAGACACTTAAAGACAACTTAACCGGGCAGGCAGCCCTGTTAATGTCTGTTTCCGCAGAAACGCAGCAGCAGGCTAAAACAGCTTTTTTTGATCTGCAGTCCGACAGTGACAAAACCATTGCGCATTTTCGTACGCTGATTAACGGGGCGAAAAACATTCCCGGGATAAACCTGGCAGAGGTCGATGAAGCCTCCGGCAATCTGAAGAAAATTGAAGAGGCAGCGGGTCCACTTAATCAGGCTGCGCAGGCGCTGTTTAGTGTGGATGCGGCCCTGTTTCCTGCCAGGGTTCGTGAGGGATTGATGCCGGTGTTGGCTCAGTACCGCAATGCCGTGAATGGGATGGTGGACTATCAGGCGAGGGTAACGGGCAAGACTGCGGAAACCTCCAGTGAGGCGTTATCGGGCGTTTACATGACCCTCGCGGCCCTGACGACGCTATTTGTGGTGATGGGCTTTGTCATGAGTGCCCTGATTACGCGCCGGATCAAATCCCAGCTTGGCGGTGAGCCTTCGCAAGCTCAGCACCTGGCTGCCGCCATTGCCGCTGGCGATCTGACGACGGCTGTCACACTGCGTAAAGGAGACAGTGCCAGCCTGATGGCTTCGCTGGATAGTATGCAGACCAATCTGCGTGACCTGGTTTCGCACATCAAAGACGCCTCCTCTTCTGTCGCGATGGCCGCAGATGAGATTTCTCAGGGCAATACTGAACTCTCCTCACGGACCGAGCAGCAGGCGGCTGCGTTGCAGGAGACGGCGGCCAGTATTGAACAACTCACCGCAACGGTGAAAAGCAACACCGCAACGGCGCAGCAGACGGCAGAGTCGGCTCGCGAAACCGCTGCGCTGGCGCGCTCTGGTGAAAGCGATATGCATCGTATGTCAGACACGATGAACGCTATTTCGAACAGTGCGACCAAAGTCAGAGATATTACCTCGGTTATTGAGGGCATCGCTTTCCAGACCAACATTCTGGCGCTTAACGCGGCGGTGGAAGCCGCGCGCGCAGGCGAACAGGGGCGTGGATTTGCGGTGGTGGCAGGTGAAGTCCGGACGCTGGCGCAGCGAAGTGCGACGGCGGCCAGAGATATCAAAACGCTAATCGAGGAGGCGGTGGCGCAGGTTGAAAGTGGGGTAGACGTGGCTAACGGAACCGGTAAAAGCATCCTGCAGATTAACGCAATGGTCGGGAAACTGGCGGATGCGATGGACAACATTTCACTGGCTTCCGCTGAACAGATGCAGGGCATTTCCCAGGTCAGCATTGCGGTGAATCAGATGGATGGCGTCACGCAGAATAATGCTGCGCTGGTGGAGGAGTCCTCGACCGCCTCGCAGTCGCTCTCTGCCCAGTCCCACTCTTTACGCGAAACGGTCAACGCTTTCCGTATTTAAGTCCGCTGCGCCTGCTTCATCCTGAAAAAGGCGCATGCAGAAAAGTGCTGAAATCCTGGTGACAGGTGACGGAGAAATCTGAAGCGGGTTAAATTTGCTCCCGGAAGCGGGGCTTCACGTCAGCATGACGCCTGCCCTGACCTATCCTGAAACCGCCCCGTTATCAGGATTACCCAACAGATGCTCAGACAGTTTATCGCGAGCGTCAGAACGCGGGCGCGAAACAGCAACCGGGATGCGCATGCGGTCTGGCTTCCCGCTCGCGATCTCCGCACCGCCTGGTTTGTAAAAGGGCTGGCGATGCTGGTTGCAGCCTGTACTGTCTCACCTGTTGATCTGATCCCCGACATTATCCCGGTCATCGGCCTGCCTGATAATCTGGTCTTTGCGCCATCGGGGATCATGCTGGTGGTACGTTTTCTTCCGGAAGCGGTGATGCGTTAACATCGGGAAACGACCGCGCAGGTTACCAGACGACCGGTCAGTCGCATGACGGCTGGCCTTTTTATACTGATGTGGGTGATTTGCGCCACGCTGCTGGTCAGAGCCTCCCTGTCGTTTCATCCGGGCGCAGCCTCTACCTGATAAGCCGCGTCGGAATCGCCTTATAGCCCGACCAGTGTGATCTGCTTCTTTAGGGTCAGCGCCTTATAGAGCGCCTTTGCCAGGCAGCCCTGTTTCACATTAGTGTGCGTGCCGTCTGAATCGGTCCAGAACGATTTGATCCGCAGAATCGTATTGATACTGGTGACGCGCTCCATCTCCAGTACCGCCAGCACCGGATGGCGCATTTCGCCTTGCTCATCTGTTGCATTTGCTTCGATGACAGCGGCACGCGTGGCCTGGCTATCATAGATCACCTGGCAACGTGCGCCGTTCAGCGTAAGATTCTCAATCACTTCATACAGGCACTCGACGGCTTCAGCACTGTAGGAAGCGGGGAGCGTTAACATTACAGATCCTTCTGATGTAAATAAGTGAACAGCCAGCATAGGCGAACAAGTTATTCAGGAGAAGTTGCTGTTTTTGAATATAAAAATTAGGTTTCAAAGGTTACGATAACGCAGGTTATCGTTGCTCTTATTATGCGTGGTACTGCCATTAAGCGAGGCGCGTAAGCGTAATCCTGGCAGGACGAGGATTTGACTTAAGTCTCAGCTTCTATTTACGCGCGAGAATCGCGCCAGTAAGAAATGGTCTTATCGCGACTTTACTCATCAGCTGCGTAAGCGTCAGGCCGGATATACGCTTAAGATCACACAAAGTTTAAGAATTATCGCTATTCCGCATCACCCTGTTTTCCCTGCGATGAAGCGTTTTCTGAACTCCGAAAGGTGTTTTCCACATAACGATCCGCTCAATCGCTTAACGCTTTAACCCTGAAAGGGCCGATTTCTGCCCGTGTCAGAACTCGCTTCAGCTCTCTCAGTGAAGGCAGGATAGTGAAAAAGGCTGACCGTCAGGATTTTCACATAACGGCATTCAATAGAAGCCAGTCACTGGCACAGGTAAGCACCTAATAAACTTCTAATAATTTACTGGTATAGTGACGTGAAAAAATAGTGGCGGGAGTTTATTAATGCTGAAGAAATATAAAGGTTCACAGATACTGTTTCACTGGCTGACGGTGCTGTTAATCATTGTGGCGTATGCCACAATTGAGCTGCGCTGGATGGCAGAGAAGGGCACATGGCAGCGAAATGCGGTGATGATTACGCACTTTACGGCCGGATTCTGCGTCCTGATCCTGATGATCGCCCGCCTCTGGCTGCGCGCCAGCAGCAAGACGCCGCCGATCACGCCGCCCTTTGCGCGCTGGCAGACCGGCCTTTCCCATCTGGTGCATACTCTGATCTATGCGCTTTTTGTGGTCCTGCCCGTTCTGGGGCTGACCTCACGCTATCTGCGCGGCAAAGAGTGGGCGCTGTTTGGGATCAACATGCCGGTTGCGACAACGCCCGATCCAGCCACCGCCAGCATGCTGATTGACTGGCACGAAACCCTCGCGCCGATGGGCTACTGGCTGATTGGTCTGCATGCGCTGGCGGCGCTGTTCCATCACTATTTCCTTCGGGATGATACGCTGCGCAGAATGATGCCCTGATCGGTTAGCAGGAGGGCCGGGCCAGGTTCAGCGTGGCCCGGCTAATTCGCCTTACAGAGGGCAATCATGGTCTGGTTGATAGCGAAATATGCAATGACGGCCTTTATGGTCGTGCTGATCTCAGAGGTAGCAAAGCGCAGCGATCGGCTGGGCGGCCTGATTGCGGCCCTGCCGCTGGTTACGCTGCTGGTGCTGATCTGGATGAAGCTGGAGGGGCAGTCGGCGGAAAAAATCAGTGCGCATGCGTGGTATACCTTCTGGTATGTGGTGCCGACGTTGCCGATGTTCCTTCTGTTTCCCTTTATCTATCCCCGCTTCGGCTTCTGGCTGACGCTGCTGTTTTCCAGCATGGTCACGGTCATCCTGTTCGTGCTCTGGGCGCTGCTGCTGAAAAGGTTTGGCATCCTACTGATGTAATCCCAGGCGTCCATCGCGGTGAGATCTGCTCTGCCTGATTGGTTCTGATAACAGCAAGCCACAAGCCTGTGCAAGTTTAATCTGTCAGATGTGGTTAAGCCTGCGAACACGAGATACGTCTGTGTCATGATCGTCCCGCTGCAGGTCGTCATGCTGGCCTCCTGCGCCTCTGCAATGCGCGTATCCGGCATCGGGAGGGCCGTTTAACCGGGCGGTTATCCAGAATATTCGCGTCGAAAATCCTGTTGACCCCGTAAACCGAGTTCATCAGTTGGCGCTTCCCTGCATAGGCTGTGTTATCGATCGCTTTTTTGCTTTTCCGCATTTCTGAATCGATCCCGCTTTTGTACTTCAGAAGTGTAACAATGCTGTCCCTGCCATGATTTTTAGCTGAATTAAGCTAAAGTTGAGATCACGCTGATTAAACCACACTGGCTGACCCATGCCGACGACCATCACCTCAACACTCTATTCACGCTTACGGCTGCTGCTCTCATTTACCGCTGGCCTGGTTTGCTATTTTTTGCTCTCCGATCGGCTCGGAGAAATGCAGCGTCTGCTGATCGGCTGGAACGTCTGGGCCTGGCTCTATCTCTGCACGCTCTGGTTCCGCATGCTGCAGACGGATGCGACCGGTATACGACGCATTGCTCAGCAGCAGGACCAGAGTGCCGCGCTGGTTCTGGGTATTGTTATTGTGGCGTGTGTGGTCAGTATGGTGGCGATTCTGAGCGAGCTCCCGACGCTTAAAACGCTGAACGGTACGCCACGGCTGATGCATCTTTTGCTGACCGCGATGACACTTGTTGCCTCCTGGGCCATGCTGCCCACGGCGTTTGCGATGCACTATGCTCATCAGCACTATCTTTACCGGGACGGCGATACGGCTCCGCTGATGTTTCCTGAGAAAAAGGCGAATCCAGGCTACTGGGATTTTCTCTACTTTTCGTTCACCCTCGCGGTGGCGTCGCAGACGGCAGACGTCGCCACCGGCACGACGGCGATGCGCAGGCTGGTATTGCTGCAGTCTGTCATCTCATTTTTGTTTAATCTGGCTATTCTGGGGCTTTCGGTGAATGTGGGCGCCGGATTGCTGAATTAGCGGCCTTACAGGTGGAAAGCCCGCAGGCTGACAGCGACTTGCGCAGAGGCGTTTCAGGCCGTTCTGCTATAGTCTTCACACGCCTGACCCGTTTGGCCTGAAGCGGCCGGCATGACAATACCCGGTTCACTGGCTGGCAACCCTTTTTCTCTTTATTGCGCACCCATGTTGCCCGGGGTGATTATCACATTGTGTAATAAACTGTGATCAGCCTCTTTCACCCGTTAATCTCAGCATGTAAGTTTCAGGACTCTTACGCCAGAAATTTTCCTAATCCCCAGAGGAGAAAAAGAGTGAAAGCAACGGCAATGATGACCACCAGTCTGTTAATGCTGATGAGCGGTGTTCACGCGGAAGGGCTGACCACGTCCGCACAGGACAATACGCTGACCGTCAGATTCGGCCAGCCGACTATTAAGCAGGTGCTGCACTACCGCAAAATGTACGATAAAAAGCCGTTCCCGGACGCTGAGATCTACTACTACGATAACGGTACGTACAAAATCATTTCACAGGGTGAGGATCACTACGGCGTCTACGTCATGCAGGGCCACTTTGATGATCAGACCTTTACCGTGCGTTTTATCTCTCTGCCCTCGTCTGACTGGGGCAACAAAACCGCCTTTCATCAGTTAACCTTTGTTAAAGGTGACCAGCAGAACGTCTTTATTCAGAACGCGATTGTGGATACCGGCGAAGCTATTGCTCAGCAGAACGGCACCTACACGCAGGAGAAAAACAGCGTCAGTAATCCGGTCTCTACCCGCTGGAAAAACTGAGCATGACCGGGTGGCCGCCCTGAGCCATCCGGCTTACGTTTGTAGCAGCGGCCTGAATGAAGAAGATCGCAGCCCAATTTGATGAAGAGGATGATTTGCCCCGCCTGAATGCCTTATCTTATCCCCCCGATCGCTCATCGCGCCGCGTCTGTGCGCTGAGCCGATCAGATCGGTGAACAGCGGGTTCCGGTCCCTGAATTCACTACTGTTAATTAAAAACCCTGAGGCGAAATATGGACAGAGGTTTGCCCCTGCTGGATGCGCAGGCGATCGCTTTTTCCGCTGGCGACCGCCCGCTTCTGCAACCGATCTCTTTGCAGCTATACCCGGGCGATCAGGTCTTGCTGACCGGCCCCTCCGGCAGCGGCAAAAGCACCCTGCTGAAAATTCTGGCTTCACTGGTGGCACCGACCTCCGGACAGATTTTTTTCAGCGGCAGTGATATCACCATGCTGGAGCCAGAGGTCTATCGCCAGCAGGTTTCTTACTGTTTCCAGACCCCGCAGCTTTTCGGTCAGACGGTGTATGACAATCTGGCACTACCCTGGCAGGTTCGCCATCAGAAGCCTCTGCGCGACACCCTGGTCCGCGCGCTGGAGAGCGTCAACCTCGCTGCTACAATGCTGGACAAGCCGGTTGATCAGCTTTCCGGCGGTGAAAAACAGCGCATTGGTCTGCTGCGCAATCTGCAGTTTATGCCGCAGGTGCTGCTGCTGGATGAAGTGACCAGCGCTCTGGATGAAGAGAACAGGCAGACCGTGCTTGCCCTGATTGGCCGGGTTTCCACCGAGCATCAGATCGCCATTGTGCGTATCAGTCATGATGTACAGGACATTAAACAGGCGGCGCAGGTGCTCCGTGTGGCACCGCTGAACAAGGAGAATGCGCGTGAATCAGCATGATATCAGTGACACCTCGCTGCTGCTGTCACTGAGTCTGGTCATGATTGCCCTGCTGATCAGTCAGAAAGAAAAGCTCGGCATGAATACAGATATTATCTGGAGTGTCTGCCGGACAGTCTTACAGCTGGTGATCGTCGGCTTTGTGCTGAAGTCGATTTTCGATGTAAACAATGACTGGCTGACCGTGCTGATGGTGCTGTTTATCTGCGTCAACGCCGCAATCAACGCCCGCAAACGGGGACGCAATATCGAGCACGCTTTTGGCATCGCGTTTACGGCGATTTTCAGCGGTACGTTCATCACGCTCGCAATTCTGGTGCTGAGCGGGGCGATAGCCTTCGTGCCGATGCAGGTCATTCCCATCTCCGGCATGATCGCGGGCAATGCAATGGTCGCTGTCGGGCTCTGCTTCACCAGTCTGCACCAGCGTTTCCGGGATAATCATCAGAAAATTATGGAGATGCTGAGCCTGGGCGCCCCGGTGAAGCTGGCCTCGAAGCGCATCATCGCGGACAGCATCCGCACCGCCATGATCCCGACCGTAGATGCGGCGAAGACCGTCGGGCTGGTCAGTCTGCCGGGGATGATGTCGGGCCTGATTTTTGCGGGTATCGATCCGCTTAAGGCTATCAAATATCAAATCATGGTGACCTTTATGCTGACAGGCACCGCCAGTCTCTCAACCATCATCGCGGTCTGGTTATCTTACCGGCGTTTTTACAATGACAGAGCGCAGCTGACAATCGACAACCCGTCGGACAGGTAAGGTTGCGTCAAGATTGCTTTCATCGCGCCCGGAACAGCCGGGCGCAGTGATAAAGCGCGTGTAAAGAGGCGGGCGTCACCCGCCGGGGGTTTGAGAAAAGCAGGGCCAGGGCAGGTTCCTGTATTGCCGGTTGCGACAGTGAACCCGGCGGTTGTCACCGAGATCTTCAGGCACGACTAAGGTACTCTGCACGGGTTTGTCTCTTCCTGACAGTCTGTTACGCACCGCTTTTCATGATAAGGTTTAAACCTTCACAATGAAGGAGAGCAATATGATTGTCAGAACATGGCACGGATGCGTTCCGGTCAGACATGCTGCAGGTTTTGCAGAGCATCTGCAGAAGACCGGTGTTGAACATTCAGAAGGGACGCCCGGCAATCTGGGGGCCAGCGTACGCAGAGAGACCCAGGGGGAGTGGGAGCATTTCTTTCTCGCAACATGGTGGGAAAACATCGAGGCGGTGAAACGCTTCGCCGGGGAACACTATCATATTGCCGTCACCTGGCCCGATGATGAGCAGTTTGAGCTGCTATCTGATCCTTATGTTTTCCAGCATCAGGTGCAGAGTATGACGCCCTTATAAGTGACTGACCGGCAGACGCGGGCTGCTTCGCCTTCAGCGTGCTGACGTCTGAAACCCGTCTCTGCGTTCAGTTCAAAAGCCCTTATGCCACAGGCTTCCGGACGTGGACCGGGCACCCAAAGCATTTGATCAGCCCCTGTTCCGCGCCTTATTCAATGGATTGCCAGGCTGATGGGTGCGGTACGTTATCCTCCTCGTTCCGGAGGATATCATGACTAAAACCTGTGTCGTTTCGTTAATGCTGAGCCTCGTGCTTTGCTGGACCAGTGCGGCTGAAGCTAAGCGTCAGAAGCAGACAGATGATGAAATTCGTCAGCACATTATCGACGATTCCATCGCCGCGTATACTGGCGTCTGCGCATGTCCGTTTAACGCGACGCGAAATGGCAGCCGCTGTGGAGGACGTAGCGCCTGGAGCAGGCAGGGCGGATACGCACCGGTTTGTTATAAAAAAGAAGTGTCAAAGGAAAGCGTGGATGAATGGCGCAGAAATAATGATGCCTGAACAGCGTCGTCCGGCGTGTCTGGCATGGGACATCAGGGTGACGATGTCACGGAAGTCTGGATCACCACACTCTGTCGTGAATGATTTTTGCTGATGAGTAGCGCAACTGCCGGGCGACACCGTGACTGACGGTGGACGGGTAAGGCGCTGATGACCCGGGCCGGGCCATCAGCATACAAATAACGGGGTCACAGGCTCCTTATTTCTGCGCCTGCTGAGCCTGCTGATTTTTTTCTGCCTCTTTCTGTTTTTTCTTCGCCATGTGGTGCCCGACTGCGCAGCCTGCTGCGGCACCCGCCACACCATGATGGGCAACATGACCTGCCACGCCACCCACGGCCGCGCCTTTCAGGCAGCCTTCCGCGTTAGCCTGCATGTTTACTGACAAAAACAGGCCGGTCGCCATCACAATCACTGATAATTTTTTCATCACTGGATATCCTGGTCGTCATAGTTGCATGTTGAACTCAGCAGAGCATAGCCCGCCGCTGAGCGTCATGCTGACGGGGATACAGGAATCGCGACGTTAGTTACCTGCGGTTACGCTTTTCGGTGCTGGCGACAGACAAGCCTGCGAGTCAGTGCAGAAAGCAGACGATGATGACGCCGATGGTCGGATTCTTATTGGCTGGCCGCTACTGCGCCGGGTTTTGTCGCGGGCAGCCAGATTGAAAAGCGGGTGCCTTTTAGCGCATTACTGTGACAGGAGACGCTACCGCCCAGTGCCAGTACAATGGCTTTCACCACCGCCAGCCCTAAACCGGTGCCACCGCTCTGGCGCGACCGGGAATCATCAGTGCGTACAAACGCGTCCCAGACGGTAAGCGCAAATGCTGAATCGATGCCTGGACCTTCGTCATCAATGTGCACCACAACCCCGTTGGCATCCTGTTCACAGGCGATCATGACAATACCCGGAACAGCATAGCGGCGGGCATTCTCCAGCAGGGCAAGCAGCACCTGCCTGAAGCGTGAGGCATCACACTCAATCGTGGCCGGCGTGACTTTCAGCACTAAGGAGTGATGACTGGCTTTAAAATCTGCCCTGACCAGCTCAGCCAGCGACGCGATTTCATTCTGGATGTTCACCCGTTCATAGTGGATGTGCAGGTGGCCCGACTGCGCCAGACTCAGGGTTCTCAGATCTTCGATCAGGCGCGTCAGGCCCTCGGTCTGGTGAATCAGACTGACAAAGAGCTTTTGATCGGGGGCGAAGATACCGTCCGCTAAGCCCTGAAGCCGTCCGCGCAGTATCGTCACTGGCGTGCGTAATTCATGGGCAATGGCGGCATTCCAGGTCTGGCTGTTCTGCGACAGGTTCTCCAGCGCGGCCGCCATGCGGTTGAAATCTTTTACCAGCGCATTTATCTCGCCGATCTCAATCGCACCTTCGCTGGCGCGTGCACTCAGATCGCCTTCCGCCACCCGTTTCGCACTGTGCGTCAGGGATTCCAGTGGCACAACCATCTGGCGTGCAAAGCGGGCTGAGAAGAAAACGGAGACGGCGATGGTCAGCAGCGTGGAAACCAGCATCGTGAGCCAGTCGCTGGTGGTGCCAATATCCAGGTCGAGCGGCAACAGCTCACCCGAAAACAGGCCGACGACGGTCGGGGCGAGAGAGTAGGTGGCAAAGGAGGTCACGAATGAATAGAGCGTGACCTTGATAATCAGCCAGTTCAGCTGCTGGCTGAGTCCCCGACGTTTCATTTACCTTCTCCGAGCCGATAGCCAAAACCACGCACATTCTGCAGCAGTCCGGATACCCCGGCGTCTTCAAGTTTTCTGCGTAACTTACTGATGTGGCTGTCTACCGTGCGCGGCAGGGTGTCACCTTCAGGAAAGCAGGCTTCCAGTAGTTCATCCCGGCTGAAAACCCGACCGGGCTCGCGAACAAAATGGACGATAAGCCGGAATTCGGTTGTGGTCAGACGTGAAGCGATGTCGATACCCTCAGGTTTAGTCATGACGCTGTGCTGCTGCACGTTGACAGAGAGGGAACGGGTAGACAAAACATCGTCTGAACGGTTCGCCACCTGGGTGCGGCGCAGGACCGCCTGTACCCGCGCCACCACCTCGGCGGGGTTGAACGGCTTAACCACATAATCATCGGCGCCAATGCGCAGCGCAGAGAGTTTATCCACATCATCGTCGTTTGCCGTCAGCATAATGATCGGCGTGTCGCCGCGCCGGCGCATCTCCGCCAGCACCTGCCAGCCATCCATCACCGGCATACGGACGTCCAGTATGATCAGCTGCGGCACAGCGGTCGTGCAACAGGCCAGCGCCAGGGCGCCGTTTTCCGCATGACTGACGGTATAGCCGCTATTCTGCAGATAAGCGGTCAGAATGGCGGCTATCTCCGGATCATCTTCGACGATTAAAATATCGTTGTTATTCATGGCTATCCTGTCTTCGTCTTCACCGCCCCGAACGGCGTTGCCTGGCCAGCCGGGACGTTATGGAGGTTATCGCGATGCCGGAACCCTGCTGTTATGGCGGTGAACCGCATTAAACGAACGCGGTCTTATCATATCAGCTCCGGCAATCAATAAAGCAGACCGGATAGCGCCGGTTACTCTGTCACGTTACCTTTTCCTTTCAGCCTTGCCGCCAGCGTCATGATAGCGACGAAAAACAGCGGTACAAACAGGATGGCCAGCAGCGTGGCACTGATGATCCCGCCAAAAACGCCGGTTCCGATAGCATGCTGGGTTTCACTGGCCGGGCCGGACGCGATAATCAACGGCACCACACCCAGACCGAACGCCAGTGAGGTCATGATGATCGGACGCAGCCGCATGCGGGCCGCCGTCAGCGCCGCATCCCGCAGGCTCCGGCCCTCATAATGGAGCTGTCGGGCAAACCCGACGATCAGCACCGCATTTTTGGCTGACAGGCCGATCACCGTAATCAGTCCGACCTTGAAGAAAACGTCATCGGGTAATCCACGAATCATCACGGCGGTGACGGCACCGGCAATCCCTAGCGGAATGACCATCAGCACAGAGAGCGGGATAGCCCAGCTCTCATACAGCGCAGCCAGCACCAGAAAGATCACCAGCACAGAGAGCGCCATCAGCATCGGGGCCTGCGCGGTGGAGTGCTGCTCCTGCAGCGACTGTCCGGTCCATTCGATCGCAAACCCTGCCGGTAGCTGGCTGGCCAGCAATTCCATCTCTTTCATGGCATCGCCGCTTGAGACGCCCGGCGCGGCGCTGCCGGAGAGTCGCATCGCCGGATAGCCCTGATAGCGGACCTGCTGAAGCGGCGAGGAAGTGGCGATCGGCGTGATGAAGCTCTTCAAGGCAACCATCCGGTCGTCGCTGTTGCGGACATAGAGGTTAAGGATGTCATCCATCTGCATACGATCCTTTGCCTCGGCCTGAATGATCACCTGCTGCATACGGCCTCTGTTAGGGTAGTCGTTCACATAGAGCGACCCCATGGCGGCGGAGAGGGTGTCGCTGATACTGGCAAACGAAACGCCCATGGCACTGGCTTTTTCACGATCGATATTCAGCCGGATACTCTTTCCCGGTGGCAGCCCGTCCGCATAGACCTGCGTGACTTTAGAGCTACTGGCGGCAAGCTGCAGTAATTGCTGCTGCGCGGCTTCCAGCGCCGCATAACCGCGACCGGCACGATCCTCCAGACGCAGCGTAAAGCCGGAAGAGGTGCCCAGCTCCTCGATGGCCGGCGGCATCATCGTCATGATCGTCCCTTCTGGCATATCGTGCATTGCCTCCTCGGCAAACCGGACCTCACGATGCGTTGAACTGTTACCGCGTTCTTTCCCCTCTTTCAGGACGGTGAAAGTCAGTGCGGTGTTTGCCCCGGCCCCCGAAAAACCAAATCCCAGAATAGATTGATTAGTGGCGATAGCCGGGCGTGCGTCCATAGCCGCTTCATATTTTTTTACGACCGCCAGCGTCCGCTGCTGCGTCGCCTCGGCCGGTAACTGAAACGCCGTCATAAAATAGCCCTGGTCCTCCTCCGGCAGAAATGCGGAGGCAAGCTGGCTGAATGCGATCGCCGTTCCGGCACAGAGCGCAACATACACCAGAAGCATACGGCCCGAGCGTTTGAGTATCGTGGCTGTCCAGCCCGAATAGCGTTGGGTCAGTCGCTCTAAACCACGATTGAATCCGCCGAAAAAACCGCCCCGGGCGTGACTGGCGGGCATCCGCAGCAGCGTGGCGCAGAGTGCCGGGGTCAGCGACAGCGCCAGCAGCGCGGAAAAAAGAATCGCGGTGGCGATGGAGAGCGCAAACTGACGATAGATGATGCCGACAGAGCCGCTGGCGAACCCCATCGGAATGAAAACGGCGGTAAGCACCAGGGTAATGCCGATGATGGCGCCGGTAATCTCCCGCATCGCACGTGAAGTTGCTTCGCGCGGGCCAAGGTTTTCCTCACGCATCAGGCGTTCCACGTTTTCCACCACTACGATGGCGTCATCGACAATGATGCCTATGGCCAGCACCAGACCAAACATGGTTAGCACATTGACGGAGAAGCCAGCGAGCAGCATGACGGATAGCGTGCCCAGTAACGCAATCGGCGCGACAATGGCGGGAATAAAGGTATATCTGATGTTCTGTAAAAAGAGATACATCACCACGAAAACCAGCACCATTGCTTCGAGAAGGGTGTGGATAACCTTCCCGATGGAAAGCTTTACGAATGGTGCCGTATTGAAAGGGATGGCATACCGGATATCCTCAGGCATTGACAGGCTCAGCGCCTGCATCCGCGCCGAGAGGGCTTCTGCGGTTTTTACGGCGTTAGCACCAGGTGCAAGCATGATGGCCGCACCGGTAGAGTTCTGTCCGTTTTCACGCATCATCATGCTGTAGGTCTGCGAGCCATACTCTACTCTGGCAACATCAGCGAGTGTGACGCTGGCGCCATCCTTGTGCGCACGCAGGATAATACGGCCAAACTCTGCCGGCGTAGTCAGCTGACCGGCTACCGTCAGGGGCAGAGTCACCATCTGACCCGGCAGCGCCGGTTCGTCACCGACACGGCCCGGTGCGATTTGCGCATTCTGCTGTGAAATGGCAGCGGCGATATCATTCATTGTCAGGTTAAATGAGAGCAGCTTCACGGGATCAACCCAGACGCGCAGGGCGCTTTCAGCGCCAAAGAGCTGAACACGGCCAACGCCGGGCAGCCTGCGCAGATCCTCAACCACATTTCTGGCCATGTAGTCACTTAATGCTTCGCTGTCTGTTTTGCCGGTTTTTGAGGTCAGACTGATGATCATCAGAAAACCGGTATCGGCGGATTCGACCTGCAGGCCGTTCTGTCGCACGGCCTGCGGCAGGCGGGACTCCACTGCTCTGATACGGTTCTGAACATCGACCTGGGCCAGTTCGGCCTGGGTGCCCGGTTTAAACGTGACGGTGATCGTCGCCTGACCCGACGTATCCGTCGATGATTCAAAGTAGAGCAGGTTTTTAACGCCAGAGAGTTCACGCTCGATCAGGCTGACAACCGAGTCGTTCATCGTCTGAGGCGAGGCGCCTGCCCAGGTCGCGGTGATCGTGATATTGACAGGCGCCACCGAAGGATAACGGGCCACCGGAAGCCGGGTCAGAGCAATAAGCCCGAACAGAACAATAAATAGCGCGATCACCCAGGCAAAAACCGGGCGTTTAATAAAAAACTGAGCCATTTTACTCTTTCTCCTGCAGGGTCAGATTCACAGGCGATGCCGCTGACATCACTGCGGCAACGCGGGTGCCGTCGCTGAGTTTGTCCATGCCTTTTACGACAACACGACTGCCCGGAGGCAATCCCGCGGCAATGCGATAGTCACCGTTTACCTGTTCGCCCAGACGGACGCTGAGCGGATGAGCCTGCTGTTTATCATCAATTACCCAGACGACGGCCGTGTCGTCCTGACGGGAAACCGCCTCCTCTGGCACCATCAGTGCGGCATCATAGTGCTGGCCTGGCACCTGTACCCGCACGAACAGGCCTGGCAGCAGTTCGCGGTCGGGATTTCTCACTTCGATGCGCACCAGCACCTGACCGGTACTGGTATCCACGCTCATGCCGGAAAACAGGATCCGGCCAGGCTGGTTATAGGCTGTGCCATCCGGCAACAGGAGCTTAACCGGCAAGCCCGTCGTGGCATGTTGCGGGCTGGCTGCCTGTTTACGCAGTTGCTGATAAATCCCTGCGGGCTGATAAACATCCACGTAGATCGGGTCTGTCTGGTACAGACGGGCCAGCGGGCTGCTGTCACCCGGCGTCACATAGGCGCCTTCAGAAACCAGCGCCTGATCGATGCGGCCAGATATAGGCGCCTCTACCGTGGCGAAGCGAAGATCGAGTGCTTTGCGTTTCAGGGTCGCGCTGGCCTGTGCGACATCGGCGGCCGCCTGACGGGCAGCGGCGACGGCATCATCGTAACTCTGACGACTCACCGCGCCAGTGCCGATCAGTTTTCGCAGTCGGGCGGCCTGCTGCTGTGCCCGGTCATTCGCAGCCTGTGCCCGCAGTAGTCCGGCCTGCGCGTTCTCCACTTCAGCCGTAAAGGGAGCCGCGTTGATCTGAAAAAGAGGCTCGCCCTTTTTCACTTCGGCACCCTGTTCAAACAGACGGCGCTCAATGACGCCATTGACCTGGGCTCTGATTTCCGCCGTGCGCAGTGCATTCACCCGCCCCGGCAGCGTGTCGTAAACAGATAAATCCTGAGGCTGAATCACTGTAACGGCAACCTGCGGTTCGGCAGTTTTCGTCTCGGGGCTGGCATTATCATTACAACCCGTCAGCATGGCACACAGCGCCAGCAGAATTAACGGCAGCGAAAAGCGTTGAGGGGCGAACATGGGAATCTCATTTTATTAAAAGATACGTCATCATAACGACGCCGCGTTTATTTACCGTCGAGAGTGTGTGGAGATTGTGTGTAGAGGTGAATTTTTTTAATTGAGATTAAGGCATGGCCGACAGAGTTACTGACGGCCATTAAGAAACTTTTCTGGCTGGTTTCAGAAAAGTGTGCGGCGTGAAGGCATGATGTCGCACCACTGTTGTTTATAGTGCCAGGCCGGATTGTACGCACCCAGGGAGAAAATGAACTTCTTCTCAGAAAGGCTGGCTAATGCTTTAGCATGAAGAATGTTTTCCCAGAGTAAAACAGAGCCGATGCCGAGTGATTTAAACTGCGGATCCATACCACCGTTAAAATCCTCGAAATAATACCAGTCAGGACATTCGACTTTATAATTGAGGTCAAACGCGCAGGGTGAGTCATTGATAAATAATATTTTCCCAAAAATCAAGTCTCTGAACAGTGCGAAAGTTTCCGTCAGAATAGTGATATTCGTACAGGTAAGCTGGTTCTGCCAGCGGAGATTAAACAGGCGTTGATAAATTACGGCCAGTTCGCCCGGCGAAAAAGCCGAGACATCGTCGACCCTGCCACCCATTTTTCTGAATCGTCGCGCCTCTCCTGCACGCTTTTTTGCCGTCTTAACCGAAAAGTCTGGTTTGATATGGGCTATTTTCTTCTTAAACAGGTTATGGCGAAGGCTGTTAACGATCACGCCCTGAGAATGCGGCGATAATCGTTTCGCATTGAACGGCAGTATGATTTTCGCTTCCGCCTTAATTGGCAGAATAAGATCGTCAAAAACGAAGGGCAGGCTGGACTTTTTATACTCCAGCGAACCATTCAGCGAAAATATAGCAGCGACAGGCTGGTCGTTTACCTTTTTCAGGTAGTACTGAATTGCGACCCCTTCCCGTTCTGCAAGATAGGCGAGGACGCGGGGATGAGTACAGATGCTTCCTCCGAACAGCGTATAAATCTGAGCGTAAGCCGAAGCATCGCACGCTTCCCAGCCGGTTGTTTTAAGTTTTAAGTGTGTTGTCAGCATACCTGCTCTCTTAAGTGAAATCTCATGCGCCTCCCGGCGAACTCGCAGCGGGATATTTAAACCGGCAAGGGTGTAATCCATGTTTATTAAACGCCCGGTAAACAAATGAATAACCGGGCGCCTGAAAACCGCTTTGTTTAGCTTCTACACAAGTTCTACACACAGGCGCAACGATTTCTCCATCAATTATTCGACCGGCATAATTCATTTATAAAACTCTCACTAAGTTCAGCCAAAAAAAATTTAATAATCCTTGATAAAAAATGAGTAAGTTTGTTCAAATCAGTCATGTGTTCAGCAACAGCCAGAGTTATTTGGCTTATGAGGTACACATCGTAAATATAAACAGAAGCTAAATGAGCAATCTTTGTGAATTATGTGTCTTGTTTAACTTTCAGATAGTCACTGGCGTTATACTGGGAAAAAGTGCTGCCTGATGGGTTAATTCATTATCAGCGTGAGTCGGCATCTTTCCTGTCAGGCCGCTGCGTCTGCGGGGTAATTTGCCGACAGGTTATTTCTTGTTTTGAATTTTTCTGTACGGAAAGTCCTTTTTTATTGCTTTTCTTTGATCAACCAGAATGAATGATACCATTATGAAAAACATACTCATTACCGGTTCTACAGGGTTTTTAGGCGGAGCTGTCGTCGCAAATTTATTACAGAACAGTGTTAAGGACAGACTACTGCTGCTGGTCAGAGGAAAAAACGTTGATGAAGGTTTAAACCGGCTTAAAGCTAATCTTGTTAACTTTGGCTTACCTGCATCATTAATTAATGCCGTCACTTCTGAAAATATTCTCCTGGGCGATCTGGCTTTACCCGAAGCGTTTATTGGTGATGCCCGGCTGGATGAGGTCACGCATGTAATAAACTGTGCAGCCGTAGCGTCATTTGGTAAAAACCCGACAATCTGGAAAGTGAATGTGGAGGGTACGTACAGGTTTGCCGAACGCATGAGCTGCGTCGCCGGGTTAGAGAAATTTATCCATGTCGGCACCGCGATGTCATGTGCGCCGGAGCCGGGTTCGCTGGTCAGGGAGAGCTGGCTGGACTCCAGCCGGGATCAGCATATTGTCGAGTATACCTGGAGCAAAGCTTCAATTGAAAAACTGATGACAGAAAAGCTGCCGGCACTGCCGCTGGTCATTGCCCGCCCGTCGATTGTCGTGGGGCACTCCGATCAGGGTTGCCTGCCATCGGCCAGTATTTTCTGGGTTTTCCGGATGGCGCTGGCGTTAGGGAAATTCACCTGCAACCTTAACGATCGCATCGACGTCGTTCCCGTTGATTATTGCGCAGATGCGCTGGTTCTGCTTCTTGATGCCGAAAAAGTGATTAACGAGGTCATTCATATCTCTGCCGGCACTCAGAGCAGCGTGACCTTCGCTGAGATTGATGAGGCGATGGCCAGAGCATCCGGCAAACGTGCGCTGGGCGATGATTATCAGAAAGTGACTTACAAGCAGCTTTCTGACAGCAGAAGAGCATTCAGGGATCTGTTTGGCCCCTGTAACGAACGGATCATGCTGCGTGCGATGAATCTGTATGGTCATTTCTCAAATCTCAATGTGGTCTTTGATAACTCAAAACTCATGCAGCTCGGCATGGGCAAGCCTTCCCGCTTTACCGACTATCTGGATCGCTGTGTGTCGACCACCCGTAATGCATCCATCGCGGAGCTGATGCAGGTCGACTTCAAGTAGTGATAAAAGGCAGCCTGGGTCACAGGTTGCCTGCTAAGCGGGTTGATCCCCGATTTCTCTTCTGCTTTCAGGTGTTAAACGCGTACAGCCGTGAATACCTGCTTCATCCGACCCTTTGCTTCGACGACAATGCCGGTGCTTCCCATCAGCGCAAGCCCTGGTCCCTCTGATGGCAGAACAGAATGCTGTGTCCTGATGCATCCTTTTCAGACAAAAAAAAGCCCGCACAAGGCGGGCTAATCGTATCGCAGGGACTGCTATTATTTGTAGCTATGCACTGGTGTTGGTATTCGTGTTAATTGCACTATAAGGAAATAATCTTAGTTTTAGCCTGGCATGGGCTGTTAAGGACATCACAGATTCCATCTTTTCCGTCTTCCCGCATTAACATCTGGCGACAGGGCCCTAGCAACTTACCTGCCCGCGCGTCCGTTTCACCCTCATGTGCCACGCTCTGTTTACTTTCACATGTGCAGATAGCGCGGTTCAGCGTCAGAAATACCCCCGGTTGTGCTCCTGAATATCTTCCAGATTTCACCACAGCGCGTCTTTGTGACTCCAGACTTAATAGGTCTGGAGTCACAAACTTTCTACGGGTAGAATGACCTTTTTGCCATAACAGAAAGGCAGGGATGTGACGACGGAACACCTAACGGCCCCCGCGCGCTCGGCGCATGTCGGTCGCCATGTCGTGATCTGGCTGGAGCAGGTCAAAGCGGCTTCACTTAGCGAACTGGATAACTTCGGTGACGACGGTACGGTAGAGCAGGTTATGAAGGTCTGGGTAAAACTCTCGCTGCTGGTCAGCCGGCGACGTCCCGAGATCGCCGTCTCCTCACTACTGAAACATGTCCTGCCCGGCATCGGCTCGCAGCCACTTAAGACGCTGAACCGCTTACGACTTAACCGTCTCTATAACATCCTGATCGTTGACGGTAAAAAAGAGGAGGCTCGCCGGGTCTTTGCCCTGACCAAACAGTTTCTCGCCTGGTCAGAGATGCAGGGTTATCTGGATCATTCGCCCATTGCGTCGATGAAGAAAAGGGATGTAGCAGGTCGCTCGACGCCGCCGCGCAGCCGGCAACTCTCAGATGCCGAAATCTGGGTGTTCTGGCATGGACTGGATAACCGGGCATTATCAGAGCAGGCGCGCTGGGCGCTGCGCTTATGTCTGGTCAGTGCCCGGCGACCGGATGAGATTGTGCAGGCGCAGAAAGCGGAGTTCGATCTACGCTCAGGCTTGTGGAAACAGGGTATTCGTAATAAATCGCAGCGTGAACATGTGCTGCCGATATCCCCCCTGATGCAAACCTGTATCGAGGCGCTGTTGCGCGCAGCCGACCCAGACTCGCCCTGGCTGGTGCCCGCGCCGCGCGATTCACAGCAGCCGCTCTCAAAAGGCGCTCTCAATCAGGCGTTGCGCCGGATGATCCGTGACCCGTGCGGGCTGGGGCTTGAGGCCTTTACACCACGCGACCTGCGCCGCACCGCGCGTTCAAAACTCTCTGCGCTCAATACGCCGAATGACGTTGCCCGAAAAATCATGAATCACGCGCTGGAGGGGATCGATCGGGTCTATGACACGCACGACTACCTGAGCCAGATGCGGCAGGCCATGAATATGTTTTCTGACGCAGTTAAAGAGATCATAGAGAGTGAAAGTTACCATTCGCTGCGACATCGCTACGAGGGCGAGATGCTGGTCATCAGCGATCTTTCCATCATGGCGATGTCGCGCTGACTCCGGTCAGCCGCTACCGATCAGAAGTGATAACGCAGCCACGCAAAATAGACGTTACCGTTATTGTGGGTGCCGGGAATGTAGGTCATCTGGAAATCAAGATCGCCGTAACCCACTGACGCCAGAGGTAAAATCGCCGGAACCGGAATATATTTCCAGTTGTCTCGCGCGGTCACGCCTGCCGTATAACCTGCGCCCCAGTGGAAGTTCTGATCGGTCAGCGGACGCCAGGTGGCCACCCAGCCATATCCGCCAAAGGGTTCCCATTTATTAAACGAGTCTTTAAACGCCATCAGGTAGATACCGTTCCAGTTTCCTTTTTCATCATAACGGGAGATACCACCGCCGGCGCCCCAGGGCCTTTCATTGTACTTATCAATATGTTCCCGATCATAAGTGGCACGGTTATGCCAGGTAATGGCCGGCAAATAGAAGTCGATTCCCTCTGGCTGCTGCCAGGTGGTAGCCACTTTGTCGCTGAAACTATCCCAGCCTGCGCTCACAGTCTGCACCAGTGTGGCGGCGTGAGCTGGCGTAAGAGTGAAAACGACCGTTGTTATCATCAGCGCTTTAAAAGTCGATGTCTTGCGCATGTGAGGATCCCTGCAATATCTGGTATTAAAAAAGAGAAAAAGTGTAAATGCGGCCATTATGGCGTGAAGAAAGTCAACTTCAGGTCAATAGACGGCCAGCAGAGGATTTTATAACTAATTTGAACCAAGCGGAAACCCCATCCCGCCGTTTACTGTCATCAGATTGTAGCAAATGAAACTATTGCCATTTACATCCACCCGGATACTGAAACATACAGAATCATTCAGAAAGAATAAGGAAGTTTCAGGATGCTGAACGTTCTCATGAAGGCGTATATTCCTTATTCGCCTTACTGGTACAACCCAATGGAGACATCTTCTGTCGGGTTGAGGAGCTTATGGCTGAGGTAACGGCTGATATTGTTGGGTTAATTTCTGATGAACAGAACGGGCAGCAAATCTTAAATGGCACCTGAAATATAATGGTGATACTTTCAGGCGTAAGCCAGAATACCGTTACGGCATGGGGGGTGGAAATAAGCGTGAGGTCTGTTGCCATGATATCCGTACTGACAGCACCGGCAAAGGTTCGGATAGCTGCCACACCCTGTCTTAATCTTCATCACAACCATTCCTTGGCAGATTTCGCAGCGCGCATTATTCATACAGAAGCTCAAAATCTGGAGGTTATGAGCAGTTCCGGTGGTCTGTTTTCAGCGTCAATGGCGGTCTCAGGATGAAGATGCCGGGCATTCTGACAGCATAAATAGTTATCGCGGAAACGGTCATGAAAGTGCTGCCTGAGGCGTGAATAACAGAAATGTGAATTAAAAATCTGCCGGAGAGAAATTAATCCTGGCGCTTAACTGAATAATTCAGAAAATTAATCGGCCGTTAAGATATGTCGGGCGTCTGATTAGAGAATATCTATAGTTTACTGAGCAGGATCTGGGTTACCAGCTGAGGTCGACATCTCGCTGGCAGTAATATTTCAGGGGTTCTGCGTCTGATAAAGACTCCTCAAAAATCAATTTAGTGATAATGCCAGCCTGGAATGAACGGAACGCCTTAAATGGCAACCCGCGGACTTCAATAGAAAAACATTAACCCCGAAACAGCAGAGTAAGTGGGTTTCATTGCTCATGACCTTGTAAGCGTATCTTCCGGTTGTTAGTGAAAAAAGTTATAATATCGCGCCCGTACCCAACACTGATACGGCTGACTACCTGAAACCATCCTGATGATTGAGCGACAGATTTAATAGATAAACGGACAGTCAGATATTATCAACGCTGCAGGTGTCAGACTTAACGATCCTGCGGTCTTGTAAAAAAGCCCTGGGCCGTGACTTAGCCTCGCCTTGCTGAGCAGGCTGCCGGAGGGGGCTGGCGCAGATTAATGCCAGCGTCTTAGCCAGGTGGCGTGCAGAAAAAGCCGGCATCATGCAGGCGAAACGGCTTGTATCGCTTACAGGCCACACATTGCTGTGCGACCAGACATTATAAAAATCTGGCACTCTTTTTGTGTCAGAGAGTGGTAAGAGGCATGACAAGAAAAAGCCTGGAGATTCTCCAGGCCAGAGGTTCCTCATTGCAATCAGAAATTATAATTCAGACTGATTGAATAATTTCGGGGTTCGTTGAACGCTACACCACCGGATGGATCGGTATTGTATTCGCGATCAAAAATATTTTTGATATTACCCTGCACCGAAAGGTTTTTGTTAACCTCATAACGCGCAAAAAGGTTTGCGATAGGGTAACTTCCCTGATAGACGCGCTCGGTTTTACCTGCAGGATTAATGGCTTCTTTGTAAGTCCGATTTTGCCAGTTTACACCGCCACCCACCGTCAATTCACGAAGGACGGGCAGATTATAGCTGGTGAACAGCTTTAGGCTTGTTTGTGGCATATACGGATTTGAACGATCGCCGGAAGCATCTTTAGCAACATAGCGAGTTGCACCAAAGGTAAGCTTTAAATTTTCAGTAACAGCGCCATTGATTTCAAAATCAACCCCGCGACTGACCACACCCTTAGACGACCTGTATGCATTCTCACTGCTATTGTTCACGTAAGTCGCATTCTGAATCTGCCCAAGATTTTCCTGCTCAATACGGAACACAGAAAGGCTGGATGTGATTAGACCATCATTCCAGTCACCCTTGATACCCGTTTCATAATCTCTTCCGGTAACGGGTTTCAGGTAATTACCTTGCTGATCCCGGTAAGTCTGGGGCTGGAAGATTGACGTGTAGCTCGCAAAGGCTGAATACGTTTCGTTAATATCATAAACAAGGCCGCCATAGGGCGTGATGTTATTCTTTTCCATATTTGAAGACGTGCCATTTGCACTGTACTGGGTATAGCGTGCTCCCAGAATAAGAGAAAGCGGGTCGGCAAGAGAGAAACGCGCTGCTGTATAGGCCGATTTCTGGCGTATGGTGTCTTCTGAAGATAATGCCCAGGCTGGCCATTGAGGTTCATCAATGTTCCCGGACCATTCATTCCAGTTTCCAACCTGTGCGGGTGACAATATGTCAGAGGAATAAATATATTTATTACGTTGACGGCTGTAATCCACACCCGCAATCAACTGGTGTTGTCTTCCCAGTAACTCAAATGGACCCGTGGCATAAGCGTCTATCGCTGTCTGCGTGCGCACACCTTTGTACCAGCCCGCATACCCATATCCTGCACTGTTGAGTATACCCGTTTGCCGATCAGGGTATCCGTCGACATACAGCAGCTTACTGTCAAAGTCTGATTCAGTATGCGTGCCATTAATACGTGTTTGCCAGCCATTGTCGAAATTTGTTGTCAGGTTAGCAAAGACTTTACGGGACAGAATATTATAGTGCGTCCAGTCAGCAGAAGGGTTGTCGCTTCGGTCGTATTGAATTTTGCTGCCGTTGCTATACCAGGTCGGCAAGCCGCCCCAGGTTGGACCATCTGTATTACGTGACTGATAGTCGTAGCCCAGATCCAGCGTAGTATTCGCAGTAAGGTCTGCCGCTACCGTGGCATAGAGGAACTTTTTACGTTTATGGTAACGGTCAACCCAGCTGTCCTGATCCTGGTAACCCGTCACCACACGACCACGCAGTGTACCGTTATCATTAAGTGGCCCTGACAGGTCTGCAACGTAACGCTGGTTATCCCAGCTGCCATAGCTTGTCGAGAGGTTACCTGTAAACGTTTTGCTATCAGCTTTTTTACGAATCATGTTTATGGCCGCGCCCGGATTACCCGTGCCGGTCATTAAACCTGTTGAGCCACGTACGACATCAATACGCTCATAGATGGCGGAATCACTATCCGTTTCACCAAAGTTCCATGCGCCCGTCTGCGTAGAAGGGATGTCATCATAGGTGTAATTGTTGATGTAAAAACCGCGTGAGTAAAAATCTACACGTTCTGAGTCATTTTGTGAGGCTGAAATGCCTGTCACATTGGCCAGGGCATCACCAATGTTTTGCAGGTTCTGGTCTTTAATGCGCTGCTCAGTGAGTGTGCTGACTGACTGCGGAATATCACGCTGGGTTAAGTTCAGTTTAGTCCCGGCACGGGTAGCTGGAACAGTATAAGCATGTTCAGCTGATGTCGCGGGAGCAGCGGCTTCCTCTGCCGTAACGGTCAGCGTTTGTTCGGGGGATGAACTTGTGTTTTCAGAACGCTCAGCTGCATGCGCAGCGCCGTAAAACAATGCGTTGCTTACCATCATCGTTAACACTGACACTGCAAATCGGGTGTTTCTGGTTGATTGAGACGTGCCGCTACTTTCAGATTTTGCATTAACCCGGGCGAAAGACATGCCATGACCTCTTCATTTAATTAATATTTTTGGCTTATTCGTTCACCTGAGCAGTGCTGAATCATTTTTCGGCAACTTTGGTAAATTTAAGTAAGCGCAAGCATACTAAATGCAAATGATAGTTATTGCTATTAACATTTAAGAAAAGTTCAGACTTTTTTTTATGTCTGGAAATCAGGAAAAGGATTTCTGCAAAACTGTCGCCAGCGCGGAGAGAGTAAGGGTTCTGAAGAACAGATAAAAATGACTAAATTTCCATATAGCTAATAATTATCTGGTACTTATATGCTGCGTCTTAAGCTATGTCATCGGTAAAAAGTCGATGTGTCAAACGCCTTTTCACGCGGCCTGAACAGACGGCTGGCGCGTCAGCATCAGCTGATGACGGGTGTCAGCAACAGCCCTCAGGACAACCGCGCCCTTTAAAAATATCTCTCTGGCTTCGCTGAGCAGCGTCACCGTCGATAATAGCTGACCGGACGCCCTGACTGCTGGCCATCGATTCAGAGTGGGGCCACCAGTTATCAGCCTGCATCGCAATCGCGTCTCACCTGTCGATATCAGCTTATGAACGGGCGTCATCCCCGCGGAAGCCCTGTAACCTCGACCGGCAAAATGGAGCAGAACAATGCGACGCTGTACAGGGAATTGACAACCCGTGTTGGCGTGCAGGATTTACCCTGAAATAACGTCTTGATGATGAATTTCTTTATCCTTTTCCTTATCAGGCGGGAGCATCTTCGAATGACGCAGAACACAGATGAAGTAGCCCTTCGGTCAGGGCTTATCTTAAATCTGTTTATGCGGAACCGGCGGGGAGGTCAGTCCGGCGGCAACAGGCGGAATGGCTTCAGGATCTGCCATTCCGGGATACTGACACCCAACCCCTATTGCAAATGGTTCAGGAAGCGGTGCATAACTTTCGCTGTCCGGCGCGCAGAAACGCGCAGACCAGCCCCAGCCACAACAGACCGCAGATCAGATTGACCAGACTGAAGCCACCGGTGCCGTATCTGAACCAGGCCGTTTTGGCGGCTTCGATACCCAGCGCGATAACCAGAATTGTCACCATGCCAACTATCGCGGCCACGCTCCCTTTCCCGGCACGGCTGGAAAAAAGCGTCATGCGGTAAAGACCGGCATTGACCAGTCCGGTGCCGAAGCCGTAGAGACTGACGCCAGCGGTGAGCCACAGATAACTCTGTGGGTTGATCAGGGTGGCGATTGCTGCAAGGACCAGCCCGCAAACCACCGGCCAGGCACCGATTCTGATGGGCTGTTCAATCGATAGACGGCTGGATAAGCGTCCCAGCGTCAGGTTACCTGCGATCATGGCGGCAAAAACCGGTAACTGTAACAGTGCATAATCGATGCGGCTGAGCTGCCCGCCGTGCATTAAAATCACTGGCGATAACGCCACCCAGGCGATGCAGGGCACCGTTATCAGTCCGATGGCGAACGCGCCACGCATCACCTGACGATCTTTCAACAGCGCGCCATAACCGCGGATGATCGACCCCAGCGACAGCGGTTTCTGACGATCGCCCGCCGTTTCAGGCATGGCATACCACAATCCGGCCAGCGCCAGCGCCGCGATGGCGCCTGTCAGCCAGAACAGCGTGCGCCATTCACCGACGGTCAGAAACGCCGCTCCCACCAGCGGACCGGCCAGCGGTGCCAGCAGGGCCACATTCGCCATCAGCGCCATTATTTTGATGCTGAGTGATTCGGTGAAGGCTTCCTGGATTGCCGCATAACCGACCGCGCCAATAAAGCAGAGGCTGATGCCCTGCAGGAATCGCAACAGTACAAACTGTTCGATGGAGGTGATCAGGTGGGTCGCGATGCATGAGAGCGTAAAAAAGGCCACGCCACTGAGCAGTACAGGACGACGACCAATGCGATCCGAGAGCGGTCCGAGCAGCCACTGCAGCAGAATACCGCCCATCAGATAAGCAGTCAGCGAGGCGGGAACCCACTCCGGCCCGACGTTAAATTCCTGCGTCACCAGCAGCATACCGGGCTGGATCATGTCATGCGCAAGGTAGGTCGCAAACTCGAATAACACCAGCGACAGTGGAAAGATCAGATGTCGCCGTGTCAGTCGGGCGATCGGCTGGAAGAAGGTCATGATGAATACCTGTGAGAAGACGCTAAAAAGTGCGGCCACCAGCGTGACCGCATAACATGCAGGATTAATTGTGACAGTGTAACGACTAGCGCCAGCGGGCAATAGGGTTGACCAGCGTTCCGGCAAATTTCAGATTCTCAGCCGGATCGGCGAGGTTAATCATCTGCTGATTATTCGCCAGCTGCAGACGATTCAGGCAGGAGCGGGTAAACGCTGGCGCGAACATGTCATAGCGCGCGAACTTCGTGGCATGTTCCGGGTGCGCATTCTGGTAATCCTTCACGCACTGCGCGACCGCCTGCCAGAACGCCTCTTCCGGCAGCGTCTGTGACTGATGCAGGATCGCGCTGATGAAGCGGAAGATGCAGTCAAAGACATCGGTAAAGATCGACAGTAACTTCAGCTCCTCCGGCACATCCACCGCCAGACGCTGCACTCCCTCCGGCAGCACCGCGTCCGGGTTCATCACGGCGATCTCTTCGCCAATATCCTTCATATACGCAGCTACCGGGACGTTGTTCTCCAGCAGCATGATCAGGTTTTCACCGTGTGGCATAAACACCAGGTCATGCTGATAGAAGCAGTGCAGCAATGGACTGAGGTAGCAGGTCAGATAGCGGTCGATCCACGCTCTGGCAGAGAGACCGGAGTCCGCGATCAACGCGGGCAGCAGAGGCTGCTGCTGCTGATCGACGTGCAGGAAAGCGGCCATGGTCATCAGGCGCTGGCCTGGCTGCAGGCTGGCAGCCGGGTTATCCCGCCACAGCGCAGCAAACATCTTTTTATAGGCAGAATCCCCTTTAATCGCCTGTTCATAGGCGCGGTTGTGGTAACCCACCGTCGCCACCTCGCGCAGGATGCGGAAATCGCAGCGTTTCAGCCACGCATCCTCGGCGACCAGCGCGGCCAGCCAGCCATTAATGGCGGGGGTTGTCGCCATATAGTAAGGTGACAGGCCGCGCATAAAGCCCATATTGAGCACGGACAGAGCAGTTTTGACGTAGCGTTTCGACGGCGCGCTGCGGTTAAAGAAGGTGCGGATCGACTGTTGTGCCTGATACGCGTCATCTCCGGTGCCCAGATAGACGATTTCGTGACGGGCGACGTCGGCGGCAAACACCGTCAGCAGTTTGTTGTTCCACTGCCACGGATGGACCGGCATCAGGATATACTCCTCTGCCGCCACTCCTTTTTGGGTTAACTGAGCCGTAAACGCGTTCAGTGTGCTATCACCCAGCTCGTCGCGCATCAGTTGCTCATAGCTCAGTTCGCTGAGGCTGGAGAAATGGGCGTTGCGGCGATGGACGGCAACCCAGAGAAGGTGAACCGGCGCGGCGGCCTCCGGCGCAAAGGCCAGATAGTCACGGGCATCAAAGCCGATGCGTCCGTTATTGGCGACAAAGCAGGGATGCCCTTCGGTCATTGCCGCTTCCACCGTCTGGAAATCGGCGGAAACCAGTGCCTGGCTGTCAGGGTTATTCTTCTGACGTTTATAGACGCTGCTGCACAGGGTGCTGCTGATCTCTTCCATGTAGGTCGCCAGCAGCGGCTGCGGAATACCAATCTCCGCGTTGAATTCGACGATAAACTGCAGCGCATCCAGCGGTAGCGTGCGCCCGTTCTCCTGCCTGCGCAGAGAGTCCGCGTCGATCTCCCAGTGGTCCAGCGCCAGTCGTGCGGCGCGGAAATGGTAGCTGGTTTCACCGCCCGGCACCATCAGCTGATATGCGTCGTCACCCGTGGCCTGTGGCGCGATAATTTTTTCATGGGCAAACTCAGCGATCGCTTTGCGGATCAGCATGCGGTTTGCCTGGGTCCAGTGTTCGCCGGTCAGATGCGTGCCGTCGGTCAGTGAAGCGGGGGTATCCATAGTCTGCGACTCCTGCAGTAACGCGTGTTGATAATCTTCCCGCTGGCAGAAAGCCAGCCAGGCGGTTTTATGGCCCAGGTCAACGGTATGCTGGTAGCGGAACCCGGCACGCCGGTTCAGAACGTGGATCTTCTCATTGCGCACGTCCGGCTCTACTACGACACGGTTCACCTCGGGGCGGCTGAACATGTAGTCCATCACCAGCGTGAAGACCTGCCAGCTGAAGGCTTTGATCGGCTGGCTGGCGGGGGCAATCAGGATATGCATGCCGTAATCATCGGGCGCGGCCGGGTAGAACTTCCCGATCTCGTCGTCAGCGGCGCGATAGCACTCGATCAGACAGACCGGCTGGTCGTTGCAGCAGCCGATCAGCGCCGCATGGGGATCGGCGGCGGTCAGTGTCTGATAAAACCCGGCAACCTGCGCCAGGCTGTGTGACTGCATTCCCCAGAAACGGGCATAGTCGCGGGTGACCCAGCTGTGAATCAGAGGTGCATCGTCTTCCCGCATCGGTCTCAGGGTGAAGCGGCCAGCCGGACGGTCGGCCGTAAACAGCGTTTGTGTTTGCATGTCAGCGCTCCGTCTTAGCCGGGAAGGTCTGGAAAGCGATCTGGCGCTCGATCGGGTAAACCTCGCGTCCGGTCAGTTCGCGCAGCAGCACGGAGTTGCGATAGCAGGCCATGCCCAGATCCGGGGTGACAAATCCGTGGGTGTGCAGCTCGGCATTCTGCACAAAGATCTGATTATGGTGGTCGATGCTGTAGTTGCGCTGCACGTCGTAACGCCCCTTGTCATCCCAGCGCAGGCGCGCTGCAATCCCTTCCAAAAACATCGGTGGCTGATAGTGATAGCCCGTTGCCATCACCAGTCCTTCCGTGCGGCGGGTAAAGGTGCAGTCCTGCTCCTCCTGATGAAGTGTCAGTTCAAATTCGCCCTGCGGCAGCCAGCGCATCGCCGTCAGAGCCGAATGAGTGAAGAGATTGACGTTCAGATCACCGTCGAGCTGTTTCACATACATCAGATCGTAAATGTCGTTGATCAGACTGCTGTTGATACCTTTGTAGAGATTCTTGTGACGGGCATTCAGCTCATCACGGGTGTGAGCGGGCAGGGCGTGAAAATAGTCGACCCACTCCGGCGAGGTCATCTCCAGCGTCAGTTTGGTGTACTCCAGCGGATAAAAGCGCGGCGCACGGGTGATCCAGTTGAGCTGATAACCAAAGCGGTCAATATCGGTCAGCAGATCATAATAGATCTCGGCTGCGCTCTGGCCGCTGCCCAGCACGGTGATCGACCGCTTCTGCTGCAATTCAGCTTTATGCGTCAGATAGTGGCTGGAGTGGGTCAGGCGCTGGCGGTGCGGCTGGCTGCACTCGGGCATCCAGGCCACCGGGCCGGTGCCAAGGATCAGATGACGCGCCAGATAGCGCAGCTTCTCCCCGCTGCGGGTGTCAGTCACCTGCAGCTGATAGAGGCCTGCCGCCTCATCATAGCTGACATAATCGACATGACTGTTCCAGCGCAGATTAGAGAGTCGCGAACTGGCCCACTGGCAGTACTGGTTATACTCCTTGCGCATCAGGAAGAAATCTTCCCGGATATAGAAAGAGTAGAGCTTTCCCTTTTCCTTCATGTAGTTAAGCAGGCTGTAGGGGCTGGTAGGATCGGCGAGCGTTACCAGGTCGGCCATAAACGGCGTCTGCAGATGGGCGCTTTCCAGCATCATCCCGGTGTGCCAGTCGAATCCCGCATTCTGATCCAGGAAAAGACCGTTCAGCTCCTCGACCGGCTCACTCAGGCAGGCCAGGCTCAGGTTAAGCGGACCGATACCAACGCCAATAAAATCGTAAACAGGCTTATCCATCTCAGTTCGCTCCCTGCTTGACGGCGCTTAGCGCAGAAGCACGCATCTGTTCCCGGCCATAGTAGGTGATCAGGCTCAGCACCTCTTCGATGTCCGCTGGGGTCGTGGTGGGGTTCAGTAGCGTGAATTTCAGATACTGGCGTCCGTCAACTTTGGTGCCGGCAACCACCGCATTTCCGGCGCGGAACAGGGCTTTACGAATAGACGCGTTAATCTCGTCGACCTTTGCGTCGCTGATCTGTTTGCCTGGAACGAAGCGGAAAATCTGGGTGGTCAGCTCCGGGGCATGCAGGACTTCAATGGCAGGATGCGCCTTCAACAGTGCATGTGCAGACTCTGTCAGCGTGATCAGGGTATCGAAAGCCTCCCCCAGGGCCGTCGGTCCCATCACCCGCAGTGTCAGCCACATCTTCAGCGCGTCAAACCGGCGGGTGGTCTGAATACTCTTATTAACCAGATTAGGGGTACCTTCCTGCTGCGCACTCAGCGGGTTCAGGTAATCTGCATGGTGGGTGACATGCTTCAGGTTCTGGCTGTCACGGACGAAGAACGCGCCGCAGCTGACGGTCTGGAAGAACGATTTGTGATAATCGACGGTCACCGAATCCGCCTGTTCGATACCCCTCAGACGTGAGCGGTGCTTCTCAGAGACCAGCAGTCCGCAACCATAAGCCGCATCAACGTGCATCCAGAGACCGTACTCTTTACAGAGTCGGGCAATGGCCGGCAGCGGGTCGATGCTGCCGAAATCCGTGGTGCCGCTGGTGGCGACAACGGCAATCGGAATCAGCCCTTCGCTGCGGCAGCGTGCTATCTCCTGCTCCAGCGCAACCTCATCCATACGGTAGTGTTCGTCATGATCTACGGCGATCACGGCGTCATAGCCCAGCCCCAGTATCGCCATCGATTTCTGGATGCTGAAGTGACTGAGTTTCGAGGTAAAAACCCGCCATTTAGATGCGGTTTCCGGCAGACCACGCTGCTTGATCAGATGGCCGGGATGATGTGCCGCACACCAGCTGTCGCGCGCCAGCAGCATGGCCATCAGGTTGGACTGCGTGCCGCCGCTGGTGAAGATCCCATCGGAGCCGCCAGGCAGGCCGATGCGACCCAGCGTCCAGTCAATCACCTTCTGTTCAATCAGCGTGCCACCGGCACTCTGATCCCAGGTATCGACTGAGCTGTTAACGGCCGCCATGATCTGCTCAGCCATCAGAGAGGGCAGCACGACCGGGCAGTTCAGATGGGCCAGATATTTGGGATGGTGGAACCAGACGGCGTCACGCAGATAGAGCTGGCTCAGCTCCGCCAGCGCCGCCTCGTTGTTGCCCAGCGGTTGATCCAGATCGACCCCGCTGAACTCGGCCGCCAGCTCATGGGGCAGAATGCCGCTAAAGGGTTTCTCTACGCCGGTGACGGTGCGGGTCATCAGCGCCAGCACCTCCTGAGTCTGCTGCGACCAGGCTGCCAGTTGCTGATCGTTAAAAATGGCGGTTTCAGCCATGCTGGCAATGGGGGCAGGCGCGGATTCCCGTGCCGCCTGGGTGGATGAGCGTAAAAGCATGTTCAGTTCCTGTGCGTGAATACCTGGTACCCTGCTGACAAAAATCAGCAGCGTCGGATGTCCGCTCAACAACTCCAGTAAACATAAAACTAACTAACCAGACAAAAACCCGGCCATCAGCTGGCTGAGTGTTTTCACCTTAAAAAGAGGCAATGCCACAGATTATTTGTGGACTAATCAGCGTTAAACGCTTTGTTATATGCGGATGAGATTGTAAATGTTAATCATTTGCATTCAATTGTTTTATTGTGAAATTTTATTTATTAGCCATCCTTATGTTGCAAATGTGATATTGATCACGATTTTGATTCGGAATCGTCCTTTTTTAGCGAAGCTGGAATGAAGACTCACCGGGCAAGTGAACGGGATGCAGGCTTAAAATGGCTGCGGATGCTAAGTCTGAAGAAGGGCCGATACAGAGATAAAACAGCTTTGTTCAGTCCGGTAACTGGGAGGGGGGATGAAGCCAGAAAGCGCTAAAAGCGCTTTCTGGCTGGAAGGGTGTAGCTTATCCTGCGTTTGGTTCCACAGGCACTTTCTTTCTGGTCATAAAGTTGAAAATTACCAACAGGGCAAAAATGCCGGTGATGATCAGCGTAATGGTACCTTTATCCATAAAGTGCGCCATGTTGCCAAGAAGAATACCGGTGACGCCAAAGTCGGTGTCAGAGAACGTGGTGTTGGTCAGGCCAATCTGTCCCAGCACGGGCAGCAGGGCGACAGGCAGGAAGGTAATCAACAGACCATGTGCAAAAGCACCGCAGATGGCCCCGCGTTTACCCCCGGTCGCATTGCCAAATACGCCAGCGGTCGCGCCACAGAAGAAGTGAGGGACCACGCCTGGCAGAATCAATACCCAGTGAAGCTGGCCAAGGACAAACAACCCAACCAATCCGCCGATAAAGCTGGAGATAAAGCCTACCAGAACCGCATTCGGTGCATAGGGGAAGACAATCGGACAGTCCAGTGCGGGCCGGGCATCCGGAACCAGTTTTTCGGAGAAACCAGTAAAGGCCGGGACGATCTCTGCCAGAATCAATCGCACACCCTGCAGAATAATAAAAACACCGGCCGCAAAGGTAATCGCCTGAATAAAGGAGTAAACCAGGTAGTTCTGACCGTTACTGAAATGCGATTCCACATAATCTTTGCCGGCAGACACCGACAGGATGAGATAAATAATCATCATTGTCAGAGAGATAGAGATAGTGCTGTCGCGCAAAAAACTCAGGTTTTTTGGCATGTTCATCTCTTCGGTGGACTTAGAGCCCTTGCCCACCAGCGAGCCGATCCAGCCTGATAAGACGTAGCCAATCGTCCCGGTATGCGCCAGCGCAACGTGGTCGCCGCCGATGATCTTCCGCATATAGGGTTGAGCGATGGCAGGGAAAGTCGCCATCAGAATACCTAACAGCAGGGAGCCGGTGTAGATAAGCTGAATACCCTCGAAACCGGCGACCGATAAGATAATCGCGATCATACAGGCCATGTAGAAAGTAACGTGACCTGAAAGGTAGATATATTTGAGCCGGGTAAAACGGGCGACAACAATATTCGCCACCATGCCGAAAGCCATGATCATCGTGGTTGGCGCGCCATATTTTGCCAGGGCGATCGAAACCATCGCTTCATTGTTGGGAATGATGCCCTGAACATCAAACGCCTGCTTAAAAATGTCGCCCAGCGGCGTCAGAGAACCGACCAGCACGGTCGCTCCGCCTGCCAGCACCAGAAAGCCCAGAATCGTTTTGACCGTTCCCTTAATCACATCCGGGAAGGGCTTCTTCTGCGCAACCAGCCCGAAACATGCCACCAGTCCGACCAAAATGGAGGGCACTTTCAGCACGTCGACGACGAACTGCAAAAGGTTTTGAGTAAACATATTAACCTCGAGGGTATGGTGTTTATCTGCTTATCAACATTCAGTTTTTCTCGAAATACTCACGTATCTTTTGTTCAATTTCTTTCAGGTCGATGATGTTATTGATGATAATGACCTTTTCAGGTGGAAGGTTTGCGCTGTAGGCAATGTCTTTCGCCATGACAAATACATCTGCCACCTCGGGAGTGACCGAACCAAGATCGGAATGTTCCACTTCTGCTTCAACACCGATCGTCTTCAGCACTTTCTTGATGTTCATTTCCATCATGAAGCTGCTGCCCAGACCTGAACCACACACTGCCATCATTTTCATAGCTCACCTCGTTAACTGTTTTTAGAAAAGGGGGATGCTTCAGACCGGCTAAACACCGGTCAGAATCGCCATCAGCGCCTGCTGACTGCGGGCGGCAAAGATCTGCTCCATGATGTTTTCATCGGAGAGCACCTCTGCCAGCTGAGAAATCATTTCGATGTGACTGTTACTGTCCGGCGCCGAAAACATGAAGATCGCCTTTACGGGATCGTTCTCTTCGGCGTCAAAGATCACTGCGTTGCCCAGCAACACAACGGACAACCCGAGTTTATGCGCGCCCTGTTCCGGGCGCGCATGGGGCATAGCAATCTGGGGCGCAATCACAAAAAAGGGGCCGATCTCCTCTTTCTGGTGAATAATGGCATCGATATATTCCTGCGATATGGCGCCTTCATTGAGCAGCGGACGTCCCGCCACGGCTAATGCTTCCCGCCAGTCAGCGACGTTTTCCACGTACTGTACTTTTTCGTTATTCAGCCAGTCAGCCAGATTTGACATCGTCTTAATCCTGCCTTAAATGCGTAATAAAATTTATGTAAGTCACGAGCCCGGATGACGGGATACGTGTGCTCTGGTGAACCCGACTACGCTGCACATGTACAGTCACTTTCTGATAAAAGTGACTGACTACTGCTGCCTGTCCCGTATTTCCTGACATCACAGGCTGTGTACAGAACAGAGAATATGAGTAACGACTGATAAAAAAATCCTTTTATTTCATGTCATTAAATAATGATTTCTCTGCCAGCGAAAATGTGAAAAAGCGGATCCACTAATGTCATCACATCTGTACATCTTTAAGATGTCTAGTCATCCTGATAATGTACTTCGACGTGTACGGACACAACCCGTAAAGTTCAAATTCTGGTATGCAGGCTAAATATCAGTGTCAATTTGTTAAATTGATCACATATTCAGGGTGCCGGTGTAGTACTCCTCCGGCAATGTCAGGCAGAACGGTAATGACACGGATAAGTGGCGCCGCCTGTTCACTCACATGGGAAGAAAATCGATGGTTGACGGGATTACTGAGAAGCAAAAAGAGGTGGTGGATTACATCCTCAATAAAATTAAACAGGATGGCCTTCAACCCGGAGAAAAACTGGATACCGAAATCTCAATCGCAAAAAACATCGGCATTACCCGCGCAACGGTCCGTGAGGCGACACGCATTCTGGTAGAACAGCAGCGGATATACCGGGTAAAAGGCTCGGGGATCTTTGTGGGCTCCTCAGAGATGAGCAGTCAGGCGCACCGTTTTCATGTGCTCTCGCCGTTCGACTTTCAGGCGCAGCGGAAAGGGCATAAAGGCGTCAGGAAAATTATTTCGGTCAGCATTGTCAAAGTTCCCTCGGCGGAAATGGCCCAGGCGTTGCGGATTAAGAACAGCGACCAGATCTATAAGATCCATCGCCTGATGTGTTTTGATGATATTCCGGTGGCGCTTGAACAAGTTCACCTGCCGGTTTCCCTCTTCAGCAGCATGGAATTCAGTAAGCTGGAGATCTCGAAATATGCCTATATTGAAGAGGTTACCGGAAAAAAGGTTCAGCTCAGAGATCAGCATCTGACGGCGATTAATCTCATGCACAGTGAGTTTCTGACGCTGCTGAATTTAACACCCGGTGATGCGGTCATCCAGATAAATGAAACCGTTTATCTCGACGACGGGGTGCCCTGCGAGGTTAATATTGCGATCATCAATACCCGCTATTTTCCATTAAAACAAAACTCTCAGCGGCCCTGATTTCTGCCGTCTGCTCTTCGCGGCTGGCTGTAAAGCTGCAGCCACTCAGCAGACAGAAAAAAAGAGTGGTCTGTGGGGTAAAATAACCACGCCAAAGAGAGTGCCTGCTATTTCCACCAAAGTGAATCGCACCGGATAACCAGATTTTTATTCGCTCAGCCATCCAGGCCTTATCCTGTTTCCGCCATTAAACAGAGTGCTGCAGCGCGCGCGCTCGCTTTATCTGCCCATCCCGGCATCAGCCCGTGTATAAGACCTTTTCTGCAAACTTGTGCCAGCTTATCGATTTTAACCACCTCATGCTGTGAAAATAAGCGGCATAGTGGGCTGTGCCCCCCGGCATGGTTTACTGAACCGGCAGAGACAGCTGACCGGTTCTGTCTCAGGCCAGCGGATGACATCGGAATTGAACTACACTCTCCAGCGTTAGTGATTTATCCTGCCCGCCTGACCTCATAAAAATCCTCACGGCGTGCCGGAGTAATTGACCTGGAAGCCTCATGAAAATCAGATTCCTTTCTGCCAATGAGCAAAAACTGGCGGAGGTGCGCAAAATTCTCGAACCTGTCGGGGTCGAAGTGTTGCCCATCGCCCGTCGCATCGAAGAGATACAGACTGAAAACGAGCTGGACCTGGTGCGCGACAAACTCACCAAAGCTTTTTCCCTGATAGGGCGCCCGCTGTTTGTCGAACACACCGGCCTTTATCTGGATGGCCTGAACGGTCTGCCCGCCGGACTGACCCGCATTTTCTGGAACCGTCTGGACGCTGACCGTTTTACTGCGCTGGTGCAGGGACTCGACAGCCAGGCCGTGACCGCCAAGACGGTGCTCGGCTACTGCGATGGCCGCAAAATGTATCAGTTTTCGGGTGAACTGCGCGGCACCATCGCCGCAGAACCTGCCGGCACACGTGGTTTTCAGTGGGACTGCGTGTTTATCCCTGAAGGTTACGATCAGACCTTCGCCGAAATGGGCGAACTCAAAAATGAGATCTCGATGCGGCGTATCGCGCTGGATCGCTTTGCCACCTTTTTAAAAACCTCACGGAGCGTGGCATGAAACCTGAACTCAAGCGTGCTTATGACTCCGGCAAACTGATCCTGTTCGCCGGGGCGGGTATCTCGCGCAATTTCGGTCTTCCGGAATGGCATGAACTGATTGCGCATCTTGCCAACGAGCTGGGCTACGATCCCAAAATTTTCAACACTTATGGAACGCACCTGTCGCTGGCGGAGTATTACAAACAGAAGAAAGGCTCGCTCGGCCCGCTGCGTAGCTGGATGGATCGTGAATGGCATCGACCGGATATCGATGTCCGGTCTTCTGAAATCCACACCATGATCACCCAGGGGAATTTCTCCCGTATCTACACCACCAATTATGACCGCTGGCTGGAAGCAGCGCATGACGCCAACGGTGTGCCTTACTACAAAGTGGCCAATGCGGCCGACCTCGTCTCTCTTACCGAGGACAAACGCCATATTATCAAGCTGCACGGTGACTTTGACGATGACACCTCCATCGTGCTCGATGAGAGCAGCTATTTTGAACGCCTCTATTTTGACTCGCCGCTCGATATCAAACTGACGCACGACGTCATGGGCAACTCCGTCCTCTTTGTCGGCTACAGCATCAGCGATTTCAATATCCGGCTGCTGTTTTACCGCCTGACCAAAATGTGGGGACGTACCGGGCTGGCGACCGCGCGGCCAAAATCGTACCTGTTCACCAACCGGAATAACCCGGTGGCGAAAGAGGTGCTGGGGCAGTGGGGGATCGAAGTGATCGTCTCCGAAGAGGACGATCCGCGCAAAGCCCTGGCGATGTTCCTTGAGGAGTTGCTGGTGTAATCCGCCGGGTAACTGGCAGCCAGCGGCGCTGAAAAAACCGGTGGGTGGGCAAGGCTGGACTGCGATCAACCCGTAAACGCTATTCTCTGCTGGTAATGCATCGCCGGCATGATATACTGTATGTATACACAGTACCTGAGGGCGAAAAGATGGCTGTTGAAACAAAATTTGTAGTAGTCAGAAAGGGTGAAGAGAAGATGACGTTTGCCAATAAGAAAGAGGCCGATGCCTACGACAAAATGCTCGACATGGCCGAAGCCTTCACCGACTGGCTGTTACAGCAGCAGCCTGATATGGGCGAATCTCAGGCAGAAACCCTGGGCCTGCTCATGGCCGATCAGAAAGATGCTGTTCAGCATATTCTGCGCACCAGCAAGCTGCCGGCAGCGGCCAGCGCGTCGAAGTCCGGCGCCGTTTCCGATCAGGATGCCAGCGAGCAGGCAGACGAACCCGTGACAAAGAAAGTGCGCGCCGTTAAAGCCGCATAATCCCACATTGCCGGAAGGTTCGCTTCCGGCAATGCTGTTTTTGCCTGGCCTGATGGCCCGCGCTGCTCTATGTTCTTCTCTTTTCTTCCTGGTGGTTAACCTGATAACGGGTGCTCCTGCCGCCGCCTTCCAGTTTGTAAAGACAGCCTTTTTCCACCAGATCGGCCAGATGTCGCGTTGCAGTTGCCTTACTCACCTTCGCTACTTTCTGATACTGACTGGCGCTGATGCCCAGCTCAAAACCCTGCTCCCCGCCATCCAGCAACCGGTTCATCACCTTTACCTGTTCAGGGCTTAATCCGCTTCCCTGATGCCGCAGCCAGAAACGCGCTTTCTTCTGCGTGCGTTCGATGACCTGCATCGCCTGCTGCAGGCTCTCGTTCAGGATATCCAGAAACCACACCAGCCAGGGCGTGATATCGAGGTCGCCTTTTTGCGTTTGTTCAAGAATGCGGTAATAGCCGGTTCGCTGCGCCAGAATAGCGGAAGACATGGCGTAAAGGCGAATGCTCTGGCTGTCCGCCTGCGCCAGCGCCAGGTCGGTTAACGCACGGGTGATACGACCATTGCCATCATCAAACGGGTGCAGGGTGACAAACCACAAATGGCAGATGGCAGCGCGGAGCAGCGGGTCCAGCATCACATCCTGCTGGCTGCTGTTGAACCATGCAATAAACTGCGCCAGCAGGGGCTCCAGCCCGTGACGCGGCGGCGCTTCAAAATGGACCGTGGGCCTGTCAAGGCGTCCTGAAATGACCTGCATTGGCTCGCTGCCGCGCAGTGTACCGACGCTCAGGCGCTGCACCGTCCACTCATCCGCCGGAAAAAGCCAGTGATGCCATTGATAAAGACGTTCCAGCGTCAGCGGCTGGCTACGGTTATTGATCGCATCCAGCATCATGGCGGCCAGCCCTTCTGAGCGATCGGAGACCGGATAAGGCTGTGCTTCCGACACACCGAGCCGACGTGCCAGTGACGAACGTACTGACTGCACATTGACCCGCTCCTCTTCAATTGCGGAGGAGGAGAGAATATTGCTGAGCAGGGTATCCAGTGTCTGTGTTTCGCCGTCGGTTTGCAGGCTGGCACGGCCCAGCAACAGGCCGCGCTGCTGCTGGAGATGGCGCAGGCGCGGTAACAGCACCGCATCCTGCCAGTGAAAATGGGGCCAGTCCGGCTGCTGCCAGATCCAGGTAACGCTCATAAGCAGCTCACGATCAGAGTGGATGAGCCGAATAAATGAGGTTATTCGGCTCATAAAATGAGGTGATAATAGCGAATAAAAGGCTCACTGGCCAACCTGCTGACCTGGAAGAGAAGAAAAAGGGCCTGAAGGCCCTGTTTATTTAGCGGGAGAACTGCATAAAGGTGTCTGAATAGTAGTGAACGATCCAGGCGACATAGGCTAACCAGACGATCATTCCAATAGCCAGGGGCTTACTCATCATTGAACTCTCCTCAGTGACAAAGCTGCAACAGCGATGGCGATAAACTGACAGTAATACCAGGCGGCAGTATTGTTTCAGATCAAAAAAAGCCCGTTCAGCTCCAGCGCAGCATCACTATTCCGATCAATTTCCCCCCACATCCTTTCCGCCGGTCCGGCTCCGCAATTAAAGTTCAAAAAATCACCGCCGATAAATGATCACGGGAGCACCAGAATCACAGGGAGAACAAGAAACAGGTAACTTTCAGGGGAATCGTTATGGCGAGCCACGTAACACATAAAAAAAAGATGAGCACCCGTGCCCAGATGCTGGTCATGGGCGGGCTGACAATCATGCTGGGATTCAGCGTCACCATCGGCGTCCTGAGCTGGCAGTCCGCTCGTGAACAGAAGTCGCTGGCCGAAGAGTATCTGCAGCAGATTGCACAGAGTCGCGCTCTTCAGGTTCAGCAGGCGCTAAGCCATGCACGCGATGTCGCCAGTCATCTTGGACAAAGCCTGATCGCGTTGCCCCAGGCCGGGATTACAGACAGAAAAGTTGCCGATAAGGTCATGGAATACGCACTACGTGCTAACCCTGATTACCTGTCAATGTCAGTGATATTCGAAAAAAATGCGTTTGACGGTCGCGATGCCGAGTTTGCCTCACAGCCCGGTCAGGCACCGGAAGGCCGCTACGCCTGGTTTGTGGATCGCGATGCTGCCGGCAACTACGCCATGCATCCGTTGCTCTCCTATCTGACGCCAGGTCAGGGAGACTATTATCTGATTCCGCAAAAATCACAAAAGGATACCCTGACAGAACCTTATAGCTATGCCTACAACGGCGTACCGACACTGCTCACTTCCGTTGCCGCCGCCATCATCGATCAGGGAACGTTGAAGGCGATTGTGACATCTGATATCTCCCTGGCCTCACTGCAGCAGCAGGTGAATCAGATCAAACCCTGGCAGGGCACCGGTTATGCTCTGCTGCTTTCAAATGGTGGCAAGGTGGTTTCTTCGCCGGTGAAAGAGGAAGCCGGAAAAGCGTGGAAAGGCCAGAAGGACAATTTTACCGCGAAGGTTGTCGAACATTTTGATCCCGTGCTGGGTGAAAACGCACTGATGACCTGGCAGCCAGTGGTGATCGGCAACAGCGACAAACCCTGGTATCTCGGCGTGGTGGCACCCGTCAGTCAGGTGATGGCTGCTGCTGATCGGCAACGGATGTGGGCAGTACTGCTAATGGCGGTCAGTATTCTGCTGGTCGGAGCCGTACTCGGCATGCTCTTCAGCCGTAAAGTATTAAGGCCGATTGGCGGCGAGCCCATCGAGGCGGCGAACATTGCGCTGGCGGTCGCGGACGGCAAGCTGGATAACCCCATCAGCGTGAAAAAGGGCGACCGCAACAGCCTGTTCTTCGCGCTGGAAACGATGCAGAATCAGCTGCGTCAGATCGTCGGTCAGATAAAAGATGCCAGTGAATCGGTGCGGCAGGGCGCAGAGGAAATCGCCAGCGGCAACCTCAATCTGGCCTCGCGCACTGAAGAACAGGCGGCGGCCCTGGAGCAGACCGCCGCCAGCATGGAGCAGATCAGCGCCACCATCCGGCTGAACGCCGACAACGCGAAACAGGCGACCAGTCTGACCGAAAACGCCACACATATCGCCAGCCGGGGTGCCTCGCTGGTCGGCGAGGTGGTGCAGACCATGGCACAGATCGACGACAGTTCGAAAAAGATTGGCGATATTACCACCATGATTAACAGCATCGCTTTCCAGACCAATATTCTGGCCCTGAACGCGGCAGTGGAAGCGGCAAGGGCGGGAGAGCAGGGGCGCGGATTTGCGGTAGTCGCCTCGGAGGTGCGCAACCTGGCGCAGCGCAGTGCGAACGCGGTGAAAGAGATCGGTGCCCTGATCGAGGAGTCGAGCGTCCGGGTCGAAAGTGGCGTCCGGCTGGTTAACGATGCCGGTCAGACCATGCAGGCGATGATGCAGGCGGTGAGTTCAGTACAGGGAATTATTAGCGAGATGGTGACGGCCTCCGATGAACAGGCGCGCGGCATCAGCCAGATCACCATTGCCGTCAACGAGATGGATGGCACCACTCAGCAGAACGCCGCACTGGTGCAGCAGATGACGGCTGCCGCCAGCTCGCTGGAAGATCAGGCACAGCAACTGGCGCAGACAGTGGAACAGTTTCATCTGGCGTAAATCCTGCGTGCCGCCGCATCTGAAGCATGCGGCGGCTCAGGCGGTCCGCGTGCGCCGCAAGATACAAACGTTTCTGTGGCGCGCGCGAGTGTATTACCGTGGCGGGTACATCGTGTTAACCGGGTCAGCCGTCTGAATCAGCGGCTGACCTTAATGAATCACTGCTCCCTCAGCCGCACACCGCTGCTGGCGTCAAACAGGTGCATTTTGTCTGCGTTAACGGTCACGGGCAGCGTGCCACCCGGTACCGCGTCACTGCGCCCGCTGAGTTGCAGATGCAGCGGAAAGCCCTGCCAGTTGAGATGTAACAGCGTCGATTCGCCCGTGATCTCCACGATGCTGACCGTGGCGGGCTGGCCGCTGGCATCGCTGAGCAGATCGTGCGGGCGCACGCCCAGCGTGACCGGCTGATCGGCCTGCCGCTGTGCGGCGTCATGCCAGCGTCGCGGCAACGGCAGCCACTGTTCGCCACAGCGCACTCCCGGCAGGCTGTCCCGCTTCTCAAAGCGGGCCGCCAGCAGATTCATCGGCGGTGAACCGATGAATCGCGCCACAAAGGTGTTAACCGGACGGTCATAGATCGCCAGCGGCGCACCCTGCTGCACAATCACGCCCTCTTTCATCACCACAATCTGGTCCGCCAGCGTCATCGCTTCAACCTGATCGTGCGTGACATACACCATCGTCGTCCTGAAACGCTGATGCAGCGATTTTATCTCGGCACGTAGCTCCATCCTCAGCTGCGCATCAAGGTTAGAAAGCGGCTCATCGAACAGAAAAACCTGCGGATTTCGCACCATCGCCCGGCCCATCGCCACGCGCTGACGCTGTCCGCCCGACAGCGCGCGGGGATAGCGCTGCAGCAGCTGATCGATGCCCAGAATTGCCGCGATACGGGCAATTTTACTTTTCTGCTCCTCACGCTTCACCTTCTTAACCTGCATGTGAAAAGCGAGGTTTTCGGCAACGGTAAGATGCGGATAGAGCGCATAGCTCTGAAATACCATGGCGATGTCGCGGTCAGCCGGATCAAGGTCGTTGATGCGCTTTTGGTCCAGCATGATCGCGCCGCCAGAAACGGTATCGAGCCCAGCCAGCAGCCGCAGTAGGGTCGATTTACCACAGCCGGAAGGACCCACCAGCACGGTGAAACTGCCGTCGGGAATGGTTAAATCCAGTGGATGCAGCACGCTTTGTTTACCGTAACGCTTTGCCACCTGTACAAGTTCAACACGGGCCATAATCAGCGCACCTCATTGGAAAGTTGGAGTTGTTGCCAGCTGGGATAGCAGCGGGGTGAGCTGCTTATCGCCCGGGATGCCACATCGATGCCCCAGCGCAGCGCGGTATGGGATGGCTGACCGTAGAGCAGCGCGGCGAGAAATCCGGCATTGAAACTGTCACCGGCGCCGATGGTGTCGACCACCGTCACCGGCTGTGCGGCGGCATACTGCACCGAAGCGGCCGACCAGAGTCGTGCGCCCTCAGCGCCGCACTTGATCACGCAGCCGCCACGACCGCTGAGTCGCGCGGCCAGCCAGGTACCGCTTTCGTCCAGCCGGGCCGCGCCCGTTAACCCCAGTGCTTCCACCTCGTTGAGCAGCAGCCAGTCGCACGCCGCCAGCCAGTGGCCGACGTGCAGGCGAACTTCATTACTCCAGCCCGCAGGCGGCCAGCCGGTATCCACGGCCACACAGAAGCCGCGCTGCTGCAGCGTCGCCAGTAGCGTCGGGTAGTGCTGATAAAGTTCAAGGCAGAGAAAGGTACCGCACAGCAGCACGATGTCGCCCGGCATCGCCTGCGCAGGCAGCTGTGTCAGCACATCCTCTGCGGTCAGCACGGTAATATGGCCATAATTGCTGAGAAAGGATCGCTCGTTATCGGGGTGGGTCACCCCGACCGTCAGCGAAGTTTCACAGGGGTAGCGCGGCCAGTGTGCGGCGCTGTGGGGAAAATGGCTGGCAAGCCAGTGGCTGAATCCATCGTCGCCCTGATTCGCGATAGCCCGGTGGGGCACCTGCATCGCCTCCAGCGCCAGCGCGCAGTTTCCGGCAGAGCCGCCGGGGCGTAGCTCGCTGTGCTGCAGCATCACTTCCGTGCCGCGCTGCGGCCACTCGCCGAGCGTACTCATGATTAAATCGACATTGATATTGCCCACCACGTAGAGGGTGGATGCGGTAGTCCCGATCATGATTATCCCTTACTTCCGCCGCTGGTGAGACCGCTGACCAGCGTCTTTTGCAGCCAGATGGCGATGAACAGTGGCGGCACCGACGCCAGAATACCAATCGCCGCGATCAGCCCATCGTCGGTCGCGCGTCCGGCGGTAAAACCGGCGATGGCGACAGGCAGGGTCTGTGCCGAAATATTGCTGGTGAAGAGCAGTGCATAGAAAAACTCATCCCAGGCCAGCAGCCAGCCAAACAGGGCCGCCGCGCCGAGAACCGGCTTAGCCAGCGGCAGCGTGATGCGGAGCAGCACCTGCCAGAAACGCAGGCCATCCAGACGCGCAGCCTGTTCGATATCGCGCGGCAGCGCGTCGAACTGGTTTTTCAGCATCCAGGTCAGAAACGGCAGGATCAGCGAGCAGTAGACCATCACCAGACCGGGGCGGGTATTGAGCAGCCCGAGCTGCTGCAGCAGAAAGTAGAGCGGCAGCACAAAGGCCACGGGCGGCACCATATAAATCGCCAGCGCGCCGGACAGCCAGGCCTCGCGGCCGCTGTAGCGTGAGAAGCTGAACGCCGCCGGTATCGCCAGCAACAGCGAAATGGCCGTGGCGACAGTGGCGACCAGCAGGCTGTTCCCCAGCGCGTGCAGGAAAATCGTGCCCGGCTGGTTCGGTGCCAGCGAAATCAGTCTCTGATAACGGCTGAAATCCCACTGACGCGGCAGCCACTCAAGCGGCACACGTGACAGGTCGCTGGCCGAGCTGACGCTCATCAGAAACAGCCAGCCCATCGGCGCCAGAATAGAGAACGCCACCAGTAGCGCGGCCCCGTAACGCAGCACCCGGCGCAGTTTAGTTTTCATAGGCGGAACTCCGGCGGCACTGATGCCACAACATCAGCAGATAGATCGTGATCAGCAGGGCGCACATCAGGGTCATCAGTATCGCGTAAGCGGCACCACTGCCGGCACGCAGGTAGCTGAACGACTCCTGATAGACGAAAAAACTCAGGGTTTTCGTGCTGTCGACCGGTCCGCCGCGCGTCATCACATAGATGATGTCGAATATCTTGAAGGCATCAATGGTGCGTAACACCAGTGCAACGCCCAGCGGCGCGACGATCGCCGGAAAGGTAATTGCCCGGAAACGACGCCAGGCGGACGCGCCATCCAGTCTGGCAGCTTCAAACAGATCGTCAGGGATCGACTGGAGGGCCGCCAGCACCAGCAGGGTCACCAGCGGATAGTTTTTCCAGATATCCGCGAACATCACGGCGTTCAGGGCGGCATCCGGCGATCCTAGCCAGCTGCGGTATCCGTCGAGGATGCCAGGCTGTGTAAGCAGGGCGTTGATACTGCCATAATCGGGATTAAAGTTGAGCCGCCACATCATCGCATTAACGATGGTCGGCAGTGCCCAGGGCAGGATCACCAGCACCCGCAGGATGTTGCGCCCGACAAATTTCTGGTTGAGCAGCAGCGCCACCAGTACGCCGATGACGCCCTCGAACGAGACGGAGACCACCGTGAAATAGAGCGTACGCCAGATCGACGCCCGGAAATCAGGATCGCCGAGCGCATAGAGGTAATTTTCAAGCCCCACCCAGACCGGCGCCTCACCACTGCCAATCAGCGCAGCATCAGTAAAGCTCAACCAGATGGTACGCAGCAGCGGCCAGGCAGTGAGCAGCAGCATCACCAGCAGCATGGGTGCCAGCAGCACCCATGCCTGACGCTGTTCGCGTTGACGCAGACTCAGCATCATGGCTCCTTAACGCAGCCGGGCGGCGCTTTTATCCACGGTTGCCATCGCATCCTGGGCCGGGATTTTGCCAAGTAACACCTGCTGCAACTGCTGCTGGAGCTGGTTTGAGAGGCGGGAGTAGTCAGCGGTTTCCGGACGTGACAACATCACGTTCAGCGATTTGTCCGCCGCCGCAATCAGGCTTTCCTGGTCTTTTTTCACCGCCTCATCCTGATAAGAGGATTTCCAGATCGGCAGGCTCAGCTTCGCGTACTGATTCTGCACGGGCTGGGAGGTCATATACTGAATGTACTGCCAGGCTTCATCAGGATGCGTACTGCCTTTGGCGATCCCCAGTCCCATCGATCCATTCACCGCCCCGACTTTACCCGGTGCATCGCCTGGCGCAGGCATGATGCCTACATCGCCCGCGACTTTACTCTGCTTCGGATCGTTCGCCATGTTGTACATGTAGGTCCAGTTCAGCGCGAACGCCGCGTCGCCATTAGAAAATGACTTGCGGACATCCTCTTCCAGATATTCACGCGAAGCCGGATTGCTCAGGCCTTCATCGAGCGAGCTTTTCATCAGATTCAGTGCTTTCAGTGAGGCCGGGCTGGAGAAGTTAAGTTTACCGTTCTGGTAGAACTGCCCGCCAAAGCCGGATACCAGCGTGGTGTAATCGCACACCAGCGCCTCAGCCTGCGACCAGCTCCAGACCAGCGGATAGGTGACGATCTGTTTCTGCTTGATAATTTTCGCGTCATCCAGAACCTGCTGCCAGGTCTGCGGTGGGGTAGTAATGCCCGCTTTCGCCAGCATCGCCTTATTGTAATAGAGGTATTTGGTGTCCAGGATCCACGGCATGCCCAGGGTTTTACCTTTGTAGACCACCGTGTTCATCGCGCCCGGAAAGACCTTCTCTTTCTCCTCTGGCGTAATGCGGGCGCTGACATCCTGCAGCAGGTCAAAACGGGCAAACTCGGCCGGCCAGATAGCGTCGAACAGCACCACATCGTAGCCGTTACCGCCGGCACCGCGCGCCGCCACGATCTTGTCATGCAGTGCTTCGTAAGGAACAAACTCAAGATTGACGCTGATATCGGGATGCTGCTGCTGGAAACTCTGCGTCATCGCGCGGATATCATTTTCGCTGTAAGCCGCCTGAGTCATAAACAGGGCATTGATCTGGCTGGCCGCCGCCACACTGCCTGCGCTGAACATCAGTAAGGCAGCAAAACCGGCTTTCAGTTGGGGGATGTAATGCTGTGACATGGTCTTCTCCACTATGCAGCAACAGGCTGTCGGTTAATTAAATCAATTTGATTGATTTAATCCGGGGCGTAAACGGGGCCATCGGGTGAAATGGCCTGAGAGATAGAAGCAAACGGCGTGCCACTCAGTTCGCGGTTCGTGAACATTTCCGTAACAACGCTGAAACACAGACTGCGCTTTTATGGCAAAATTGCCTATCGCAACGCGCCAGAATTGCGTACAGCATCAAAGATATTGTTTGCCCGACCAGCTCCGTGGCTCAATACTGTCAGGCCCCGCTGTAATGGAAAACAACATGAAAACCTCGGGAACCAACCTTGAACATGCGCGGGCGCACAACCGGCGTGTGGTAATTGAAGCCATTCGTCTGCACGGGGAGTTGACCCGGGCCGAGCTGGCCCGCATGACGTCGCTGACGCCGCAGACCGTGTCAAACATCGTGGCCGAACTGGAGCAGGCCGGGCTGCTGACCAGCCGCCAGCCACGCCGCAGCGGACGGGGCCAGCCCTCGATTCCGGTCACGATTAATCCCACCAGTGCCTGGTCCATCGGCATTCACCTCGATCATCAGACGCTGCTGTTGGTACTGGTCGATCTCAGCGGCGAAGTCCACTTTCGTCGCCTTGTGATGGTGCAGAAGCCCCAGCCGGCTGCCACGCTGGCGTGCATTGCCGACGTGCTGGCGGAGATGCGCTTTTTCCTGGGCGCGCAGTGGCAGAAGGTGCTGGGGATTGGCGTGGTGATGCCGGGGCCGTTTGGCGTGGAGGGCATTTCTTCGGTCGGACCGACCACGCTGAATGGCTGGGAACAGGTCGATATTGAGGCGGAGCTGACCGCCATCAGCGGTCTGCCGGTCACGCTGGAAAACGATGCCACGGTCGCCGCCATTGGGGAACGCTTTCACGGCTGTGCCCGCCATCTCAACTCCTTTATCTATCTCTATATCGGCACCGGCCTGGGCGCCGGGATCTTCACCGACGGTCATCTCTACACCGGCCACGCTCATAATGCGGGGGAAATCGGTCATATCGTGGTGGAGCCGGGTGGCCGCGCCTGTTACTGCGGCAATCAGGGGTGCCTGGAGCGTTATGTCTCGCTGCAGGCTGCTTATGAGTTCTGCGGCCTCGATCCGATGCGGGCGCTGCCAGAAGATCTGCTGCAGACTGAACCTGCACGTTTCACGGCCTGGATAGAGAGCGTGACCACGCCACTCCGTCAGGCGATCAATATTCTGGAGTCGGTGTTTGATGCTGAGGCGGTGATTATCGGCGGCATGATGCCTGCGCCGTTACTGGAACAGATGGTTGAGCGACTGCCGCCTCTCTATCAGTCGGTACGCGGGCGTTATCTTCTGGATATGCGACTGAAGCGGGGCATGACAGGCAGTGACACGGCGGCGCTGGGTGCGGCCGCCTTGCCGATTTTCGATGAGTTTAACCCGCAGTTTCAGGTGCTGATGAAGTAGGCGGGAAAGTGGGCGCTGTTGCAGGCAACAGCGCCGGCTAGATTAACCCGGGAAGATCCCGCGATCTTTACGTGCCATCAGAATGCGCTCACAGGCCACGATATAAGCCGCGGTGCGCAGTGAGCACGCTTTCTCCTTCGACTTCTCCCAGACGTGTACCATGGCTTCCGTCATGATTTTATCGGAGCGGCGATTGATCTCCTCTTCGCTCCAGAAGAAGCTGGCCATATCCTGCACCCACTCGAAGTAACTGACGGTCACACCGCCCGCATTACAGACCACATCCGGCACCACGATAATACCGCGAGTGGCCAGCATATCATCTGCATCCGGATAGGTCGGGCCGTTAGCGCCTTCCAGTATCAGTTTGCAACTCAGGATTTCCGCACGTTCGCGGGTAATCTGACCTTCCAGCGCGGCGGGGATCAGGATATCCATTTCAGTGGTCCAGAACGCCTCTTTTTCAATGCTCTCTGCACCCGGGAAACCCGCAATCTGCTTGTGAGCAATCTGCCATTCGGTCAGCGCCGTCATATCGATGCCGTCGGCGTTGAACAGCGTTGCGGTATGGTCCTGAATCACCACCACACGCGCACCCGCTTCATCAAACAGACGGGCGGCTTCACTGCCAACGTTACCGAAGCCCTGAACCGCCACGCGTGCGCCTTCGGTCTCAATTCCTGCGCGTCGCGCCACTTCACGTCCGGTGATAAACACGCCGCGACCCGTGGCTTTTTCACGACCCAGCGAGCCGCCCAGATGAATCGGTTTGCCGGTGACCACGCCTGTTACGGTGGTGCCGAGGTTCATGGAGTAGGTGTCCATCATCCACGCCATCACTTTGCTGTTGGTGCCTACGTCCGGCGCCGGAATATCTTTCTGCGGCCCGATGATGATGCCAATTTCGCTGGTGTAACGGCGGGTCAGACGCTCAAGCTCACTTTCAGACAGTTTGAAAGGATCGACACGGATGCCGCCCTTAGCGCCGCCGTAAGGCAGGTTAACCGCCGCACATTTGATGGTCATCCATGCAGAGAGCGCCATCACTTCATTAAGATCTACATCCGGATGAAAGCGAATCCCTCCTTTACCCGGTCCGCGCGAAAGGTTGTGCTGAACGCGATAGCCTTCAAAATGTCGAATCGAGCCATCATCCATCTGCAGAGGGATATCGACAATCAACGCGCGTTTAGGATGACGCAAAGTATCTATCCAACGTGAAAGGTCGCCCAGGTAGGGCGCCACCCGGTCAATTTGCTGCAGGTAGGTGGACCAGGCAGATGTGCTGCTTTCAGACGCATAAGATAACTTATCCATAAAAAACCTTTCTTAATGAAGTTATTTATTGTGTGGAGCCGTGGATGGTAAGCGCATTGTAGGGCGCGGACATAATCTAACACTCCTGAAACAAATAAGATGTGGCATTGAACAGGCTTGCGGCGCGTCATGCCCCTTTTTGGGGCAGGATAAATGAATAGATTGGTGAATAAGCAGCGTCAGTGGCGAATAATGATGCGCTAAGAGTGCGTATTTGCTGCATAGCGAGGAAAAAATCACTATCTTTCAGATCTTTGAAGGCGTTCAAAAAGTTAAATAATTGATCGCTGCCATGTTGACTTTACTGCACCAATTAGGTGCATGAGAATAAATAATCAACGCATTACAAAAAGTAATGAAAACGGCGAAATTTGGTAAAGTGAATCAGTGAGTTAAAGGTGAGGCGGGCATAATGCGTTCAGAGAACATAAGGCGCAGACCAGCCCGGAATGGCTGGTCTGATGTGTTACTGCTGCAGAGCCTGTTCAGCGGCCTTGAGTTCCTGCTGCGCTTCAGCCAGTTTATCTTCACGCTTCTGAATTTTGCTGGCGCTGCGGCCTTCCGCTTTTGCTTTTGCCAGCGCCTGTTCACGCTCCAGTACCTTGCGCTTTTTCTCAGCAACTTTTTCCTGACGCTGCTTCAGCAGGCTGCTTTCAGTGCAGTGATGCTCCACCTCACGCAGCGCTTTCTCAAGGCCAGCAGCCTGCTGACTGTTGTTATACTGGCGGGCAAAAGAGAGCTGGGTTTTAATCTCCTGTTTTTTAGCTGCACAGCCGGTCAGGTCAGAAGCCGCGTGTGCAGCCGTAAAAGAGAGAGGAAACAGGCAGAAACCAAAAACCATCAATGTCTTTTTCATCAGTGTCTCGTCAATGAGTCAGGGTTGAGCCACCAGTATACGGCGCCACCTTAAGAGAGTCTTAACGGAAAAGAATATACGCTGGCGGAGACAGCAGGATGAGAGCTGCCTGCGGTCAGGCAGCGCTGGACGCTGAAGAGTGGGAATAAAGCAGATTACGATCGGGACCGGAAAGCATGACTGGATGCCCCGCATGCGATTCCTGTTCGAAATAGTCCTGCATCGCCTGACTAATCCCGGCTCCACACCACATAATATGATGCTCATGATTCTGAGTTTTTTGAGCAGGCTGACCACTTGCGTGGGAGTCTACCACCACATTGAAACCCATTGCTGACAGACGAATGGCTTCAAGCCATATCTCCGTTTTATCCATCACGCTTACCGCTTCAAGAAACAGCGGAACCGCACGAACATCACGTGCGGCGGCACGCATTACCCGGTCCGCCTGCTGCTGGACAGTCTGTTCGAAACGATGGAGGCGTCGGGCTGCGCCCTGACGATGGTCAGCATGCAGCCAGGCGCTCAAAGGCCGCAGCAGATTGATAATGAAATCATCGCCGCTGAAGTTACTGGCCATATTGCGCATCTCACGGGACAGTGACAGCGGTGTGCCGAATTCCAGCTGCCAGAGCATGTCACCCTTGCGTGCCGCCCAGCCTTGCGTGCTGACCGTCGCTGCAGTCTGCTGACTCTGCCGGATCTCCTCCAGCGTGGCGCCTGTTGCTGTTAAGCTCACCAGGGCGTGAATTTCGCTGAGCTGAGCATCACTCCAGCTTTGCGGGTCTGGCTGTGACGTCAGCAGCCCCTGTTTCATCCAGCGTTTGAGATTCGCAGGATGCGTACCGGTAAAGGCACAAATTGTATCAGTCGTATGTAATTGCATATCGAACCCTCTGTTGAGGGAGTGGCCGCCGGGATAGCCTCCGGGGATGAACCTCCACTATGAACCTGATCAAAAGAAATTGACAGGGGGGCAGAGCAAATCGGAACCCGATATCCAGCCATTTGCAAAGGCATCTATAAGCCCTGACAGAGAAAGAGATCGGGCAAATCAGCAGCTTAAATTGCGTTTCCGGAAATTAAAAAAAGACTGTGTATATATTCAGTAAAAAAACTTTACGTAAATTGCCACATCAGCTCAGCTTCTCAGGCGTTTTTTAAGAGCATGCTGACTTTTTCTCCCCTTACATCCGGCAGGTAACCCGTTAAAATAGACGGTTCTGATAATCAGGAGAATGAGTGCCCAATGCGTTATCGTTTTACTCTCGCCGTTGTAACGGCTGCCGCTGTACTGACCGGCTGTGCGAAACATGCTCCCGTTGAAGCCACTGATGAATTTGCTGCTGGCCCGACGCAGATTGATGTCTCACATATCAAGACCCGCACAGATGATGGCTCCAGCGTTTTCCTGACAGTAGATGGGAAAGAGGCGGGCAAACTGCCAAATGGTGAAAGCAAGCTGCTGCATGTAACCGCAGGCAAACACCAGGTGGGCGGATATGTGGCAACGCTGTTTGGCCTGGGCAGAGTGACAATTGCTCCGATTGAAGTGACCACGTCACCACAGGATGTCAAAAAAGTGGCTTATCGAGTGACGCGCAACAAAGCCGCCTTTGTTGAAAGTAAAGAGCAGGGCTGATTCAGCGCTGGCGGAGAGCAATGCTCTCCGCTGGATAGGCAACGACTATAAGCCCAGCTCGCTCAGTGACGGATGGTCATCAGGACGACGCCCCTGAGGCCAGTGAAACAGCCGTTGCGCTTCGCTGATTTTCAGGTCGTTGATGCTGGCAAAACGCTGCGTCATCAGACCCTGCTCATCGAATGCCCAGTTCTCATTACCATAAGAGCGATACCACTGCCGCTGCTCATCATGCCATTCATAGGCGAAGCGCACCGCAATCCGGTTCTGATCAAAACTCCACAGCTCTTTTATCAGCCTGTACTCCTGCTCCCGCTGCCACTTTTGCTGCAGGAAGGCGATGATCTCTGCCCGGCCAGTCAGAAAGGTATCACGATTGCGCCACTGACTTTCCACAGAGTAGGCCAGGGCGACCCGCTCGACGTCGCGACTGTTCCAGCCATCTTCGGCCAGCCGCACTTTTTTAATCGCCTGTTCAGGCCGGGTGAAGGGTGGTAAAGGCGGACGAGACTGTTCCATCGTTTTCTCCATAATGGCGCTGATTCGCGCCTTATCAGCCTGAGTCAGTTGCCGGTCAGAGTTCAAGGGCGTGGATCTGACAGACCGCCCGCGCCGCTTCCTGGCCTTTTTTCACAAAGTGCTGGGTATAGAAGTCGATAAACTCGGCGGAGGGCTGGAAATTATGCGGCGTAAGCGACACTGAGAAGACAGGTACATTGGTTGCCAGCTGCGCCTGCATCAGACCACTGACCACTGCCTGTGCAACGAAATCGTGGCGATAGATACCGCCATCCACCACCAGGGCTGCACAGACGATCGCATCATATTTGCCGGTCTGCGCCAGACGCTGCGCCAGCAGCGGCATTTCGAAAGCGCCCGGCACATCCCATGTCTTGATCTCACAGGCCGCTCCGCGGCTTTCCATTTCCTGTTCAAACCCGGTCAGGACCTGTGAAACAATTTCGCTATGCCAGTTAGCTTTGATAAAGGCGACTTTCAACGGCTGCATGACTTACTCCAGTAAAAGATGATAACGAGCCAGATTAGCCCTCTGGCCCCGAATAAAAAGGCATCTGGCAGGCCGGTAACCTGCTGACTGCCTTCACTATACTGCAATGTAAAGAGTCTGTGCTCATGATTGTTATCTTATGTAAATATCTGAAGTAAGGATCTGCGCCTCCGGAGCCGTTTTCCCGGTCTGAAACCCGGACCCATTGCCCCTCTGAACCCCGAAGTCGCCCCCTTTCGTTGCCGTTTGCGTGACAGGTTCCGGTTATGCAATTGGTTAAATAAAACACTGGATATATGAACAGGTAGTTGTATAATAATTGGACTGCCCGCCGGGTATTGATAGCGTTTTAGTGAGGGGTGAACCCATGATGATTTCAACTGAAAGCCTCAAATCTCTGGAACAATCGGTCACAATGAGCAGCCGTGAACTGGCTCAGATGACCGGCATCACACACGGAGAAGTGAAGCGGTTAATCAAAAGTCTGGAAACAGCGCAGCGTCTCTCCCAGCCACTCAAAGTCAGTGAGTATGAGCGCGAAGGTGAAGTGCGTCAGGAGTACCGCCTGAACAAGCGCGATTCGCTGCTGGCCGTGGCTCGCCTGTCGCCGGGCTTCACCCCTGAAGTGCTGGACCGCTGGCAGGATCGGGAAAAAACCAGCCATCTTCCTGACTTTACCAATCCCGCCGAAGCCGCGCGTGCCTGGGCGGAGCAGTTTGAACAGCGTCAGGCCGCAGAGCAGCAACTGGCGCTGTCGGCACCCAAAGCCGCGTTCTTTGATAACTTTGTTGAGGTGGATGGCGCGCTGGGTTTCCGTCAGCTCTGCAAAATGCTGAAAGCCAAAGAGCCGGAATTCCGTCAGTTTCTGCTGGAACGCAACATCATGTATCGCGCAAAGGGCACGCTGACGCCTCAGCATTATCACCTGCAGGCTGGCTACTTCACGCTGCATACCGGCACGGGCGAAAACCAGCATGCTTTTTCTCAGGCACGTTTTACCTCAAAAGGGGTGAAATGGGTTGCCAGCTTGTGGGCCGGTCATCTCTCTGCGCAGCCAAAAGGGGCCGCCGCCTGATCGCGTTCTGATCCGCTGGAACCTGCGAGCGGCCCTGCAAGACACAAAAAAGGCCGCAACAGGGTTGCGGCCTTTTTCTATTCCGGAGATGACATCTTACCAGCCTTTGATGGCGTCACCCTTGTAAACTTCTTCAGCTTTAGCCGCCACTTCCGGTGACTGTAGCGCCGCTTTCAGCTTCTGAATTTTATCGCTGTCTTTATTTTCTTCGCGTGAGACCAGCGCATTGACGTAAGGCGATGAGGCACTTTCCATAAACAGGCCATCGCGATGTGCGGATAATCCAGCCTGAGCGGAGAAGTTGGTATTAATAATCGACAGCGTCACGTTGGGGTCGTCCAGCGTACGGGTCAGCTGTGGTGTATCCACTTCAACCAGTTTCAGATTCTTAGGATTCCCGATAATATCCAGCGAGGTCGGTAAATAACCCACACCCGCTTTAAGTTTAATCAGCCCCTGCGCCTGTAACAGCAGCAGGCTGCGTCCCAGCGTCGTGGCTTCGTTAGAAATGGTGATGGTTGCACCATTCTGCAGTTCGCTGATGTTTTTGATCTTGTGTGAATAGGCCGCAATCGGGAAGACAAACGTTTTACCGACCACCGCAAACTTATAGCCGCGCTCTTTCGACTGCGCTTCCAGATAAGGCAGGCTCTGGAAAGCGTTAGCATCCACTTCTTTATTATTCAGTGCCTCGTTAGGCAGCACATAATCATTGAAGTTAAGCACCTCAACATCAAGTTTGTATTTATCTTTTGCGACCTGCTGAACCACCTGCCAGATCGCCTCATCCGGCCCGGTATTAATGGCAACTTTGACTTTGTTGTCGTCATCTTTCGAACAGGCGGATAATAATAAAACAGAACTGGCGAGTAATGCCGTAAACAGACCTTTCATTATCAGAAATCCCTCAGATAGAAGATGATTTCAAAGATAATACAGAACGGGCAGGTTGCGAACTCGCGCCGGGATATATCTTATAACCGCAATGCTGATATCGGGCATAAAATAACCATATCTGTCGTGAGCGACTATTTTCTTTCATTGCTTTTGTGCGACAAATAGTGAGCAATCGCCCGGACTGCAGCCCCATTACCGCCATTTTCTTCTAAGCTTACTCCTCATTCATTACCGGCACGCTTCCGGAAAACAGGGATTATCATGTCGAAGCCAAAGAACGAAATTAACGCCGTTGAGGTGATGCGCAGCAGCCAGGCCTGGAATGGCGAAAAGATTGGAGCCTGGCCCGCTGGCGAACCTGAACTGACCGTGATGCGGCTGTCGCTGCCTGCCCATACCTCGCTTCCCTGGCACACCCATCCGATGCCGAATGCGGCCTTTATCCTCTCTGGCACGCTCATCGTCGAAGATAAAGAGAGCGGCGAGCAGCGCACGTTTCATGCAGGTGAAGCCTTTAATGAAACTGTTAACAGCGCACACCGAGGCTACACGCTGGAAGCGCCAGCGGAATTGGTGATCACTTATGCGGGCGTAAAAGGGCAGGAACTGAGCGAACCTTTACCGGGCGAGCCAGAGGAGTTTTAGCGCAGGCACTGACCGGATGTGATGTGTGAGCCACACGCTCTGTTATGCCGAAGGAACAGTGTCTGGCACACGGCCAAAGCCGGCCTGCTGCAGCAACGCCTGAGCCCGATTGGTCAGCAGAAAATCGGCCACGCAGGCCAGACCGGTTTCAGACTGCCCGCCGCCGCAGCCCTGAGCATCAGTCCGTTGCCTGCCAGCTCGTGCGATAGAAGCGCTGATACCACTGATTGGCCAGCCTGGTCATATCCACATCCTGAAACGTCTGCGGGTAGAGTTTTTTCGCCATCCACAGTTCGCCCAGCCCCATCGCTTCCGGCATCGGATAGCCCCAGGCTTTGGCGTAATCCGGCATCAGATAAACGCGATGGTGTTCCACCGCATCAATAGGCTGCCATTGCGGGGATTGCATGATCGCCTTGACCACAGCGGGATAGCGGTTTTGTACAAAAATAACCTGCGGGTTCCAGCTGATCACCTGTTCCATCGACACCGTTTTAAAACCCACTATAGTCGTGGCGGCGACGTTGACTGCCCCCGCATGCTGCATCATCAGGCCGGTATACTTACCCGCACCATAGGTTGTCAGTTCAGGATTCGCCATATAGGCGCGAATGCGCTTCTCCGGAGGAATGGCCTTCAGACGGTCAAGGACGATCTGACGGCCCCGATCGGTGGCCGCGATCAGCGCCTTCGCGTCTGCGGGCTGATTGACGATGTCGCCAATCAGCGTAATACCTTCGCGCAGCCCCCGATCGTAGGCGGTTTCCTCGTCGCTCATCGCTGGGTTCATTTTGGCTTGTTCACCGGGCCGATCGTGACGCAGAGAGATAGCCACCACCGGAATACCCAGGGCGCTGATACTGTCGATCATCGCCTGCGGCGCATAGTTGGTGACAAACACCACCTGCGGATGCAGCGCCACCAGTTTTTCCGGATCGACATGCGTCAAATCCCCGAGCGTGGCTTTCTGATTCAGTGCCGGCGCCAGACGAGCGTAGCCGTCACCCAGTTCCTGCTTCCAGTTCGCCATGACGCCGACAATCTTATCGGTGGCGTTCATCTGCACCAGCAGATTCAGAGTCTGATGCTGGAGTACCACAACGCGGTCAACATGGTCAGGGATCGTAACCTGACGGCCAATCTGATCGACGATCTGACGCGACGCCTGAGATGAAAGGGGAAGAACGACCAGTAAACCGAGGGTGCATACCTGCCAGAAATGCTTCATTACTGCTCCTGAGATTTCGTTATACACATGATTATATAACGAAGGGTGATAACCGTCACGCATCACGCCATGTTAAGCAGCAACGCTCAGCACAGATTCAGACTGAAAAGACGCTATGAGCGAAGCACCGATTATGTGCAACGCGCCCGGCTGGCTCACCATCCCGGTGCCCGGCGACACCCAACTCCGTTAACCCTTTGATAATGAAGATTTAAAAATCTGGTACGCCAATTGCACTATGTCTGGCAGTAAGCAGCGTAAGACACACGATCATCAATAGCTGGCTAGGGTTCCGGTTCACGCAGGTGAATGGCTGGTCCGAGAGCTGGCGACCTCTGCGAGGTTACACGGCGGGACAAAAGCCCGGGAGACAGCGGCACCATCTGGTGTCCTGCGCTGCTCCCTTTTTTTTGTGCCAACCAGAGGTTAACCATGAAGAAATCCCCCCTCCTGACACTTGTCATGTCGCTGGCGCTGCTGGTCAGCACTCCCTCGTTTGCCGCAGCGAAAAAGGAGTTCAACATCTGCTGGACCATTTATGCGGGCTGGATGCCCTGGGGCGCCATCAGTAATGAGAAGATCATTGATAAATGGGCCAGCAAATATGGCATCAAAATCCACATCACTCAGCTGAACGACTACATCGAGTCGATCAACCAGTACACAGCAGGCCAGTACGATGGCTGCACCATGACCAATATGGATGCCCTGACCATTCCGGCAGCCGGCGGCGTTGACTCCACGGCGCTGATCACCGGCAGCTATTCCGACGGTAACGATGGCATCGTGCTGAAAGGGACCGGAAAGAAACTCAGCGATCTGAACGGGATGTCGGTCTATCTGCCTGCGCTGTCGGTCTCTCACTACCTGCTTGTTCGGGGACTGGAGAAGGCCGGTCTGCAGGAGAAGGATGTCAAAGTGGTGAACACCTCCGATGCCGATATCGTCTCGGCCTTTGGCACCAGCGGCGTTAAGGCGGCCGTCGCGTGGAATCCACAGCTGTCGGTGATCAAAATGACGCCGCAAACCACCGAAGTGTTCAGCTCCTCCGCCGTACCGGGTGAACTGATCGACATGATGGTGGTGAATACCGACACCCTGAAAGAGAACCCCGCACTGGGCAAGGCACTGACCGGGGCCTGGTTTGAGATGATGGCGAAAATGCAGGCCGGTGATAAGCAGGCACTGAGCGCGATGGCCGCCGATTCCGGCACCGATCTTGCCGGTTATCAGGCTCAGCTGAAAACAACCCATCTGTTTCCGACGCTAGCCGAAACCGGCACCTTTGTCAGCTCGCCCGACCTGCCGAAAACCATGCAGCGCGTTGCCGCGTTCTCCTTTGATAAGGGCTTACTGGGAGAGGGTGCGCAAAGTGCTGACTTCATCGGTATGCAGTTCCCCGGCAATGTCACTGTCGGTGATCCCGCCAACATCAAACTGCGCTTTGACGACAGCTATCTGAAGATGGCCGCCGCGGGCAAGCTGTAATCACTGACTCCGGGAGTTCAAGCCATGCGCCATATTAACCGCTATCCCCGCCAGGGAATGCGCCTGACGCTGATGCTATTACCCTTTGTGCTGCTGGCCGCCGCCTGGTTTATCAGTTCGGCGGTGCGCCTGGAGGCGAATCCGCATGACAAGCTGCTGCCGGGTCTGGCGCAAATGATCGCGGCCCTCGATCGGATGGCTTTTACGCCGGACAAGCGCAGCGGGGAATTTCTGCTGTGGGCCGATACCTGGATCAGCCTGAGCCGCCTGCTGATCGGACTGGCGATCTCATCACTGATCGGCCTGTGCATCGGCATCGCGGCGGGCGTCTTCCCGATGAGCCGCGCGGCGCTTTCACCCTTTATGACTGTAGTATCGATGATCCCGCCGCTGGCGCTACTGCCAATGCTGTTCATTGTCTTCGGGCTGGATGAGCTATCAAAAGTGATGCTCATCGTGATCGGCATTACACCAATGCTGGCACGCGATCTGGAGCAGCGGGCGAGGGAGATCCCCGCCGAGCTGTTTATCAAAGCGCAGACTCTGGGAGCCAACAGCTGGACGGTGGTGCTGCGTGTCGTGTTGCCGCAACTGCTATCCCGGCTGATCACCTCGCTGCGTCTGCTGCTCGGTTCAGCGTGGCTGTTTCTGATCTCCGCCGAGGCGATCTCCGCCACGGCCGGTCTGGGCTATCGCATCTTTCTTGTACGCCGCTATATGGCGATGGATGTCATCATCCCTTATGTCATCTGGATAACGCTGCTGGCGTGGCTGATGGATCTGGCGCTGCGTCAGCTGCACAAGGCCTTTTTCCCCTGGGCGGAAGGAGGCCGGGAATGAGTTTTATCGATATCAAAAACATCTGGCAGGAGTATGGCGACCATGTGGTGCTGGAGCGCATCAACTTGCAGGTCAAAGAGGGGGAATTCTGTTCCCTTGTGGGCGCTTCGGGCTGTGGGAAATCAACGTTTCTGCGGCTGCTGCTCGGGCAGGAGAAACCGACGCGGGGATCGATCACGCTGGACGGTGCGCAGCTGCCCGCCGAACCCGATCGCAGCCGTGGCGTGGTGTTTCAGCGCTATTCGGTGTTTCCACACCTTAACGTGCTGGATAACGTCGCTATCGGCCTTGAACTGCCTGCCTCACCGTTTCTGGGACGGCTGCTCGGCGCCCGGAAACGCCAGGCCCGTGAGCAGGCAAAAGCGATGCTGGAGAGGGTCGGGCTGGGCCATGCGCTCGACAAATATCCGGCGCAGCTCTCAGGCGGTATGCAGCAGCGACTGGCAATCGCCCAGGCGTTTGTGATGCAGCCGCGTGTGCTGCTGCTGGATGAGCCGTTTGGCGCGCTGGACCCCGGCATTCGCAAAGATATGCACGCACTGCTGCTTCAGCTCTGGAGCGAAACCCGCATGACGGTATTTATGGTCACTCACGACCTGGCCGAGGGCTTCAATCTTGGCACCCGGCTGCTGGTCTTCGACAAAGTCCGCCTCGATCCTCAGGCTCCGAATGCGTGGGGCGCGCGGATTACTTACGACATCCCGCTCAATGAGACCCGGCTCTCCCAGCTGGCGACCGGCACGCATAACAACATTTATCCGATTAAGGAGATCGCCCGATGACCACACTGCTTCACTCCGCCCCGGCCCTACGCGATGAGCGGCTGCCGGGTGGCGCCCATACCTCACTGATTCTGCGTAAAGGGCAGATCCTGCGCCTGACCGACATCGACGGTGGCGCGAATATCAGCATGATGATGCTCAATCCTCATGAAAAAAGTGAGCGCCTGAACCTGCCGGACACCCTGAAAGGACAGCACACCGCACGGCTGACGTGCGGACACTGTTTTTATTCCGACATGGGTCGCGTGATGGCAGCAATCGTCGCCGATAGCTGCGGCTGGCACGATCCCTTTGGTGGCGTGCTCAACGCGGCTGAGACGCGGGAGAAGTATGGCACAGGGCGCTATCAGGAGCTGCGCAACGGCTTCTACCGCAACGGCGTAGATAATCTGCTGGTTGAGATGGGCAAATGGGATCTGGGCCTGGAGGATCTGCTGATGGTGGTTAACTTCTTCAGCCGGGTCACGGTGGATGACGCGGGTCGATTTACCTTCAGCCCGGATAACAGCCGTGCGGGCGACTACGTAGAGCTTTACGCGCCGATGGATGTGCTGCTGATCCTCACCGCGCTGCCGCATCCGCAGGATCCGGTAACGGACTACAATCCGCGCCCGGTCCAGCTCAGCTGGTATCAGGCCGACGATAGTCAGGCCGTGACGGACGCCATGCTCACGCGCGATGAGAACCAGCGCGCATTTCAGAACACCCGGTTTTTTGCTCTGTAAGGAGACTGCCATGACCCTCATCTACTCTGAACGTTCCCCAGAAGAGGCTTGCTATCGTCATCAGATCCCGGCGGGCGAGCCGTGGCTATTTGAAGTCAGAAAAGGCCAGACGCTGCGCCTGCTCGACCTCGAAGGCAATCAGGCGATCGATACCCTGTTTTACAACGCTGACAACCCGCGGGAACGATACGATCCTCAGCGTACGCTGCGCCGTCAGGGAAACGTCTATCTGACCACCGGCAGCGTGCTCTGTTCGAACCTGGGAAATCCGCTGCTGACAATCGTCGCCGACACCTGCGGTCGTCACGACACCCTGGGCGGCGCCTGCTCGCAGGAGAGCAACACGGTGCGCTACGCCCAGGATAAGCGCTACATGCACAGCTGCCGCGATAACTTTCTCTGCGCCTGTCTGCACGATGGTCGCCTGCACAAGCGCGATATCGGGGCCAACATCAATTTCTTCATGAATGTGCCGGTTACGCCTGAAGGCGGTCTGACCTTTGCTGATGGATTGTCCGCGCCCGGCAAATATGTGGAGCTGGTGGCGGAATGCAACGTGATGGTGCTGATCTCCAACTGTCCGCAGCTGAATAACCCCTGTAACGGCTGGAACCCGACGCCCGCTGAAGTGCTGGTCTGGAACTGAGCCGCGCCATCCGCTGAACATGCCGCCCGCGCGTTTCCTGCGCGCCGGTCAGCCCCGGGGACGACCCCAGGGAATATCGAATGTGACGGGACGACCCGCATCCCTGAGAGTTCGCTTATGTTTGATACCTTACTGATTGCTAATCGCGGCGCGATCGCCTGCCGCATTCTGCGCACGCTGCGTGCTATGCAGGTGAAAGGCGTGGCCGTTTATGCCGAGGCCGATCTGAGCAGCTTACATGTGCGTGAGGCGGACAGGGCAGTCAGCCTTGGCGACGGACCCGCAACGGACACCTATCTGGTGAGTAAAAAAATCATCGCTGCCGCCCGGCAAAGCGGGGCGACGGCGATACATCCCGGCTACGGCTTTCTGTCGGAAAACGCCGCTTTTGCCGAAGCATGCGAGGCGGCAGGGCTGATTTTTGTCGGCCCCACGCCGCAGCAGCTGCGAACATTCGGCCTGAAACATACCGCCCGTGCGCTGGCAAAAGCCCAGGGGGTGCCGCTGCTGGAAGGCAGCGAACTGCTGGCAGACATCGACGAGGCCTGTCGCGCAGCGGAAGGAGTCGGCTATCCGGTGATGCTGAAGAGCACAGCGGGTGGTGGTGGCATCGGGATGCGCGTCTGTCGTGATGAGCAGGCGCTGGCCGAAGCGTTTGAAACAGTGCGTCGTCTGGGTCAGAACAACTTCAGCGACGCCGGGGTATTTCTGGAAAAATATATCGAGCGCGCCCGCCATCTGGAAGTGCAGATCTTCGGTGACGGCACAGGTGAGGTGATCGCGCTGGGCGTACGTGACTGCTCGGTGCAGCGGCGGAACCAGAAAGTCCTCGAAGAGACCCCGGCGCCCAACCTGCCAGACGGTATGGCCGAGGCGCTATGCCAGGCCGCCATCGCGCTGGGTAAAGCGGTGAACTACCGCAGCGCCGGCACCGTCGAATTTGTCTATGACAGCACCGCGCAGCAGTTCTATTTTCTGGAGGTCAACACCCGGCTGCAGGTTGAACATGGCGTTACGGAGCAGGTGTGGGGTGTGGATCTGGTGCAATGGATGATCGCGCTGGCCGCAGGTGATCTCCCTTCGCTCAGTACGCTGGCCGCCACGCTGACGCCGCAGGGCCATGCGGTGCAGGCGCGCCTCTATGCGGAAGATCCGGGGCGGCAGTTCCAGCCGTCACCGGGGCTGCTGACCGACGTTTTCTTCCCGGAGAGCGGGGATCGGACCCTGCGAATCGACCGCTGGGTGGAAGCGGGGTGTGAGGTTCCGCCCTTTTTCGACCCGATGCTGGCAAAAGTGATCGCCTGGCGGCCCACCCGCGAAGAGGCTATCGCCACCCTGACGCAGGCACTGGCAGAAACCCGTCTCTATGGCGTCGAGACTAACCGCCGCTATCTGCAGCAGATTCTGGCTTTTGAACCCTTTACCTCAGGCGAGCCCTGGACACGCTGTCTGGAGCAGCTCCGCTATCAGGCGGCGACTTTTGAAGTGATCAGTGCGGGCACGCAGACCAGCGTTCAGGACTATCCGGGGCGTCTGGGTTACTGGGCGGTCGGTGTGCCGCCGTCAGGCCCGATGGACGATCGCGCCCTCCAGGCGGGCAACCGTCTGCTGGGCAATCGTGAAGGGGATGCCGCGCTGGAGATCACCCTCAACGGGCCTGCCCTGAAATTTAACACAGAGATCGAGGCGGTAATCTGTGGTGCGCCGCTCAGCGTCGCGCTGGATGGGATCGCGCAGCCGATGGACACCGTTTTTACCATTCCGGCCGGGGCGACCCTGAAGCTGGGAGCGATCACTGGCGCGGGCGTCCGAAGCTATCTCTGCCTGAGCGGCGGCATTCAGGTGCCGGACTATCTGGGCAGTAAAAGCACCTTTACGCTTGGTCAGTTTGGCGGCCACGCCGGACGGGCGCTGCGCAGCGGCGACGTGCTGCATCTGGCACCCCGCGCCACGCGTGCGACCGGGGCAGAACTTCCTCCTGCACTGCGCACCTGCCCTGGCGCGCTGCGGACGCTGCGCGTGATCTATGGTCCGCACGGCGCGCCGGAGTTCTTTGCACCCGACTACATTGAGACCTTCTTCGCAACGGAGTGGGAGGTTCACTTTAACTCCAGCCGCACCGGCGTGCGTCTGATTGGCCCCAAACCAATCTGGACCCGCGACAGCGGCGGGGAGGCCGGGCTGCACCCGTCGAACATTCATGATAACCCCTACGCCATCGGCGCAGTCGATTTCACCGGTGACATGCCGGTGATCCTGGGGCCGGATGGGCCGAGCCTCGGCGGGTTTGTCTGCCCGGTAACGGTCATTGAGGCTGACCTGTGGCAGATGGGCCAGCTTAAAGCGGGCGATAAAGTGCAGTTTGTGGCAGTGGATATCCCTGTCGCCAGGCAGCTGGCTATAGCCCGTCAACAGGAGCTGGCCACGTTGCAGCCGCAGGAAACGCACTGGCAGTCTGCGCCGCTGACGTCGCCTGTGGTGATGAGTTATGGTGAGGCAGATAAGCGTCTGGTGGCCCGTCTCTCCGGCGATACCCATCTGCTGCTGGAGGCGGGCGAGCCGGAGCTGGATCTGGTGCTGCGTTTCCGTATCCATGCGCTGATGCAGGCGCTGGAGGCGCAGGCCCGCGATGGTATTATCGATATCACCCCCGGCATCCGCTCGCTGCAAATCCACTTCCGGCCGGAAACCCTGACGCCGGAAGCGCTGCTGTCATGGGTGCGCAGAGAATGGGAGAAAGTCTGCCTGAATGATGAACTTCAGGTTCCCTCGCGCGTCGTGCATCTGCCGCTCTCCTGGGAGGATCCGGCCTGTCAGCAGGCAGTAGAGAAATATATGACCACCGTGCGCCGGGACGCGCCCTGGTGCCCGGACAATCTGGAATTTATCCGCCGCATCAACAATCTGCCGGATAAACAGGCGGTCTGGAATACCGTTTTTGATGCCAGCTATCTGGTGATGGGGCTGGGCGATGTCTATCTGGGCGCGCCTGTTGCCACGCCGCTGGACCCCCGTCATCGGCTGGTCACCACCAAATATAATCCGGCCCGCACCTGGACGGCGGAGAATTCAGTGGGCATCGGCGGCGCCTATCTGTGCGTGTACGGCATGGAGGGGCCGGGTGGCTATCAGTTTGTCGGGCGCACGTTGCAGATGTGGAATCGCTATCATCAGGTCGCTGACTTCAGTGGCCAGCCCTGGCTGCTGCGCTTTTTCGACCAGATCCGGTTTTATCCGGTTTCGGCCAGCGAGCTACTGCAGATCCGCCGCGATTTTCCGCTCGGCCGCTATCCGCTGCGGATTGAACACTGCACGCTGCGGCTGGCGGAATATCAGGCTTTCCTCGCCCGCAACGCGGAGAGTATCGACGCCTTCCGCCAGCATCAGCAGAGCGCGTTTAATGCTGAGCGCGACCGTTGGATCGCCAGCGGACAGGCCCATTTCGACAGTCAGGAGGCCGTGGCCGAAGAGGGCGGCGAGATACCACTGCAGCCGGGCGAGCAGGGGATCGAAAGCCCGATCTCTGGCAACCTCTGGCAGGTGCAGGCAACGGCAGGCAGCCGGGTGCGCACAGGTGACATCCTGGTGGTGCTGGAGTCGATGAAGATGGAAATTCCACTCATCGCGCCGTGCAACGGCATCGTTCAGCAGGTCAGCGTTCAGCCGGGCGGCGCGGTACGTGCAGGACAGCGGGTTGCGGTGATCGTTGAGGATAATGCGTAACCTATCGTGACAGGGTCACGTTATCACTCTGCGCCCGCCGGAAGCAAGCGGCGGGCGCAGAACGTCACGATACAGCTTGTCCGGCCAGGCTGCCCAACCAGTCGATCATCGCCGCACTGCCTGAACGTTCCCGCGTACGTGGCGGCCAGGCGAGGTAATAGGGTTTACTTAACGGCAGACTGAGCTGGTCTGCCACGACCAGTTCGCCGCGCGCCAGTTGCGGCGCGATTAGGCGTCGCTGTCCGAGCAGCAGCCCGGCGCCTGCGACGGCCGCATCAATCGCCAGCGAAGTGAGATTAAAACTGAAACCTGGCTGCGGCAGCGGCTCGTCCATGCCTCTGGCCTGAAACCAGCTGCGCCAGTCCGGCAGAAAACGGCCCTCATGGCCCCAGTCCAGATGGATCAGCGGCGCACGGCTGAAGATCGCTTCCGCAGTGAAGCGCTGTAGCAGCGCCGGGCTGGCAACCGGCAGCACCTCATCATGAAACAGCCACTGTTTTTCAAGTTGTGGATAGCGATCTTCGCCAAAACAGAGGACAAAATCCGCAGGCATCGCCTGAAAATCGACCTGCGCATGTGTGCCGTGCAGCGCCAGATCGACATCCGGACACCGTTCGCGCCAGCTCGCCAGCCGGGGCAGGATCCAGTTTGACGCCAGAGCAGGCAGGGCATAGATCGTCAGTTTTGGCGCACGTACCGCCTCGCGAATGTTCTGCTGGCCGAGTTGCAGAATATCAAAGGCTTCAGTGACGTAGCGCAGATACTCTTTTCCGGTTTCAGTCAGCACCACGCCACTTTGTGTGCGCAGAAACAGGGTGCTGCCAAGTTGCTCTTCCAGCTGACGGATCTGCTGGCTGACTGCCGCTGGCGTCAGCGCCAGTTGAGCGGCCGCTTTCGCCAGGCTGCCCAGCTCGGCAGCCACTTTGAAGGCGTGAATCACGCTGATTTTTGGCAACCTGGGTAATCGGGCCGGCATTAACGCTTCCTTATGAGGGCATTAAATTTTTATCGTTACATAGCTTTGCGGACGAAAGCTAGAGTAACACCACACCTGCTGATGATGAGAAATGATGCTATGAGTAATGCCCTGGTTCGTCTCGATCTCCATCCGCTGGCCGACCATGGCTGGCGTCAACGCTGTCGTGAAGCGTTAAACCACTCAGGCGCACTGGTTCTGCGTCAGTTTTTACAGCCTCAGGCCCTGGCGGCGATCATCGAAGAGGGCAACGCTCAGCGCCATCTGGCTTATCACACCCGCAGCAAGCATAACGTCTATCTGATGAAGCCGGATGAGGCATTCAGCGACGTGCATCCGCGAAACCGGGAAGTGGTCAGCACCAAAGGCTGTATCACCGATGATGTGATTGCTGCCGGGTCGCCGCTGCGCCAGCTCTACAATGATGCGCTGTTCAAACGCTTCCTCTGCGATGTGCTGGGTGAAGCGGCGCTCTATCCCTACGCCGATCCGCTCTCCTCGATCAACCTGCACTACGCGTCTGACGGCCAGGAGCTGGGCTGGCACTTCGACAACTCCTCGTTTGCTATCACTTTACTGGTGCAGAAGCCGCTGGCGGGCGGGGTATTCCAGTATGTCAAAGATCTACGTGATGCCGATGCAGGTGAGATGAACTTTGACGGCGTCAGCGCGGTGCTGGATGAGCGACAGCCGGTTGATGCGCTGGCGATCGATGCCGGCGATCTGGTGCTGTTTCGTGGCCGTAATGCCCTGCATCGCGTCACGCCAACAGAGGGTGAGGTTACGCGAATGCTGGCCGTGCTGGCTTACAATACCCAGCCTGGTATCGCACTGTCGGAAACCGCCCGGATGACTTTTTACGGCAGACTCTGAACCCATGACAGGCGTGGGCGTCACGATCCCGCCAGCCATGCGCAGCGTGAGGCAGCCTTTTGGACATTCAGAATTGTAAGCCTTAATTTGGCTACCTGAATTTAAGAGAACTTATGCGCATGGCGAGAGCCGCGTCAATCAGATTGTGCACAGACTGCAACTCAGGCCGCACCGGGGAACCCACAGTCGTCAGCAGATATCATTGGGGTCCGTGCATCTGCGTTTGTTTACTGACAGCGATTACCCTGGCAGAACTCAGATCATGTCTGGAGGCGTCGTTGTCATCTCGCCGGACAGCGTTGTCATGAAAAAGACGCTCACCGTGCGTAACGTAAACGCCGATGTGATGTACATTCCCGAACATTAAAATACGCACAATCTATCTTATGTTAAATAATGGCGTGCGATGTTCTTCGGTTCTGTCGCTCCGTTCCCTTCTGCCTTGCAAGCGGCGCACGCATTAACTCTGCGGCACCTCACATCACGATAGTGAGCCAGCCTAAACACGGTCATCCAGGCACCCGTCGATGTGCTGCGGGCAAAGTCCCTCCTGTGGCTAATCACGGTGTCTGGCTCTTTTCGTTCACAGGATGCAGCATACCTGTTGCTGCAGTGCTCGCACAAAGACGCGCTGAAAACGGATCCGACTAAGCATTCAGCTGATTGATAATGGTCGAAAACTCATTTACGCCGCTGTTAATTTCCTGGAAGCTTCTGCCCAGCTCGGTGATTTTGTCATTTTCACTGGAGATGATGCCCTTAATCTCGTCGAGCTGATGATACATATTACTGATAAGCCGATTGTTTTCTTCAATGACTGCGGTAATTTTCTGAGTCGATGACGAGGTGGAAGCCGCCAGCCGCCTGACTTCGCCTGCGACGACAGCAAACCCTCTGCCCGCTTCGCCTGCCCTTGCGGCTTCAATCGCCGCGTTCAGCGCCAGAATATTTGTCTGAGAGGTAATGCTGCTGATTGTCGAAATGATCTCACTGATGTTCACCGCCGATTCGTAGAGCTTTTTACTCACCGTCACAGCCGCTTCAACCTTGTCCGAAACCAGCATAGAATTTTTGACGGTTTCCGTTAACACATCGTTGGCATTATGCGAAATCTGCGAGGTTTCTTCAGACGTCGTCACCGCAATGTCAGCAATCCTGCGCGCATTTTCGACCCTGACCGTGATGTCAGAGGCGATTTTGATCACTTTATCAATTGTGCCGGTGGCATTAAGGACGGGCGTATAGTTCGCTTCGAGCCAGACACGTTCTCCGGCCGCGTTTTTCCTTTCGAATCGTCCGCTGAAAGAGTGTCCACTGCGGATTTTCGCCCAGAAATCGGGATTTTTCGTATAGAAATCATTAAAGCAGAATATCCGGTGATGTTTGCCGATTATATCACTGCGCTGATAGCCCATGAGATTCAGGAAATTGACATTGGCATCTAACACTTCACCTTCGGTTGTGAATTCGATCAAGGCCATGGAGGCGTTAATGGCGCTGATGACCGCCTCTTTGCTTTTAAGCTCTTCATGCTCCTCCGTGATGTCACTCGCGATTTTAATCACCCGCACAACTTCATTATGTTTATTTTTGACCGGGAAATAGGAACCACCAATATAAAAAACGGATTTATCTTTTCTGCAGCGTTCGAATACGCCGTTTATCGCGTTTCCCTGAGATAACGATTGCCAGAAACGGGCGTATTCCGGTGTCTGCGTGTAGCTGCTGTGGCAGAATATCCGATGATGCAGACCCGTCACCTCACTCCGGGAGTAGCCTGTCATGGCGAGAAAAATGTCATTTGCCTTAATGATATGACCCTGAGGAGAAAACTCGACCCAGCCCATCGCATCTTTAATTGCGTTGATGTCATCAACCATTCCTGTGGCATCAGATTTCATCGTTCTCTGGAAGACTTCATTCATGTTGAACATAAAAACCTCAGGGGATGACAGCAATGTATATTCATTTTCCATTGCTGTATTGTTTGGAAGAACAAAGCCAGATACAGGCAAGAAAATCCTTTGAACGCATTGAGCGGCACCGATATCCCTCTGCAGACCGGAAAAATCCCACAGACCAGGCGCTGCACAGGAAAAGATAAGCTCTGAATATTATCGGAACTGCCCGGCAAGTCTTTAATGGATATTAACTGTTAAGAAGGGTTGCACATTCAGGCTGACAGACTTTATGTCGCCGACCTTTACCTCTGCTTTAATCAAAATTCAGGGAAGATGGGACAATTTTTATGCTGCCAGCGGACGCTGGCATGATGGAGGAAAATCCCGACACGGCGGTGTCGGGATGAGCGTACGGCTTACTCTTTCGCTATCGGCGTTTCACTTTCCTCGATTTTTGTATCACCCTGAATGGTGCTGATACGTTTTTCCACCTCATTAACCTGTTCACTGCTGTGCAGCAGCGTGTAGGTCAGGTCAAATTCCGTACTGGCACCGGGTTGTAACTGCTTCACGCGTTTCTGCTCGCGTTCCACGGTTACCGGATAAGCATAACTGGTTCCCGGCTCGATGCCGGTCACATATCCCTGCTTCAGGGTGTCGGTGTTTTTCCACAGCGTCAGCACTGGCAGCTGGCGGGTATCAAACTGAATCGACGCGCCGCTGTTTCCCGCCTTATTGACGACCGCAGCCACACTCTGATGGTTGCTGTCAGAAAGAGGCTTGATGTTGAACACCATCTCATCGAAATCTTTGGTCGGCCCTTTATAGGTCTGCCACTCTTTCAGCCCGCCTTTCGCGTAATCATTGAAGGGGCTGATCCCGGCCATTGGCGCGATAAAGCGAGCCCCCTCTTCCAGGATAGGCTGACCGAAGTTGCTGTGATAGATGATCTGATAATCATGCGGGTAGTCGGCATGATTCGTTAACACATCATGCAGGCTGAAACTGTTGCTGCCAGGCACGTAGCGCAGTTCGGTCATGGTCTGCAGATCGGTTTTTTTGAAGGTGCTCTCTTTAATCAGGCCACGAATGCGGATTTCGTGTGGTGCCGCGTCTGCTACTTCGACTTCCAGTTGAGAAACCGGGGTGTTGCCCGCTTTACCGTGCAGGGTATAAATACGCCCTTCACTGGTAACCGGATGGCCGGTCCACTCATAGCCGCAGCGCACCATCATTTCATTGAAGCCGTCCAGCCAGCCCAGACCGTTGCGGCTCTCAAGGTTGATATAGGCCGGATTGACCACCTCTTTGACCGGTGAATCCCAGCCCATCCGGGTGCCAAAGCCTTCAACACGTAACAGATTCATGCCGCGGGTCGGACTCAGCGTGATGGTCAGCCCATCCTGACTGTGGATAGTCAGAACTTTACTGCCCTCCTGCTTGCCGCCATGCAGCACCTTCTGTTCGATGCTGAACGGCTTACCCTGCGCTTTCATATCGCTGCTGGTGATCTTCCAGTTTCCCTGCTCGGTGCCCTGTTCAGCACTGGTCAGCACCCAGGTTTTCGCGGCTGCTGAGCCAGAAACCAGAACCGCCAGTATCGTTAACGTCAGTTTAATCTTCATCCTTTGCTCCGTTAGCTGAATCGGTTTTTCATTCTGTAAACGAAACTTACTGACTTGAGCCTTTCAGAACCGTGACCCTGCTCACCTGACACTAAATTTATTAGTTTCAGGCGCAGTAATGCGGACTGAATCACATAAATTTTGCCTAAACAGGAATAATTACGGCGCATTTTATGAATCTGATAGCCATGCGCTTTACTCGATTCAGCGATTTACCGTCCGCCGGAAAAGCAATCCGCCGTTCACCAGCAGAAAAAAAGCGTAAAAAAATTTCAGATACCCGCAACTTTTTCCGTTTTTAAGCGAACCTGTTAAAAGACGCAGCAGACAAACCCGTCTGTTCGCTAACGGAGAGAGTCATGCCAATGAAAAAGACCCTGAAAACCCTGGCCGTCGCGACGCTGCTGGCCCTGAGTGTTCCAGCCACCTCTGCTTTTGCGGCACTGGAAGCTGGTGAGAAAGCGCCTGACTTTAAGCTTGATGCCGCGCTGGCCGGTAAATCGACCACCTTTTCTCTGCATCAGGCCCTGCAGAAAGGCCCGGTGGTGCTCTATTTTTTCCCGGCGGCTTTCAGCGCAGGCTGTACGCTCGAAGCGCACGATTTTGCTGAAGCGACCGACGAATTCAAAAAGCTGGGCGCGACAGTGATCGGTGTAACCGCAGGCAATACCGATCAGATTGCGAAGTTCTCGCAGCTGGAATGTCGTGACAAATTTACCGTGGCCGCCGATCCCGGCGCGAAAGTTGCGACCGAATATAAAAGCACCATGGAAATGAAGGGGCAGAAAGTCTCAGACCGCACCTCATACGTGATTGCGCCAGACGGTAAAATCCTGATGAGCTTTACCGATAAGAATCCGGATACACATATTCAGAAAGCGATGGATGCCGTTAAACAGTATCGCCAGGCCAACCCGGCATAACCTCATCATCTGAGCAGGTAAATTATGCTGACTGCGATTGCAGCCGCCTTCCTCGGCGGCATTATTCTGAACCTTATGCCCTGCGTGTTTCCGGTGATTTCGCTGAAAGCACTGAGCCTGATCCGCCATCATGAATCGCCCGGTCATGCCCGAGCAGAAGGCGTGGCGTTTCTGCTGGGTGTGGTGGTGACGATGGTCGCCCTGACCGCTGTGCTGCTGCTGGCCAGGGCAGGAGGCGCATCAGTCGGCTGGGGATTTCAGCTGCAATCGCCGCTGGTTATCGCCGCGCTGATTCTGGTCATGCTGGGGGCGGCGCTGAACCTGTTTGGACTGTTTGAAGTGGGGCTATCGTTACAGCGCGTGGGCGGCGTGGGCGACGACCGGGGCGGGCTGGTCGGCTCCGCCCTGACCGGCGCACTGGCGATTATCGTCGCCACGCCCTGCAGCGCCCCTTTCATGGCCAGCGCGATTGGCTATGCGCTGACCCAGCCTCCGCTAATCAGTCTGGTGATCTTTATCGCGCTGGCGCTCGGCTTTGCTGCGCCCTTCACCCTGATCTCGTTCTTTCCACTGCTGGCGCGCATCCTGCCTAAACCGGGCGCGTGGATGATTACGCTGAAGCAGGGGCTGGCGTTTCCAATGCTGGGCGCGGTGGGCTGGCTGATTTGGGTACTGGAGCGTCAGGCCGGATCGGCGGCGCTGGCCGCGGTGCTGATCTGCTGTTTGCTGCTGAGTTTTGCCGCCTGGCTGTATGGCATGGCGCAGAAACGCCGTATGATGGGGCAGCGTCATGTGATGCTGCATGTTGCAACCGCGATCTTTGTGGCGCTGCTCGTGGTGCCGCTGATGAACCTGAACCATTTTGCCAGCGCACCGGCTGAAACGGCGGCGGCTTCTGAGGCAGCCGCCGCCGTTGCCTGGTCGCCGCAGAACGTCGATGCAATCAAAGGTCAGGGGAAGCCCATTCTGGTGAACTTTACCGCGTCCTGGTGTATTACCTGTCAGGTCAACGATCGGACCTCGCTGTCGACCCAGGCGGTCAAGGCGGCGATGGCGCGCACCAGTACGATTTACATGGTCGCCGACTCCACCAAATACAATCCTGATGTCGAGCAGGCGCTCAGTGATTTTGGCCGTGGCGGGTTACCGCTCTATGTGGTCTATCCGGCCGATGGCGGCAAACCAGTCGTGCTGCCGCAGGTGCTGACGCCGGGCATTGTGATTTCAGCGCTGGATCAGGCTTCGGAAAAAGGAAAGAAAACCTGAAACTGATGACGACAGCCCTGGCTGATAGGTTGCCGAAACCGCGCAACAGGACAGTCACCTGCTGATGCCCGATGTCAGAGCGTGACCAACGCGCGCATTGGCCAGCCTTAATGGCCCGGGCGCAGGCAGGCGACAGGGCTGCCTATAACCAGGTACTCAAAGCGATGGTTCCGGCCATCCGGGCACTGGTGCGCAAAAAAATTCATGACGAGGCGCTGGCAGAGGATGTCATTCAGGAGACGCTGCTGGCCATTCATCGGGTGCGGCACACTTACGATCCTGAGCGCCCGATCCTCCCCTGGGTTGCCGCCATTGCCTCGGCCCGGACGATCGATATGCTTCGCCAGCAGGGCCGGCGTCAGGAAGTTCAGGATGAGGAGGCGCTAAACGCCCAGCCCACCCAGCCTGCGGAGGCCGCCGACGACATGGATCGTCTCTCCGGCTATCTGGAGACCCTGCCGCAGCGTCAGCGGGACATCGTCGAATCGGTTCATCTGCGTGAACAGAGCCTGGCGCAGGCCGCCGCCGAAACCGATCAATCGCTTTCTGCAGTTAAATCCCTGTTGCATCGCGCAATGATTAATCTTCGTAAATTTGGACGGATGCATCATGAGAAATCATGACCAGTTAATTAATCAGCTTAGTGCTTCCGCGCAGCCGGTCCGGCGCGTCTGGCCCACCGCCTGGCGCGTCGCGAGCTGGATTGCGCTCGCGCTGCCCTGTGGCGCACTGACCAGCTGGGCATTCCATACCCGGCTCACTGACTGGTCTCAGCCTGGCGCGCGCTTTGCGCTGGCTGCCCTGCTGCTGTCGTTTATCATCACGGGCAGCACACTGGCCGCCGCTTTCACACTCAGTATTGCCGGAAGAAAAGCGTTCAGCCTGCGCTGGCCGCTGCTGCTGATGGGCATCTGGCTGGCGCTGAATCTGATCAACCTGTCATCAGATATACCGCCAGCGGGTGCAGGCCGGTTAGGCGAAGGGATCCACTGCTATCTCTTTATGCTCTCAGCCAGCCTGCCGATGATGCTGATGTCGGTGTTTGCTCTGCAACGCACCCGCTCACTTTACCCTACACGCAGCCTGGCGCTGAGCGGCTGTGGCAGCGCATTTACCTCCTCAATGCTGCTGTCGCTTTGCCATGATACTCACCTGCATCTTATCGATTTCTCTATGCATCTGGCGGCAGGCATAACGATTGTGGTGCTGACGGTGGTAGCGGGCCACCGCTGGGTCCGGCTGGGCAACTGATCGCAGCTGTTCGCCCTGAAAACGGAGTGGCGCAATTCCGTCTGCTACAGCAGGTCTCAGACCGCGAACTTCCCGTTTTCCCCTGCAGTACCCTGTCCGCGCGTGACATAAAATCCGTCATCGGGAGCGGCCAGATTCCCTGACGTGGCATAGGCTGAATGAAGACTGCTTATATCTGACAGGAGATAACGATGAACAATGAGATGACAGGACAATGCCACTGCGGCGCGGTGGCATTCCAGGTGACACTGAAGGATGGATTTAACACAGTGCGCCGTTGTAACTGCTCATTTTGCCGGATGCGCGGCGCGGTGGTGGTGTTTGCAACTAAAGTGGACGTCACTCAGGGCAAAGCGCAGCTTACTGAGTATCGCTTTAACAGCAAGGCGGTGGGTCACTACTTCTGCTCAGTCTGCGGTATCTACACCTTTCATCAGAGCCGCTCAAATCCCGAACAGTATGGCGTGAACGTCGCCTGTCTTGAGGGTATTTCCCCCTTCGACTTTACCGATGTGCCGGTTTCTGATGGCATTAATCATCCTAAAGACGGTGGCGCGGGCGGTGTAGCGGGTCATCTGGTCTACACCCCCACGTCATCCTGAACGCGCGCAACCCGGACTATTCCCGGCTGCTTTTTCCACTGAATCGGGTAATCGGTTTCTGCTCCTCCTGGTCGGTTTGCTGTGAAAACACTTTCAGCGCCGCAAATATCGGGCGCAGTCCGCGCCAGAGTTCTTCATCCCTGAGCAGACGTATTATGCCGCGAATGCCGGGCGCGGCTTTTTCCTGCCGTTCCTGCTCCTGTGCCGGTCTGACAGCCATCGCCGCATCACGAACGGCAAGCAGCAGATGATTAAACCGCTCCGGCGGAACAGATCCCAGCGTCATCATCAGCAGCGAAAGATTCTGCAGGGCGTTCTGGGTGCCAGGCTGGTTAAGCCCTGAAACCAGAATTTTCCCCACTTCACTGTTGGACTTTACCAGATCGTTCGCCAACCGCAGGAAGCCGTGCTGGTGGAGATTTTCGATCAGCTCATCCATCGCTTCACGGGCAGTGGATTCGATAGGGGTTGGCGGGACCTGAAATTTTATCCGTTCTGCCATCAGAATTTCTCCGGTTTTTCGACATGTTCAGGCGGTTCACGGTAGCCATCCTGCTGCCATTTCTGCTCAATCGGCAGGTGTGGCAAAGGTGTGCGGCTGCCATGACGGAAATTATGCAGGGGCAGAGGATCAGGCTGCAGCCGGTGATCAATGCGTCGCATGTTAACGGCCGTTTCTTTATAAGCAGGCGTATTAACGTCCGGATCATGATGTTCACCGGTCAGCATATTGAGCCCATTTTTACCGTGATGAATTGGCATAAACAGCACGTTACCCGCGACGCGATCCGTGATGACAACCGGCACATCCAGCGAACCACGCCGGGAAGTGATGCGTACCCACTCGCCTTCACTCAGCGAACGCGAGGCGGCCAGCTCTGGGGAGATCTCAACAAAGGCATTAGGCGACAGTGACATGATACGCCCTCCCTGTCCGGTCTGATTCATCGACTGAAAATGCTCCAGCATCCTGCCATTGTTCAGTAGCAGATTATAGTCTGCATCCTCCTGTTCAGCGGGCGGCTGCCAGCTCAGTGGGTAGAGTCGGGCTTTGCCATCGGGGAAGTTAAACCGTTCTGTGTAGAGTCGCGGCGTGCTTTCTCCTGCGGCGCTGACCGGCCAGAGTTGAGATTGCCAGCCCACCAGTTGCTCATAGCTGACCCCGGCAAAAATATCAGCAATCTCTGCTGCCTCTGCCATAATCGCGCCCGGATTCGGATAGTTCCACGGGTGTCCGAGACGGGCTGCAAGTTCGGTGAAGATCTGCCAGTCCGGACGGCAGCCGCCCAGCGGTTTTAACGCCTGTGAGAAGTGCTGAATTCGCCGTTCCGTGTTTACAAAGGTGCCCTCTTTTTCCACACTGGGTGCACCGGGTAACACCACATCGGCGAATTCGGCCGTGTGTGACATAAAGATGTCCTGTACGACCATAAAATCCAGCCTGCTGAAGGCAGCATGGACGGACGTCAGGTCGGCATCAGCAAAAGCGGTGTCTTCACCAGTGATATACATAGCACGGATTTTGCCCTCGCCAGCTTCCTTGACCATTCTGAAGTTATCAGCGCCCACCTGACTGGAGAGCGTTTCTGGCGGGACACCCCAGGCGCGGGCCCATTTTTCCCGCACCGCTTCGTCCGTGACTTTCTCATAGCCAGGATAAAAATTACTCAGGCAGCCGAAGTCGCTGGCCCCCTGCACATTGTTGTGGCCACGCATCGGATAGCCACCGGTGCTAGGTCGGCCATAGTTGCCAGTGACCAGCAGCAGATTTGATAACGCCGTGCTGGTATCTGCCCCGTGGCTGTGCTGGGTAATGCCCATCGCCCACAGTATGCAAACGCTGCCCGCCTGGCCAATCATCTCGGCCGCCTCAGTCAGCGCAGACTCGCTGAGTCCACAGACTTCACTGGCCCAGGCCAGCGTAAAGGCGCTGAGCGAGGCGCGATATTCTTCAATGTTATTGACCCGCTCCGTCAGGAAAGCCTCATCGGCGTAGCCGTGGTCGAACATATATTTAGCCATCGCCGAGGCCCACACCAGGTCCGTACCCGGATGAATGCGCAGATAGCAGTCGGCACGCTCTGCCATCTCATGACAACGCGGGTCGACGACCAGAAGCTTCTGGCCACGATGTTTATGACTCTGTTTAATGTGTGACGCGATTACCGGATGGTTTTCAGCCAGATTGCTGCCGACCAGCACAATCAGCCCGGCCTGCTGCAGGTCACCAATCGTACCGGCGTCACCTCCATAGCCGACAGTGCGGAACAGCCCCTCTGTCGCCGGGTTCTGACAGTAGCGTGAAGAGTTATCGACGTTATTGGTGCCAAAGATCAGGCGAGCGATTTTCTGCGTCAGATAAGCTTCTTCATTGCTGGCTTTGCTGGAGCCGATAAAGCCTATCGCATCGCCTCCATGTTGCTGCGCAACGCCGCGCAATCCATCCGCCACCCGCTGCAAGGCTTCATCCCAGCTGGCGGGCCGGAAACGGCCATTCTCGCGGATTAAAGGCGTCGTCAGGCGTTCCGGGCTGTTAACAAAATCCCAGCCAAATTTCCCTTTCACGCAGGTGGAGATGCCATTGGCTGGCGCTTCAGCGACTGGTTGTATTTTGAGGATGTGTCGATCGCGGGTCCAGATTTCGAAGCTGCAGCCGGTGCCACAGTAGGTGCAGACTGTTTTAGTGCGTTTGATCTCAGACTGGCGCAGCGCCACATCGATTTTTGATACGCCGGTAATCGGCTCCATGCCGATACTCTTTTCCAGTGACTTCACAAAGTCGATGAGTGGCCGCTTCAGCCCCTCATCCATCGCAGTGAATGGGCCTGCGTCGGGCTGCATGGTTTTTTCCAGCAACGCATTACAGGGGCAGACCGTCACGCAGTGGCCGCAGCTGACGCAGCTCGAACCGGCGATCTCCGTTCCGCCATCCCAGAGCACGCGCGGATGCGCCTGGGTGTAGTCGATCGACAGGGTTTCGTTGACCTCAACGTTCTGACACGCCTCGACACAACGACCGCATAAGATGCACTGGTCAGGATCATAGGTGTAGAACGGATTGGAGTGATCTTTCGCATAGGGTTTGGGCTGATGCGGATAGTACTGAATCGGGATATGCATATCCGCCACCGCGTTATGCAGCGTGCACTCGCCGGTATTGTGCTCGCAGACGGTACAGTAGAGCTCATGGCGGTTAAGCAGCCGATCCATTCCCTCCTGCTGGGCGGCCCTGAGTGCCGCGCCTTCACTCTGAACCGTCAGGCCCTCTTCGGTACGCAACGTGCAGCCCCGGACGCGCTCACCATCGGCATCCACCCAGCAGACATCACAGCTTTGCAGCGGCGGCAATGACGGGTGATAGCAGACATGAGGAAGTTTTTTTCCGTGCGCATCCAGAAAATCGATCAGCGGTTGATCCGCCAGCCCTTTCAGCCGTTCACCATTAAAAATAATGGTGCAATAGTTTTCATTCATAGACGCCTCATAACGGTATCGCCTGTACCTTGCGGCTGGAAAAGGTCCCTTTATTTAAGGGGTTACTTCACAAGCTTAGTGAGGATTAACCACTCCGCCATGAATACCGCTACGCTTTATGCGGTTACTCGCTGATTAATCAGGCGATTTTAAATGTAATGACTTTTTACCAGCCAGCACGCCGGGTGAAAATTTCTGCAGAGAGGCGTATTTTTTATGCGAGGCATTCAGGGGCGCGGATGGTCAGGTTGCGGTAGTTAATAAGACTAAAGAATGTTGTAACTATGAAAGGCCTGTTAATACCTCTCTGGCCTATTCTGCAGGAAATATAAATTATCCTCTTTTTCATATTGATGTTGCGACATCGTTTTTCATGCTAACTTGACAATTGAAAAAAATTCTATAATTTCTGCAACGTGCAAGGACGCACAAATCACCGAAAGAAATAACAGGGATGTCTATGAAAAGCCAGGCTGCACGCCCTCTCATTTTTCTTAATCTGCGTTTTTTAAGTCATCCGATAACAGCTGTTTTTCCGTGCCGAAAACTATTCAGGATTATTGCGACAGGGCTATGCTGCCCCGGGCTGACCTTGTCAGTCATGAGCCTGATCGCCTGTCTGCACTCTTTCACCGGAATAATAACGCCGTCCAACACTCATAATGATGGCCCGGCTTTCGTGTTATCCGGCTTATGAGCTGAATATCAGACCTGAGCACGGGCAGGTGCAGTCCCCTTTCCGGCTTTTGCAATTTCATTTATAGGGATATAAATCATGGCTAATTTTAGTTTTAAAAAAAGTGCGTTATCACTGGGCATTACCTCTTTTATTATCGGGCTGACGCCTGGGGCCTGGGGTCACGATTACAGTGATGCAGAAATACTGTCTGGCACGACATACAATGATGCAGAACTTAGTTTGACTCAGTTGCCCCCCATCAGCCGCCTCACGCTGATCGGCAAAAGCAATCTCTATGTGCAGAATGATGGGTTAGTCACTGATTCCCTGGTTACCGACAATTCGCGCATGTCTCTGCTACGGTCAGAGGATGAGAGCCTGCTGGCGCATCCGGGTATTCGTAATACGACAGTCGCAGGATCCGGTGAAGTCAGTATGGGTACCGCGGCCGTATCAAGCGGGCAGTTGTTTATTGGCCCGCAGGCTGCGTTAACTATTGATAGCACCGATCCCTATACCACCGATGTCACCGTTAATTCACCGGCCCCGGGTGCGGACGTATATATTGAAAACCTGACGCTGGCTGGCACGATGGAAATTGGCCCCGCCTGGATGGGCGACAGCGACGATGGTGATGCGCCCCTGCCGGATAATATCGGCCCGGAGCTTGTCACGCGAATAGATAACCTGGTCATGCAGCCCGGTAGTGAAGTCAACATGCTGGCTTATACTTCCGGAGCGCAATTCAATCGGCTGGCGTTAAAAAATCTGTCAGGCGAAGGTAATTTTTACCTCACCAGCAGCCTGGCTGATGGGGCCAGCGACAGAATTACGGTTTCGGACAAGGCAACCGGACGTTTCGGTATCTATGTCAGCGACAGTGGCCGGGAAATAACACAACCTCACGATGTGCAGCTGGTTTATATCAACAGCGGCAATGCTCGCTTCAGTTTACTAAACAGGGGCGGCATTGTTGAAGCGGGTGTCTGGCAATACCGGCTCAGTAACAAAACAGAGAATGGTCATACCGAATGGTTTTTAGTGGGAGGTAAGCCAGGCGAATCAATTTCACCAGAGGCAACTGCGCAGGCAGACGTCACCCGACAGGTCGCTGAGGCGAAACCGCAGCTAAGTAATAGCGCGCAGGCGGTAATTAACCTGGCTGCTGCACCCCGGGTTATCCTGGATTCGGAAACCAGTTCGCTGCGTCAGAGAATGGGCGATCTGCGTCGGCAGAATGGCGATACTGGTGTATGGGCGCGGTATCTCAGTCAGAATACCCGGCTTGATGACAACGGTTACAGCGCTTTTCACCTCTCGCTGAATGGTATGCAGATCGGTGCCGACAGACAGCATGCTATCGGTAACGGCAGGATCTTAATGGGTGCTTTTACCTCATTCAGTAAAAGTACTATTCAGTCCGAACACGCAAATAATGGCAACATCCGGAGCTACAGTGGCGGTCTTTATACCACGTGGCTCGACAACAAGGGCTACTATGCCGATCTGCTGGTGAAAGCTAACCATCTGAACAATGACCTGACCACCAGCATGAACAGTGGGAGCCGGGTCAAAGGAAACTACGATCAGACATCCTTCACCGCTGCCGCAGAAACAGGCTACACACTCGACTTAACCGGTCCTTTCAGCGTAACGCCTTACGGACGGTTCATTTATTCGCGGATCGGCAAAGCCAGCTACGCTCTGGATAATGGCATGGAAGCCAGCGTCAATGCCGCAAACAGTGTTCAGGGGGAAGTCGGTACATTACTTGAGAGTGAATTCGATGTAATGAATCACAGCGTCCGACCTTACATCAAAGTGGCGGCTGCCCGTGAGTTCACTAAGCGCAACCGGACAGAGATTAATGAGGTGGCATTCGATACGCGCTACTCCGGCAACGTGGGCCAATATGGCGCTGGCTTAACCGCTGATGTGGCCCGGAATGCCTCGCTCTATACTGAAGTGACCTATCAGAAAGGGAATAAGGTTGAAACGCCAGTTTATGCGACGGCCGGTTTCAGACTGCGTTTCTGACAGTTGCTGGAACCGATCATTTACACGCCCGCCATGCCCTGCACCCTTCAGGGCATGGCGCTTCGTTTATCCCAGTATATTCCTGTCAGGCGGTAACGCTTCCTGGGAAAATGCCTCTCCTGGCTGATGTCGCGACAGCCTCCTGCCCCACGACAAAACCGATGCTGACACACCCCTGTCATGGTGAATTACCAATAGCGGATTACTATTGTTGATGCACAGGCCTTTTCCATTTTTATGCAACCTGCCGAAAAGGCTTTTATCGGGGGCACATTGCACGGCACTTCAGCGCTCTGACAGTCAGATTCCTGAGCAGAGGTCAGCAACCGGCTCGCCCCCGACTCGCGCGCAGCAGAGATCCGCCTCCGCCATTAACAGTGAGTGGCTGGAAAACAGGGTTAAACTTTACCCCGGATTGGTTATCGGATGCTGCCTGCAAGAGAAAGCGCCACATCCATCCATCACGTCATACAGAGGGCAATATCATGAGTACCTTTAAAACGACAGACGGCACACAGATCTACTTTAAAGACTGGGGAACCGGTAAACCTGTGTTGTTCAGCCACGGCTGGCCGCTGGATGCGGATATGTGGGACAGCCAGATGAACTTCCTGGCCGAAAATGGCTATCGGGTGATTGCGTTTGACCGCCGCGGTTTTGGTCGTTCCGACCAGCCCTGGAACGGCAACAACTACGATACGTTCGCCTCTGACATCAATGATCTGATTACCCATCTTGACCTGCAGAATGTCACCCTGGTTGGCTTCTCCATGGGCGGCGGCGATGTCACACGCTACATTGGCAACTATGGCAGCGATCGCGTCGCGGCGCTGGTGCTGCTGGGTGCCGTCACCCCTGTCTTAGGTAAAACGGCTGACTACCCGCAGGGGGTGGATATGTCGGTGTTTGAGGGGATCCGTGATGGCCTGCTGAAGGATCGTGCGCAGTTCATCAAAGAGTTCGCCACCCCCTTCTATGGCACCAACGCCGGACAGACCGTGTCCGAAGGAGTGATGACGCAGACACTGAACATCGCGCTGCTGGCCTCACTTAAGAGCACCGTCGACTGCGTGACTGCCTTTGCGGAGACCGATTTCCGTGCTGACGTCGCCAAAGTGACGATACCGACGCTGGTGATCCACGGCAGCAACGATCAGGTTGTACCGTTTGAATCGACGGGTAAGGTCGTCGCAGAGATGATCGAAGGGGCTGAACTCAAAGTCTATGACAATGCGCCGCACGGATTCGCGGTAACGCATCAGGATCAGCTGAATCAGGATCTGATGGCGTTCCTGAACGCACAGTGAGGCAGAAAACTGCGCGGTGAAGGCCGCGCAGTGCGTCGCTTAGCCTGAACAGAGGTCTGACAAACGAGGATAACAGAAGCACACGCCTTCATCCCACACCGACCTGAGCATCCCATTCCCCGCATCAGATTACATCCTGTGCCTGGCAGCCGCCATGACCTGAAGAAAAGCTAAAGCGGTGTTGGTTAGCTACTGGCCCGCACCACCAGCTCACCCTGCATGATCACGCATTGCGGCGGCACGTCCGGGCGGGCAATTTTCTGCAACAGCAGCTCACAGGCCTGGCAACCAATCGCCTGGGAAGGCTGAGCCAGCGTCGTCAGCGGCGGTGACGTCATGTCAGCCAGCTCACTACCGTCGAAGCCCACCACGGCAATATCTTTTGGTATCCGCAGCCCCGCCTGCTGAATCGCCGACATGGCTCCGGCTGCCAGTGTATCTGAGACGGCAAATACCGCATCCGGTCGCACCTTGTCAGCCAGCAGCTGCTGCATGGCCGCCCTGCCGGCACTGAAGCTTAGCTCGCTGGCATAGGCGATGGACTGCCAGGTGAGTTGCTCTGCATTAAGCTGAGCGGTGTAACCCTGCTGACGCAGGCGGGCATAGCGGTAACGCAGATCGTGGTTAATCAGGGCGATGCGCTGTCGTCCACGTCCGGCCAGGTGGTGCACCACCGACTGCGCAGCGGCTTCATCATCAATACCGACGCAGGCGATCTGCCCGTTATCATCATGTTCAGCGCACTGAACCCAGGGTGCCTGACCAATCAGCTCTCCCAGTTCAGGCAGTCTGCTGAGAGCATTCATGGTGATGATGCCCTCCACCATCTTGCCGGAGAGCAGTTGCAGGCAGGATTGTGAACGCGCGATATCTGCACCCGAATTACATAACAAGATGCGATAACCGTTTTTCTCCGCCTGCGCTTCGATCCCTTTGACCACCTCGGCGCAGAACGGGTTGGAGATGTCAGACACCAGCACCAGAATCATCGAACTGCGCGCAGTCCGCAGCTGACGCGCCAGCAGGTTAGGCTGGAAGTTACTCTCTTCAATGGCCGCGAGTACCTTCTGGCGATTCGCCGGTTTTACGCTGTTGCTGTTATTCAGCACGCGGGACACCGTGGCAACCGAGACACCCGCCATTTGCGCAATTTTCTGAACAGACATAGCGATCCTCGTGTTTAACCCGTGCAATACCGGCCCATCCGCAGGGGCCGGGCCAGCGCCTCAGACGTCGCGATCCAGACCTAACTGCTGCCGGACCGATGAGGCGTTTCCGGCTGAGGCAAAATCATCAAATGCCCTGTCAGACACCGGAATGATGTGGTTACGGATAAACAGCGCCCCCTCACGCGCGCCTGTCTCCCCCTCCTTCAGGCAGCACTCCCACTCCAGCACGGCCCAGCCGCTAAATTCGTACTGCGCCAGCCTGCTGAAGATACTGCCGAAGTCGATCTGACCATCACCTGGCGAACGGAAGCGTCCGGCGCGCGAGAGCCACGGCTGATAGCCGCCATACACGCCGCTGCGCCCGTTGCGTTGATACTCGGCATCCTTAACGTGAAAGGCTCTGATGTGCGGGTGATAGAGATCGATAAACTGCAGATAGTCGATATGTTGCAGAAAGAGATGGCTGGGGTCATACAGGATATGGCAGCGTGGATGCTGATCCACCGCCTGGAGAAAGCGTTCAAACGTGACGCCGTCATGCAGGTCTTCGCCGGGATGCAGTTCGTAGCAGAGATCGATACCATGCTGGTCAAAGGTCTCCAGTACCGGCCGCCAGCGCCGCGCCAGTTCAGTAAACGCTTCATCAAACAGGGCCTCGTGGTGCGGCGGCCAGGGATAAAACCAGGGCCACGCCAGCGAGCCGGAGAAGGTGGCATGGGCGCGCAGACCGAGTTTTTCAGAGGCCGCCGCCGCACGTTTCAGCGTGGCAACGGCCCAGTCGGTGCGCCGGGCAGGGTCGCCACGCAGCGCCTCTGGCGCAAAGTTGTCAAACGCGAGATCGTAGGCGGGATTCACCGCCATGAGTTGTCCCTCAAGGTGCGTCGAAAGCTCGCTGATCTCCAGCCCGAACCCCGCCAGTATACCGCGTATCTCATCGCAGTAAGTCTGGCTGACCGCCGCCCGTTCGAGGTCAAAAATAGCGGGCTGATGACAGGGAATCTGCAGCGCCTGATAGCCCAGCCCGGCGGCCCACTCCGCCAGCCCCGCCAGCGTATTGAACGGCGGCCGCTCGCCGATAAACTGCGACAGGAAGATGCCTGGTCCTTTAATGGTTTTCATTGACGGCTCCTCTGATTTTCCATCGCCGGTTCGCGATAGGTAAACGAAAAGAAGAAAATGATGGCGATCAGCGCGGCGGCAACGGCGGGTATCCACCAGAATATTGCCCAGCTCTGCGCGCTGGCGTGACCGGCAACCAGATGGTTATAGAGCGCACCCGAAATCTGCGACCCCAGCAGCATGCCCAGGCCGTAGGTAAACATCACCACCATGCTCTGCGCCTGCCCTTTTACTTTCTCTCCAGCGATTCTGTCGGTGTAGATAAATCCCACCACAAAGAAGAAGTCATAGCAGATGCCATGCAGCAGAATACCGAGGTAGATCAGTGTCCGCGTCTCATCGCTCATACCCAGCGCAAACAGGGCGTAACGAACGAACCAGGCGGCCATACCGATCAGCAGCATGATTTTTACTCCCAGGCGGCGAAACAGCAGCGGGATAATCAGCATGAAAACAATCTCTGACATCTGACCCAGCGACATCAGCGTACTTACCTCCCGGATCCCGGCATCCGCCAGCCACGACGCTGTAAACGCATAATAGGTGCCGAGCGGAATAGAGATCAGCGTGGCGCACAGTGCAAAAACCATAAAATGACGCAGACGCAGCAGCGCAAACGCATCCGCACAGAAGAGATCGCGGACCTTCAGCGGTAATCCTCTGGCGGGTGCCGGGGTATGCGGCAGCGTCAGGCTGTAGATTGCCAGCAGCACCGAGCAGATTGCCGCCAGCTGAAAGACCGCGACGCTGTCAGCCACGCCGGTGACGCCAATAAAGATCCCTGCCACGATCCAGCCAAGGGTGCCGAAAACCCGGACGATGGGAAAACGCGTCTCACTGCTGGTGAGGCTGTGAAAGGCGATGTTATTTGATAGCGCCAGCGTCGGCATAAAACAGAGCGTATAGCCAAACAGCAGAGCAATAAGCCGCGCGCCGTTCTCTGCGATCAGCGCCTGCGGCACAAACCAGAGGATCGCCGCGCCCGCGAGATTCATCACCGCCATCACCTTCTGCGAAGGAAAAAAACGGTCCACCAGCATGCCCAGCACAAACGGCGAAAGAATTGAGGCGATGGGCCCTGCCGAGAACGCATCGCCAATCAGCAATGACATATTATGGCGGGTCATGACCAGCCCCAGCGTTACCGACCAGCTCCCCCAGATAAAAAACTGCATGAACATCATCAGAGAGAGACGCGGCACCAGCAGCTTATGCTGCACCTGCTGGCCTGTATTCTGCTGCACCGTCGCAATCATAGAAACCTCACGAATAAGTAATCGATTACTTTTATGACTGCTTGCAAAGTAATCGATTACAGCCTGAGTTTCTTCTGCCGCGCTCACAAATTATTAACCGTGAGTAATTAAGCCTTTTGCACGCGTTGTTCTGCTCAGGCTTCAGGTTGTGACGTTAACGGCCTGCGCTTTACGAAACCGGTAGCGTTCATACAACACTGAATAGAGGCCGCCAGTCACTACCAGCATCGCTCCGATGAGTGTGGTTGAGGTTGGCAGATTACCCAGCAGCACATACCCCACCGCCACTGACCAGATGAGCGTAGTGTAATCGAACGGGGCGAGTAATGAGGCTTCGGCATAGCGCAGGCTAAGGGTCATCAGGATTTGGGTGATACCGCCCAGCAACCCGCATCCTATCAACAGCGCCAGCTGATTGCCGTGCGGCATCTTCCAGCCGCCGGGCAGCGTGACCAGCGACGTCAGGGCCGTAGTGACCGCGAACCAGAACGCGATAGCGCCCGGCTTCTCTTTTCCGTTAAGGAAACGGATCTGAACCAGCGCACAGGCGGTGCAGAGCGCCGCCATCAGCGCCAGCAGTATCCCCAGCGACGACGACAGCGAGAAGTTTGCCTGACGCGTCAGCGTGAGGTGCCCGGAGAGCATCACCAGAATGCCGCTGAAACCGGTAAATACGGCGACCCAGCGATGATGACGCACTTTTTCCCGCAGCAGCAGCGCCGCCAGCAGCACGGTAAACAGTGGCGCCGCATAGTTGATGGCGGTGGCGTCGGTCAGGGAGATATAGAGCAGCGACAGGTAACTGAAGTAAAGGCCGCCGGTTCCGGCCAGACCGCGCACGAAGTGTCCGCGTATATTGCGGGTGCGGATCCCGTCCAGCACGCTGCCCTGAAAACGCAGCCAGATCAACAGCGGCACCAGCGCCAGCACCGAGCGGAAAAATATCACCTCGCCCACCGGTATTGCGCCATCAAGTCCTTTTACACAGGCCAGCATCAGCGTGGAACTCAGCGCAGCAGTAATCTTCATGGCTATGCCAGCAGAAGCGTTCATCAGGTTTGTTATCTCTTGATTGGGGAAAAATAGGCGGCAGAATCAGCATCCTTACTCACCATACTGGCATAATGCCGTGCTGCAATCTGCCGCGATTGTACAGCAGACGGCATTTTATCTTTTTTTGACATAGCGTCACGGCATGAAGATGCACACGGCTTGCTGACCCGGCGGGTACACTCTGCTTTATGCCCTGCTTCCGGCGCGTTAGCAGTCCAGGGAGAGCCCCCTGCCTGCGCTGTGTTAACTGATATCCGAATCTCACGATCCCGGGTTTCTTCTGGCGGTCAGGGAGTGAGTTTTCCGGCAGATAGCTGCCACTCAGCAGATACTGTTTTTGTGTCGCAATGCTGAGACGGTTTTCTCATGAGAACATATCCATAATGCATTGTTCTCATCCTAACTGGTGTCTTATCGATCCATTCTCGCGTCCATAAACTGCAGGAATTATAGTAATGACAGCAACCTCCTTTTAATTTTCATTAAATTATCAATCCCGATTGCCGATATAAATCAACAGGGATCACTTTAATAAAAGAGGGAAAGATGAGTTTAAATGCTGACTTTAAGAGCGTAAAGAAAATCCTGGAAGATTTTTTGCACAACGAAATTATCAGAAAAAAGTTGATGATGATTTGCAGTACAAAAAGAAATGATTGGGAGAAATGGCTACAGCTCGAACTGGAGTTTTATATTTCCTCGTTATCGGACTACACTCTCGACCGTGAAGTTGAGGCCATCCCGGATAACCGGAAGATGAAAAATCGTCTTAACATGTTCGTGGACTTTGCTATAAGAAAAAAACAAACCCGAAAAAACGCATTTATTTTTATTGAGCTAAAATGCTCAACAAACCCTCAGACATTGATTAATGGCTTCGAAAAAGATATTGAAAAAATAAATTCAATCAAGCGCTGCATCTATGACACGCGATCATTTTGGTGTGTTGGGTTCCACAAGAACTGCACACAACGTAGCGTTGATAAAATTGAGAAGTACGTTGAAGGCTGGCAAGGTCATCACGAAGTGATAAAGCTTTGTGGGTGTCCAGAAGATTTAATCTGTGATTGCACAGATAATAAGATCGGTTTTGTAATAATTTAATCACCATCATGAGCAATCGTTAAATTGATACTAAAGAGATCGGTGCGAAATTATCTTTATATCTGATATTAATCCGCACCTGTCTTTTTGCAAAAAATCTGATGCTATTGAATCCGTCCGAAATAGCGCATCGCTTTTTAGTTATTGAAATATTATCAGACTACTTTTTTCGGTTAGCAAAATCCAACACTTCATAATCTGCAAAACGTAGTTTATATAAAACGTTACGACCGCTACTTTTTCAGGCACTGCATGCTTCCTGAGTTCTGGCAGTAATTACAGCAATAGCTGATTACTCGTGTGCGCTGAATCACGTCTGCCAGCCAGACCGCCTCGCGCTGCCCCCTGCGCCCTTTACTTAGGTTAAAACACAAAAACCCGCACAGGGCGGGTTTTCATTATTGTCCATTTCAGGCTTAACTGCTCAGGGTCATCCCGTCATCGCTATCGTAAGCCCGATCGGTCATGTCTTACATCGGGACGACATTGGCCGCTGAAGGGCCTTTAGCGCCGTTTTCAATGGTGAATTCGACCTGCTGTCCTTCGTCCAGCGTTTTATAATCGTTGGTCTGGATAGCAGAGAAATGAACAAAAATATCTTTGCTGCCATCCTGAGGAGAGATAAAACCGAAGCCTTTACCCGCATCAAACCATTTTACTAAACCAGTCATTTTATTCGACATCGATACTTCCTTAATTAATGAGCCACGACGTGGCAGAGATGGCCTGTCTTCCAGAAGGTTACTTACCAGGATTTTAGGAGGAGACTCACAAAGAAGGGGTATCTTGAGATATCGCTTGCACTGAGGACTGCTTGACTAAAACTGCGTTGATAAGGTCTGTGTTCCAAACCGATGACGCTATAAGAACATACAAAAACTACATTAGCGAACATTATTTTAATTTATTCTTAACATCCAGACGTCCGGAACGCTCCACCTGTTATATCTGACCTTCTCACTTTTCTGACTGAAAAATCGATAACACGGCCTTAACGCTAAGGTAGTGAGGGTAAGCACGCAGCGACAGACTGTGCCGCTGCGTGCGTCTGCCATCAGGCCAGTTGCGCCTGCTGACGGGCGGCATGTCGCGCCGTCATCACAAACACCAGCAGCCCGCCGACGCCCAGCGCCACGCCCACCCAGGCGGTGGAGAGCCAGCCATACCCTAACGACACGGTCAGGCCCCCCAGATACGCGCCCATGGCATTAGCGATGTTCAGCGCCGAGTGGTTCATCGCGGCCGCCAGGGTCTGGGAGTCGTTGGCGACATCCATCAGACGGATCTGCAGCGACGGCAGCAGCACCGAACAGGTACCGATCAGGAACGTCGCCAGCAGTCCGGTCGCCACGTGCTGAACCAGCACCGGGAAGGCCAGCATTACCAGCACGTTCCAGAGCAGCGTCCAGCCAATGATGTTCAGCACGGACCCATCGGCCAGACGACCGCCGACCAGATTGCCGATGATCATCCCCAGCCCGAACGCCACCATCGCCCACGGGATCAGCGAAGGTGACAGCCCGGCAATGTTAATCAGCGTGGGTGCGATATAACTGAAGATGGCGAACATCCCGCCGAACCCGACCGCGCCGACCAGCAACGTCAGCAGGACCTGCGTATTTTTCAGCGCGCCCAGTTCACGCAGCGGATGCGCATCCGCATCGCCTGGCGTGTAAGGCACGTAGCGGCCAATCAGCAGGCAGGTCAGCAGACCAATCGCGCCGACAAAGGTGAAGACGACATGCCAGCTAAAGAGCTGTCCGATCCACGAGCCCAGCGGCACACCGACAAGCGTCGCCACCGTCAGTCCCAGCATCAGTGATGCCAGCGCGCGGCCCCGTCGTTCTACCGGCACCAGCGAGGCAGCTACCAGCGACGCCACGCCAAAGTAAGCGCCATGTGGCAGACCGGTCAGAAAACGCGCCACGAGCAGGCCGTGATAGCTGTCGGCCATTGCGCTGGCAACATTGCCGATGCTGAAGAGCGCCATCAGAATCAGCAGCAGGGTTTTTCGTGCCATAGGCGCTGCCATCACCGCAATGACCGGCGCACCCACAACTACACCCAGCGCATAACCGGCGATGGCGTTGCCTGCCTGCGGCTCGGTGATCGCCAGCGATCGTGACACATCCGGCAGCAGGCCCATCATGATGAACTCGCCCGTACCGATGCCAAAGCCGCCCAGCGCAAGCGCCAGCAACGCCCAGCCGACAGAACCGGCAGCAGCGGTTTTCTGATTTTTTCTTAACAAAATGGATTCCCAATGGCCTGAAGGTAAATGCAGGTGAGCCGGAAGAAGAGTAAAAACGTATTCTCATCCGGCACCAGCGCGCAGACTATAAAAACTCAGGCTGCGCTTAGCAATCCATTTTGTGATCTGGCGCACACATCGCCCCCGCTCAGTGCGGTCAGCAGGTGCCGGTGTTTACCCGGCGGCCAATGTCTTTCAGCTGCGAAAATTTCTCCAGCAGTCGCGGACCATCATCCAGGCTCATGGCGAACATCCACATATAGGTCATTACCGAGTAGATATGTCCCGCATCGATGCCGCCACGACGGGACATCGCCGCGATGGTGATCGCAAACATCAGCGCTGCCACGCTGCCGATAGCCAGATACCCCAGGGCTTCGCGATCGGAAAGCCGGATGCGCAGACTGGCCAGGACGCCATAGTGACGGCCCAGAGAGGTGGCGCTGGCGCTGCTGACAAAACGCACTTCTTTCTCCAGCCGGTTATTCAACCGGCCAAACAGGCGATCGTTTTTCCGGGTAAAGCCCGGCAGAAAGCAGGCAAAGAACAGCAGAATCGCCAGACAGCCCACGCCGGTCCAGAACTCGATCGCCAGCAGCATCACTGCCGCCCCGGTCATGGAGGCCAGTGAGGTAATCAGCACCGGCAGATGCTGCTCGAAAAAGTCGACAAATTCGCGTGACAGCGCCACCCGCGCAGCAATGGTGGATGGACTCTGGTTTTCACTGCGCTGCGTCACGATCACCGGCACCGCAAGCGCAGCATAGATTCGCGCAAAGGTGCGGGTGTCCACGCTGCGTCGCGCTGCACCGATCGCCCACATGGTGAGCACCATGACTGCATAAAGCACCGCATGCCAGGTCTTTCCGGCGACTATCGCGTTGATCGCGAATCCGGCCAGCAGAGGATAAAGCAGGTACATGGCGTTCTCTGCCACCACCAGCAGCAGCGTCACAATGAGCTTACGGCTGTGCAGACGGCCCAGCGATTTTAATGTCAGAATAGCGCTGCGGGGAGCCGCAACGGGCAGGACAGGTTTCAGGGAGTGCATCTTTTCTGTTTCTGTTATGATTAATTTTGAGCGGTTGCTCAAGTACAAAAAGCAGTCTATTTGAGCAGTCGCTCAAAGTCAATGTGAGAGTGATGATGAAAGATTCAGCAGAAGCATTAAGAACAAAAATCCTGGATGCGGCGATCGGGTTATTTATTGAAAAAGGGATCGAAAAAGTGACTACCCGCGAGCTGACAGAGACGGTCGGCATATCGCGCAGCCATATCTACCATTACTTCAGTAACTGGCAGTCCCTCTGTCTGGCGGCGCTGGATCGCTTTATGCGGGTGGATTTTGAAGCCTTTGCGGATTCCCTGAAACCCCTCACCCCGCGTCAGCGACTGGATGTGCTGTTTGAGAGCCACCTGCCCAGCGCGCCGGATACCACCTGGCAGCTCTATTCGTCGTTCTGGCAGATGGCGGCTCATAATGAATCTTATGCGTTACTGGCTGACGAGATGACGCAGTTGTGGCAGACGCTAATGGAAACGATCATCCGTGACGGCGTCACTGAGGGAAATATGCGTTGCAATGATATCCCCCGCACCGCCCGACAAATCAGCGCCATGTTAAACGGCTACGCTGATTTGCTGACAATAAACGCCTCCGAAACCAGAGTGCGCGATGCGCTGGCCGATCTGAACCATTTCGTGGATCTGTGTCTGTACTCAGCCTGATTAATCCGGTGAATGGCATTCATATTTTGAGCGGATTTTAATTAAATGTTAATAGAAAGTTTATTATTTTAATTAATCTGCGGTTTTTAACGCCAGTGGATGCGACTTTATCAGTGCAGACGGCATATATTTTTTCTCTCTGAAACCGTCGCTTTTTAATAGTCTTTTCTCCAGAAACAGCTGTTTACACAGATTATTATCTTTGATCTGACGCGCCCTGACCCGGGTAAGCTGGTGTTTTTACGCCACTTATTGGAAACGGGACTGCAAAGCATATACAATACCTGCGGTCATATTCTCAACAACTGTTTGATTCCTATAGCAAAGAATCCCTTTTCCGCCGATAAAATTAATGATTGAGTCGGACCTTAAAAACCCCTATATTGGCCGCGCTTTAACACAGGCCCTTTTTTAACTTCCATTTATTCAACTGGGACGCTTTGACCGTTTCGGTTGTAGGAGAGATATGATGACGGATAAAGTCCGTATTGATAGTTTGAATGCTCAAAACGCAAACGCCACCAATGAAACCTATCTGGCCCGTCAGGCTGAATTTGAATCAAACGTTCGAAGTTATCCGCGCAAGCTGCCTTTCGCGATCGCGAAGGCACAGGGTGTCTGGATCACCGACGTTGAGAATAATAAATATCTCGACTGCCTTGCTGGTGCCGGAACGCTGGCACTGGGTCATAACCATCCGGACGTTCTGCAGAGCATTCAACATGTCATTACCAGCGGCTTGCCGTTACATACTCTGGATTTAACCACACCGTTAAAAGATGAGTTCTCTGCGTACCTGCTCTCCGTCTTACCGGGTCAGGGCAAAGAGTACTGCCTGCAGTTCACAGGACCTTCAGGCGCGGACGCGGTCGAGGCTGCGCTGAAACTGGCGAAAAAAGTCACCGGCCGTAGTGGTGTCATCAGTTTCTCTGGGGGTTACCACGGCATGACGCACGGTGCGCTCTCCGTGACAGGCAACCTTTCACCGAAAGAAGCCGTCGACGGCATGATGCCGGAAGTGCAGTTCATGCCTTACCCGCACGAATACCGTTGCCCGCTGGGCCTCGGTGGTGAAGCGGGCGTGAAAGCGCTGACCTACTACTTCGATAACCTGATCAACGACGTGGAAAGCGGCGTGCGTAAACCTGCAGCGGTGATTCTGGAAGCCGTTCAGGGTGAAGGCGGCGTCAACCCGGCCCCGGCTGAGTGGCTGCAGCGCATCCGTAAAGTCACCAAAGAGCACGGCATTCTGCTGATCCTCGACGAAGTTCAGGCAGGCTTTGCCCGTACCGGTAAGTTCTTCGCCTTTGAACACGCAGGCATTGAGCCAGACATCATCGTGATGTCAAAAGCGGTCGGCGGTGGTCTGCCACTGGCGGTTCTGGGTATTAAGAAAGAGTTTGATGCCTGGTCACCGGGTCATCACACCGGCACGTTCCGTGGCAACCAGCTGGCGATGGCGACCGGCCTGACCACGCTGAAACTGCTGAAAGACAATAACATCGCTGACAAAGTTGCGGCGCAGGGCGAAATGCTGAAAGGCAAACTGCGTGAGCTGCAGCAGCGCTATCCGGTTATCGGCAACGTGCGTGGTCTGGGCCTGATGCTCGGCATTGAGATGGTCAAGCCTCACGAGCCTGCTGATCACATGGGCAGCTTCCCGGCAGATGGCGACCTCTCTGCGCTGGTGCAGAAGAAATGTTTTGAGAACGGCCTGATTCTGGAGCGTGGCGGACGTCACGGCAGCGTGTTACGTCTGCTGCCTTCCCTGCTGATCACAGATGCAGAACTGGACGTGTTTATGGATAAATTTGAAAACGCCCTGCTGTCAGCTGGCGTACAACCAGTTTGAGTGGAGTGAATGCAATGTCCCGGTTAAACCCGATTCTGGCGGCCTCAGCACAGAGCACCGAGGCCTACCAGCAGGCGATTGCCCAGAGTAGTGCGGCCGTCGTTAAGTGGCTGGAACAACCTGAAATGTATCAGGGAAAAACCGTCGCAGAGCTGCGTGAGCGTATTCAGCTGGACTTCAATCCTCAGGGCCTGGGAAATCAGGCCGCGATTGAACGCGCCATTGAGTATTTCCTCAAAGACAGCCTGTCGGTGCATCATCCTCAGTGCGTAGCGCATCTGCACTGCCCGAGCCTGGTGATCAGCCAGGCAGCGGAAGTGCTGATCAACGCCACTAACCAGAGCATGGATTCCTGGGATCAGGCCCCCTCTGCCACCCTGATTGAAATGAAGCTGATTGAGTGGCTGCGCACGCAGGTCGGTTATCAGCCGGGTGATGCCGGTGTCTTCACCAGCGGTGGCACCCAGAGTAATCTGATGGGGCTGATGCTGGCGCGCGACGCCTTTTTCGCCCGTCAGGGTCACTCTGTCCAGCAGGATGGTTTAACCGGCGATCTGAAGAAGATTAAGGTCTTCTGTTCAGAAAACGCGCACTTCTCCGTGCAGAAGAACATGGCGCTGCTTGGTCTGGGTTACCAGTCTGTTACCCAGGTGAAGTGCGATCGCTTTGCCCGGATGGATATGGACGATCTGCGCCATAAACTGGCAGCCGCCAAAGCGAATGGCGAAAGCATACTGGCGATCGTGGCTACGGCGGGTACGACTGACGCCGGTGCGATCGATCCGCTGCGCGACATTACGGCGCTGGCGGCAGAAGAAAACATCTGGGTGCACGTCGATGCAGCCTGGGGTGGCGCACTGCTGCTTTCTGAAAAGTATCGCCACTATCTGGACGGCATTGAGCAGGTGGATTCTATTACTCTGGACTTCCACAAGCAGTTCTTCCAGACCATCAGCTGTGGTGCATTCCTGCTGAAGGAAGCACGTCACTATGAGCTGATGCGCTACCAAGCGGCTTACCTGAACTCTGAGTTCGATGAAGCACAGGGCGTACCGAATCTGGTATCGAAATCGCTGCAGACGACCCGCCGTTTTGATGCGCTGAAGCTGTGGATGGGCCTGGAAGCCCTGGGTCAGAAACAGTATGCCGAAATCATCGATCATGGCGTGACGCTGGCACAGCAGGTGGCTCAGTACGTTGAGGAGCAGCCTGCGCTGGAACTGGTGATGACCCCGCAGCTGGCCAGCGTGCTGTTCCGCTATCGTCCGGCACACCTGGCGCATCTGAGCAGTGCGGATATCGCCCTGCTTAATCAGCGTATTGGTGATGCGCTGCTGGAGTCGGGTCGCGCTAACGTCGGCGTGACCGAGCACGATGGCGTGACCTGCCTGAAGATGACCCTGCTGAACCCGACGGTGACACTGGACGATATCAAAGTGTTGCTGTCGCTGGTGGAGACCACCGCGCAGCAGCTGGTGTAACTTCCCTGTTATCCGCTTAAAAAACCAGCCGCCCGGCTGGTTTTTTTTATTCTTCATCTTCCGGACCGAAAGATTTAGCCCGTCAGGCATAGGTATCGGCGAGAACGCCACGCCGTCCTGTCCCGACGCTGTTTAACGGCCGGGCGGCTCATCAAGCTGCCGCAGGTGATCGTCCCGGTTCAGCGTCATCAGCGCCACAATGCTTACCAGCGCCGTCGCCATCACATACCAGGCGGGAATATCGGGATTGCCGGTTTCTTTAATCAGCCCGGTGATGATTAATCCGGCGCAGCCGGAGAAGACCGCATTCGAAAGCGAATAGGCCAGCCCCAGCCCGGTGTAGCGCACCTGCGTCGGAAACATCTCCGCCAGCATCGCAGGCCCCGGACCGGCCAGCAGACCGACCACTCCGCCCGCAAAAAAGACCACCAGCGCTTTCAGCAGCAGCCCGGTTTCAGGGGACTGCAGCACATTAAGCAGCGGCAGCGAGAGCACCAGCAGCAGCACCGCCGCCATGACCATCACTGTCCGGCGCCCTATTCTGTCGCTCAGCATTCCGGCGGGAAGAATGGTACAGGCAAAGCCCAGGTTTGAGATCACTGCGATCAGCAGCGCCTGGTTAAAGCCGGTATGCAGTGAGGCCTGCAGATAGGTCGGCATAATCACCAGCCAGGTGTATCCGGCCGCCGACCAGACCATCAGCCGGCAGATGCCAGGCAGGATGGTTTTCAGCGTGTCGCCCAGGCTGGCCTGCACTTTCAGCACGGGTTGCGCCTGCTGCTGGATAAAGGCCGGCGTCTCCTCCATCTGTACCCGCAGCCAGAGCGCCAGCGCGCCCATGGGTAACGCTATAAAGAAAGGAATACGCCAGCCCCAGCTCAGCATCTGTTCCGGGGTCAGCAGCACGGAAAGCAATGCGACAATACCGGCTCCGGCCAGCAGCCCCAGCGCCACGGTAAAAGATTGCCAGGCTCCATAAAGGCCCCGCCTGCCGCGCGGCGCAAATTCGGTCATCAGAGAGACCGCACCGCCATACTCGCCCCCGGCGAACAGCCCCTGCAGAATACGCAGCGCCGTCACGATCAGCGGAGCCAGCACGCCGAGCTGCGCATAAGTGGGCACCAGACCAATGGCGGCGGTTGCCAGCGTCATCATGATCAACACAATGATGAGTGTGGGCTTCCGCCCGATACGATCGCCTATCCTGCCAAAGACGATCGCGCCAAGCGGCCGGAAGAAAAAGGCGATGGCGAATGACGCGTAGGTCAGCAGAAGCCCGGTGAGCGCAGACTCGCCCTCAAGCCGGAAAAAATTCTGCGCAATGAGGGTGGCGAGGAAGCCGTAAACCGCAAACTCATACCATTCAATGAAATTACCCACGGAACCGGCCATCAACGCACGTCTGCGCCGGGCAGCATTCAGCAGGTTATCAGCAGGCTCATGCATAAAAGGTCCTTTATCAGTGACATCACCGGTTTATGAGTAGCATAATCCCGGCCCTCCTGCGCACCTTCCTGCCCGCTGCGTTATCGCGGACACATAAAAGCCCCTTTTTCATCTCTGTGCCTTGCACAATGGCGTTTCGATCGTCAGGATGTGCGGCATCAAGTGAACCGGACGGACAGATGATGAACGCACACACCTCAAAGGATCCTTTGCATGGCGTTACGCTGGAGATGCAGATCAACAGTTTAGTCGCGCAGTATGGCTGGGCGGAGCTGGCAAAACGGATCAATATCAACTGCTTTAAGAGCGACCCCAGCGTGAAGTCGAGCCTGAAGTTTTTACGTCGCACGCCCTGGGCACGCGCCGAGGTTGAAGCGCTCTATCTGGCGTCGTTATCGGGGAAAACCGCACCGCGCACCGCCTCTGCGGAGAAAGCGGACACCCCTGCCGAAGAGGATCCCTGGGGTAACTGGCGCGGCGGTAAGCCGGCGTAACGGGCCGGAAACCGCAGGCAATAAAAAAGCCCGCACAGCATAACTGTGCGGGCTTTTTTTACGTCAGGTCGCGATTACAGCGCCATGTCGTGTTTCGCAGATGGCGCAGCGGGCTGAGCCTGCGCAGCAGGTGCCTGCGCAGTTTTGCCATCCATATTAATTACCGGCGGCGTGGTCAGCTGCAGGGTTGCAGCGGTGTCATTCCATACCTGCTGCAGCATCGGCACGTTATCATTCAGTTTCTGACCGTAGCTCGGGATCATCTTGTGAATTTTGGCCTGCCATTCCGCGGACTTAAACTCTTCCGGGAACAGTTTCTGCATCACGTTTAACGCGATAGGCGCGGCGGTTGATGCACCCGGAGAGGCACCCAGCAGGGCAGCAACGGTTTTCTGCTGATCGGTCACAATTTCGGTGCCCAGTTTCAGCACGCCACCTTTATCCGCATCTTTCTTGATGATCTGCACACGCTGACCGGCCTGAATCAGTTTCCAGTCCTCTTTCTTCGCATCCGGATAGTACTCTTTCAGCGATTCAAAGCGATCTTCATCACTCAGCATTACCTGGCCCACCAGGTATTTCACCAGGTCGAAGTTATCCAGGCCAACATGAGTCATTGGACCCACGTTGTGAGTAGTGGTGGTGCTCAGCAGATCAAACAGTGAACCGTTTTTCAGGAACTTAGTCGAGAAGGTCGCAAACGGTCCAAACAGCACGACACGTTTGCCATCCAGATAGCGGGTATCCAGGTGCGGAACCGACATCGGTGGAGCACCGGTTGACGCCTGACCGTAGACTTTCGCCAGGTGACGATCGGCAATCGCGCTGTTCTCGGTCACCAGGAAGGAGCCGCCGACCGGGAAGCCTGCATAGTTATCCGCTTCCGGAATGCCGGTTTTCTGCAGCAATTTCAGCGCGCCGCCACCTGCACCGATAAAGACATATTTTGCGTCAACCGCACGCTCGTTGCCGTTTTTGGCATCTTTAATAGTGACATGCCAGGAGTTATCGCTGTTACGCTTGAAATCGGTGACTTCAGAGGAGGTTTCCAGACGGAAATTATCGTTCTTCTTCAGGCTGCCGATCAGCTGACGGGTAATCTCGCCGTAGTTAACATCGGTGCCGACCGGGGTCCAGGTTGCAGCCACTTTCTGCTGTGGATCGCGACCTTCCATCACCAGCGGAGCCCACTGCGCAATCTGCTTGTGATCGGTAGAGAATTTCATGCCCTGGAACAGCGCGGTTTTCTGTAACGCAGCATAGCGTTTAGTCAGGAAGTCAACGTTATCGCCCCAGACGAAGCTCATGTGTGGCGTTGAATTGATGAAAGAGCGTGGATCGTGCATCACGCCCTCTTTGATCTGTGCGGTCCAGAACTGGCGTGAAACCATGAAGGCTTCGTTGATTTCCAGTGCTTTAGTCACGTCGATTGAGCCGTCTTTACGCTCTGGCGTATAGTTCAGCTCCATGTTAGCCGAGTGACCGGTACCGGCGTTATTCCAGCCATTTGACGATTCCAGCGCCACGCCATCCAGTTTCTCAACCATGATCTGTTTCCAGCCAGGCTGCAGCTCTTCCAGCATCGTGCCCATTGAGGCGCTCATGATGCCGCCGCCGATTAGCAGGACGTCCGTTTTTTCTGGTGACGTTTCAGCGTGAAGCGCTGAAGAAACTAACAAGGCCGCGAGGGAAAGGGTGGGAATAACTTTCTTTGAATTCATCATTTAATCTACAGCTCAGACGGTACTGGTTAAAAAAAGTCCTCAAATTTTAAAAGAATGTTATTTATGAGTTAATTCGAAAATAATTATAAAATTAAAAATAGCAATTCAGCCTTAATTTAATTACAAAAGGCTTACCGTACTGATTACATATTTTAACCTTACATTAAGGGTGTCCTTTGAATTATACAATCCCCTAACACAAATATTGTTCCCTGGCGATCGTCCGTTCCAGACCGCTAAAACTGTACGGACGCGCTGAGTTCGCGTATGTTTCCTGGCGATCTTCTCTCTGTACTGAGCGCCAATGAAAAGCCAACCACAGAACCGACATGCCGTGACGAAACGACCCATGAAACTCAGTACCCTGACCACCCTGATGATGACCGCCGTTATCCTCACCGTGCTGGTCGCGGTCCATCTGCTCTACTTTGTGCAGATCGATAACTTTGCGCAGTCCCATCTCAAGGACAAGGCGATGGCGGTTGCCCGCACGCTGGCAGACAGCCCGGAAATCCAGCGGAGCTTAGGCTCGCCTGACGGTAGCCAGCAGATCCAGCCGCTGGCAGAAGCGGCGCGCAAACGCAACGGCCTGCTGTTCGTGGTGGTGACGGATATGCAGGGCATCCGCTATTCCCATCCCAACGCTGCGGTAATCGGTAAACATTTTGTCGGCAACGATATCTATCCGACGCTGGCTGGCCGGGAGAATGTGGCAGTAAATCACGGCGTTCTGGTGGAGGCGCTGCGGGTCTTTACTCCCGTCTATAACGCGCAGCATCAGCAGATTGGCGTTGTGGCAATCGGGATCGCACTGAACGATGTGGCGGCGCAGATTGCAAAAAGCCGCTGGAATATCGTCTGGACCGGTCTGTTTGGCGGGCTGGTGGCGCTGGCCGGCATTTTTATTCTGGTCAGGCGACTGAAAAGCATCCTGCTGGGGCTGGAGCCGCACGAAATTTCCAGCCTGTTTGAGCAACGCCAGGCGATCCTCAATTCCATTAAAGAGGGGGTGATTGCGGTCGATGATCAGTCACGAATCAGCCTCATTAACCATGCGGCGCAGCAGTTACTGCACGATACCACCCGCAAGATGCCCACCAGCGGCGATCTGATCGCTGAAGAGAGCGTCATGCATCGCCATCAGCAGGATGCGCTGCATGCAGGCATCGCCTGGTACGACCAGGAGCTGACGCTGGGAAACCGCATCCTGATCAGCAACACTGTGCCGGTGCGCAGCCGCGAGCGCATTATTGGCGCAGTGACGACTTTCAGAGACAAGACCGAGATCAGCCAGCTGATGCAGCGTCTGGACGGCATGGTAAACTATGTAGATGCGTTGCGTGAGCGGTCCCATGAGTTTATGAATAAGCTGCATGTGATTCTGGGCCTGCTGCACATGAAAAATTATGCACAGATGGAAGAGTATATCCTGAAGACCGCCAACGCCTATCAGACTGAGATTGGTTCTCTGCTACAAAAAATAAAATCACCCATCATCGCGGGTTTCCTGCTGAGCAAAATTAACCGGGTGACTGATGAGGGCCATCAGCTGATCATCGACGAAGCGAGTTTTCTGCCTGACTGCGGCAGCGAAGAGCAGAGCGCCGTATTAATCACGGTATTGGGCAATTTAATCGAAAATGCTCTTGAGGCGCTGGACCCGGAGGCTGAAGGAGAAATTCACCTCATGCTGCATTATCAGAACGGCTGGTTAGCCTGCGAAGTGAGCGATGATGGCCCCGGTATCGACGGCACGCAGCTCAGCGCCATTTTCGAGCGAGGCGTCTCGTCTAAAGGTGACGATCGCGGCGTCGGGCTGTTTCTGGTGAAGCAGCAGACTGAAAGCCTGGGCGGCAACGTCAGCGTGGAGTCGGAACCGGGTGTGTTTACCCAATTCTTAGTGCAACTTCCGTGGGAGAGAGGAATGATTACCCAATGATCAATGTGTTAGTTGTTGATGATGATGCCATGGTCGCCGAGCTGAACCGCTGCTATATCGGGCAGATATCCGGCTTTACCTGCTGCGGTACCGCTTCCACCCTGCAGCAGGCCAAAGAGTTTTTGGCGCAGGCTGAGCCTCAGGTTGATCTGATTCTGCTCGACATCTATATGCAGCAGGAGAACGGTCTCGATCTGCTGCCTGAGCTGCGCAGCGCCGGACGGCCGGTTGACGTCATCATCATCTCGTCCGCGGCTGATGCCGCGACTATCAAAACCTCACTTAACTACGGGGTGGTGGATTACCTGATCAAGCCTTTTCAGTTTGCCCGCTTTGAAGAGGCGCTCACCGGCTGGCGGCAGAAAAAATCGCTGATGGATAATCATCAGTTCTATCAGCAGTCAGACGTGGATCAGCTGCTGCATGGCAATCCGCCCGGTGCCAGCGAACAGAAGCGCCTGCCAAAAGGGCTGACGCCGCAGACGCTACGCACGCTGTGCCTCTGGATCGACGCGCATCCGGGCACTGAGTTCTCCACCGACGAGCTGGCAACCGAGGTCAATATCTCCCGCGTCTCCTGCCGCAAATATCTGATCTGGCTGGCGCAGATCAATATCCTGTTTACCAGTATTCATTACGGTGTAACGGGTCGTCCGGTGTATCGCTATCGTCTGCAGCCGGAATATCACACCTTGCTGAAGCAGTATTGTCAGTGAGCCAGCCGGTAATCGGCGTCGAGTAACCGGAATGAAAAGTGACGTTGTGACGAGCAGATCACCTGCCTGTCACGGGTCACGAAAATCGCCTCAATGTCCGGCTTATCGGCCAGACAGGCGATGCCCTTTTCCACGCCCAGGCCATACAGCAGCGTGGTGTAGATGTCGCCATCCAGCGAACGATCCGAAATCACGGTGACACTCAGCAGCGCGTTATCCAGCGGATAACCGCTGTGGGGATCGAGGATATGGTGGTAAAGAACGCCATCCTGCTCGAAGTAGCGCTCATAAATACCCGAGGTGACCACGGAGCGGTTGCAGACTTCAATCACCCCGATCAGCGCGCCCTCTTTGCCAAAAGGTTTTTTCAGGCCGATGGCCCAGCCCGCGTCATCGGGCGGCGCACCCACCGTCTGGACGTTGCCGCCGAGGTTAATCAGAGCGCGGCTGACATGCTGCTGACGCAGAAAGGCCTGCACGATATCGGCAATATAACCCTTAGCAATGGCGCCGAGGTCAATCTCCATGCCTGGCCGGGCCAGCATTACGCTGTGGGCGTCGGCATCAAGGATCACCTCCCGCGGATCGGTCAGCGCCAGGCGCGCCTGCAACGCCGCGTCGGATGGCACGCTGTGGCCCTCAAACCCAATTTTCCAGCACTTCACCAGCGGGCCGATAGCCAGGTTAAACAGGCTGCCGGGCAACAGGCTCACCACGTGTGCGCAGGCAATCAAATCGAATACGGGCTGACTCACTACCACCGGATGCTGCCCCGCCGCATGGTTAATCGCCATTACTTCTGACGCAGCACGGTTGACCGTAAACAGATTTTCCTGCTGTTTGATCAGGCGAAATACCTGACCGGCCAGGGTCTGATTATCGTCGAAAAGTTTAAGAAGGATGGGCGAACCCATTAATACGGCGGAGTAAGCATAGACACGCGCATCGTTTAACATAGGCGACTCTGCTCTGAAGAGGAAAAAACGACACCCGCCAGAGGCGGGTGTCGGCGCAGGTGATTAACGGCGGGCATAGGCCGCGGCATTACCTCCCGCCAGGATACCGAAGATGATGATATCGGCGACGGCGTTACCCCCAATGCGGTTCGCGCCGTGGATACCACCAACCACCTCGCCACAGGCCCAGGCACCGTTGATCACCTGTTTCTGACCGTCCAGCACGGCGGTGGTGGTGTCGATGGTGACGCCGCCCATGGTGTGATGCACCCCCGGTGCAATACGAATTGCATAGAAGGGGCCTTCACTCAATGGGTGACGCAGCGCGGTCTGGCGACCGAAGTCTTCATCTTTCTGCATTCTGACAAAGTTGTTGTATCGGGCCAGCGTCGCTTCCAGCGTCTGAGACTCGCTCATGTTCAGTTTCATGGCCAGCTCCGCCACGGTCGGTGCGCTGATGACAAAGCCTTTGGCGATATATTCGTCCGCTGCCTTGTTATTCATCCGCACCTGCTCATCAAACACGATCCAGGCACTCTTTTCTGGCAGAGCGATGATCTGTGCGGAAACTTTGTCACGGGTTTCCATTTCGTTGTAAAAACGCTTGCCGGCCTGACTGACCAGGATGGCTCCCCCACCGCGAATGGACTCCGACACCAGGTAAGAGGTAGTCTGTTCCACCGTCGGGTGAATCTGGATTTCGCCCATATCCACGGTGCCTGCACCAATTTTCTCCAGCATCGCGATGCCGCTGCCGGTCGCGCCTTTGTGGTTAGTGGTCACGAAGCCATCAAGTTCAGGACGGTATTTAACCACCAGCTCGCGGTTGGCACTGAATCCACCCGTTGCCACAATCACGCTTTTCGCGTTCAGGATGCGGCTGTCATTGTATTCATCCACCACGTTGACACCGGTGACCGCGCCATTCTCATAGAGGATCTCTTCGACAGAGGTCTCCAGCAACACGTCGATGTTGCGGCTGTTGATGTTTTTCACCAGGCCGCTGATCAGGAAGCCGCCGACCGCTGAGCGGTCCGCCGGGCGGTGAGTACGGTCGATGCTCATCCCGCCAGTGATGGTGATGTCATTCAGCTCGATGCCATGATCCGCCAGCCACTCAATCGCTTCCGGTGCCAGGTCAACAAACTCACGCAGCAGCACCGGATTGTTTTTAAACTGGCCCCCTTTCAGGGTCTCTTCATAGAACAGCTCTTTGCTGTCCTCGATACCTTTGAGTTTCTGGAAACGGGTCTCAGCGGCGTTCATCCCCACTGACGCCTTGATGGTGTTGCCGCCGATGGTCGGCATCTTCTCAATAATCACCACGCGTGCGCCCTGTTCGTGCGCCTGAATCGCCGCCGCCAGACCGGCACCGCCGCTGCCCACAATCACCACGTCGTAATTCTGAGGTGCGTCAGGATTGCCGCCCTCTTCGATAACCTGTTCTTTGCTGGAAGTCGTCATGGCGCGTGAAACCGCCTTTTTCAGCGCCTCACTCTGCGTGGTGGCACCGGTGATCGCATCGACGTGTGGACTGTTGGCGACCAGGATGCGGTTACGCAGGCTTTCAAAGGTGGTGGTAAAGTCCACGTCCAGGGTATCGTCCGGTACCAGCGTAATGTCGGTAATACGGTCAGTATCCAGCGTCACATTGATTTTCAGCTTCAGCGCTTCGGCTTCCACTTTTTCCTGATAGACGCCCGCTTTATATTTGCGGCCCGATTCACTCATGTCACGGATCATCGCATCGACCAGTGAGAAGCGCCACAGCGGTTCCGGGATCTGTAGTGCTTCGCGTTTGTTGCTGTCGATGTAAAGTTCGAGATGTTCGTTATTGAGAATGCGGTCGGCCCAGTCCGGATAGGCGATACAGGCTTTACCAATCGCCACCAGATCGTAGCCTTTCTCCAGCGCCAGCTCCGCATCCGCTTTGTTCACCACGCCACCAACGCCAATCACCGGCACTTTCGCCAGTTCAGGCGAACGCATCGCGATGTACTTCTCGATCAACGGCGTAGGGTCCCGCGTATCAACAATTGACGGACGCAACAGCTGACCCACGGAGAAGTGCACGTAGTCGAGGCCGCGAGCCGCCAGCTTTTCCAGCAGATAGAGCGTGTCATCAAACCGGATGCCGGGCACTTCGATCTCTTCGGGTGAGAAGCGATAGCCGATGATAAAGCCATTATGTGCGAAGCGTGCCACCATCTTGTGGGTGATTTCCAGCACCGCCAGCGGGAAACGCGCACGGTTGTCGCGGCTGCCGCCCCATTTATCATCGCGCTGGTTTGAGTTCGGTGAATAGAACTGCTGGATCAGGTAGGTATTGGCACCGTGGATTTCCACACCGTCGAACCCCGCCTTGATAGCACGGTTCACGGCATCACCAAATTTGGTGATCATGGTTTCGACTTCATCGGCTGTCAGCGCCAGCGGTTTGGTCGCCCCTTCACGCGGTGCGGCAATCGCACTGGGCGCAACCGGGGTTTTCCCGCCGATCAGTTCCGGCTCGACCATGCGGCCACCGTGATAGATCTGCAGGATCGCGGTAGAACCTTCAGACTTAATGGCGTCCGCTATGCGTTTCAGGCCGGGGATCTTGTTATCGCTGTCGATAGCAATGGCACCTGGAAACGCCGGGCCACGATTATCGATAAAACAGCACTCGACGATCACGGTGCCGATGCTGCCTGCACGCGCGCGGTAGTATTCGACCAGCTCACTGGTGACCGTACCGTCATAAAAACCCGTACAGGTGGTCATGGGGGCCATCACCAGCCGGTTTTTCAGCACGGCGCCGCCAGGAAGCGTCAGGGGATTCAGGATGGGAGTGAGGGTATTCATTGCGATAAACTCCAAGATTTAAAAGTCTGGAAATTTTTTAGCGGACGCAAATTATCGCCTAATTAAGTGGTCCGATGTCATGCCTTTAATATACGCCTTTATTTGATTTCATAAGTAATAAATTTACTTTTTTAACTTTTAAACGATTTGGAAATTTAATTTGATGATTTACCAGAGTAAAATTATATTAATTGTCAACCAATGAAAAACAAAAAGCAACATATCGTTTACACAAAAAATAAAACTCAAAATATCAGTTATTTAAATGCTAAGCGGCGCCGCACCGATACTGATGATTTGTCGACCCCCATCACAAAAAGGTCGAAACTACGCGCGCTAAAAGCCAGATAAAAAATAAATGTTAAAACCCGGCAATAATAAATAAATTTCTTTGATCCAGATCAAAATTCATATTTCAGAAAATCGCATCATATTTACATAGCGTTAAAATCAGTGTCCGACACTCCGTTAGCAGATTAACCTGAATCCGTGCATCGCGGTTTATTCATACACTTAAGAATAAAAAAGAAAGTCATTCGTAAAAGTCCGGGGCGCACATCGTCTTCTTCTTAACTTGCAGATAAAACACTATGAAAACACTCTCAGCTGTAACTGAACCGCCAAAAGCCTCACCTGCGGCGGCCAGAAAGAAAGCGCTTATGCTTGCCTTACCGGTGATGGTGGCCGTGCTGCTGTTACTGGTACCCACGCCCGCCGGGCTTGAACCCTACGCCTGGCACTTCTTCGCCATCTTCGTCGGGGTCATCGTCGGACTGATCTTCGAACCGCTGCCGGGTGCGGTGATTGGCCTGACCGGGGTCGTCGTCATCGCCCTCTTTAGTCAGTTCCTGCTTTTCAGTCCGGCAGAGCTGGCCAACCCAAAATTCAAAGCCGCCAGCGAATCCTTTAAGTGGGCGGTGAGCGGTTTCGGTAACTCTACCGTCTGGCTGATCTTCGGCGCCTTTATGTTCGCCGCGGGTTATGACAAAACGCAGTTTGGTCGTCGCCTGGCCCTGATTCTGGTGAAGTATCTGGGGCGCCGCAGCCTGACGCTGGGCTACGCCATTACCTTCGCTGACCTGCTTCTGGCACCCTTTACCCCGTCAAACACTGCGCGCAGTGGTGGCACCATCTACCCAATCATCGCCAACCTGCCGCCGCTATATGGCTCTAAGCCTAACGATCCGAGCGCCCGTAAAATCGGTTCGTATCTGATGTGGGTGGCGATTACCGCCGCCTGTATCACCAGCTCTATGTTCCTCTCTGCGCTGGCCCCGAATCTGCTGGCGCTGGCGCTGGTGAAAAGCATCATCGGTTTTGATATCTCATGGGGCATGTGGTTCCTGGCTTTCCTGCCACTGGGCCTGCTGCTGATTCTGGCCATGCCGCTGCTGGCGTACTGGTTCTATCCGCCTGAAGTCAAAATCAACGATGAAGTCCCAAAATGGGCTATCGCCGAACTGGAAAAGCTGGGCCGTCTGACCCGCAATGAGATCCTGCTGCTGGTGTTTGTGGTCTGTGCGCTGCTGATGTGGATTTTCGCCACCGCCTGGATTGAACCGGCGCTGGCAGCCCTGCTGGTTGTGGTGCTGATGCTGTGGACCGGTGTGCTGAACTGGAACGATATCACCAGTAATAAACCGGCCTGGAACACCTTCGCCTGGTTCGCCACCCTGGTAGCCCTGGCCGATGGCTTAGCCCGCGTCGGGTTCATCACCTGGTTAGGCAAAGAGGGCGGTATGCTACTGCAGGGTTACGATCCGCAGGTTTCAGCCGTCGTCCTGTTGATTGCCTTCTTCCTGCTGCACTACCTGTTCGCCAGTACCACCGCGCACACCACTGCGCTGTTACCGGCCATGCTTACCATCGCCGCCTCTATCCCGGGTATTAACATGCCGGTCTTCTGCCTGATGTTATGTACCTCTCTGGGTGTGATGGGCATCATCACCCCTTACGGTACTGGCCCAAGTCCGATTTACTACGGCAGCGGCTATCTGCCTACTAAAGACTACTGGCGTCTGGGAACGATCTTCGGGGCTATCTTCCTGGTTTCCATGATGCTGATTGCCTATCCGTGGATGGTGTGGATGTTCTGACGGATACCAAATGCAGATCAACGCGTTATAAGATACCATTCCAGCACTTCCCCGTCGTACCCATGGCGGGGAAGCATAATAAACAATACATTCGCCTATGATGTTGTCCCCCCGCCGCCTGCACGCAGGGGTTCAGCCAGTCAGTAAGTGAGAAAAAATGTCGAACAAACCTTTTGTCTATCAGAACCCCTTCCCGCTGTCCCACGACGAAACCGAATACTATCTGCTGAGTCGCGAACATGTCTCTGTCGCTGAATTTGAGGGTCAGGAGATCCTGAAAGTCGCGCCACAGGCACTGACCTTACTCGCTCAGCAGGCGTTCCATGATGCCTCTTTCATGCTGCGCCCGGCTCACCAGCAGCAGGTTGCTTCTATCCTTGACGACCCGGAAGCCAGCGACAATGACAAATATGTCGCTCTGCAATTTCTGAGAAACTCAGAAATTGCCGCTAAAGGCGTGCTGCCGACCTGTCAGGATACCGGCACCGCAATCATCATGGGCAAAAAGGGTCAGCGCGTCTGGACCGGTGGCGGGGATGAAGCTGCGCTGTCACAAGGTATCTACAACACCTACACCGAAGAGAATCTGCGTTACTCGCAGAACGCTGCGCTGGATATGTATAAAGAGGTGAATACCGGCACCAACCTGCCTGCGCAGATTGACCTCTATAGCGTGGATGGCGATGAGTATAAATTCCTCTGCATCGCCAAAGGGGGCGGCTCCGCCAACAAAACCTATCTTTACCAGGAAACCAAAGCATTGCTCAGCCCGGGCAAGCTGAAGAATTACCTGGTGGATAAGATGCGGACCCTCGGCACCGCCGCCTGCCCGCCTTACCATATCGCGTTTGTCATTGGCGGCACCTCGGCAGAGAGCACGCTGAAAACGGTTAAACTCGCCTCGACGCACTATTACGACGGTCTGCCTGCCGAAGGCAACGAGCACGGTCAGGCATTCCGGGACGTTCAGCTGGAGCAGGAACTGCTGGAAGCGGCGCAGCAGCTCGGTCTGGGCGCGCAGTTTGGCGGTAAATATTTCGCACACGATATTCGCGTCGTCCGTCTGCCGCGTCATGGTGCTTCCTGCCCGGTGGGTATGGGTGTTTCCTGCTCGGCTGACCGTAACATCAAAGCGAAAATCAACCGTGAAGGCATCTGGATTGAGAAGCTGGAATCCAATCCGGGTCGTCTGATCCCGGAGGCACTGCGTCAGCAGGGCGAAGGCGAGGTGTTGCAGGTTAATCTCAATCGTCCGATGGAGGAAATTCTGGCGCAGCTCTCCGCCTATCCGGTTTCTACCCGTCTTTCCCTGACCGGCACCATTATCGTGGCGCGTGATATCGCCCATGCCAAACTCAAAGAGCGCATCGACAACGGCGAAGGTTTACCGCAGTACATCAAGGATCACCCGGTCTATTACGCCGGTCCGGCTAAGACACCTGAAGGCTATGCCTCCGGTTCACTCGGCCCGACGACGGCAGGACGCATGGACTCCTACGTCGATCTGCTGCAGGCTCACGGCGGCAGCAAGATCATGCTCGCGAAAGGCAACCGCAGCCAGCAGGTGACGGAGGCCTGTCAGAAACATGGCGGCTTTTACCTGGGCAGCATCGGCGGTCCGGCCGCGGTGCTGGCGCAGCAGAGCATCAAGAGCCTGGAGTGTGTGGAGTATCCTGAGCTGGGCATGGAAGCGATCTGGAAAATTGAGGTGGAGAACTTCCCTGCCTTTATCCTGGTCGATGACAAAGGCAATGACTTCTTCCAGCACATCGAACGCGCGCACTGCGCCAGATGCGTGAAGTAACGCTGACGTTCAGACAGAAAAAAAGCCCCGGTTTCGGGGCTTTTTTATGGAAACCCTCTGGCCGGTGAGCGGCAAGTGAGTGCATCTCCGGTTGCCAGACTCACGCCGTTCTGGTTTCTCTCTTTTAGCCGCGCGGCAACCGCTGCAACGCCGCGTCGATCTGCACATCACCTTTTGTCAGCTCAATGATCTGATACCTGATTGCCGGATGTTCAATTATCCCGACCAGCGTCGCCGCCACATCTTCACGCGAAATCTCGCCATAGGGAATCGCCAGATCGGCATGAACCCGTCCCGTACCGGCGTCATCGGTCAGCGTTCCCGGCCGCAGGATCACCCACTCCAGGCTGCTCGCCACCAGCGCCGCGTCCGCCAGACGCTTCACCCGCATATAGTTTTCAAAACCTTCTGACGGCGTTTTACCGCGACCCGCATCAGGAAACGCGGAAACCAGTATAAAACGGGAGACGCCCGCCTGGGTGGCGGCGGCTACTGCCAGCTTCAGCCCCTCACCGTCGATGGCATTGGTGAGTGCAATCCCCGCCCCGCCTGCCCCAGCCGTAAAGACGGCGACCTCGTGCCCGGTCATCATTTCGGCCAGCGCGGCGACGTCCAGCTGCTGAATATCGCCTGCCACCGGCTTCGCGCCCGCCGCCTGCAGTATTTCAGCCTGTTCCGGTTTGCGATGCAGCGCCGTGACCGCATGGTTACGACGGCTTAGCAGACGGGTAAGCTGTTGGCCGACTTTACCCGCCGCGCCGATGATGAAACACGTTGCCATTGGATCCTCCCTTTTTGATGTCGTGCCTGATTATAGGCTCTGCCGGAAACAAAACAGGCGCCGATGTCGGCGCCTGCAGGGATTATTCCGGGATCACTTTTTCTGCTTTCAGCTTGTCGAACAGTTGAGTGAAGGCGTCGAGTGTACTGCGGTAGCCGGTAAAGCCCGCCTTGCGGCTCTTGCTCATATCGGTGAAGGCTTCCATCGGACGCCCCAGGTCAGCGTCGGTGTGCCACCATGAGGCCAGCTTAGTGATATCGGCCTCACGCAACTGATGCTGCTCTGCAATTGCTTTCCACGCGGCAGGAGCCTCATCCATCCGGTTTTCCAGCGGCATCATCTGTGCCGGAAAATCTGCGGCTTCAATACCGAAGTATTCAGCCAGCTTTGGCCACATCCAGTTCCAGCGGAATACATCGCCGTTAACGGCGTTGAAATCCTGATTGGCGGCATCTGGTGAGGTAGCCGCCCAGTGCAGCTGTTCAGCCAGCAGACCAGCATCAGTCATATCTGCCACGCCGTTCCACTGCTCCGGCGAACCCGGGAAGATAAAAGGCCAGCCCTTCTCTTTACACAGCGTCGCGTAGACCGCCAGCGTCTGGCCCATGTTCATCGCGTTGCCGACGGCGTAGCCGATGATGGTGTGAGGGCGATGCACGCTCCAGCGATAATCATATTTCTCTGCGCCGGCAAACAGCTCATCTTCCTGAGCGTAGTAGAAGTTATCGACCGGCTGACGGCCCTGCTCTTCGCGGAATGGCGTAACCGGTACGGCCCCTTTACCGTAAGCTTCGAATGGCCCCAGGTAGTGCTTCAGCCCGGTCACCAGTGCGACATGCGAACCTTTAAGACGATCGCCCAGTGCTTCAATTACGTTGCGAACCATTCCACCGTTGACGCGGATATTCTCTTTTTCGGTTTCCTGACGTGCCCAGACGCTGAAGAAAAGTGCATCCGGTTTCTCCGATTTCAGGACTTCACGCACGGCGTCAGCGTCTGTCAGATCGGCGGTCAGGCTGGTTACGCCCGCAGGCACCGCACCGCGTCCGCGGGACAGGCCACTGACTTCCCAGCCTTCCTGCTGAAGTTTTTCTGCCAGTGCGCGACCAATAACGCCGCTGATGCCCACAATCAAAGCGTGCTTTTTCATTTGATTTCTCCTCGTTTTGCGTAATTCTAAGCCTAATAGAGAATACAGTTCTTATCTCTGGCATTTATTCACAGCATTCTTAACCTGAGTTCATTAATCGATGCATGACCACCGCCTGAAAGATATTCTGCCGTTTGTTGCCAGTGTCGAATGTGGCAGTTTCACTGCTGCCGCCCAGCGCCTGCATGTCACCGGCTCGGCCATCAGTAAAAGCGTCAGCCGCCTTGAGTCGCGCCTGGGCTCAAGGCTGCTGGAGCGAACCACCCGCAGCCTGAGCCTGACCGATGCAGGCAGCGCCTACTATCAGACCTGTCTGCGTATTCTGGAGGATCTGGCTGAAGCGGAAGCGGTGCTGGCGGCGCAGCGCACTATTCCATCCGGCCGTCTGAAACTGGCCGTGCCAACGACCTATGGCCGTCTTAACGTCATGCCGCTGCTTATGCCCTTTTGCCAGCAGCATCCGGAACTGGCGATAAGCCTGAGTCTGTCGGACCGGTTTGTTGACCTGTTTGAAGAGGGTGTGGATGTGGCGGTGCGGATCGGCGGCGCACCGGACCTGCCTGCGTCGCTGGGCTGGCGTAATATGGGCCGTGAGCAGATGCAATTCTGCGCCTCTCCCGCTTATCTGGATCGCGAGGGACGCCCGGAAAGTGAAACGGCGCTACTGAAACATCCCGCCATCCTTTATGAGCGGGTCGATGGCACTACCAAGCCCTGGCTGTTTACGACCGAAGATGGACAGCCGCACTGGCGTGAGGTGCCCTACCGGCTGGCGCTGGGCGATGTGGATGCCCAGCTGCAGGCTGTTCTGGCGGGGCTGGGGATAGCGCAGATGCCCTCCTGGCTGATTCAGCGCGCCGTAGAGGCAGGCGAACTGGAGATTATTATGCCGCACCTCCAGCCTGACGGGCTGACGCTGAGCGTAGTGTGGCCGCGCCGCAAACAGTTTCTGCCTAAAGTGGATGCGCTGTTGTCAGCGCTGAACGAACTCAGCATCCGCTGACCCTTTATGATGTGGTTTTATTCATCACTTATTTAGATGTGATGAACAGCAGAGCTTTTGCCCTGGATAAAATAGCCTGAGACGCCTGTTGATCACTCGTAATGGTCATCACCAGAGCGGCCAGCTACTCAAATAACAGGGCGGTTCAGGTCAGAGGCGCGTCTCCCGAACAGTGAGACATGCACCCGGGAAAATGCCTCTCCAGGGCGCTAAATGGAATGTGATTTTGACGACAGAAATTAACGCTCTCTGCGGATTGATCCCGGTCAATTCGAACCTTCGGCCCTAGCAGTACGAATGTAACGTTAAGCGATGACTGTAATGACTTGCTATTCACCCGCTAGTGCTGGATCGCAGCGCAACATCATCAGGCATCATTGCCCAGCCTCTTCTCTCTCAGACATAGCCCATCATTTTCAGCAGCGACTGCACCTGATTCATCGCTTCGCTGCGATGGGTGACGCCCAGCTTCTGATAGAGGTTGCGGATATGGGTCTTGATCGTCGTGGAGGCTACCGCCAGCTCGCCGGCAATCTGATCGTTGCTGTAACCCGAATAGATCAGTCCCAGCACCTGCCACTCACGCTGCGTCAGCGGACTGGTGCGGATGAGCTCCGGCACATCAGGGTGGTTGAGTAACCGGCTGACAAAGCCCTCATCAAAGTGGGCAAACTTGTGGCGGTGATATTTATTGATCTCCAGCAGGATGCGCCGGGCGCGATGGCTATCCAGCTCGTTCAGAGTATTGAGCTGAATCAGCTGCCGTAGCTGCTGCGCCATCATCTCCCCTTCGATCACGAAATGGCTGATGAAGCCAGTGCTGCGCGCCAGCTTCAGCGCCTCAATCAGGACACGCTGCGCCTCGGCTTTGCGGTCAGTCTGCCAGTAAATCTGATTCAGCAGCAGCAGATTGCGGTTCAGATCGCTCATCAGGCGCAGCGCGCGGGCGTTCTCATTCAGCTCCTCCAGTACCACTTCCGCCTGACTGACATCCCCCAGAAGCACCTGGGCGCGGGCGATGTTACGCCACTGCCCTTGCAGGAAATGGTTGTTGGCAAAGGCGGGTTTGGGCGTCTGCCGCATCCAGTCACGGGCGTTCTGGCTGTCACCCGTCATCTGCCAGTAGATCACCCGCACTTTATCCGCATTAGCAATCCAGTCGCTGTGCCAGTTGCCATTGTTCAGCAGATTCTCCAGCCGGTTCAGGTAGCTGCGGGCGTTATCCAGATTACCCCGCGCCAGCGAGCACTGTACCAGCAGCCCCAGACACTGAATCTGCTGTTGCGGCTGGAAACCGTTAAGCACTTTGATCCCCTCCCGCGCCGCCTGCTCCGCCTCCTCCAGCCGTCCCCACGCCCACAATAGCTGAGCGCGAATACGCAACAGAAACTCATGCAGCGGGAATTGCCCCAGATGCTGCTCTTCGACCAGCACAAAAGCACGGCTCTGAATCTCATAGGCAGCCTGCAGGAAGCCCTGAGCGAACAGAATCTCGCTCTGCTGAATCAGGCTCCAGAGCGCGTAGTGCCACACTTCATCGCGGCGCGCCATCTGTTCGGTCTGGCGCATCAGCTTCAGGGAATCATCCAGTTCACCTTTACAGTGCATCACTTCGCCATGCACCGAAGTCGCTACGATGCGGCTGTAGTGACGGCTGGCGGGCAGCGTATCCAGGGCCACTTTGGCCAGACGCTCGGCCTCTTCCGTATTACCGTCGTTGATCGCCACCTGGGCGCGCAACGCATTAAACTCACCACGCAGGGCCACATCAATTTCGCAACGGCTCGCCTGTTCGAATCGCGCCAGCAGGCTGTCGACTTCAGAGAAGCGATGCTGACTCTGCATCAGCCACGCCTGCAACAGCACCAGCATCGGGTTCTCCAGCAGCATCTCCCACGGCAGGGCTTTCAGGGAGTTCTCCAGCAGCGGCAGTTCGCTCTGATTAAACAGCGTCCAGGCATGTTTCAGCAGCACATCCCGCAGCATAGAGGCATCACCGGAGGCGAGCGCATGGTGGATCGCCTCGCCCGGAAAACCCTGCGCCATCCAGCTCTCTGCTGCGGCACGATGCAGCGCGGGCAGCTCCGCCGTCAGCTCCCACTGACAGCGCTGACGCAGGAAGTTGCCGAACAGAGGATGGTAGCTGAACCAGCAGCCGGAATCGTCCATGCGCTGCAGAAACAGCCCCTGGCGCTCGATCTCCTCCAGCCGCATCTGCCCGTTCTCTTCGCCGGTCACGCAGGCGATCAGCTCATCGTTCATTGAGCGCAGCAGCGCGGTTTTCAGTAAGAAATGGCGAGTTGGCAGATCCACATTGTCCAGTACCTCCTCCACCAGATAGTCGGCCAGATGGCTGGCGTTGATGCCGGAGAGACGCCGGGCAGAGTGCTGGGCTGAACTGGCCCCCTGTCGCGCTGACAGTACGATCAGCTGCAATGCCGTGGCCCAGCCCGCCACATCATCGCACAGCCGGCCACTCTCTTCGCTTTCCAGCGGCGCCGCGAGCCGGCAGTCAAAAAACTGCTGCGCCTCCTGATGGGTGAAGGCCAGCTGCTGGCTGCCCAGCTCGATCAACTGCTCACGCACGCGCAGGTTGGCAATCCCCAGTTGCGGCAGATTACGTGACATCAGGATCAGAGTCAGATTGTCAGGCTGATGGCGCAGGAAGAAGCGCATCGCGTCATGGATTACCGGATTGGTGATCAGATGGTAGTCATCGACAATCAGCCACAGCGGCTGCTGCCACTCCACCAGTTCGATAAAAAGCTGAGAAAACAGGGCGTTGAGATTAACATACTGCCGCTTCTGCGCCAGCAGCTCACTGCGCGGACAGCCGCCGTGGGTAGCCTGCTGCAGCGCAGCAATCAGGTAGTCGGCAAAGCGCTCCGGCTGATTATCGCCCTCATCTAAAGAAACCCAGCCCAGATCGCTTTTTCCCGCCGCCCACTGTGACACCAGAGTGGTCTTGCCGTAGCCTGCCGGACTGGTGACCAGCACCAGCCGGTAGTTTCCGGCCGCAGTGAGTTTTTGCAGCAATCTCTCACGAATCACGGTGCTTTCAAGACGCACCGGACGGCTGAGTTTGGCGGGTATTAACATGGGCGCGCGTGTCTCCATTTGTCGAGCGCATCATTATTTTACGCTTCGTAATTATTCCTTACACAGGTTCAGCATTTCGTCTGATGAATGCAAGCAAACCCATAATTTAAACTTTACAAAAGCGTCCCTTATCACACTCCTCAAACGATTTAGGAAAAGCCTCATCCTCTCCACCCTCCCCATCCTCCTGCGCTTATTCTCTGCAGGAGGAGGAAGCGCGTTTTTCAGCCGGGCAAACTGTCACCACACTGACCTTTTTCCGTTATTAAGGATGTCTGCAATGACACAGCCCGATTTTAATCCGACTCAGTTTCATGCTGCCCTGACCCGCCAGTGGCAGCGCTTTGGTCTGCGCGATGCGCAGGAGATGACCCCGGCACAGTGGTGGCAGGCACTCAGCGGGGCGCTCGCCGATATGCTGGCGGCCCGGCCGGTTCACACTCCCCCATCCACGCTGCGCCATGTGAACTATCTGTCGATGGAGTTTTTGATTGGCCGTCTGACCGGCAATAACCTGCTGAATCTGGGCTGGTATGATGCGGTCAATGAGGCGCTTTCCGCCTGGAACATTTCACTGAGCGACGTACTGGAAAATGAGACCGATCCGGCACTGGGCAACGGCGGTCTGGGCCGACTGGCGGCCTGCTTTCTCGACTCGATGGCGAATGTGGGCCAGCCAGCAACCGGCTATGGCCTGAACTATCAGTACGGGCTGTTCCGTCAGCACTTCGAAGCGGGCGCGCAGATCGAGGCGCCGGATGAGTGGCAGCGTGACAGCTACCCCTGGTTTAACCACAATGCCGCGCTGAATGTGCGGGTCGGGCTGGGCGGCAAAGTCGTGACTCAGGCGGGCCAGACGCAGTGGCAGCCGGCGTTTGAACTGGTGGGCGAAGCCTGGGACCTGCCGGTTGTCGGGTATCAGAATGGCCTCAGCCAGCCGCTGCGCCTGTGGCAGGCGAAACATGCGCAGCCCTTTAACCTCGGCCGCTTCAATGACGGTGACTTTCTGCGGGCGGAGCAACAGGGCATTGATGCGGAAAAACTCACTAAGGTGCTCTATCCCAATGACAACCATCAGAACGGTAAGAAACTGCGGCTGATGCAGCAATATTTTCAGTGTGCCTGTGCGCTGGCTGACATCCTGCGCCGCCATCATCAGGCCGGGCGCAGCATCGAATCCCTGCCCGATCATGAAGTGATTCAGCTGAATGATACTCATCCGACGCTGGCCATCCCCGAGCTGATGCGTCTGCTGCTGGATGAGCATCAGCTGAGCTGGGATCGCGCATGGCAGATCACCCAGCAGACCTTTGCCTACACCAATCACACGCTGATGCCTGAAGCGCTGGAGTGCTGGGATGTGCGGCTGGTGCGCAGCCTGCTGCCGCGCCATATCATGATTATTAATACGCTCAATGCGCAGCTGAAAACCACCGTGCTGGCGCGCTGGCCGGATGATGAGACGAAATGGGCAAAACTGGCGCTGGTCCACAACAACCAGCTGCGGATGGCTAACCTTTGCGTCACCAGCGGCTTCGCGGTCAACGGCGTGGCGGCGCTGCATTCAAAGCTGGTGGTGCAGGATCTCTTTCCGGAATATCACCAGCTGTGGCCGGAGAAATTTCATAACGTTACCAACGGTATTACCCCGCGCCGCTGGATTAATCAGTGTAACCCGGCGCTGAGTGCGCTGATCACCCGCACGTTGCAAAAGCCCTGGCTCAGCGATCTGACGGCGCTACAGGGACTGGAAGCCTTTGCGGACGACGCCGCCTTCCGCGCCGAATACCGCGCTATCAAGCAGCAGAATAAAGCGACGCTGGTGGAGTGGGTTAAACAACGCACCGGCATCGTAATCGACCCTGCCGCGCTGTTTGATGTGCAGATCAAACGCCTGCATGAATACAAACGTCAGCATCTGAGCCTGCTGCACATCATCGCGCTCTGGCAGACGCTGGTGACCGATCCACAGGCTAATCGCGTGCCGCGTGTGGTGCTGTTTGGTGCCAAAGCCGCGCCGGGTTATGCCCTGGCGAAAAATATCATCTATGCCATCAACAAAGTGGCAGAGGTGATCAATCAGGATCCGCGCACAAACGACCGCTTAAAAGTGGTGTTCATTCCCGACTACAACGTCTCCGTCGCTGAGCGGCTGATTCCGGCCGCCGATCTCTCCGAGCAGATCTCCACCGCCGGAAAAGAGGCCTCCGGCACCGGCAATATGAAGCTGGCGCTGAACGGCGCACTGACCATCGGCACACTCGATGGCGCGAACGTCGAAATTGCCGAGCAGGTGGGCAGTGAAAACATCTTCATCTTTGGCCATACCGTAGAGCAGGTGGTGGCGCTGAAAGAGAGCGGCTACGACCCGGCGCAGTGGCGCAGCAAAGACAAGCAGCTTAATCAGGTGCTGCAGGCGCTGGAAGATGGCACCTTCAGCCAGGGCGACCTCAGCGCCTTTGACGCGATGCTGCACAGTCTCGGTCCGGAGGGCGGCGATCCCTATCTGGTGCTGGCTGACTTCCAGCCCTATCTGGCCGCCCAGGCGCAGGTTGAGGCGCTGTGGAGCGAACCGGACGCCTGGACGCGCGCGACCATCCTCAATACTGCCCGCTGTGGCATGTTCAGCTCCGATCGCGCCATCCGCGATTATCAGCAGCGCATCTGGCAGGCAAAACGCTAAGGAACGCTATGAAGACAGATTCTATGCTGGATGCTTTCTCACGGGCGGGTATCGCCGCTGAGTATGTTAATGCGCACGGCAAGCCTCAGGCGATCCCGGCCCAAACCCGCCAGCGTCTGCTGGCGGTGATGCAGCCACCAGGCCAGCCCGGCACGCCGCTGCCGCCGGTAGTGATTTTTCGCAGCGGCGATTCACAGAACCTGTCGCCTCAGTTACAGGGGGATGCCCACTGGCATCTCACCTGCGAGGCGGGCGGGATCAGTTCCGGGCGCTGCCAGCCCGGGCAGCCTCTGCATCTGCCGCCGCTGCCCGAAGGCTATCATCAGCTGACGCTGCAGCAGGACGCGCAGCAGTGGTCATGCCGGATCATCATCGCCCCGGCCCGCTGCTATGAACCCCCCGCGCTGCTGGCAGGCGAATCACTATGGGGTGCCTGCGTCCAGCTCTACACGCTGCGTTCTGCGGAGAACTGGGGCATCGGCGATTTTGGCGACCTGCGCCGGATGCTGCCGGAGGTCGCTGCGCGTGGCGGCGCCTTTATCGGCCTGAATCCGATTCATGCGCTGTTTCCCTCCAGCCCGGAGAGTGCCAGCCCTTACAGCCCCTCTTCCCGCCGCTGGCTTAACGTTCTCTATATCGATGTGAATGCCGTGACAGACTTCCGCCAGAGTCCCGCCGCACAGGCCTGGTGGGCGCAACCGGACACGCAGCAGGCGCTGGCAGAGGCACGTGCTGCGGCGTGGGTCGATTATACCGCGGTCACCCGGCTGAAGCTGGCGGCCTTGCGTCTGGCGTGGCCGCAGTTCACTCAGCGCACTGCAACCGACCCCGATGTACAGGCGTTTAACACGTTCATCCGCGACGGGGGCGAAAGCCTGCAACATCAGGCGCTGTTTGATGCACTGCATGCCGACCAGATGGCGCAGGACAGCCAGCGCTGGGGTTGGCCGGTCTGGCCGGAAGCGTTGCAGAGGCCGGGCAGTCCGGCAGTGCAGCAATTCCAACGGGAGCATGAGGATGAGGTTCGTTTCTGGCTCTGGTTACAGTGGCTGGCAGCGCAACAATTCGCTGACTGCTGGCACGACTGCCAGCAGCAGCGGATGATTCCCGGACTCTATCGTGACCTGGCTGTCGGCGTGGCACGCGGTGGTGCAGAAACCTGGAGCGAACGCGATCTCTACTGCCTGGAAGCCAGCATCGGCGCACCGCCCGATATTCTCGGTCCGCGTGGCCAGGATTGGGGGTTGCCGCCGATGGATCCGCAGGTGATGCGCCAGCGCGCCTGGGAGCCGTGGATCGCCCTGCTGCGCGCCAACATGCGTCACTGCGGCGCGCTGCGCATTGACCATGTGATGGCGCTGATGCGGCTATGGTGGATCCCGGCCGGTGAAAGCGCGATGCACGGTGCCTACGTACACTATCCCATTGACGACCTGCTGGCGATTCTGGCGCTGGAAAGTCAGCGTCATCGCTGCATGGTCATTGGCGAAGACCTCGGCACCGTGCCGGAGGCGATTGTCGATAAGCTGCGCGATGGCGGAGTTTACTCTTACAAAGTGCTCTGGTTTGAACAGAGCAGCGACGCGGGCTTCCGCGCGCCCGCGAACTGGCCGCGACAGGCGATGGCCGTCGCCACCACCCACGATCTGCCCACTCTGCGCGGCTGGTGGCAGAGTGATGACCTGACCACTGGCGCACAGCTCGGTCTCTATCCGGATAAAGTCGTGCTGGCGGGGCTCTTTCAGGATCGCCTGCGGGCAAAACAGGCGTTGCTGAACAGTCTGCATCGGGTCGGCGCGCTGCCAAAACGGGCCGGACGCGATGCGCGCCGCACCGGGATGAGTAAAGGGCTGAATCGGGCGATGCAGCGTTATCTGGCTGACAGCCAGAGCGCCCTGCTGGGGCTGCAACCGGAAGACTGGCTGGATATGGCCTCACCGGTCAACATTCCCGGCACCAGCGATGAATATCCGAACTGGCGGCGAAAACTGAGCGTGACGATTGAGGAGATGTTCAGCGATCCCGAAACGCATTCGCTGTTGCGGGATCTGACGACACGACGTAAGCGGTATGGCCGGGTTTAATGATGGATTGCGTGCCCGGATACCGGGCCACTTCCGCCTCAGGTCTGACCTTCCGGTAATCGGCTAATCCGGGCCAGGGATGGCCCACACGGCAGTATATGTCTGGTCACCGTGCCGGCCCCTGCTTTCCCCTTAACAACATTTTCGTCAGGGCCGACGCGCGGTAACGTCCGCCTCTGTCGCCGGGATCCCTTTCCGGGCGGTGTCTCCCCGGTTTTATCCTGCCCCCCTCACTCCACAGCCCATGCTCAGGGACTCAGACAGATCGGTTAAACCCAGACTCTTTATTATCTTTGCGGGCAAAAAAAGGTGCGCCGGGGCGCACCAGATGGAACAACATCAATAGTATCGGGGCCGCTTCACCCCTTGCCTTTAACACTACTGATAAAGGTTCGCCGTGCGGAGGTGGAACCCACTCGCTCGGCTTCATCCAGCAGTTTCAGCGCCTTATCGATATTGCCGCTGTTGACCGCCTGTGTGATCTGCTGATTAAAGTAACGCTCGGTGTCGTGCATGATCGGTTCCGCATGCGCTTTTGCCGCAGGCGCGGCGGCCGGAGCAGCAGCCGGTGCTGCGGCGTAGGCCGGTGCAGGCGCGGCGGTGTTGCCGACGGTGACGGCGCTCGGGCCGGACGAACCAAACAGCGGGCCGACCAGGATGGATGAACCGGAACTTGTCTGCATTTTCAGCTTAATTGTCCCTTCACGGCTATGGCTGGCGATGGGATCGGGAATATCCGGTACGGCATGGCCCGTGCCCTGCGCATAGGCTTTAGCCGGGTCGAGTAAGGTCGTGGTCTGTGTCAGATCGCTGTCGGTAGTGAACACCAGCAGATAAATTTTTTGCTGCCCCAGCGCGGGGGTCAGTTTCATCACGCCTTCCAGCCGATCGGCCGCCATTACGCCCGGTTTCTGATAAGTAAAGTAACGGCTCGGGAACCAGGCTGCTGGACGCATGTTTTCGTCCAGCACCAGCACATTAGGGGCAAAGACCTGACCGTTAGCCACTTCACTGCTCAGCGTCAGGGTCAGTTCGCCGATGTTGGCAGGCAGACTATAGGCCGCCACCGGCCCGGCAATATGCGGCGCATTCAGCGTCTGTCCGCTGTTCGCCAGTTTTGTGGTCTGTGTCTGCGCGGCCGCGAGAGGCTGCCAGCTTAGCCGCTGAAGATTTTCAGGCGGGACAGCGGGCGCAGATGAAAGATCCTGTGGCACCAGATTGATTTCTGCCAGCGCGGGCAGCGCGGATCCCGTCAGTAACGCCGCACTCAGGCAGAGCGCAGCCAGTTTTTTCATTTTCATTATGCATACCTTATTGCAGGCTGCGGCGTGAGCCAGGCAATGGCACACCGCAACCAAAGTGATCCATCAGGCGCAGGGTTGCGCCTGTCAGAACAGAGGCTGGCTTACCACCAGATTTCCATCTGCGCACCGAAAGTGACTTCGTCATCTTTACCACGGCTGTTGGTCAGGATGCCGTTGCCGCTGCTGTCAGCCGAGGCGAAGGTGGTGAGATCGCCGGCGCTGTCTTTGTTGTAGCCCCACTTCTCATCCCATTTGGCGTAGGTCGCGAACAGACGCAGTGCCGGACGTGACCAGATGCTGTCACCCGCCTGCCACTGCTGCGCCAGCGTCACTTTGTACTGGCCGTTGCGCTCATTCGCCTGCTGCGACTTCACGTTGTCGTAGCCCAGCTCCAGCAGGGTGCTCATGATGGGGGTCCATTTGTACATCGGGCGTACCCCCACGGTGTACCACTGAGTACCACGGTTGTTGTCCAGATCGATGTTCTGGTACATCGCGACATACATCAGATCCCAGCGTTCGGCCAGTGAGATGGCACCATGGTCAAGTACGCGGTACATATCGCCGTTGTTGTTCAGACTGGTGCCCTGCGGCAGGCCTTTGCCCTGCGAGGTCATCGCATCGGTGGCATACTGCAGCACAAACTTGTTGTAGCCCTTCAGCATGCTCTGGGTATGTTCAGCGGTGAACATCCAGCCATCCTTCGACGCGCCATCTTCGATACGGTATCCATCTCGTGCGTTGGCCCGGCCATAGTCAACACCCAGCTCCAGCACACCATCCGGGTTGGTTTCCAGTCCTGCCAGGCGGACATCAAACACATCGTTGGCAGTGCTGGTGGCAAAATCACGGATACGATCGCTGGAGAAGGTGTAGGAGCCGCCCGCTTCAGAAGAGCGGGTCGCAGCGAAGGAGAGCTTACCAAAGCCGAGATCCACATCTTCCAGACCGGCACCGGGACCTGAGATATCCCAGTAGTAGAAGTCGATCATGTGCACGTCATGACGCTGGTAGAAGCGTTTACCGGCCCAGATGGTTGAGCCTGGCAGTGCGTCGATCAGGTTTTTACCTTTAACGTTGGCTTCACGGAAAGCGGGTGAGGTCGCTTCCCAGTCATTCTGCTGCGCCACGGAGTAGGCCACGTTGGTATCGAAATAGAAGCTCTTATCGCCCTCTTTCCACACTTCCTGACCTAATTTCAGTTCGGCATAGGTTTCGCACTCGTTGCCCAGACGGTATTTACTTTGAGCGCCGGTCGCCTGGAAACATTGCTGTTCACCACCGCTGCCGGTCCAGCCGATGCCGGAACGGGCATAGCCGGTAAAATCGACCGCCATCGTCGGGGCGGAAAGGATTCCTGCCGCGACGGCAACAGCAAGGGGAAGTTTGCGCAGAGTTAACATTTTCTATCTCCTGAGGTCATTGCTTTTATTGTTTTGGCAGGGCTATACACCCGGCTCCTGATAGAGCCTGCGACACGCACTCCCGTCCTCGCGGAACAGGTGACAACGTTCGGGCGGCAGGCCAATACCGAGGATGGTGCCCTCTTTTACCAGCACGACGTCCTCCTGGCGGTAGACCAGGTTCTGACGGATAGCGGGAATTTCGATGTGGATTTGTGTTTCATGCCCCAGCTGTTCCACCACCTGCACCTCACCCTCAAGGGTGACGTCGGCGATATCGCTGGAGAGCAGATGTTCCGGCCGGATGCCGAGCGACATATTGCTGCCCACCTGCACACCGGCACTGTCAACCGGCAGCCAGACCAGCTGCTGATTAGGCAGCCGCACCTGCACCTGGTCGATGGCGGTGGCGGTCACTTTGACCGGCAGGAAATTCATTTTGGGTGAGCCGATAAACCCGGCGACAAAGCGATTCGCGGGATAGTGATAGAGTTCAAGTGGCTTGCCGACCTGCGCGATGCGTCCGGCGTCCAGCACCACGATCTTGTCAGCCAGCGTCATCGCTTCAATCTGATCGTGGGTCACGTAGATCATGGTGCGTTTCAGGCGCTTGTGCAGACGAGAGATCTCAATCCGCATCTGGACGCGCAGCGCCGCGTCGAGATTTGACAGCGGTTCATCCAGCAGGAAGACGCGCGGCTCGGCCACCAGCGTGCGGCCAATCGCTACGCGCTGACGCTGCCCGCCCGACAGGGCTTTGGGCCGGCGGTCCAGCAGGTGCGCCAGTTGCAGGATCTCTGCCACCTGATTCACCCGTTGCTGAATCTCGGCTTTCTTTACGCCCGCCAGTTTGAGTCCAAACGACATGTTCTCCGCCACTGACAGATGCGGATAAAGTGCATAGGACTGAAACACCATGCCGATACCGCGTTCGGCAGGCGGCACCTCATTCATACGGCGGTCGCCGATTAACAGCTCGCCGCGTGTGATGGTTTCCAGTCCGGCAATCATGCGCAGCAGCGTCGATTTGCCACAGCCCGATGGGCCTACAAAAACAACAAATTCCCCTTCGCCGATAGTGAGATCGATATCTTTCGATACCACCGTATCGCCCCAGGCTTTTGTGACATTGCGTAGCACAACGCTCGCCATGATCCCTTCCCTCTTAGCTGCTCATTCGTGTCTGCTTAGCGGCAGACGGGTTCCGGGGCCTACTATGCGAGGGGAAACAATCGGTAACATCCTCCGCCGCCCGGTAATCTGCTGGGGGAGGAGACGGGAGGAGGAGAAACGCGGACGAAATCGTTACACCGTACGGCGGCACGCTTTTTTGTGATCGCCAGCGCAGACCTGCATCATTTTTTACCGCTTCAGCGCGCGCCTGGCGGGCTTTTTGCCAGCGCGATCACAGCGATCGCCTGCGGGGCGTAGAGGCGGGGAGGATGAGAAGCCCTGGCGGATGCGCACAATGATGCCGGTAGCGTATTCACCACTTCCGCAAACAGGATGGATTTATGACGATGAAAACCGGAGCAAAAATTCTGGCCCTCTCTGCCCTCTCTGCCGTGCTCTTTTCGGCAAGTGCCCTGGCAAAAATTGAGGAAGGTAAACTGGTCATCTGGATCAACGGTGACAAGGGCTACAACGGCCTGGCTGAAGTGGGCAAGAAATTTGAGCAGGAGACCGGTATCAAAGTGACGGTCGAGCATCCTGACAAGATGGAAGAGAAGTATCCGCAGGTGGCGGCGACCGGTGATGGCCCGGACATCATCTTCTGGGCGCACGATCGCTTTGGCGGCTATGCGCAGTCGGGTCTGCTGGCGGAAATTACGCCGGACGCCAGCTTCCGCGAGAAGATTTTCCCCTTCACCTGGGACGCCGTGCGCTTCGACGGTAAGCTGATTGGCTATCCGATCTCGGTGGAATCGTTATCCCTGATCTATAACAAAAAACTGCTGCCGGACGCGCCAAAAACCTGGGAAGAGATAGCCGCGCTCGACAAACAGCTCCGGGCTAAGGGCAAAAGCGCCATCATGTTCAACCTGCAGGAGCCCTACTTCACCTGGCCACTGCTGGCTGCTGGCGGCGCCTACGCATTCAAGCTGAAGGATGGACACTACGATGTGAAGGATGTCGGGGTGGACAACGCCGGTGCGAAAGCGGGCATGCAATTCCTGGTCGATCAGGTCAAAGCCAAAGTGCTGAATGCTGACACCGACTATTCCATCGCCGAGGCCGCCTTTAATAAAGGCGAAACCGCCATGACGATCAACGGTCCCTGGGCCTGGGGCAACCTCGACAAGAGTGGTATCGATTATGGCGTTACGGCGCTGCCGACGCTGAAAGGTCAGCCGTCGAAAGCCTTTGTTGGCGTGCTGAGCGCCGGGATCAACGCAGCCAGCCCCAACAAAGAGCTGGCGAAAGAGTTCCTGGAAAACTATCTGCTGACCGACGCCGGACTGGATGCGGTTAACAAAGATAAACCCCTGGGTGCCGTCGCGCTGAAATCGTTCCAGCAGACGCTGGAGAAGGATTCACGCATCGCCGCCACCATGAGCAACGCCCAGCAGGGTGACATCATGCCGAACATTCCGCAGATGGCCGCTTTCTGGTACGCCATGCGCACTGCCACTCTGAACGCGCTGGGCGGTCGTCAGAGCGTCGATGCGGCGCTGAAAGATGCCCAGGCCCGCCTGAAAAAGTAACTTCCCATTTGCAGCCGGGCTCATGCCCGGCCTGAGTGACCGTTAAGGAAAACCGCATCATGTCAGGAAAACCGAAAACGCGCCGTCTGCTTAAGAGCGTTCTCATCGGGATAGGCTGTCTGCTGGTCGGCTATCTGCTGGTGCTGATGTACGCGCAGGGTGAATATCTGTTTGCGCTGCTGACGCTGATCCTCAGCGCGCTGGGCCTGTGGATTTATGCCAATCGTCGCGCCTATGCGTGGCGCTATGTCTATCCGGGTGTGGCGGGCATGGCGCTGTTTGTGCTGTTTCCGCTCGCCTGCACCATCGCCATTGCCTTTACCAACTACAGCAGCAGCAACCAGCTTACGTTCGAGCGGGCGCAGCAGGTGTTGCTGAGCCGATCCTTTCAGTCGGGCGAAGCGGTCAGTTTCTCGCTCTTTCCGGCGGGCGAACGCTGGCAGCTGGCGCTGAGTGACGGCAGTGAGCACTATCTTTCGCCGCCGTTTCAGTTCGGCACGGAGCAGACGCTGAAAATGACGCCCGCCCCGCAGCCTGCAGGTGAGCGCGCAACCCTGAGAGTCATTACCACTCACCGTCAGGCACTGAGCCAGATTCAGGCCATGCTGCCGGATGGCCGCACCTTGCGCATGAGTTCACTGCGCCAGTTCTCGGGCACCCAGCCGCTCTATCGGGTCGACGCAGAGAATGAACTCATCAATCAGCAAACCGGTACGCACTACCGGGCCAATCCAGCGACGGGCTTCTACCAGGCGGTGGATGCGCAGAACAACTGGGGCAACGAAACCTTAAGCCCTGGCTTCACCGTTAACACAGGCTGGAAAAACTTTGTGCGGGTCTTCACCGACGAAGGCATACAGAAGCCGTTTCTGGCGATATTTGGCTGGACGCTCTTCTTCTCACTGATCACCGTGGTCCTGACGGTCGCCGTGGGAATGGTGCTGGCCTGTCTGGTGCAGTGGGAGGCACTCCGCGGTAAGGCGATCTATCGGGTCATGCTGATCCTGCCCTATGCCGTCCCTGCGTTTATTTCGATCCTGATTTTCAAAGGGCTGTTCAACCAGAGCTTTGGTGAGATCAACGTGATGCTCAGTGCGCTTTTTGGCGTGAAGCCCGCCTGGTTCAGCGATCCGACGCTGGCGCGCACCATGCTGATCATCGTCAATACCTGGCTGGGCTACCCCTACATGATGATCCTCTGCATGGGGCTGCTGAAGGCCATTCCGGACGATCTCTACGAAGCCTCGGCGATGGATGGCGCAGGTCCGCTGCAGAACTTCTTCCTGATTACATTGCCGCTGCTGCTGAAGCCGCTGATGCCACTGATGATCGCCAGCTTCGCCTTTAACTTTAACAACTTTGTGCTGGTGCAGCTGCTGACCAATGGCGGGCCGGATCGTCTGGGTACCACCACCCCGGCCGGGTATACCGACCTGCTGGTGAACTACACCTGGCGTATTGCCTTCGAAGGCGGCGGCGGGCAGGACTTTGGTCTGGCGGCGGCCATCGCCACCCTGATCTTCCTGCTGGTAGGGGCGCTGGCGGTGATTAACCTGAAAGCCTCGCGGATGAAGTTCGACTAAATATCTGGCCCGGCAGGCGCAATGCCGGCCAGTAAACGGGTTTGCGCTGCCAGGTGCTGACCAACAAGAGAGCCCGGGCGATCGGGCGATGAGGAGTGCTTATGGCAATGGTCCAACCTAAATCGCAACGGCTGCGTCTGCTGCTGACGCACCTGCTGTTGCTGTTGTTTATCGCAGCAATTCTGTTTCCGCTGCTGATGGTGATCGCGATTTCGCTGCGTGCCGGTAACTTCGCTACCGGCAGCCTGATACCGGAACAGATTTCCTGGGAGCACTGGCGGCTGGCGCTGGGCTTCAGCGTGGAGCATGCGGACGGGCGCGTCACGCCGCCGCCCTTTCCGGTGCTGCTCTGGTTGTGGAACTCCGTCAAGATTGCCGCCATCAGCGCGCTGGGTATTGTGGCGCTCTCCACCACCTGCGCCTACGCTTTCGCCAGGATGCGCTTTGCCGGCCGTGCCAGCCTGCTGAAAGGAATGCTGATCTTTCAGATGTTCCCGGCAGTGCTGTCGCTGGTGGCGCTCTATGCCCTGTTTGACCGTCTGGGCCAGTATCTGCCTTTTATCGGGCTGAATACGCACGGTGGCGTAATCTTCGCCTATCTGGGCGGTATCGCGCTGCATGTCTGGACGATTAAGGGCTATTTCGAAACGATCGATGGATCGCTGGAAGAGGCCGCCGCGCTGGATGGCGCGACGCCGTGGCAGGCATTCCGGCTGGTGCTGCTGCCGCTGTCAGTGCCGATTCTGGCCGTAGTATTTATTCTGGCCTTTATCGCCGCGGTGACGGAGGTGCCGGTTGCCTCGCTGCTGCTGCGCGATGTCAACAGCTACACGCTGGCGGTCGGGATGCAGCAGTATCTCAATCCGCAGAACTATCTGTGGGGCGACTTTGCCGCGGCGGCTGTGCTCTCCGCGATTCCGATCACCCTGGTGTTCCTGCTGGCACAGCGCTGGCTGGTAAGTGGATTAACCGCCGGCGGGGTGAAAGGCTAAACGATCATCATTGTGCGTTGCCACTGCTTACACAACCTCTGTTGTGGTTGAATGATTCGGCGGCCTGCGGGCCGCCTTTTTTCATTTATGGCTTTTCCGACGGATGGCAGCCCATCACCAGCGCCACGATCAGGGCTGTCAGCGCCTGCTGACCTTCTGCTTTCGCAATATCACCCTGCGCCACCGCGCCCGCGATGCCATCCGCGGCCCCCAGCAAGCCCCACATTCTGGCTTCCGGGATCCCTTCGCTGCAGGTAAAAGGTGCAAACCAGTGCTGACATCGGCGGATAAAATCGCGCTGATAGTGGCGCCTGGCCGCAGCCAGTTCCGGCGAGGTGCTGAGGGCGGAGAGCAGGTCAGGGATCTCCCTGCCCTCCGTCATCACGCAATCCACATAACAGGCCGCCAGCACGTCCGCTTTCCGCTGCACGTGCAAAGGCGCGGCCTCCATGGCAGCCTCCATCCGTCTGGTCTGACGGCGATCGAAATCGTCATACAGCGCGGCCAGCAGCCCATGTCGGGTGGTGAAGTGATCGTAAACCACTGGCTTACTGACGCCTGCCGCTTCGCCAACCCGTGCCAGCGTCAGCGCCTCACTCCCTTCAGCCCGCATGATCTGCCACGCGACATCGGCTAACTGTCTGCGCCGGGCCTCGCGGGAGAGGCGTTTACGGGTCGGTTTTTCATCGGTCATCGGGTTTCCTGCGGGCTAAAAATTCGCTGGCCCAGTTGCCGGGCCAGCCGGTAATGGGACTCAGGATACCCCTCATCACCCGTCAGTAACAGTTCACTGGTGACGACGGGCGCACCGCAATAATTGAAGATGCCCTGCTCGATCTGGTTTCGCATACTGGCAAAATAGCCGCGCCGAAGATAAGTCCGCGTGTCCGCCGCGCCAATCGCAATCAGATGCACCGGAAGATGCCCAAGCCGTTTCACGATCCGGCCCTCCTGTTCGGTAAAGGCCCAGCCCTGAATAAAGACCCGGTCAATCCAGCCTTTCAGCTGTGCCGGGAAAGACCACCAGTAAACGGGATAGACCAGCACCAGTGCATTCGCCCTGTCGAGACGCTGTTGTTCCGCCAGCACATCGGCGGGAACGACAGCTTCGCCGTTAAAGCGGTGATGGTCGTCAGGGGTAAAACGGGGATCAAAGCCCTCAGCCGCCAGATCGGCCCGTTCCACGGTATGCTGCCCGGTTGCCCTAATCCCCTGCGCCAGCTGGTCCGCCACGCGATGGGTATGCGCCTCATAATGAGGATGAGAAGTCACCAGTAATGCCTGCATCGTCGTCACCTTATCTGATTCACCATTAAGTTACTAAAGGTAAGTTACTAACCGTAGGTTAGCAACCGGTGGCTTCAGTAAGAGCCGCAAACCGCATTTACTGTCAATGCGTGGCAGGTCGGTGTGTATCCTCACTGAGGGAAAGGAGACGTAGCGGCCGGTTTAACCGGCCCTTCTGGAGCCGCATTCCGGCCAGAGCAGAAAGCATTGCTGGCATTCAACACTCACGGAGGATCAGCGGCAATAAGCCCGCGAACGGGCCAGACGGGCCAATCAGCCATCACCGGCAGGTAGCTCTGCTTACTCAGTCAGCCAGCCGCGAAATAGTGACGGCGTCACTACAGGGAATCCGGGCTATGCCTCGACGCATAACGAGCGTCTTAGTCAGCCAGCTTTTTTCAGCATAAATATCAATCAGAATCAGCATAGCCTGCTGGGTTTTCCATCAGAGTTAGTCTTTCAGGCTAAAAACTTGCAAAACCTTACATTCGTGGTCTATGGTTTAGCGGCTGCGGTTTCTGCCGCTTCACTTACATTTTTTTGGCTTCTTATAGCTTTCTTTTCCACTGTTTCTGAACACTGTTTGCGGCTGCGAAAGCTATAAGACTCCTTTACTGATGCACCTGAGGAGAATATGAACACCAGAAACTCATCGTCTGAAAACCCTAAGAAACATTTCTGGAACAGGAAGCCTAAAGAGCTGACTGTGGATGACATTACCGTTATTGACAATGACATGCTCAAACGTGCGGTTGGCGCGGCGGCATTAGGTAATGCAATGGAATGGTTCGATTTTGGTGTCTACAGCTATCTCGCCGTCATTATCGGTAAAGTCTTTTTCCCCGACGCTAACAACGCGGTGCAGCTGATTGCCACCTTTGGTACGTTTGCGGCCGCCTTCCTGGTACGCCCGATAGGTGGCCTGGTCTTTGGTCCGCTGGGCGACCGTATTGGCCGACAGAAAGTGCTGGCAATGACGATGGTCATGATGTCGATCGGGACCTTCTGTATCGGGCTAATCCCGGCCTATTCATCCATTGGCATCATGGCTCCGATTCTGCTGCTGGTGGCGCGCCTGGTGCAGGGCTTTTCTACTGGCGGTGAATATGGCGGTGCAGCAACCTTTATCGCGGAATACTCCACCGATAAACGCCGTGGCTTTATGGGTAGCTTTCTGGAGTTCGGCACAATCGGCGGCTACCTGCTGGGTGCCAGCCTGGTAACCGCCATGACGACCCTGATGTCAAATGAGGCGATGATGTCCTGGGGCTGGCGCGTGCCGTTCTTTATCGCCGCGCCGCTGGGCCTGTTCGGACTCTATGTGCGGCTGAAACTGGAAGAGACCCCGGCCTTCCAGCAGCACATGGAAAAGCAGGAGGCGCTGGAGCAGAGCAAACCGCGTCTGACGCTGATGCAGATGTTGAGCAAATATCGGGCGCCGATGCTGAAATGTATTGGCCTGGTGCTGCTGTTTAACGTCTCCAACTACATGCTGACCTCTTACATGCCGAGCTACCTGACCGGCGTGCTGGGTCTGCCCGAGCTGAGCGGTCTGCTGCTGGTGATGGTCGCCATGTTTGTGATGATGCCACTGACGCTGCTGTGGGGCCGCTGGACCGACCGCATCGGCCGTCGTCCGGTTATCGGTTTCGGTGCTGTCGGTCTGATCCTGCTGGCTATCCCAAGCTTTATGCTCATCGGTTCCGGGAATATGTGGGCAGTCTTTGGTGGCCTGCTGATTCTGGGCGTGCTGCACACCTGCTTCAGCGGCACCATGCCGTCGACGCTGCCTGCGCTGTTTACCACCGATATCCGTTACAGTGCCCTGGCTATCGGCTTTAATCTCTCAGTGTCACTGTTTGGCGGAACAACACCGCTGATCACCGCCTGGCTGGTGGATACCACTAAAAACACCATGATGCCAGCCTATTACATGATGGGTGCGGGCATTATTGGTCTGCTGACCATTCTCACGGTGCGTGAGACAGCCCGCCAGCCGCTGACCGGTTCATCTCCGGCGGTGGCGACTAAAGCGGAGGCGCACCGTCTAATCGACAAGCTGCGCAAGCGCAACAAGCCAGCCGCCACACCGGCAAAATAAGTCTCCTGACACCCTGCTCTGCAGGGTGTTTTTTTATCGCTTAACGGCTTTATGGGTGGCTGGATTTAACTGCCGGAAGCGCACTACTTTCACCCGATTGCTACATAGCATCCTGCTGTAACAGCGTCGGCGACGCGTTTAAGTGCGATCGTAAAATCAGAGCATGCAGGCCGGATGTTTGCAGGCGCGCACTTTGCTGAAATCCTCCTGCGCCCGCAGCTGCGCAGTCTGCTTCGCCGCCTGCCCCAGTCGCTGCATCGCACTCTGCTCCGCATAAATTCACCTGCTCTGCACGTAACTGCAGATGGCTGGCGGCCTGATTCAGCCCATCATTCCGCGCCTGCCAGTCCATGCTTTCTGCCGCTGTACGCTGTTACGAATAAGCTGGCCTGACTGCCGGGCGGCCTGTGACAGCGAACCTTCGGCCAGCCCCGCCTGGGCTGACCAGGTTTTCACGTCCCGATCGGTTTGCCAGAAATGGTGCGACGCACACACGCCGATGGCCTCGGCGTTAATAAAGTCCAGTGCCCGACGCACAACCCCTTCTTTATTTCTTCTGGCACAGATGCCTGGCAGCGTGATAATCCGCAGACGGAGGCTCAACTGTCCGACTGTAGAGATTTTGCGCTGGAGACGCGCAACGATGACATTGCGTCGCAGATATGGGATCGGTTCAGTCCAGTCTGAGGCGATAAGAGGCAGGCCACTGCCTCTGCTGGCTCACTCCCGGCTACTCATTGCTGAAACGGCCGACCGTACTGGCCGCACCCAGTGCGTGACCTTTAAGCTGTGAGATCAGCTCTGACTGGGTTAAGCCCGCTTTCAGCTGACCCACGGGCAGATCGGTGGCGATCAGGACGAAGTTGTAATGATGCAGGCCACTTCCTGCCGGGGGACAGGGCCCATAGTAGTGCAGCGTGCCGGGACTATTTTTGCCACCGCTATAGCCTTTGCCCTGCGTCAGCGCGCCCTGCGCAAATGACGAGCGGCTGGCGGGGATGTTGTAAGCCACCAGATGCGTGACACCCAGCCCTTTCGCTCCGACCGGATCGGTCATCAGCAGCGCCAGGCTGCGGGTGCCGGAGGGAACGGCAGACCAGTTGAGTTCTGGAGAAACGTTGTCACCGGTACACGAAGGATTGTTTTTATTGGCACCGGCAAACTTCTTATCCAGTAGCGCATTGTCACTGAAGTCTTTCGATTGCAGCATAAATACCGATGCCGCCAGTGTGGTCACGGGCAACACGGCCAGTATCGTCGCGCAGAGTAATTTTTTCACCAGCCACTCCTTATCAGATTAACCCGGACTGGCATGTCCGGGCGGATTGCGTCGCAGCCTGCTTACTATAACGGCTTTCGTGCCGCTGGCCCGGCGTCCCCTCTGTTTCCTGAGGAGGAAACGCCAAATCTATGATTGTTGTCGCGCTCAGTTGCTCGTCCATCTGCATAAAACCGTGCGGGTCGGCGGACAAACGATCGGTGCGGGGAGACACCGCGGTTCAGGCTGAAACATTCAGCAAACACCTGGTTCTGGCCTGTCGCGGAACGGATGAGCCGGGCGTCCCTGTCCTGATGGCCTGACAGTCAGAGCTGCGTTAATGCCGCAAACACCCGGGCAACTGCGACCGAGCCCGGATCCGGTACGCCGTTGAGGTTCGCACTGTTGAGGTAAGATGATCGCCCCGCCCTGGCTTTACCCATTCCGGCGGTGGCGTCACTGCCCTGCTGTGCTGCCTCTGCCGCTACCGCCAGTGACTGACCCGCTACCAGCGCCTCTATAGCCGGTTGCAGCGCATCGATCATCGTGCGATCACCCGGTCGGGCGCCACCATACTGCTTCATCTTATCCAGACCCTGCTGCAACGCCACCGGCAGCCTGTCCCCGTCGGCCAGCTGCTGAGCCGCAGCGGTAAAAAAGATCGCCATCAGCACGCCGCTGGAACCACCCATCACTGTTGCCAGGCGTTCACCGGTAATCGCCAGCAGATCGGGTAAGGCATCCAATGGCAGTTGATGATCTGCACATTCACGCTTTATCTGGCGCGCACCAACTGCAAAAGTGGACCCGGTGTCGCCATCACCAACCTGAGCATCCAGTCTGTTCAGGTCGCCTTCGCTGGCAATCAGGGTATCGCAGATAGCATTCACCATCGCTGCAACCCTGGGATTATCGGACGGTTGCGCGGGCTGCGCGCTGGCCTCACGGGTGACCACAACAGGGACAAGCGGCACGATCTTCACCGCATTAACCCAGCCGGTGACTTCAACCGGCGCACAGATCGCCTCTTCAAGGAGCGGGTTCAGCGTCAGACAGGTAACGGAAAAGCCCTTCATATCCAGCGCGGTCATCAGTGGGGCCGGGCCAATCAGATAGTCGCACTGCTGGCTGCGTGGCGAAGCGATCAGCTCACGCGTTATCAGGCTCATCTCCAGTGCAGACATGCCACCAAGATTGTTAACCAGCAGCGCACATCGCTGATTGTTATCCGGCATCACCTTCTCCAGCAAATGTTGCACAAGCTGCTGAGCGTTCTGGGTCTGCATAACATCCACGCCCGGCTCGCCATGGATCCCCAGCCCCATTTCAACGCTGCCGTCGGGTACACGCTCACTGCTCTCCTCATCCGGCAGATGACAGCCGGAGAGCGCCACACCCATTGTGGCAGTGGCCCGACTCGCAGCTTCAGCCGCCTCAGTCACCGCCGCCAGATCGTCACCGCGCTCCGCAGCAAAGCCTGCCACTTTATGTACCAGCAGCGTTCCCGCCACGCCGCGCGGCTGAGGATTGTCGGGCAACGCCACGTCATCACCCACAATGACCATGTTGACACTGAAGCCCGCTTTGCGGGCTTTTTCGGCAGCCAGACCGAAGTTAAGCCTGTCGCCGGTGTAGTTTTTTACAATCAGCAGGCATCCCGCCTCACCGGTAAGGTGAAGGATGGCGTTGTAGACGGCATCCACACTGGGTGAGGCAAACACATCGCCACATACGGCCGCCGTCAGCATCCCTTTGCCAATGAAGCCAACGTGGGCGGGTTCATGGCCGGATCCGCCACCGGAAATCAGGGCAACCTGCTGCTTTTGCCAGTCACGACGCATCACGATGCGAATGTGCGGATCGACCTGCAGCCGGACCAGGTTTTGCCACGGGCTGGCGTAAATCATGCCGTCTAACGCGCTGTCGACGAGATCATCCTTTTTATTCATTACGAATCGTGTCATCTCTTTTTCCTCATAGACGTGTCGAAAGTGATTAATCAGTGTTGCACACTTCAGCCGGGAGTGAGAAAGCGGCGGTCAGAGAGTCTCTTATGAGATGTGCTAAGCGGCATCTGGCAGCAGCCATTTTTTGCTGATCTCCAGGGTTTTCTTAGGTCCTTTACCACAAATTGAGCACTTTTACGCAGAAGCTAAAAGGAGAATGGCTGAGGCGGCCGGGCTGATGCCAGCAACGGTGTCAACGCATACAGGCCCGAATGGGAAGCAGGGAGGGTACGCTGAATTCAAGGCTTCTCCACACGTTCACAGACGGGTTTCTACGTTTTCAGGGGTTAACAATTTCGCCAGCGATAGTCAGGCGTCGGCTGCGCCGTCCTACAAAGGATGAAGAGGCATTTTGCCGCCCGATTTCAGACTGAAATCGCCCAAAGCGGCGTTAGCATACCACGACGCTTTATCCCACTTTCCGCCTGATTTCTTTAGATGCTAAACCCCGTCCCACTTGATCTGGATCACAAAAATCCGCATCATGCGCAGCAAAACCTGACTGACACTGCGGAGAGAACAATGACACTGTACCAGGGTATGCTGATTTTTTATGCCGTTGTTGCACTGTTCGCTACGCTGATCACCTTTTTCATCGCCAAAGATAAGCTGAGCATTAAACTGCTGAGTGCCTTCCTGGTCGGCGCGACATGGCCGATGAGCTTCCCCGTTGCGCTGATGTTTGCCCTGTTTTAATTGACATAACTCTCTTTTCGACCAGACTCAGGTAAGACGTCCCTGACCTGCATACTGCAATCACTGACGTGGTTTTCCCCATGAGGGTGGATAAGGAGCAGTGATGCGTCTTCTTAGTGCGATGATGCTGGTTTCCCTTCTCAGTGCCTGCAGTGCGCCGTGGCACGCCGAAAAGCCAGTGCCGGCGGCTGAAACCCGGCAGCAGACCTGTCAGCCAGGTTCGTCGACCAGTCAGAATGATTGTGGTCATTTTCCCGAACCGGAATTTCACTAGCTGTTATTCTGTGAGCCCTGTTGCAGGATCGACATCGCGTTATTTCATCGCATAACAAGGCTTTACACTCTGCAAGCCGGTCAGTAAAGTAGCGCCCAGACATCAACTCTGATGCGTAAGCGTTAACGTTAACCAACGCCCCCCGCAGCACTGCTGCCTGTGATGATCCCTGCCATGATGCCCGAACAGCACGCCATCCGACCTCACGCTGCGTTTTCCAGCGCCGCCTTTTTCTTGTTCGTTCTGCTTCTCACCGCCGCTAACCTGCGGGCGCCGATTACCGTCATCGGACCGGTTTTACAGGATATCCGCCAGACGTTTGGGCTTAGCACCGGGCAAGCCGGTCTGTTTAACTTTATTCCGCTGATGTTGTTCGCTCTGCTCGCGCCGCCAGCCGCCTGGCTGGGCAACCGGGTCGGCCTGATGCGTTGTTTATGGGGCGCGCTGTGCCTGATAACTGCCGGTTCGCTTTTGCGCTGGTTTCCGGCCGAAGCGGCGCTCTGGAGCGGCACGTTGCTGCTCAGCGCAGGCATCGCCGCCGCTAATGTGCTGCTGCCTCCGCTGATCAAACGCGACTTTACCGCGCACACCGCCCGCTACATCGGCCTGTATGCCGCCACAATGTCGATTACTGCCAGCCTGGCCTCCGGCATCGCGGTGCCGCTGAGTCAGATCTCGGCAGCGGGCTGGCGGCTCTCGCTGGTGGTCTGGGCACTGCCGGGGCTGGTGGCGCTGTTCGCCTGGCTGCCGCTGTTGCGCAAGCGTCAGCCTGACTCCGCCGCTGCGGAGGTCTCAATCCCGCAGCGCCACCCCTGGCGCTCAGCGGGCGGCTGGCAAATCGCCCTGTTTATGGCGCTGCAGTCGCTGGCCTTTTATACCCTGATTGACTGGTTCAGCCTGTTTGCCCAGGACAAGGGGTTCAGCCAGGCACAGGCGGGCTGGCTGCTGTTCTGGTATCAGGCAGTCGCGATCGTTGCTAACCTGGGATGTATGGTGGCGCTGAAGCGGGTACAGGATGCCCGGATCACCGCGTTTGTGGCCTCCTCCGGCATTTTTCTTGGCCTGCTCGGCTTACTGCTCTATCCGCAGTGGGCCATCGTCTGGCTGACGCTGGCCGGGCTGGGGGCTGGCGCCTCGCTGGTGCTCTGCCTCTCGCTGTTTAACCTGCGCGCTGGCAGCCATCGTCAGGCATCACAGCTGTCCGGCATGGCGCAGTGTGTCGGCTATGCGCTGGCGGCGCTAGGACCACTCTTTTTCGGCGTACTGCATGAGCAAAGCGGAAGCTGGACGCTGCCCTTTGGCATGCTGACGCTGCTGAGCCTGCTACAGATGCTGCTGGCACCGCTGGCGGCGCAGTCAAAACCCATCAGCTAAGGGCGGCCCGCCGCTCATACTTAATAAGAGGCCGTTCGCTGTTGCGCATCGCGGGCGGCCCATAACCGACAGGAGAAAGGTGCGTGTCTGAACTGAATAATGCTCTGCTGCAGGAGGTGCTGAATCAGGTGCGTCCGCTGGTTCATCAGGGGAAAGTGGCGAACTACATTCCTGCCCTGGCGGATGTGGCGCCTGACCATCTCGCCATGGCAGTCTGTCTGCGGGATGGCACACTCTTTCAGGCGGGCGATGCTGAAACGCGCTTTTCTATTCAGTCGATCTCCAAGGCGCTATCGCTGACGGTGGCGCTGACACGCTATGACGACAGCGAAATCTGGCAGCGGGTTGGTAAAGAGCCATCCGGTCAGCCCTTTAATTCGCTGGTGCAGCTGGAGCTGGAACAAGGCAAGCCGCGTAATCCCTTTATCAATGCCGGTGCGCTGGTGATTTGCGATCTGCTGGAAACCCGCCTGACCGCGCCGCGTCAGCGGATGCTGGAGATCGTCAGGCAACTGAGTCAGCAGCCCGATATCAACTACGACCGCCACGTTGCCCGCTCGGAGTTTGAGCACTCTGCGCGCAATGCCGCGATAGCCTGGCTGATGAAGTCTTTCGGGAATTTTGATAACGATGTCACGAGCGTGATGCAGACCTATTTCCACTACTGCTCGCTCTCGATGAGCTGCGTGGAGCTGGCGCGCACCTTTATCTATCTGGCGAATCAGGGCCGGACGCTGGATGGCAGTGAGATGATTACCCCGCGTCAGGCGCGGCAGATCAATGCGCTGATGATCACCAGCGGCATGTACGATGGCGCAGGGGAGTTTGCGTGGCGGGTCGGCATGCCCGCGAAGTCCGGGGTCGGCGGGGGGATCATTGCCATCATTCCAGGCGAGATGAGCATTGCCGTCTGGTCGCCGGGGCTGGACAGCGCAGGTAACTCGCTGGCGGGTACCGCGGCGCTGGAGTTACTGACCGAAAAGCTAGGCCGCTCAATATTCTGAGGCGGACCTGTGCCTCATGCCGTCGTCACGCCAGCAAACCGCAACAATCAGCAATAGGGTGGGCAATGACCGGATCGGGCAGCAGCCTGCCAGTCTGGCAGAGGCGGTCATAACCGCCCTGTTTCTGCGATGAGCTTAGTGCCTGACCTGCGCTAAATCTTCCTCTTTCAGCCCGGTCAGCTTCAGGACGACAGAACGCTCCACGCCGTTCTGCAGCATCGCGAGGGCAATTCTCAGAGCGGCTTTACGCTCGCCTTTTTGCTCAAGCTGTTGTGCGATAGTCATCAGCGCATCTCCATGTTGCGGCACATGGTGTGCCAGTTCACGAACAAAGGCTTCGGCGTCAGCCGTTTCGCCCGCCTGTACAATGTAGTGTACCAGCGAAACTATCTGCGATGAAGAGTGATAGCCTTTCAGCAAAACAGGCACCAGCCTCTCCATCAGTTCTGCCAGATCCCGCTGACGGATATGCTTCTGTAACAGGGTCAGCGCGGCCATCCGGCGATGTTGCATGATCTCATCATCCGGAATGACCGTCACATCCACCAGTGGAAAATGGCGGCTATAGAGCCTGCCTGCCAGCCGGGCATCATCGAACTCATCCAGCCAGCAGGTAGAATAGGGGTAAGGTGAGCGGCGGCCTGCGTAGTAGAGCATGGGGATCACCAGCGGCAGTCTCTTGTGGCCGCTTTCCAGATGGCGCTGCATGGCCGCAATGGCATAACGCATTAAGCGAAAGGCCATGTGCCTGTCTGGCACAGACTGATGCTCAATCAGCACATGAATGTAGCCCTCGCCCGTCGTGGTTTTCAGGCTGTAGAGCACATCACTGAAATAGTGCCGGAGATCCGCTTCGACAAAGGAACCCGACTCCAGTTTCAGCGTGCTGAGGTCACAGATTTCCCGCAACTCCGGCGGCAGATGCAGCGTCATAAAGTCGTGGGCAATATCCGGCTGCGTCAGAAACTGCCGGAAGGTCGCATCATGCGGTGTGGGTGTTCCCGCGCTTTTATTCATCAGCCAAATCCCTTTTCATGCAGTTCTTTGAACGGCGTGTTACTGGCCACGCGACATCGGGGTCAGTTTGTAAAACGGCGAGGGCGACTACGTCGCCCTGAATGTGCCTGTTTAAACTGGCAGGAAACCGGTAAACACAGCCTGCGTTGTCCATGTCACCAGACCTGGTATGGCCAGGCTCTCTGCTTCATAGCCTGATTCACCCGCAGGGTAAAAGGGTCTGGCTGAATATTACGAGACGTGCCGGAAGATTTAAGTCAGACGTGAGCGCCATGCGTGACGCCAAAGGGACAGGTTTACACCTGCCAGGGTATTTTCTGGCCCCTGGCAGGCGATACGGAATCTGAGTGCCTGCCTCAGCTCACGATGTTCACGGGCTGACCCTGAATAAAAGCGGCGATATTTGTCATGACGCCCGACACCAGGTTCTCCACGCCGCTGCGGCTGGCCCAGGCGATGTGTGGCGTCAGCAGCAGCGTCGGCAGGTCGGCCAGCAGTGGATTGTCCGCCGCCGGGGGTTCGCTGCTCAGCACATCCAGCGCCGCACCGCCGATTACTCCCTGCTTTAATGCCGCAGCAAGGTCATGCTCGTTGATCAGTCCGCCGCGTGCAGTGTTAATTAGTTGCGCATGGGGTTTCATCTGACGCAGTGTTTCCCGATCAATCAGCTGGCGGGTCTGTTCGCTCAGCGGACAGTGGAGTGAGATGATGTCGCTGGTCGCCAGCATCTGTTCAAAGCTGACGTAACCTTCGCGTATCCGGTCGCTGCCTTTGCGCTCGGCGTACTGCACCTGCATGCCCAGCGCCTGCGCCAGCTGTCCGACCGCCTGGCCAATATCGCCTTTCCCGACGATCCCCAGCGTTGCGCCCGCGATATCCAGAATCGGCTGACGATGCAGGCAGAAATGGGTAGCCTGCGGCCAGTCGATGCGGGTGTTCAGGGCGTATGCCATCAACTGACGGCGCAGGGCAAAAATCGCGGCAATCACGGATTCGGAGACGCTCTGCGTGGAATAACCCGGCACATTACTGACCAGAATACCGCGCGCGCGACAGGCGTCGAGGTCAATACTGTCATAGCCGGTGGCAGCCACACAGATGAAGCGCAGCTCAGGTAGTTTTTCCAGCGTCTCTGCCCGCAGCGCCACCTTGTTGGTGATCGCTACCGTCGCGCCAGTCAGCGCCGGGACCACGTCATTCGCCGAGGTCTGCGGACGAATTTTCCAGTCGGCCTCTATCTGCTCGGTGAGCAGAGAGAGAGGGATGGTTTCACCATCCAGCATTACAATTTTCATCTTTCGTCCTTTATGCATTTCGGTTAAATACAGCCAGCGCCTTCATGTTACTTGTATGTATTTACCGGGTAATGATTAAGTTAAATGATGCTGAAATTAAAGTGAATATGTTCAAAGAGTGCGAATTTTTTCGCATCTGAAGCCACTTTATTTAACGCTTTAATCCCCTTCGCGTTACACTGCCGCCCTGAATTCTGCTCCTGTTACGTTCACTGAAATAATGCCGAGACCTTCACTCAGACAACGCCTCACTGCCTGTATTGCGATACTGGCCGTGCTGCTGTTGTTTGTTGCGCCGATGATCTCGAAAAATCTCGCCGAGCATCACGCCATGATGGCGCACATGCCGGGTATCTCCGCCATGAGCGCAGAGATGCCGATGATGCATCATCCCAGCGAGATGTCGGCTATGAACCCTGCAATGAGCGATATGGGATTTGCCTGCGGCTACTGCGATCTGCTGGTCCATGTGCCGCTGATGCTCTGGGTCTTTATCCCCTTTATCTGGTGGATGTGCCTGATCAGCCGCGCACCGCCTGCCCCGGCAGTCGCAGTGCCACGGCGGCGGCGGCAATGGCGCCTGAACAGGCCGCGCGCACCGCCCTCTTTACGTCACACTCACCGCTGAATGATTCGATTAAGTGACGATGTCACCTAATCGCCTTTATCTTTTGAAAAGTGTGGAATGTTATGTCCTCTTCTCAGGAAATCTCTCCTGCGCCACGCGGCACGCTGTTTAATCTGCTGCGTCGGCTGCATTTTTACATCGGCCTGTTCATTGCGCCGTTTATTTTTGTTGCTGCCCTTACCGGGACGCTCTATGTCCTGACGCCCCAGCTGGAAAAGGCAATCTATCATGATGCCCTGACTGCCGAACCTAAGGGTGCGGCTCAGCCACTGTCAGCTCAGATTGCCGCCGCACGTATGCGCGTCGGAGAATCAGCGCATATCTACGCTGTCCGGCCTGCTCCCGGTCCGCAGGAGACGACCCGCGTACAGTTTAGCGGGCCGGATCTGGGTCCGTCGGAGTCGCGCTCGCTGTTTATCGATCCTTACACACTGCAGGTGAAAGGAGATATGACGGTCTATGGCACCAGCGGTGTGTTACCGCTGCGTATGTGGCTGGATCAGCTCCATCGCGGCCTGTTGCTGGGTGATGTTGGCCGAAACTACAGCGAACTGGCGGCCTCATGGCTATGGGTTGCCGCCCTGGGTGGCATCGTTTTATGGGCGGGCACCCGGCCACGCAAACGCAAGGCTCGTCGCGGGTTTGCAGCTACACGCTACTGGCACGTCACGCTGGGGCTGCTGCTGGCTCTGGGGCTGGTGTTCTTCTCGGTAACCGGGCTGACCTGGTCGCAGTGGGCGGGCAACAATATTGAGAAAATGCGCAGTGACTTCGGCTGGAAGACGCCGCAGGTCAACACCGCTCTGAACGGTGAAGCGCCCGCCGAAGCCGCCGATCCGCATGCTGACCATCGCGGTACGATGGCCGGAATGAACATGTCCGACATGACGATGCCCGCGAAAACCGCGGCGCCGGTCGTAGAGAATCAGCCGGATGCCCACTGGGATCAGGTGCTTGTCGCCGCGCGTGAGGCCGGACTGGATGCGGCAAAACTGGAGCTGCGTCAGCCTAAAAAGCAGGATCAGGCGTGGACGGTGTCAGAGATCGATCGCCGCTGGCCCAGTCAGGTCGATGCGGTGTCGATCAATCCAACCGATTTCAGTGTGGTGGATCGGGTAGAGTTCGCCCACTTCCCGCTGGTTGCAAAACTGACTCGCTGGGGCGTGGATGCGCACATGGGCGTGCTGTTTGGCCTGGCGAATCAGCTGATCCTCGCTTTTTTTGGTTTCGGCCTCTGTGCGATGATTGTGCTGGGCTACCGGATGTGGTGGATTCGCCGTCCTGCGGTACCGCAGCTTAGCCCCGCGCAGACGCTGCTTTCCGCCTGGCTGGCGATGCCGCGCTATGCGCAGGGCGCCAGCCTGATCGTGATGCTGGCGCTGGGCTATGCGCTGCCGGTGATGGGAGTAAGCCTGCTGCTGCTGATGCTGCTGGATATCCAGCGCTGGCGCAGCGCCCGGCGCGCCCGGACTGTCCGCGTGGATACGGCACCCGATAAGCAGTCTCCGCTGGCTATCGTCCAGTCACGTTTTGCCGTGAAGCGCAAAGAGATGCGTTACTTCCTGCGCAGCGTGACGGTGCTGGCACTGATCGTGATTTCGGTAATGGCGAATGCGATGATTGGCGGCGTGATCGATCAGTATCAGATCCCCTTCAGTCACTGGTCGCTGACCATGTATATGACCCAGGCGATGATGATTCTGCTTTACTCCACGGTCTTTACCGGCCTGCTGTCGATTCCGCTCTGGTACTTCTTCCTCGGTGAGAGTGACGAACAGGGTAAATAGTCCGCTCAGCGGCTTTTATTCGAAATAACTGACGAAGCCGGGCCATCATCCCGGCTTCTCATTTTCCGTCGCGGGTCTATGATCGATTGAACTTCCTTTAATAAAGAGCAAATCATGAACATTGTACGTGCAAACCCTGAACAGCTGTTTGAGTACGGCCCCTTCACTGTCCGTCGTCAGCGTCCCGGCGAGGCCTTAAGCCCCCTGCTCAGCGTTGACCTGATGTCACTGAAACTGGATGCCCGCATGCCGATGCAGCAGCATCAGGATGAAGAGGTGTTCACCTACCTGTGGCGCGGCTCAATGCAGCATCAGGACAGCAACGGCGAGCGAACGCAGCTCTCGGCAAAACGGGTCATGATTGTTAATGCGGGCGAAGGGGTGCAGTACGAGGAGTCGGTGCCGCTGTTTGAGGCGGAGCTGCTGCAGGCGGTTATCCGGCCTTCACAGGCTGGCGGTGAGGCGATGACCCAGGTGCTGGAGCGCGATCAGGGAATTATGACCAACGGCTGGACCGAGCTGGCCGGACCGGAAACATCCGACGCTCCACTGGAACTGCGCCAGGAGGCCTATATTTACGACACGCTGCTGGAGCGCAACCAGTCGCTGGATGTGCCGGCGATGCCAGGCTTTATCGCCTGGCTGACGGTGCTGGAAGGCATCATCCGCGTCGGTAATCAGCGGCTGGGCCGTGGCGATGTGCTCACCGGTTCCGGCAGCGGTGTGGAAATTGCGGCCGAACGTGATGCTAATCTGGTCTGCTTTCTGGTAAAACCCGATTATCCGGTATAACCCTCTTTGCCCGGCGCAGAACGCCCGCCCGACAGGGAAAACGACGCGTGGCAACGGAACAGCTTGATCGATCCGCTGTGCTGATCAGGCATGCCTTCCCGGCAAAAAGCCGGTCAGTGGTCGCCACGCTGCTGTCTTGCCTGCACCCGCCTGTAGGCGTTATTAAACTGACGCACATCGTCGCGCAGCCAGTGACGTTGCGTCAGCGGGGCATCATCCAGCGCCTGGGGCAGCGGCACACCCGCCAGCGATCCCCGGCAGCAGAACGCGCGTGCCAGCGTCGGTGTATTGATGCCGATATAGCAGGCAAACTCAGGTAAGGTCATCAGTGCTTTGCTCATTTTACACCTCATGTTAATTAGCCCTTCCCCGCATTTTTAGCCCATATCTTTAATGCTTTTATTGATCTGAAACATAGATGTGATACTAATCATCTGCCTGATGATCAGAAATGTTGCCTGCTGCAGACTGTGAAAAAGTGAGGAACCCGTGCGCCATTATGGATTGATGATTGCTTTACTGTTTTCCGGTTTTGCCACGGCAGATATGCTAAAGACAGGCCAGCCTGTTCCCCCCGTTTTCATTGCCGAAAAAGGCGAGATGGTATTACATCAGGGCGACATTCACTATCAGCGCTGGAATAGCCAGTCACTGGCCGGTAAGGTGCGGCTGGTGATCCATGTCGCGGGCCGACTTTCTGCAAAGGAGCAGAGCGCCCCCCTGATTGCGGCTATCCAGCAGGCCAGGCTACCGCGCGATCGCTTCCAGACCACCACCATCGTCAACACAGACGATGCCCTGCCCGGCAGTGCTCTTTTTGTGGTGCGCAGTATCGCCTCCAGTAAAAAAGCGGACCCCGGGCAACAGTTCATTATCGACAGTAGTGGCGTAACCGCGCATCGCTGGCAGCTGCAGCCGGAAAGCGCCTCCGTTCTGGTGATTGACCCACAGGGTATTGTGCGCTTCGCTAAAGATGGCGCATTATCCACGGAAGATGTCGCCAGTGTGATGAAACAGCTGCATGATTTACTGGGCTGATCCACGCTGAATTATGCACCTGCATTGGCTGCAAAACGCGGAATGCGCCTGAATTCTCCAACATTTTTATCATCCTGAACTACGCTTAATGGTAATGGATTTACCCGCCGTTTTTAAAACATGCCTGCAGTATGATGGCAGTCGGGGACGAGTATTGAAGATGGCATCGAATCATTTCGACCTGCTGTGACTTCCTCTGTAGATAAGGACAGCCTTGATGACGGCCTGTGTAGAACAACACGTCAGTTTCACACACAGCGATGCAGCCACTCTGCTGAAAGAGATTGAGCAACGGCTCGACCAGCTTTTACCGGTTGAAAGTGAACGCGACCTGGTTGGCGCAGCGATGCGTGACGGTGCGCTGGCACCGGGAAAGCGCATCCGCCCGCTGCTGTTGATGCTGGCAGCGCATGACCTGGGCTGCAGCGCCACGCCTGCCGGTCTGCTGGATCTCGCCTGCGCCGTAGAGATGGTCCATGCCGCCTCGCTGATCCTGGATGACATGCCCTGCATGGATGATGCGCAGCTGCGGCGCGGGCGTCCGACCATTCACTGTCAGTATGGCGAACATGTTGCAATTCTTGCTGCCGTTGCGCTGTTGAGTAAGGCTTTTGGCGTGATTGCAGTGGCAGAAGGCCTGACCGCTGCAGCCAGAGCGGATGCGGTCGCCGAGTTATCCCAGGCGGTCGGCATGCAGGGGCTGGTACAGGGTCAGTTCAAAGATCTTTCAGAAGGCGACAAACCACGTAGCGCCGATGCCATTCTGATGACCAACCACTATAAAACCAGCACCCTTTTCTGCGCCTCAATGCAGATGGCCTCTATCGTCGCAGAAGCGTCAGGCGAAACGCGTGAGCAGCTGCGTCGGTTCTCACTCAATCTGGGCCAGGCTTTTCAGCTGCTGGATGACCTGATGGACGGCATGACTGATACCGGCAAAGATGCGCATAAAGACGAGGGGAAATCGACGCTGGTCAATCTGCTGGGGCCACAGGCTGTTGAAACACAACTGCGCGACCACCTGCGTTGCGCCAGCGAACATCTCTCATCTGCCTGCCAGGACGGCTACGCCACCCACCATTTTGTTCAGGCCTGGTTTGAGAAAAAACTCGCTGCCGTCAGTTAAGGATGCTGCATGAGCCACTTTGCGGTCATTGCACCGCCCTTTTACAGCCATGTGCAGGCGCTTCAGCATCTTAGTCAGGCCCTGATTGCACGCGGTCATCAGATTACCTTTATTCAGCAGAGCGATGTCAGCTCTCTACTTACCGACAACCGGATCGACTTCTTTCCGCTGGGTTTAACTTCTCATCCTGTGGGCAGCCTGGCGCACACGCTAAAGCTGGCAGCCCACCCGCTCGGGCCCTCAATGCTGAAACTGATTAATGAGATGGCCCGCAGCACCGATATGCTCTGCCGCGAACTGCCGGTCGTGCTGAACACACTGGCGATTGATGGCGTCATTGTCGATCAGATGGAACCCGCGGGCGCACTGGTGGCAGAGGCGCTGGCATTGCCTTACGTCTCGGTTGCCTGTGCGCTGCCGCTTAACCGGGAGGCTGACTTTCCACTGGCCGTCATGCCGTTTGAGTATGGCAACAGCGATCAGGCGCGCGAACGCTATCGCGCCAGTGAAAAGATTTATGACTGGTTGATGCGCGGCCACGACCGGGTCATTGCCCATCATGCTCAGGCGATGGGCATCGCCTCGCGCGAAAAGCTGCATCACTGTTTTTCACCGCTGGCCCAGATCAGTCAGTTGATCCCATCATTGGATTTTCCGCGTCAGGCCCTGCCCGATCATTTTCATTCGGTGGGGCCACTGCGCGCATCAGACAGCAGCGTCAGTACCACGCATCCTCGCTATTTCAAGGACGACGGGAAACCCCGTATCTTTGCGTCTCTCGGTACGCTGCAGGGCCACCGCTACGGCCTGTTTAAAACTATCGTCCGTGCCTGTCAGGAGATCGATGCGCAGTTGCTGCTGGCCCATTGTGGCCGCCTGACTGCCTTTCAGGTGGAGAAACTGGCTCAGGCGAGCCATGTTCAGGTAGTCGATTTTGCCGACCAGGCGACGGCGCTGGCTCAGGCCGATCTGGCAATTACCCACGGCGGGATGAACACCGTGCTGGATGCAATCACGCATCTCACGCCGCTGCTGACCATTCCGCTGGCGTTCGATCAGCCCGGTGTGGCCGCGCGCGTAATCTGGCATGGAATAGGACGCCGCGCCTCACGCTTTGCCACCAGCCATTCGATGGCCCGTCAATTACAGACGCTACTGACCGATGACCACTACCGTCAGCAGATGATAACGCTGCGCGACGAGCTGCATCAGGCGGGCGGCACTGCGCTGGCGGCAGACATTGTTGAGCAGGCTATGCATACCCGACAACCGGTCAGCGCCAGGAGTGAGTATGCCACGGTATGATCTGATCCTGGTGGGCGCCGGACTGGCTAACGGCTTAATCGCCCTGCGCCTGCGCCAGCAACGCCCCTCACTGCGCATCCTGCTGATTGACGCCGAAAGCGAGCCGGGTGCAGGTCACACCTGGTCGTTTCATGCCGATGATCTGACGGCGAGCCAACATCGCTGGATAGCCCCGCTGGTGGCGCACCACTGGTCAGGCTATGAGGTGCGTTTTCCCCAACGCCATCGCAGCCTGAACAGCGGCTATTTTTGTGTTACCGCAGAGCGCTTTTCGCAGGTGATACACGACAGGCTCGGCGCGGAGCTGCTGCTGAACACGCGTGTGGCCGCCGTCGCATCACATGCGGTTACCCTGGAAGATGGCCGCGTGCTGGAGAGTGACGCAATCATTGATGGCCGGGGCTATCAGCCCGACAGTGCATTGCGCATGGGCTTTCAGTCATTTGTCGGTCAGGAATGGCAGCTCAGGGAGCCGCACGGCCTGACCGTTCCGATTATCATGGATGCAACGGTGGACCAGCAGGCGGGTTACCGCTTCGTTTACAGCCTCCCTTTTTCGGCCAATACGCTGCTGATTGAAGATACGCACTATATCGACAAGGCGACGCTGGAAAGCGACCGCGCGCGTCAGAATATTCGCGACTACGCCGCCCGGCAGGGCTGGCAGTTAGACCGACTGCTGCGCGAAGAACAGGGCGCGTTGCCAATTACATTAACGGGTGACGCTGACGCCTTCTGGCTAAAGCGCGATCTGCCCTGCAGCGGGCTGCGCGCCGGCCTGTTTCATCCCACGACCGGTTACTCCCTGCCGCTGGCGGTTTCGCTGGCAGAGCGGCTGGCGGAAATGCAGACATTTACCTCAGACGATCTGCACGCCGCCATTGCGCAATTCGCCCGTCAGACCTGGCAGCAGCAGCGTTTTTTCCGCATGCTCAACCGAATGTTGTTTCTGGCCGGGCCTGCCGATCGCCGCTGGCAGGTTATGCAACGATTTTACGGCCTTCCCGAAGGTCTCATTGCCCGTTTTTATGCGGGAAAACTGACTCTGCCTGATCGGCTGCGCATCTTAAGCGGCAAACCGCCGGTTCCCGTGCTGGCAGCGTTACAGGCTATTATGACCCCTCACCGTCAACAGGCGAAGCAATGAACAGAACTACGGTAATTGGCGCAGGCTTTGGTGGCCTGGCACTGGCAATTCGCCTTCAGGCGTCCGGTATCCCGACCCGACTGCTGGAGCAGCGTGACAAGCCTGGCGGCCGGGCGTATGTCTACGAGGACCAGGGCTTTACCTTTGATGCCGGCCCAACAGTGATCACCGATCCCAGTGCTATTGAAGAGCTGTTCACCCTGGCGGGCAAGAAACTTTCTGACTACGTCGAGCTGATGCCGGTCAGGCCGTTCTATCGCCTCTGCTGGGAGTCTGGCAAGGTCTTCAGTTATGACAACGACCAGCCCGCGCTGGAAGCGCAGATTTCCGCGTTTAATCCGCGTGACGTTGAAGGGTATCGTCGCTTCCTGGACTATTCGCGCGCGGTGTTTGCAGAAGGCTATCTCAAACTTGGCACCGTGCCGTTTCTCTCGTTCCGCGACATGCTGCGGGCCGCCCCCCAGCTGGTGAAACTGGAGGCGTGGCGCAGCGTTTACAGTAAAGTGGCGAGCTATATCGAAGATGAGCATCTGCGTCAGGCTTTCTCATTTCATTCGCTGCTGGTCGGCGGTAACCCGTTTGCCACCTCCTCGATCTATACCCTGATCCATGCGCTGGAGCGGGAATGGGGCGTCTGGTTCCCGCGTGGCGGCACGGGTGCGCTGGTTCGGGGCATGGTGAAACTGTTTGAAGACCTGGGCGGCGAAGTTGAGCTGAATGCCAGCGTTGCTCATCTGGAAACACAGAAAAACCAGATTACTGCTGTCCATCTGGAAGATGGCCGTGTCTTCCCGACCCGGGCGGTTGCCTCCAATGCGGATGTGGTTCACACCTACCGTGAACTACTGAGTCAGCATCCGGCGTCAGTCGCACAGGGAAAAACCCTGCAGAATAAGCGTATGAGTAACTCGTTGTTTGTAATCTATTTTGGCCTGAATCATCATCACGATCAGCTGGCGCACCATACGGTCTGTTTCGGTCCGCGCTACCGTGAATTAATTGATGAGATCTTCAATAAGGATGCGCTGGCCGAGGATTTCTCGCTCTACCTGCATGCGCCCTGCGTGACCGACCCCTCGCTGGCGCCGGAAGGCTGCGGCAGCTACTACGTTCTCGCGCCGGTTCCGCATCTCGGCACCGCCGATGTTGACTGGGCGGTTGAAGGCCCGCGCCTGCGCGATCGCATCTTTGACTATCTGGAAGCGCACTACATGCCCGGTCTGCGCAGCCAGTTAGTGACGCATCGTATCTTTACGCCATTTGATTTCCGCGATGAGCTGAATGCGTATCAGGGTTCGGCATTCTCGGTAGAACCGATCCTGACGCAGAGCGCCTGGTTCCGGCCGCACAATCGTGATAAGCATATCAGCAACCTCTACCTCGTCGGTGCGGGTACCCATCCCGGCGCGGGCATTCCTGGCGTGATTGGTTCGGCCAAAGCGACCGCAGGATTAATGGTGGAGGATCTGGCTTGAACAGTCCGTCACTGCTCGATCATGCCGTAGAGACGATGGAGGTCGGGTCAAAGAGCTTTGCGACGGCCTCTAAACTTTTTGATGCCAGAACGCGGCGCAGTGTGCTGATGCTCTATTCGTGGTGCCGCCACTGTGACGACGTGATTGACGATCAGGTGCTGGGTTTCAGCAACGATATGCCTTCCCCGCAGTCTGCTGAACAGCGCCTTAACCAGCTTGAGATAAAAACCCGTCAGGCGTATGCCGGATCCCAGATGCATGAGCCCGCCTTCGCGGCCTTTCAGGAGGTGGCAATGGCGCACGATATTCTGCCCGCTTACGCCTTCGATCATCTGGCGGGCTTCGCGATGGATGTGCAGGAGACACGCTATCAGACGCTGGATGATACGCTGCGTTACTGCTATCACGTCGCGGGTGTGGTCGGCCTGATGATGGCGCAGATCATGGGCGTACGTGACAACGCGACACTGGACCGCGCCTGCGACCTTGGTCTTGCGTTTCAGCTGACCAATATCGCGCGGGATATCGTTGAGGACGCGGAGGCGGGACGCTGTTATCTGCCTGAAACATGGCTGGCGGAGGAGGGGCTGACGCGTGAGAATCTTGCTGACAGAGAACACCGGCAGGCACTCAGTCGCATTGCCCGGCGGCTGGTAGAGGCGGCTGAACCCTATTATCACTCATCATCGGCAGGGCTGCCTGGCTTGCCGCTTCGCTCGGCGTGGGCGATTGCAACGGCAAAACAGGTGTATCGTAAAATCGGTATCAAAGTGGTTTCTGCAGGTCCTGCAGCTTGGGATCAGCGCCAGTCCACCAGCACGCCAGAGAAACTGACGCTGCTGATGGCAGCATCTGGTCAGGCTGTTACTTCCCGGATGGCACGTCCTGCTCCGCGCCCCGCTCACCTCTGGCAGCGCCCCGTTTAGCCCCGTGACGCTCGCGCAGCGTCGCCTGCAGTTTTTCCAGCGGCGGCGCATAAAGAAAACCAAATGAAACACAGCCTTCTCTGCCACGTACCGCATGATGCAGGCGATGCGCCATATAGAGGCGGCGTAAATAGCCCTTGCGCGGTACATAACGGAATGGCCAGCGCTGATGCACCAGCCCGTCATGCACAATAAAGTAGAGCAGGCCATACAGCGTCATCCCCGCCCCAATCCACTGCAACGGCCAGATACCGATGCTGCCGAGGTAGATCAGCAAAATCGACAATCCGGCAAACACGACGGCATAAAGATCATTGACCTCGAACCAGCCTTTACGCGGCTCATGATGTGACAGGTGCCAGCCCCAACCCCACCCATGCATAATATATTTATGCGCCAGCGCAGCCGTAATTTCCATACCGACCACGGTGACCAGAACAATCAGGGCATTCCAAATCCACAACATAGTTTCTCCCGAATAAACATCCTGCACGGTGGCGCAGCGGTTCAATTTTAACAGAGATTACAGAAAACAGCGGGACGGGTCTGGCGGCTATTTACGATAGCTGCAAAAGATAAATCAGTACTGCCGATCTATAGCCCGGCTGCAGGGATCTGGCAGGTCAGACACCTGATGAATGACTGAAGCCTTATGGCGGATTCAGTCGCCGGCAACGTTTTCAGACTTTCAGTCAGAATGTCGGAGCGATATCAATAGGGAGAGTGTTATTCACCCCAGGCCCGTTAACTCTGCTTTCTTTTTTAAAAAAACAGAGCAGGCAGCCGCCTTAAACCCAAAATTCACAGCAGATCGTGATCCAGCGGCGTGCGGAAAGCATGGCGGGCGGCTTCAATTAGCTGTCCGGCAGTAACAGTAGGGGGTAATCGCATCAGAATTTTGCTTGCCTGCCAGTAGCAGAGCACCATCACTTCATCTTCTTCTTTTTCCGCCCTTTCGTGCAGTCGGGCGCGCAGTGACAACACATTGATAGTCTGCTGCTCATCCAGCATGTCAGAGATCGTCTGGTTGATAACGCGATGGAGCGTTTTCCAGGTGAGATCGTTATACAAAATTAACCTCTTTTTATGCTTATCGGCTCAGCCATACAATGAGCTACAGCGTCGAAGACACAATTTCATTAATCTGCTGATAACTATAGTGGCTCGTCAGCAAAGATGAAGCGCGTTATAGCACGTACTAAAACCAGCAATTCTAACGATTAATACACCGCCCTGTCGCCTGCTTCACGCCGTGCTGCGGCTGACTGCTGCTTTTTTGTAACAATGAGAGCCGATGATTAACTGGCTCATGCCCTGATGATTTGCCAGGGTAAAATCCCTTACTTTTCCGATTATCTTTAAGGCGTTATTGATGAGTCAGCCTGCCGATAGCCTGGTCTGGGGTCACGGCCCTGCGATTTTCGAAGTCTTTCCTGAACCCACCTGTCCTTTTTCGGTGCGCGCATTTAATAAATCAGACGCATTACTGGCGCACGTCGGTGAAGCGCAGATGACGCTGAAGATTCGTCTGCAGTCACCGCCCTGGCGCCTCTTTTCCGGCCTGATCGTGCGCTATACCCTTGCCGCTGCTGTGACAGTAAAACCGCCGCGAAGCGCGGTGATACAGGCGGTGGCCGATCATCGTGAAGAGTTTGCGTTCACCGATCATTGTACCGGCCCGAACCGTGATGCCACGCCGAATCAGATTCTTCAGCGCCTGAAAGCCTACAGCGGCGTGGATGCTTTTGCCGCATTCGATCAGCCTGACCTGCAGAATGCCATCAAGTAGCACTGCAAATATGCCCGGCAGAACGGCATTCACGTTTCACCCACCTTTATGGTCAATGGTCTGGTGCAGGCTGAGATCGGTAGCGGTGACGACATTGCGCACTGGGCAGGTTTCCTGACGCGTTAATTATGGGTAACGTGATCGTGTGATGCCTGTCCCTTTTCTGCCCGGCAAACTTAATTGTCTGATCATATTAATTGTTTTTCCGTCACCAGGGCAGTTAAGCTGTATCGCTCTCAGCTCAAGGCTGAACGTCAGCCGCTGCAGCGGCTCATCACAAGGGTTTGACGGCGGCAGGCAACACCAGCGCCGGAGACGCGTAACTCAACAAGGACTTGCAAATGACGATGACGCTGGAACAGGTCAAAGAAAAATACCCGGATGCGATAACTGATGCTTTCGGTGACTCGCCGGAATTAGCGAATGCGCTGGCCACACTGATTATCGCCGGGAAAAAAGTGGCCACCTGTGGCGCATTACAGAGCTGGCAGCAGCAGGATCCGCTACCACAGCCGGGCGGCTATACCATCGTCCTGAACGGCGAACATAATCCCGTCTGTGTGATCCGCACCACCGGACTGTTTCTGACACGCTTTGACCGGGTGACCCCTGAGATGGCGATGCTGGAAGGCGAAGGCGATCTGAGCCTCGACTACTGGCGACAGGAGCATCAGCGTTATTTCCAGCGTGGAGGCTATTTCCACGCCGAAATGGAGCTGATTTTCGAGACCTTCCAGCTGGTCGAAGTGATTTAGCGTTAAAGCGTGTTCGCCGCCATCAGCGCCAGCCTCGTGATGCCCCGTGCGGCGAGGAGCTCCGCCGCCTGTGCGGCGCGGAGTCCACTGGCACAGACCAGCACTACACGCTGATGCGCTGGCGGCTGCCAGCTGGCAATCTGCTCTGGCAGGACCCGCTCAACCTGACCGGCGACGCTGACCGGTGCCTCTTCCGGGCTGCGCAGCTCTACGATGCAATCCTCTTCCGTCAGCATGCACCGATCAATGAAAGGCATGACGGGGCCCTCTGGTTCCTGCGCATCGTCAAAGCGGAACCGCCTGATGTGCCACTCCACAAAATCGCACTGGATCATGCAACCCAGCGGCGACGGCATCAGATTTAACAATACGCTCAGCGCCATCTGCGCCTGCATCGCACCCAGCGTCGCGACAGCGGGTCCCATCACACCGGCAGTATTACAGTTCCCTGCCGCAGTGGGTAACCGCGGAAAAATCGCACGATAGCCGGGTGCGCCACCACAGAATCCCCCCACGTAGCCTTTGCGTCCCAGTACCGATGCGCAGATCAATGGGATGCCTCGCGGATAGCAGGCATCGGAAAGCTGATAGGTAATGGCAAAATTATCCGCCGCATCCACCACCAGATCGATCCCCTCCAGCGTCTGCGGCAACTGACTGGCACCGAGTGCAGAGGGGTATGCTTCTACCAGACAGTCCGGATTCCGCCGTGCCAGTGCGCGCTGTGCGCACAGGGCTTTTGACTGCCCCACATCCTCAACGCCGAACAGCGTCTGCCGATGAAGGTTGTGCAGTTCAACCCGGTCACCATCGTAAAGACGAATAAAGCCGATGCCTGCGCCCGCCAGTAACGGCAGCAGCGTCGCGCTGAGTCCGCCTGCGCCCACCACCAGAATGCGGGCCCTGCTCAGCCGCTGCTGCCCCGCTTCCCCAATCTCCGGCAGCATGGTCTGTCGCTGATAACGCTCCATTACCACTCCTTAACTGAACTGTGCCAGCCCGAAAATTGGCGTCGAGGCCGATGCCATATCGCGAGGCTCCATTAATCCCGCTTCAAATGCCTCGCGTCCGGCGTGAATCGCGGCGGCGAAAGCCCCGGCCATCCGTACCGGATCGCCAGCTTTGGCGACCGCCGTGTTAAGCAGCACGCCATCGAAACCCATCTCCATCGCCTGCGCCGCCTGACCGGGTGCACCGATGCCCGCATCGATAATCAGCGGCACATCGCTGAACCAGCTACGCATTGCGCGCAGCCCTTCGATGTTACGCAATCCCTGGCCGGAACCAATCGGCGCCCCCCAGGGCATCAGCATCTCGCAGCCCGCCTCCAGCAGTTTTTCGCCTACGATCAGATCTTCTGTGGTGTAAGGGAAGACCTGAAAACCCTCAGCGCAGAGGATGCGGGCCGCTTCCACCAGCGCAAAAGGGTCGGGCTGCAGCGTGTCGGCGTGACCGATCACCTCCAGCTTGATCCACGGCGTGTCGAAAAGTTCGCGCGCCATCTGCGCCGTCGTCACCGCCTCTTTGACCGTGTGACAGCCCGCGGTGTTAGGCAATATCCGTTTATTCACCTGCTGCAGTAGTGAGCGGAAAGCGCCGCCTTCGCTGCCTTCGCGACGCAGGCTGACGGTAATGATCTCTGTGCCGGAGACGTCGATTGCCTGATGGAGGATCGCTGGCGAGGGATAACCGGCGGTGCCGAGCAGGAATCGCGACTGAGGTTCGAACTGATAGAACATGATTAACCTCCCTGCATCGGTGACAGGATTTCAACCTGACTGCCCGTCTCAAGCCGCTGGCTGGCATAACCGCTGCGCGGCACAAACGTACCGTTCAGGGCAGTGGCCACGCTGCGCATGTCGATCTGCTGCTCCGCCATCAGTTCCGCCAGCGTGCTGGCATCGGTTTCGATTGTGCGTCCATTAAGTTCAACCTGCATGTGTCATCTCCCGGGTCAGTTGCAGCATAAGTTTTTCAGCCATGATTGGGGCCAGTAAAAAGCCGTGGCGATAGAGGCCATTCAGCGAAAAACGGCCATTTTCGTAGCGCACCTCCGGCAGGTTCTGCCGGTAAGCGGGCCGCAGGCCGGTACCACTCTCCACGATGCGGGCTTCGGCCAGCGCCGGATGCAGGCTGTAGGCGGCACTGAGCAGCTCCATCATCGCCCTGGCGCTGATCGGGCTGCTGTCATGGCTTTCAACCATGGTGGCCCCCAGCATGAAGTGCCCCCCGACACGCGGAACCAGATAGCAGGGAAAGCGGGGATGCAGCAGCCGCACCGGGCGGGAAAGCTGAATATCGGGCGTCTGCAGGATCACCATTTCGCCCCGCACCGCACGCAATTGAGGTTGTTGAGCAGCCGCGTGGATACCCCGGCAGTCGATGATTTTTCCGGTGGGTTGTCCGCTGTGAATGGCGACGCCCGCCTGCTGCAGGGTGTCGCGCAGCTGCTGCATCGCCCGACGCGGGTCGAGATGCGCTTCCGCTGCGAAAAACAGCCCCCGGGCAAAACGGTTTTCCAGTGCGGGCTCAATGTCACCCGGCGTCACCCACTGATGCGCCTGGGTCAGACTGGCAAAGCGGGTCAGTTCACGGCTGTCACGCGGCGGTGCAACGACCAGCGTACCGTGCTGCTCAACGCCTTTCACGCGCTGCGCCCACCAGCCCGTCGCATGCTGGCCCCACGCGATCACCTCGGGTGGCGCGCTTTCCGCTTCACACCAGGGCGCGAGCATCCCGCCCGCCCAGTGCGAAGCGGCACGGCAGTCAGGTTGCGTAATAATTTCGACCGTTTCTCCGCGCTCCATCAGCAGCGTGGCGACACAGAGCCCGGCCACGCCGCTGCCCAGCACCGACCAGCGGCTCATGACGACCATCCGGCAGGAAGAGAACGTTTCAGGATGAGATTTTTCACATTGCCCTCGTTTTTGTTAACGAAGACCCGTGATACAGAGGGAAAAGGCAAAGGCGTATGCGCCTCTGCGGCAAGTATCGGCGGCGATGCGATACCCGTCTTCCTACGCCAGTATCAACTGGGTCAGGTTCTAAGGGTCGCTAAGCCGCGCGATGCGCTATTAGCCTCTCAGTCTCTCCGGCGAGACTCCCCTGACGGGTCTAGTTGTAAGTTAAGCGGGCGGGTTCGTCAAGACGCGGGCATAAAGGCGCTGCAGAAAAGCGCGGAGAAAAAAGAAACAGGCAACCCCGGTTCGTCTGGCGTTGCGGGGGCTGAAGCGATCAGAGCGCCTGCAGCGCCTGTGTCAGGGTCTCAGTGACTTCGCGGATACGTGGTTCGGCGCGGCGGTAGTAGGTCCACTTGCCCACTTTGCTGGCTTCAACCAGACCCGCACCCTGAAGGGCCTTGAGGCATAACGAGGTGGCGGGCTGTGATAAGCCCGCCTTGTCCTGGATGAGGCTGGCGCAGACACCGTACTGATCGAAGGGGTAGAGCTGCGAATAGCCCGCAAACGCATCGTCAGGTTCTTTAAGCCACTTCAGCACGGCAACGCGCGTGGGGTTGGCCAGCAGCTTCAGGGCATTTTCCGGGGACATGCCGCCTCACAGGGTATCAGGATGGGTAAAAAGGATAGTCAGTATACCCTTTCTCATCGCCACCATACAGCGAGGCGTGGTCCACCGCGTTCAGGGGATAACCTGATCGGATACGCGCAGGCAGATCGGGATTGGCAATGAAGGTGCGGCCAAAACCAAACAGATCGCCCCAGCCTTTTTCCAGCATCTGCTGCGCCTTTTCTGCGGTATAGCGGCCGGAATAGATGATCGGCGAACGGAAGGTATCGCGCAGGGCGATGCGGAAACTTTCCGGCATCGCCGGGCTGTTATCCCAGTCCGCTTCAGCGATAGAAAGGTAGCCGACCTCCAGCTCATTCAGCAGTTGCGCGGCGCGGATATAGGTGGCATGCGGATCCCTTTCAACCAGACCGAGATAAACGCGCTCCTCGTCGGTGCTCGAAAACAGGGGCGCAAACCGGACGCCAACCCGATGGCTGCCAAACACAGAACTGACGGCCTGAACCACTTCACGCAGAAAGCGCAGACGATTCTCAGCCGAGCCACCATATTCGTCCGTGCGGAAGTTGGTGTGCGCCGAAATAAACTGGTTAATCAGATAACCGTTAGCAGCATGCAGCTCGACGCCGTCGAATCCGGCAGCTTTAGCATTTTCCGCTGCCTGCCGGTAGAGCCCTACGATCTCTTTGACTTCATAAGTAGTCAGTTCGCGTGGCTCGCTGGGCGCGGTCAGCATCCCCGCGCCCGGTCCGGTTTCGATAAATACCCGGACGTTATCGGCGGCGATGGCGGAGGGGGCAACCGGCGCCTGTTTGCCCGGCTGAAGTTCATTGTGTGATACGCGGCCTACATGCCAGAGCTGGCAGAAAATCGTGGCGCCCTGCTGATGCACTGCCTTTGTCACCTTTTTCCAGCCTGCGATCTGTGCCTCACTGTGAATGCCTGGTGTCCAGGCGTAACCCTGCCCGCGCGGCTCAATCTGCGTGCCTTCGGTAATCATCAATCCGGCACTGGCACGCTGGCGATAATAGTCGACCATCATCTCACCCGGGATATTGCCCGGCTGTTCGCTGCGACAGCGTGTCAGCGGTGGCAGAACGATGCGGTTACGAAGCCTGAGATCGCCCAGATTCAGGGGGCTGAAAAGTGACGGCATAAAACAAATCCTCTGACGTGTGAAAAGCCGCCATTATATTTACACATTTAAATTTGTAAATGTGTTATCACTTTTTTTGGAGACCGTGTAGCGGGTGCCGGAATCGGCAAACACTGAGTCTGGCGCAGTGGCAGGATAATGTGAAGCGTTAAAAACGTTTTAGCGAACGCCTGCTCCGACTGGCGTAAGAGATTCAGGCGATTCAGCGCATGCTCAGCAGACGCTTGCGCCGCGCGGGCACCGCCTCTCCCACCTGTCCTGCGCGCCCGGCTGCAGCGTATTGTGACAAATCGCCACGTGGTCGTTTATTATCATGGCCATTGCCTTTCAGAAGATCTCTAGCGGCAGTGTTTCTCCGCTATCCCTTCCGCAGGAAACATCCAGAGGAAACGTTGTGATTAACCCCCTCTCTTTAGATGCGCTCGGACCACGTATATGTATTATGGGGCCGTCGAACAGTGGAAAATCGACCCTGGCAGACGCGATTTCCCGCAAAACCGCTTTACCCGCTGTCTATCTTGATCAGCTTCATCATGCGCCGGGGAGTCAGTGGCGGCCCAGAGCAACGGCAGAATTTCTCCAGCTGCATGCTGAGGCGGTGAGTGGAGAAAAATGGGTGATCGAGGGGAACTACACAAAATGCATTACGGAACGACTCGCCCGCGCCACAGGGCTGATTCTGCTGGATGTCAGCGTGCCGGTAGCCCTGCTCAGATACATCCGCAGGTGCTACTCGTCTGCCCCACGCATTGGCGGGCTGGGTTCGGGCCACGATCCGGTAACCCTGCCGATGCTGAAATATATTATCCGCACCGCTCCACAGAACCGGAAACGCCACCAGCAGCTTTTCGACCAGGTCAGCCTGCCAAAAATTCTGCTTCACTCTTCGCAGGAGATTAAGACCTGCTCAGAATACTGGGGGCTAGCGTTAAACGTCCGCAGGTAACCCTCTGGCCATTAATTAACGAGCTGCAGGCTCGCTAACAGCGCAATCAGCGACGCGACGGGCCCGGCGTGATTGGTTGCAGATCGGGTAGTGTCCCAGGGCATCGCGTCATCAGTGCAGTAATCCCCGATGCACTGCATATCGGCAGGTTCGTTAAGCAAACCCACCGGGATCCAGATATACGCATGGTCACGCAACCGGTTTGGCACCGCAGCGCCGCAGCGGGAACAGAAGTCGCATCGATAACCGCTCGGTCTGGACCATGACGCAATCTGCGTCTCTCCGGATAGCCAGGTAAAGTCACGCTCTTTAACCAGTGTTGCGAGGTTATGCCCGGTTCCGCTCTGCTTCCTGCACAGGGAACAGTGGCAGCGGTAATAGAACGCTGGCGTGACGGTGAGTTCAAAGGTCACGGTTTCACACAGACATGTGCCTTTCATTTAATCGCCTTGAATATTGAAATGCCGGGCCATCAGCAGACCCGACGCATAAGCCGCTAGCTACGGCCGAAAATCAGCCTCACACCTGCCAGCGCAAAGCAGCAGGCTAACAGCGCATCAAGTCCGCGACGGATGCGCAGGTAGAAGGCACTCATCACGGCGGTGGAGAACAGCAGCGCGTAGCCGCCAAACACGCAGACGCAAATCGCTGCACAGCCGCAAATGATGATGGGTAGCGTCGAGGCACCGCCGTCCGGCTTCATCGCAAATGACATAATCGCCACCCAGGTCAGAATCGCTTTAGGATTGCCGACGTGCATCAGGATGCCCTGCCGGAAAAGCCGGCCATAGGCGACCCGCTCCCCACTGGCGTTCAGAGCCGCGGCTTCCGTCCGGCGTAAGGCCGATTTACCCGCTTTAAACGCCAGCCAGAGCAGATAACACCCCCCGCCCATTTTCAGCACGATCAGCAACTGTGCAAAAGTCGCCAGCACGGTCAGCACACCGCCAGCGGCCAGCAGCGCCCAGAGCAGCGACCCGCTCACCACACCTGCCGCCAGCGCCAGCGCGGCGCCTCTGCCCTTTTTCATTGCCGTGCCCATAATCGCCATGTTGCTCGGTCCTGGGCTGGCCGTCGCGATAAGATAGGTCGTGAAAATCAGCAGCAGTTCATGCGAAAGGGCCATGTTATTTCTCTGAAGGGAGGAATGAAAAATCAGTTATATCGGCTGATGCCATGAAATGCCATGTCTCTTTACGACAGGAACCCGTTAAGGCCCCTGAATACAGCAATCAGCAACCTTTTCATCGCCCGTTCTGAGCCTGGGCAAAAAAGAAGAACGTGGTCTGGCTAAGGAAAGATGAAGTGCACGCAGTCCGGCCAGTGTCGCTTCGCCAGCCGGACAGCGTGTTCAGTGGGGAATTATTTGCCCAGGATTTCTCTGCGGACAATCTCTGCACCGGCGCTTAACGCATGCAGTTTACCATTCGCGACATGACGCGGCAGCGGGATCATGCCGCAGTTAGTGGACGGATAGAGATTCTCCGCATCCACAAACTGCAACGCCTTGCGCAGGGTGTCGGCCACGGCCTCAGGCGTCTCAATCTCATGGGTCGCTACGTCGATGGCTCCGACCATGACTTTCTTGCCACGAATCAGCTCTATCAGATCCATCGGCACGCGTGAGTTCTGGCACTCCAGCGAGACGATATCGATAGCCGAACGCTGCAGTTTGGGGAAGACCTCTTCATACTGACGCCACTCTGTGCCCAGCGTCTTTTTCCAGTCAGTATTAGCTTTGATCCCGTAGCCATAGCAGATGTGAACCGCAGTTTCGCACTTCAGGCCTTCCACTGCGCGCTCCAGTGCCGCGATGCCCCAGTCATTTACCTCATCGAAGAAGACGTTAAACGCGGGTTCATCAAACTGAATGATATCCACACCCGCCGCTTCCAGCTCTTTCGCTTCCTGATTGAGGATGCGGGCAAATTCCCAGGCCAGCTTTTCACGACTTTTATAGTGGTTGTCGTACAGCGTATCGATCATGGTCATCGGACCTGGTAATGCCCACTTGATCGGACGATCGGTCAGCTTGCGCAGAATCTTTGCATCTTCGACGAAGACTGACTTCGGACGGGAGACTTCACCCACCACGGTTGGCACGCTTGCATCGTAGCGATTACGGATACGAACCACTTCACGCTTTTCAAAATCCACACCGCTAAGATGCTCAATAAAAGTGGTCACGAAGTGCTGACGGGTCTGTTCGCCGTCGCTCACGATATCGATACCGGCCCGCACCTGGTCATCCAGACAGAGACGCAGCGCATCTCGTTTACCATCAACCAGCTCTTCATCCTGCAGTTTCCAGGGTGACCAGAGAACCTCTGGCTGCGCAATCCATGAGGGTTTAGGCAAGCTGCCCGCAGTGGATGTTGGTAATAACGTTTTCATAGCAGGTGACCTTTTTCTATTTTAATTAATCAAAGAACGGATTCAGCAGACCATTGTGAGAGCAGCGTCTGGTTAGGCTTAATAAAATGCGTCTCAGTAAATCTGCCCTGCTCAACGGCCAGCCGGCTGCGCTCTTCGCGATCGTAAACAATACGGGTAAGCGAATAGTCCTGATGCTGCAGCGTTGGCTGATAGCACTGTCCGGCGGCAGAGTTCGCATTATAAATTTCCGGGCGATAGATTTTCTGGAAGGTTTCCATGGTGCTGATAGTGCTGATAAGCTCAAGATTGGTGTAATCGCTGAGCAGGTCACCGTGGAAATAGAACGCCAGCGGCGCGACGCTGCCCTGCGGCATAAAGAAGCGCACCTTCAGGCCCATTTTTCCAAAATAAAAATCAGTCAGCGAAGGCGCATCCTGCTGGTATTCGACCCCGAGCACCGGATGCTGATTACTGGTCCGCACATAGGTGTTTTTACTTGAAACGCTCAGGCAGATAACCGGTGGTTTGCTGAAATTCTCTTTATAAACCGCCGAATTAACAAAGCTTTTAAAGATATTGCCGTGCAGCTGGCCAAAATCCTCCGGCGTACTGAATTCTGTCTGCCCCTTGTTATATTCGGCCAGCACCACGCTGAAATCGTAATCACGCACGTAGGATGAGAAGTTGTTGCCCACAATACCTTCGATGCGCTGACCGGTGTGATGATCGACGATCTGCGTTTTCAGAATTTCAATCGCCGGAAAAGATTCATCAGCGCCACTGGCAGAGAGATTCAGCTCTGCAGAGATAATATCCAGTTCGACAGAATAGCGATCGGCTTTTGGATTATCCCAGTTTGCCAGTGCGTTAAAGCGATTGTTGATCATCGCCAAAGCATTACGCAGATTCTCCTGACGTTTTTCACCACGCGCTAAGTTAGCGAAGTTAGTCGTCGCCCGCGTATTTTTCGAAGGGTTATAGTTTTCGTCGAAACGAATGCGCTTGAGGGTAAAGGCTAAAGTATTCATCGCTGTCGGTATCCTGCTCGCTGATATGGAGGTTGAGGGCGATTTCCCTTAACAAACCTCTATATGACACAAAGTTATTAACAATTCTTACTTTATGCCTCAACTACCGGTTTAAAAAAAGTGATCAATTTTCAATGAACATGAAGGAAATTCATGTTGGCGCAATGATGTTGGAATTTCTTCACATCGCTGTGTTGCAGGTTCTTTCAGCTCGCTGAAAGCATCATGTTCCGGAACCTTAAAACGGCGGCAGGTCCGGCTTGCGGCACCCGGAACAGACGCATCAGCATTGTGCTGAAGGGTGAAATAGTGCAAATGCGGAAACCTGCAGGTTCCCGCACGACAGTCTGACCACGCCGCTCACTCAGTAACATAGCGTCAGCGCAAAGCGCGACCGTTAAACCTGGTAAAGTTGCTCACACAGCACTTTCCGTGCGCCGGATTTGAGTGAGAGTCTGCAGGCAGCCTCACGCATTAACTGGCCCAGCCCGCTTTCGCGCATCGACTCTGTCAGTCGGGAGGCTGGTCCGGTGAGCGCCAGCGCCGCAAGCAGCCTGTCGCCTTCGCCAAAAACCGGCAATGACAACGAGGCGATGTGGGGATCGCGGATGCCGGAGGTAAACAAGGGCAATTCAGGTACGGCGTCAAACAGCGCTTCATTCTGTCCCCAGTGACGCAGAACCTGCCCAATTGCGGAGTTATCCAGCGGCAGAGAGGTGCCGGGCAGGCGCGTTTCCCGCAGCCCTTCGGACGGCTCGGCTCTGAACAGGCAGAGACGCTCGCCGTTTTCAATCACATACCAGGTCGCACTCTCGCCGGTGGCGGCGGCCAGCGCATGCAGTTCAGGCTGAACCACGCTGGCAAGATGGAAAGATTGCTCATAGAGCTTGCCCAGATAGAGCAGCCTGGGTCCGAGGGTATACACGCCATTGTCGCGGCGGATGACATAGTTCATCCGCTCCAGTGAGTTCATCAGACGATAAACCGTCGTTTTATGGTAGCCCGAAAGCTGCGCGAGCGCGGTCAGCGTTAATGCTTCCTCGCCCGGTTTGAAACAGTCCAGCAGCGCCAGCGCTTTTTCTACGGCGATTACGCCTTCATTTCCCATCAGTAGGTTCTCCTGTTTCCGACGGCAGGCAGTTTACCGCGCAATTTGTGATTCACATCGTATTTACATCACAAATAGGTGCTTAACACTGGTGCGATCGGAATTAACCTCGCTATAGTAGTTTTATATTGTACAACTAAGTTTTACATAGTAAAACAAACGAGGAGCGTCTATGTCTCATGCAGAGAATACTTTCATCAAGCGCGACATTGTCCGTATCGCGCCGGAACTCGTAAAACAGGCAGCGCAGTTCCAGGCTGCGATACTCGCCGATGTCGCCGGACGACGTGGCACGCTGCATGGACGCGTTAAACCCGTTTCTGGCACCATGAAAGTGGCTGGACCTGCGATTACCGTAGAGGTCAGGCCGGGTGATAACCTGGCTATCCATGCCGCGCTGGCGATTGCTCAACCCGGTGATGTCATCGTGGTTGATGGCAAAGGCGACATCAGCTGCGCGCTGATCGGTGAGATTATGGCAACCCAGGCGGAAGCCTCTGGCATTGCAGGTATCATCATCGACGGTGCGGTGCGTGATGCCGATGCTCTGCATGCCAATGGCTTCCCGGTGTTCGCTGCGGGCCTGAATCCCTGCGGTCCGACCAAATCCATCGCGGGTCCGGTTAATCAGCCGGTTTCTGTGGCAGGCGCTGCTATTCAGCCGGGTGATCTCATCATCGGTGACATTGATGGTGTGGTGGTGCTGCCGCGTGAATCCGTTCCGGCCCTGCTGGCGCTGGCACAGAAAAAACTCGATTTCGAAACCGGCCGCATCGCGGCGATTCGCGATGGCGACCTGCGCGCGCCCTGGTTAGAAAAAGCCCTGCGTAGCGCAGGCATGCTGACTGATGAGGAGACACTGTGATGACTACGCCATCCCCTGTAATTCTGGTGACAGGCACTGACCTGGCACCCCAGGCGGTCAGCCTGCTCAGTGATTACCGGATTGTTTATGCTGGTCAGCAGCCCAGCGAAGAAAGTCTGATTCGGTTATGTCAGCAGCATAATCCGGTGGCGATTCTGGTGCGTTACGGGAAAATTAACGCCCGAATGATGGATGCCGCACCGGCGCTACGGGTTATCTCTAAGCACGGCAGCGGTATTGATGTGATCGACCAGAAAGCAGCGGCTGAGCGTGATATTCGCGTGGAGTCCGCGCCGGGTGCTAACGCCGCGGCCGTCGCGGAGCATGCCTGGGCGTTAATCCTGGCCTGTGCCAAATCGGTACTGACGCTTGACCAGCGGATGCGCCAGGGATACTGGGATAAATCCACGCATAAATCCGTTGAGCTGGAAGGCAGAACGCTGGGGCTGGTGGGCCTGGGTGCAATCGGCGGCCGTGTGGCCCGCATCGGACGGGCGTTTGGGATGAAAGTCATCGCCAGTGATCCCTTCGCCAGCACCTTTCCTGATGAGTGTGAATCCCGCTCGCTGGATGAACTGCTGAAGCAGGCCGATGTAATTTCACTGCACTGCCCGCTGACCGAACAGACCCGCCAGATGATCAATGCTGAGAAACTGGCCCTGCTTAAACCGGGCGCTATTCTGGTGAATACGGCGCGCGGAGGACTGATTGATGATGAGGCACTGTTAGCGGCACTGAATAATGGCTCCCTGGCCTGGGCCGCTCTGGACAGTTTCACCACCGAGCCGCTGGCTGCCCCGCACATCTGGCAGCAGGTTGAGAATGTTATTCTGACGCCACATATCGGCGGCGTCAGCGATAATTCCTACGTGAAGATGGGCACCGTGGCGGCCAGCAATATCCTGAACGTACTGGCGGAACCGCTGAAAAAAGAAAGTCCGGTTTCCTGACCGTTCTGATGCCCGACCTGAATGCGAGCAGCGGCCGGTCGGGTTTAAGCGTTGATCATTCGCCGGAATGGCCTATCCCCCGGTGGAAAGCGTGACCTGTTCCCACTGCATAATTTCCTCACTCAGCGCCGCCATTTTCTGCCGCACCAGGTCCAGCGCATCACTGCCCAGCAACAGATGCGAGGGCGGGTTCGGACTCGCTATCAGTGTCAGCATGGCGTGTGCGGCTTTAACGGGATCCCCCTGCTGATGCCCGCTTTTCGCCTGACGGGCCTGGCGGATAGGATCAAATAACGCGTCATAGTCCGGGATACTGCGCGGCGTGCGACTCATGGATCGCCCAGCCCAGTCAGTGCGGAAGGAGCCAGGGGCGACGGCGGTCACATGAATATTAAAGGGTGCGAGCTCCTTGCTGAGCGTGTCAGATATCCCTTCCAGCGCAAATTTGCTGCCGCAGTAATAGCTGATGCCCGGCAGGGTAATGAAACCGCCCATCGAGGTGATATTGATGATGTGCCCGCGACGACGCTGGCGCATGCCGGGCAGCAGTGCTTTGATCATCGCCACCGCGCCAAACACGTTTACGTCAAACTGACGGCGCATCTCCGCCAGCGGCGACTCTTCCAGAATGCCCTCATGCCCGTAACCTGCATTGTTCACCAGCACATCCACCGGCCCGGCGGCACGTTCCGCCTCTTCCACCACCCCGGCGATGCGATCGGTGTCGGTGACATCAAGCAGGCAACCTAAAGTACGGTCCGGATCCAGCGCCCTGAAATCCTGTAAGGCTTCAGGGTTGCGCACCGTTCCGATCACCCGATGGCCGGCGAGCAGCGCCTCCTTCGCCAGAGCAAGACCAAATCCACTGCTGACGCCGGTAATCAAAATCGTTTTTGCAGACATCGTCATTCATTCCTGTGCAGTTAAAATTGCATGTTATTCTCAAACTTGACGAATTTTCAGACCGGATCTTCTCCTTTCCTTGCCTGATCTTATGAGGCTCAGCGATGAACGACATGATTGCACGGGTAAAAGCGCTTGCTGACCATGAGGGCTATAACCTGACGACGTTGGCGGACGTGCGGATTTTACGGGCCGATCGGCCGCTTGAGAAAACGCCGGTGCTTTATGATCCGGGGATTGTGTTTGTCTGCCAGGGAAGCAAACGCGGATACTTTGGTCAGAAGACCTATCTGTATGATGAGCAGCACTATCTGGCCGTCTCGGTTCCGGTGCCGTTCACGATGGAAACCGATGCGTCTGAAGCGCGTCCGTTACTGGCGGTGTATCTCCATCTTGACTTACGGCTGGCGGCAGAGCTGATCATTGAGATCGACCAGCAGGGCGCGCCTCTCGCTGGGGAGGCACCGCAAAGCATGATGTCGAGCAGAATGGATGAGGGGGTAAAAACGGCAATGCTGCGCTTACTGGAGGTGCTGGACAACCCGACGGAAGCCGCCATCCTGGGGCGTTGCCGGTTGCGCGAACTCTATTACCGCGTATTAACGGGTGCGCAGGGAAACGCAATGCGCGCCGCCTTGTCGTTACAGGGTCACTTCGGCAGGATCGGTAAAGCTCTGCAGCATATCCATGCGCATTACGCAGAATCGCTGACGCTCGGGCAACTGGCGAAGGAAACCGGGATGAGCGTGCCAACCTTTCATCTCCATTTTAAGGCGATCACCCAGCTCGCGCCCATGCAGTATGTGAAATCAGTCCGCCTCCATCAGGGACGGATGCTGATGGTTCGTCAGCAGCTGACCGCTGCGGCGGCAGGCTATGCTGTCGGCTATGAGAGTCCTTCTCAGTTCAGTCGCGAGTTTAAACGGCTGTTTGGCCTGCCGCCGGCAGAAGAGATTCGAAGAATGCAGCGTCACTTTGCGTTTCCGGCTACGCCACCGGGCTCGGGTTATATCTCTTCGCATTAGAATGAATCGGGCGACGGCGTGTATCCGCCGTGCTGTCAGGGGGGGGCCGGGGAATATCGCAGGCTAAGTTTGCAGCAAGGTAACGAAGCGAATTGCTGTGCGGGGAGGCTTCCTGGCGGGATGCCCCTGCCGATGCGCTGAAACGCGTCTGCAGGGGTTAAGGTTATTTACTTACCGGCGAAGCGCCATTTTCGACGTTAATGGTCAGCTCTTTTTTTCGGCCCATAATCAGCACCGCAATACCGCCGATGCCACAGAGAATGGCCAGCGGCACCATCGCCAGCGTATGGCTGCCGGTCGCCTGATTAATGATGCCGTAGACGTTGACCATCAATCCGCCGCCGATCAGGTTTGCCATCGCCCCGATTGCAGCCAGCCCTGCCGCCGCCGTGGTTGAGGACATCCAGCCAGAGGCCAGCGCCCAGAATGGCCCTTTCATGGAATAGGCACCGATCAGAACCAGCGACAGGATCACGACGCTGCCGGTCAGGCTGTTGGTGATAAAGGCTGACAGCAGACCACCCGCGATCAGGAACAGGGTCAACGCGGTATGCCAGCGACGCTCACCGCTGCGGTCAGAACTTCTGCCCCAGACAATCATCAGAATCGACGCCAGACCATAAGGAATCGCATTCACTAATCCGGTGGTGAGATTATCCAGTCCATAGGATTTAAGCAGTTGCGGAGACCAGACGCTTAGCGTCGAACCCGCCGCAGACGCGCCAGCGTAGATCAGCGCCATTATCCAGATATGTTTGTGACGCAGCAGTTGCCACAGCGAGATATGACCAATCGCTTTTTTCTTCGCGTTTTCAGCCTCCAGCGTCGCGTTTAGCCAGGCTTTCTGCTCTTCGTTCAGCCAGCTGGCGTTAGAGGGACGATTGCTGAGTAAGAAGAAGGCAGCGATGCCCAGGATCACGGCCGGGATCCCTTCCAGAATAAATAACCAGTGCCAGCCGCGCAGGCCATACCAGCCATCGAGTGACAGAATCAGACCTGAAACTGGCGAGCCGATAAAGTTTGCCGCCGGGATCGCGACCATGAAGGTGGCAATCACGCGCGCACGGTATTTGCCGGGGATCCAGTAGGTCAGATAGAGAATCACACCAGGGAAGAATCCGGCCTCTGCCGCACCCAGTAAAAAGCGCAAAATATAGAGCGTGTTGGCGCTCTCCACAAACGCCGTACAGACCGAGATGACGCCCCACGATACCATGATGCGGGAGATCCAGATTTTTGCTCCGATCTTCTGCATTGCCAGGTTGCTGGGCACTTCAAACAGAAAGTAACCGACGAAAAACAGGCTACTCGCCAGACCAAACACCGCCTTTGACAGGCCCAGATCTTCGTTCATCTGCAATGAAGCCATGCCGATATTACCGCGGTCAATAATGGCAATCAGATAGCAGACGATCAGAAAAGGCAAAATGCGCCAGACCACCTTTTTAACGGTCTGCTGCTCGATATCGGCAGAGAATGTCGTGATGTGCTGTTTTTCAGACATGATGATCCTCACAATTTTGTCATCGACCTGCGCACGTAACGCCGGACGTTTTGTTTTACTCTGTAAAACCTCAATGTACTCAGTAAAACTATTATCACGATAAAACGACTCTCCCGCCGGAAGATGTAATCAGGTTGTGCAAGTTGTCACAAAAAAGGACACATCAGTTTTATTTTATGTGACGGGCGTGTCGTTGCAGAGGGGGTAGTGAAGAGCAGCGTATAAGTGAACCTGTGTTGCGGGAGGGGATGCCCTCCTGTTCGTCTCTGACGTGTGATCGTATATCAGTGCCGCCTGTCGCGAATAACTGCTTTACGGAGTAAAACCGCAGACGCTGGCGTAGCCCGGATGACAGGGCGGTTCCTCATTGAGTTCGTCTGAAGAGTGCAGAATCGCAACAGAGACCGGTATGGTGAGAAGTCGTTACCTGATCAGCCGGTTTCCTCTCGCGATCACACTCCGGAACTCTTCACATTGGGTGTGATCCTGTTCTGTACAGCGGGCAATATGCCTGAGTCCACTGCTGAACACTTTTAACTGGCGAATGGTACGATCAATGTCTCTGGCTCGGCGGATAAGCTGTTCTTTGTCGATAGCGGTCTGACCCGCCGGGTTTACCATTGCTGCCATCTCATCCAGTGTAAATCCGGCTGCCTGGCCGAGCACGATAAGCTCGAGTTTTTCCAGCACATTTTTGTGATACTGCCTTCTCAGGCCATGACGGCCAATCGGCGTGATTAACCCCTTCTTCTCATAAAAACGTAACGTTGAGGGCTGAACGCCTGAAAGCGTAGCGACCTCTCTGATATCCAGTTCATCTTTCATTGACTTAAACCTGACTTTAAGTTGCACACTGTCCACCAGCTTAACACGCTCTCAGGATAAGGATGATTATATGAACCGGTTTACTCTTCTTCAGGTCGTACTGACGGGCATGGGTGCCACACTTGTGATGGATCTCTGGTCTCTCTTCCAGAAATATATGCTCAAGACTGCTCCGCTTAACTATGCACTTTTGGGTCGCTGGATTTTGTGGGTTCCTAAAGGAAAGTTATGGCATAAAACCATTTTCAACACCGCGCCACTTCGTGGAGAGTGTCTGACGGGGTGGGTGTCTCACTATATGACAGGCATCGTTTTTGCCTTTATCCCCTTAATGCTCAGCGGGCCGCGCTGGTCAGAAAAACCTTCCCTGATGATGAGCATTTTTACAGGCCTGCTGACCCTGTTATTTCCTTTCCTGTTACTGCAACCTGCTTTGGGTTTTGGCTTTGCCGCTTCACGTGCTCCACGCCCCTGGCCTGCACGGCTGTTCAGCCTGCTGACCCACGTGGCATACGGCGTCGGCCTTTACCTTACCGGATTGCTTATCAGGCTATGACCACCCTCTTACAACGGCTGTGAACCTCATAATGTTCAGATCGCCTGATTAAGGATTTCAGTAATTCGCTGCTGTGGCGCAGGATGGCCTGCGGAGCAGAGCAATTATTCCGGGAGTGACCCATCGCAGAGAGGGCCTTTGTACAGCCGGACTCGTTTTGCGCTTTTCGTAAAACAACTGGCTGACGGATACGCAAGCGACCTCGTCTCACAGTCTGATTTCTGCGACTGCCGCCCGCACGGGGTTTATATCCGTCACGCCTTTCTGCCGCTTACTGACTTGTGCTGACTCCCCTCAACGCCTGGGTAACGGCTAACCGCCAACTTCGCATCTATAATTCAGTGACTCAGACCCGTAGCGCGCTTCAGCCAGCGCCAGGGTGACTGAACGTCGTGTCAGTGAAGCATCGACGTTTACGCTTTGGATAAAGCCTGCCGGGCTAATGAAGCGCATCATCTGCCAATAAAGGAAGCCTCATGATCTTATCACTCGAAAACCAGGTTGCACTGGTCACCGGCGCCAGCTCGGGCCTCGGCTACGCCTGTGCAGAAGGACTCGCAAGGGCAGGAGCCAGTGTGGTGGTGAACTACCACAGTCAGGCAGAACCGGCCCGGGAACTGGTTGAAAAAATCCGGGCGGCGGGCGGCCAGGCCATCGCCGTGAAGGGCGACGTGTCGAAAGAGGCGGACGTTGACGCCCTTTTCAGCCAGACGATCGCGGAATTTGGCAGGCTGGATATTCTGGTCGCTAATTCCGGCCTACAGAAAGATGCCCCCTCCATTGAGATGTCACTAGAAGACTGGAACACCGTCATTGACGTGAATCTGACCGGTCAGTTTCTCTGCGCGCGCGCCGCACTGCGTCAGTTTCGCAAACAGAGCCATGACACGCAGATCAGCCGCGCGGCGGGAAAAATCATTCACATGAGTTCGGTCCATCAGCGCATTCCGTGGGCAGGTCACGTCAACTATGCCGCCTCCAAAGGTGGGGTGGATCTGTTGATGCAGACCCTGGCGCAGGAAGTGGGTGAAGAGCGCATCCGCGTTAACGGCATCGCACCGGGCGCGATCGCCACCGCGATTAATGAAGACACTACCCAGGGCGAAGCAGGCAAAGCACTGCTGAAACTGATCCCCTATGGCCGCATCGGCGAAGCGGAAGATGTCGCCAATGCGGTCGTGTGGCTGGCCAGTGACCTGTCAGACTATGTGCATGGCACCACGCTGTTTATTGATGGCGGAATGAGCCTCTATCCCGGCTTCCGCGACAACGGCTGATGCCCTGAACCGGTGCCTGGGGCCGCGTTCAGGCGGGCGGGGAGAGCCTCTATCCCCCGCCTGCCAGGCAGACTGCACCCTGTGCCCGCAGAGGTGTTCCGCTCAACAGCGACTACGCTCACTGTGTTAAGGTAGATGCAAAACGGATTCTGCTCTGAGGATGATGGTATGTCGCCTTTTTATCAATTCACTGCCACCCGCCTGGATGGCAAGCCTGTCACGATGGCCGACTACGCTGACAAGGTGGTGCTGGTGGTGAACACCGCCAGCAAATGTGGATTCACGCCGCAGTATGCGGGTCTGGAAACACTCTATAAAAAATACGCCGATCAGGGTCTGGTTATTCTGGGATTCCCCTGCAATCAGTTTGGTAAGCAGGAGCCTGGCGGTGCCGGCGAGATCGCGCAGACCTGCCATATAAACTACGGGGTCAGTTTCCCGATGTTCACCAAAGTTGAGGTCAATGGCGCGTCGGCGCATCCGCTGTTTCGCTATCTGAAAACGGCGCTACCTGGTGTGCTGGGCGGCCGGATTAAGTGGAACTTTACGAAGTTTCTGATTGGTCGCGATGGTCAGCCACTCAGGCGATTCGCGCCGATTACCACGCCGGAAAAGACAGAAGCAGCGATTCAGGCGGCCCTTTAATCTACACAGTCAGCGGATGAACCAGTCCTGCTATGATTACGTCCTGTCCGCAACGCCGGAACGGTCATTCATAAAACAATGAAGGCGCGCTGATGCTGCTGGCCGGTCTGATCATGCTGGCCGGACATATCAGAAATGCGCTAAAAAACCCCGTTCTCGGCTTAACCTGCATCCTGCAAAGGGGCCTGCTATTTCACACTGCGATGTTGATCTATCAGTTTATCCCTGGCGTCTTCACCGGCGTGAGTCTCATCACCATGTTCTATCTGCAGAACCTGCTGTGCATGCCCGCCAGCATCGCAGGTGATATGATCTCCTGCACACTCACCTGTGAATGGCATAGTTAACCTGTTTCTGTACAGATAACCGGAAGAAGATCGCAAGTTGATTAGCCAGAACCTGTTGAATAACGCTATTCTTCTGCGCTTAATTTAACGCTTCAGGAAACCCACATGTCAGAGAGTGCAGTTTCAGGGCGTTCCCCTTCGGTATTCTGGGGAGCGACCATCATTTGCGGCACAGTGGTTGGTGCAGGCATGTTTATTCTGCCGGTCGTGATGGCAGGCGCCTGGTTTGGCTGGTCGTTGCTGATACTGGCGTTTAGTTGGATCAGTATGCTGATCAGTGGCCTGCTGTTTCAGCGCGTCAGCCAGCACTATCCGCTGGAAACCGGCTATGACAAAATCGTACGTGACCTGTCAGGCCGCGGCTGGGCGGAAATCAATGGCCTGAGCCTGATGTTCGTGCTGGGCATTCTGACCTATGCCTATATTTCCGCAACCGGGCCGGTTTACGAGCACTCACTGAGCGCACTGACCGGCCTCAGCGTCTCATCCTCAGACGCGAAAGTTATCCTGGGGGTGACAGTTGCCGCTATCGTCTGGCTGGGAACCAGCAGCATAGGCCGGATCATGTCTGTTCTGCTCATCGCCAAAATTGTGCTGCTGCTGGCGTTGTTTGGCGGGTTACTGACGACCGTGAACAGCGATTATCTGCTGGACAACGACAATCCGGCAGGAACCTACTGGCCTTATATGCTCGGTATCGTGCCCTTTTGCCTCGCCTCGTTCGGCTATCACGGCAACATCACCGGCCTGATCGCCTATTATGATGGCGATGCGCGCCGTGTGAAGCGGTGCCTGTGCTTCGGCACGGCTATGGCGCTGGTTATCTATCTGTTCTGGATCCTCTGCACCATGGGCAATCTGCCCCGTTCTGCCTTCCCGGAGATCGCCAGACAGGGCGGCGACATTGCCGCCCTGATGCGGGCGTTTAATCCCGACGGCGTGACCACGCGCCTCTCGCTGCTCTTTTCTGTGTTTTCACATTTTGCGGTTATCTGCTCCTTCGTGGGGGTCACCGCCGGTCTGGTGGACTACATCAGCGATCGCTTCAGCATCCCTGCTACCCGGATGGGCCGCCTCAAAGCCACGGCTATGACCTTCCTGCCGCCGTTAAGCCTGTCGCTGCTTTACCCCGATGGATTCGTCACCGCCATCGGCTATGCGGGCCTGCTTGCGACGCTCTGGGCCGTTATCATTCCGGGGATGCTCCATCTGAAGATAAAGGCTCGCCCCTCTTCCGGCTATCAGAGCAGCAGATGGGATCCGCTGCAGCTGGGCATCATCATGACCTTCGCGGTGCTGAATATCCTCTCGTGGACGCTCAGCGAGTTTCATTTGCTGCCGGTGTTTTAACCTCGTAAAAATGTGCCAGCCTCGTTTAGTCAGATGCTGGCACGCTGAACGGCCAGTCAGGGAAAAAGATGACTGTATTTCCTCTTTTGCCAGCTGTTTAGCGGGCGCAGATACCGGGCCTGACAAACAAAATGAAGTCTTCTCTGACCGGACCTGCGATGTCCTGAAGCAGAGTTACGTTTTCGTGGCTGAACCCTCACTGGCGTCTGAATGAAATTCCGCCCTGACCACTTCCCTCCCTTTACAGAAACTCCTGGGTTTAAGACGATATTCACTGCCCTGACACTTTCTGTGTATCGCTAAGCGGATGCCCGACCTGACCCGCACCCCAGGATCGTCTCTTTTCGGACCATTAAAAATTTTCAGGAGATTCAAAAACCGTGGCGAACTGCCGATAACCACTGGTAGCGACATTTTGTACACAGGAGATAACATCCATGCCATTACCCGATACCCACAGTGAGCAACAGCAAATCAGCGAGATCACCGCGCGGACCGGCGCTATTCTGCGAACGCTGCACGACAGTCTGCAACAGCTGGGGCTTGATAAAACCATTGCCGAGGTGGCGGGCAGCATCCCGGACGCGCGTGAACGGCTCGGCTACGTCGTCACGCTGACGCGGGAAGCCGCGGATGGCGTCATCAACAGCGTCGAAGCCACTCAGCCGATGCAGACACTGCTGGCTGATAACGCAGAGCAGCTCACGCAACGCTGGGAAACTAACGCCAGTCAGCCGCTTAACAGTGACCAGGCGCAGGCCTTAGCCGCGGACACGCGAGCCTGGCTGGATGATGTGCCACGTATTACTGGCCTGACCCAGCAGCAATTACACGCCATTATGATGGCGCAGGGGTTTCAGGATCTGACCGGGCAGATTGTGCAGCGCATGATGGCGGTTCTGAATCAATGCGAACAGCAGTTGATTCAGATCATCCGCGATAAATCCGCGTCAGCGACCACCAGTGAACGTGCCGCGCCGCCTCAGTCGCCTGCGCCTGCTGAACAGGCGGCCAGTCAGGATGACGTGGATGATCTGCTCGCCAGCCTGGGGATCTAGGCGGACAGACTTTGTCCGGAGAGCCTTGCTATAACGAACAGCACCGGTTTGCAATTCAGGTTAACGTCTGTGCCAGATGCAGATGCTGCACATATCGAATAAAACAATCTTGCGAAAAGCGGATGCTGAAAAAGAAAGTAACAGAAAACCCGGAAGCTGACCTCGCCACCAGCCCGTGTATGTTAAGCATTGATAACTGACAGCTCATTCAGATTCTGAGTGTATCCGAGAGCGTGTCATACCCCGCCAGACAGGACGCTGACTCAGGAGTAAAAGCGATGCCGGGATCAAAAAAAGAGGAGCCAGGCTCCTCTTTTTTAAATCAGTCATGCATCAGCGTACAATGTGCAGGAAGTGCAGATGCTTCTCATACTGATCGAGAATATCATTAATGATCTGCTCCTGATTCCAGCCCATCACATCATAATCCTGACCGCCCTCTTTAAGATAAACATCGGCGCGATAATATTTCTGCTCCTCTGCCTTATCGCTGCCAGACATGCCCGCCAGGGCAAAGGCCGGCTGCAGATAGGCGCGCGCCCGCACTTCATAGACAAAGTTAAGCTCGTTGCCCAAATCCACCTCGAAGCGCACACGATCTTCAACATCGTTCCAGGTATGCGACACAGTATTCTGCTTCGCCAGTTCCTGCTCTACCATCTCCATGGCTGGATAGATGACCTCGGCCATAAACCGCTTCACCTGTGAGCGTTTCGGGAAGTGAGCGATATTTCGTAACCGCCGCTGCCACGGGATCGGATTACGCGCCGCGGTTGGGGCGATAGTGGCAATCTGCTTACTGTCACGCTTCCAGGCATCGATGCGCAGTGCCTTAAGCAAGCCATAGATCGACATCAGCAGAATTATCGCGAAGGGCAGTGCGCTGGCGATGGTGACGGTCTGCAGCGCTTTCATCCCCCCCGCCAGCAGCAGCGTGACTGCGACGACGCCCATCAGGGCGGCCCAGAATATGCGCTGCCAGACGGGGGTGTTGTCGGTCCCGCCCGCTGCCAGCGTATCCACCACCATCGCGCCGGAGTCGGCGGAGGTGACAAAGAATACGACGACCATTGCCATAGCGATAAACGAGAGCACGGCGCTGAAGGGGAAATGCTCCAGGAAGTTAAAAAGCGCCAGCGTCTGATCGCTCATCACCGTCTGCGCCAGGTCAGTGGCCCCCTCCTGCATGATCAGCCAGATTGCGCTGTTGCCAAAGAACGTCATCCAGAGCAGCGTGAAACCGGCGGGCACAAAGAGTACGCCGGTCACGAACTCCCGGATCGTACGGCCACGTGAGACCCGGGCAATAAACATTCCGACAAACGGCGACCAGGCCAGCCACCAGCCCCAGTAGAACAGCGTCCAGCCACCAAGCCACTTACTCGATTTAGGTTCATAGGCATAGAGGTTGAAGGTTTTGGTGACCAGTTCAGAGAGATAACCGCCGGTGTTCTCCACAAAGGATTTCAGCAGCAGCACAGTCGGGCCCAATGCGCCCACCATAATTAACAGCAGCACGGCCAGCGTCAGGTTGATTTCAGACAGGATGCGGATGCCTTTATCCAGCCCCGAAACCACGGAGAGCGTCGCCAGTGCGGTAATGCCGACAATCAGAATCACCTGCATAGTCTGATTAACCGGCAGACCAAACAGGTGATTCAGCCCGGCATTCACCTGCAGCACCCCGTAACCCAGCGAAGTCGCTACGCCCAGGACCGTACCGATAACGGCAAAAATATCAACAGCATGGCCCATCCAGCCATAAATACGGTCACCGATAATCGGATAAAGCGCCGATCTCAGGGTCAGGGGTAATCCGTGCCGGTAGCTGAAGAACGCCAGAATCAGCGCCACAATGGCATAAATCGCCCAGGCGTGCAGACCCCAGTGGAAGAAGGTGATGCGCAGGGCTTCCCGGGCAGCCTCAACCGTTTCCGGCTGGCCCGTGGGCGGTGCCATATAGTGCATCACGGGTTCCGCCACCCCGAAGAACATCAGTCCGATGCCCATGCCTGCCGAAAAGAGCATGGCAAACCAGGAGTGGTAGCTGAAATCGGGCTCCGCATGATCCGGGCCGAGCTTGATATCGCCATAACGGGAGAAACCCAGATAGGCGACAGTCAGCAAAATCAGCGCGACGGCCAGAATATAGAACCAGCTGGCGTTGGCAAACAGGGAGTTTTGCAGTGCACTCAGTTGCACATCAGCCTGTTCAGGGAAGAGTGCAGCAAAGGCAACCAGGATAAAAATCAGTGCGGCAGAGGTGAAAAAAACGGGTGGATTAATGTGGCTTCGCTTGTGTTGCGTTTCAGTTTCTGATGAAGACATAAGTATCCTGATCAAGATGAATGAAGACCAAATGTAACAATCAGTATGGAAGAGTAAAAGCGAAACGGCTTTATTTGATTAAATATTCAGCGCGTTATCGGATGAAACGGCATCTGCCTGCCAGCCTGCAACACGTTCCACTGCATTTTTATCCGCCTCACAGGTCATTGCGAGTTTAGCGCGCATCACTGCAAGCTGCGCATGCCGCTTCGCATCCGCGCCATAACGATGCGGTGCGATCATCGCTAATGCCTGTAACGCTTTCTGCAGGCGCAACTGCACCTCCACCAGGGCGGCCCCATCGCGTGCGATGCCAGTAAAGATATCGTCGAACATATCGCCTATCGCGGCTGGCTGCATAAAGAGCCGCGAATAATGCGGGGTTTCCGGGTCCTGCAGTCCGGCCGGGCTGAACAGCCGGACCGCCCGTCCGATAATATCGATTGCCGTACCGGGATCGTTGACCGCCGGAGAGAGCGCGCGTGAGGCAATTTCAGACAGGACGCAGAGTCCGAAACGGGGATCCTGTTCAAACGAGCGCTGTTCCCCCAGCGTAAAGGCGCTGAGCAGTTGCTGAAGATCTTCATCTGCAAGCGGCCTATCGCACCATAACAGCGGGGCAGCGCCGTGAACAAAGCTGCCCGGCTGCGCGGTGAGATAAAGATGGCACTCTTTTTCCTCTGCGAAGCCGGAGAGTTCCTGCAGGTCCAGATGCTGCAGATAGCCCGCCTGCGGGGGGTAAACGCATTGCAGCGGGATCGTTTCCGGCAGACTACCGTCCCAGAAGGCGCAGCCCATACAGGGTGACCGGAGGCGATGGTGAAGAGCAGCCGTCGTGGCTTCCTCAACGCGATGCGACGTATCAGACAGACAGCCAAACTGTGCCAGATGCTGAATCCAGCGCAGCAGGGTGATCACAATCATGGCAATAACACCCAGGGTGACAAAAAACAGAATAACGCGCCCCTGCATGCCATAAGCCCCCATGCCGAGCGCGATAATCCCCACCAGGCTGTACAGGAAGGAGCCGATAAAGGTTGCCAGCATTGTCTGGGTCGTGCCGTCTTCAAGTAACAGAACGGTAGCGCGGGGCGTGACGCTGCTGCTGGCAGAATTATACGCAGAGACCATGATGTTGAGTGAAAAGGTCGTCACGGCCAGCATGCTGGAGGCGAGGATAGTCAGTATCTTATCCACCGCATCACTTCCTACGATGCCCGACATAGAGATAGGAATGAAGGGTTTAATCGCGATCGCGACCAGAGCAGTAATCACCGCCAGCACGGCGAATAGTGAACTGCGAAACCAGAGCTGGCGGGTCAGCCGGTGAATAATCCACTGCGTTTTAGACATCATGTCACCTGTTATTAATTTCAGTTACGGCTGAACAGTTTGTGCATCCGGTCGCGCGGCCTTTGTGCTGCCCGTTCTGCTGCGACAGCGGCGCGACGAACGGCAGTCTGGCATCGGCACCCAGACGCGCCGCGTCCTTAATGACTGGCGCGGCGCACATCTGTTTCTCTGCCGTTGCGGGAAGGGTCCGTCCGGCTTCAGAGTAAGCATAGCCGGGGGTGCACGATTTACCTCTCTCTGTCTGCCCTGACGCGATCCCGCCAGGCCAGCTTTATTCTCGCGTCATCAGCCGTGCAATGCTCTATGCCCTCGCCCTGCGTTTTGAGCAGAGATTGACCTCCTTCTGTTTTCGTTTATAGTATTCAGCCTGTTCTGATCGGCCTTATGCGCAGATCGGGCTTCGCTGCCAGCGCCGCAACCGGAGACTGGCTTACTTCCATCCTGAAGGCACGCTATTGCCGTAAAGGAGAATCCATACATCATGCGTCTTACGCCACCCTGAGTCGTCACCCTTCCCTGCTGCACTGAGGCATCTCAGTCGCGCACTCAATAACATCCTGTTTGCGGATGTGCTTCTTTATATCTGAATTTTTTGCCCTTCAGGGCTGACTGTATTCAAAATCTGAGAAATGACTATGCTGCTGTCCTCAACGCGTAAGGACTGGCTGGGTAACGTCCGTGGTGACGTCCTTGCCGGTATTGTGGTTGCGCTCGCGCTTATTCCTGAAGCAATCGCCTTTTCTATCATTGCTGGCGTCGATCCGCAGGTCGGCCTCTATTCCGCCTTCTGCATCCCCCTTGTCATGGCCTTTCTGGGCGGTCGCCCGGCGATGATCTCCTCCTCAACCGGCGCGATGGCGCTGCTGATGGTGACACTGGTTAAAGATCACGGGCTGCAGTATCTGCTGGCTGCCTCCGTGCTGACCGGCGTCATCCAGCTGATGGCCGGATATCTGAAGCTTGGCAGCCTGATGCGCTATGTCTCCCGTTCGGTCGTGACCGGATTCGTTAATGCGCTGGCTATACTGATATTCATGGCACAACTGCCGGAGCTGACCAACGTGACCTGGCACGTCTACGCGCTCACGGCTGCCGGTCTGGCGATTATTTATCTCTTCCCCCTCCTGAATAAAACACTTCCCTCCCCGCTGGTCTGCATCGTTGTGCTGACCGCCATTTCCATGTGGCTGCATCTGGATGTGCGCACGGTGGGCGACATGGGCAAACTGCCGGATAGCCTGCCGGTGTTTCTCATTCCGGACATCCCGCTTAACCTTAATACCCTGTTGGTCATCCTGCCCTATTCGGCGGGACTCGCCGTGGTCGGACTGCTGGAGTCCATGATGACCGCCACCATCGTGGACGATATGACCGACACGCCGAGCGATAAAAACCGCGAGTGTAAGGCGCAGGGCATCGCCAATATCTGCACATCATTTATCGGCGGGATGGCGGGCTGTGCGATGATTGGTCAGTCGGTGATTAACGTAAAATCGGGCGGTCGCGGGCGGCTCTCCACGCTGACGGCGGGCGTGGTGCTGCTGCTGATGGTGGTGTTCCTGCGCGACTGGGTGTCGCAGATCCCTATGGCCGCGCTGGTGGCGGTGATGATTATGGTTTCCATCGGCACCTTCTCATGGCGTTCGATTGCGAACCTGCGTACTCACCCGGTTTCAACCAGCGTGGTCATGCTGGCGACCGTTGCTGTGGTGGTGGCAACCCACAACCTGGCGTTTGGCGTGCTGACCGGTGTACTGATTGCGTCGCTGAACTTCGCTACTAAGGTAGCCCGCTTTATGGCGGTCACCTCTGAGCTGAAAGACGGGACCCGCACCTATACAGTGACCGGGCAGGTCTTCTTTGCCTCGGCCGATCGCTTCACCGGCAATTTCGACTTTCGCGAGTCGCTGAAGCGCGTAATCATTGACGTGACGCACGCCCATTTCTGGGACATCACGTCGGTGAGCGCGCTGGATCGTATTGTGGTTAAGTTTCGCCTGGAAGGCGCCGTGGTGGAAATCAGAGGGATGAATGATGCGACTCGGACGCTCGTTGATCGTTTCGGCGTGCATGAAAAACCCGAAGAAGCGGAAAAACTGATGAGCGGTCATTGATTCACAAACGTTGCGTCCTGAATCATCGGGTGACCGGAGCATTCTCAGTCTGCCGGGTCTCTGCGTATGCATCCCGGACGGCTTGGAAATGGCATTGATGCAGGTGCCGAAAACAGGGCTGTTTCTGCCGTCGGCGAACGGTCACGCTTTCCGGTGGTGACGTTCAGAAGCCAATGACGCTGCATTAATTTCCGGGGGCCTGCGCCGCAGGCCTCTTTTTGCCGCGGCATCATGCGTATGCCTCAGCTGAAACCGGCATCACCGCTTTATCATCCTTAACAACGGCTGAGACTCCGTCTGTCTGGGATTTCAGCCGGCTGGTCCGGCCCTTTCCCGCAGAGCGTCCGGCGTAGCACTCCGGCCCGGCCCTGAACAATTGCTCACGTTGCAGGACGCGAAGCGGCTCAGATTCGGGCAGCTACAGCTGCTGCCGGAAGACATAGCCAAGCCCGCGGATACTTTGAATCTGAAATCCGGAGTTCCGGCACAGTTTTTTCTTCAGCCGACAGATCAGAACGTTAACGACATCCTGATTGCGCAGGTCAGCCTCTGAGTAAAGCTGGCCCATTAGTTCATCCCGCGTCACAACTTTGCCATTTCGCTTCATCAGGAACTCGGCCACCAGATACTCGAAGTTGGTCAGATCGATCTGTGTACCATTTTTTAATACCTGCTTACCTGTTGAGTCGAGTTCGTAAGGCGGCAGCGTTATCCGGCTTGAGGCAATTCCCCGGCTGCGACGGTCAATGGCGCTGATACGCGCAACAAACTCTTCAGGCTCGATGCCATCAGAAATAATGTCATCCGCTCCGGCTTCATAGGCAGCAATTCTGATAGCCTGAGTGCTTTCTGTCGCGGTGACGATAACGGGTGTGGTAAATCCTCTTTTGCGATAACGCCTGATCAGCGCGCAGTGCTGTTCACAGAGCAAATGAGTGCTGATGATAAAGACATCAGGACGGAACTTTTTTAGCGAGCGCAGGGCGTTATCCGTATCTGAAAAGGTATCCGTCACAAACCCCAGTCGGCTTATAAACGCTGGAGCGAAGCGGGAAGAAGCCTTATTTTTGTCATAGATCAGAATGCGCATTGATGACTCCGCCAGCCTGATTAATATTAAGAAAAATTAAACTAAAAATACCTTAAAGGCACAAAATGTCAACTTGCTGAATGCCCGATTTTTCAGTCACCGGAAATCATGCCGCATTATTAATTTCTGAAAAAAAGCCGTAAACAGGCGTTAAATTAACAGTAGGAAAAATACTGACAGCCATTTCACTGTCACCTCTGCACCTGGACTTACGCTTCCCATTGTTAAATTCAACTAATAAAAATCACACTTAATGGTGATCCTGACTGGTCACCGGAAAAGCCATTATGGACCGATGTTTTTTTTCAACGCCTCCTGTTCCCGCACCATGCCAAATCAGAGCAGGCGCAGCTCCCGGGACTTTTTGGCAGCGGTGCCTGGCGATCTGTCACGGTAGCAAAACACGCCAGGCCAGAAGCCAGAGAAAATCCCTCATGAGGTGGTCATTTTGTTCAGAAAAAGAGCAACCTCCATTCTCACTGTCGAAGATTAAAAAAACCTTAACGCGGATGAAGGTGTGCTGAAAGCGGTTGGGTTGCTATCCTGAGACCTGATAAGGTCAGTCTGCTACCTGCTGATATCGGGCATTAACGCGTCACAGCACTTTCCGGGTTGCGCGCCAGAAGAAGTGTCAGTGCAGGCGCAGCTAAATCTTCGGTCCTGTTTCCTGTACAAACCTCAAAAAGCGCGATTGCTGGAGGGCCTGGGCTTTATGAGAAAGTAAAACCATCACGTTTCTTTTTCAGAACGATGGGAAACATCATCAGAAAGGCCTGAATAGGGCACTGACAGCTTTTTCAGGTTGCCGTCCTGCCCTCAGGCTAAATTTAATAGCAGGATTAACTCAGCCTGTTGAACATTTATCATCTGCTGGCTAAGCAGTTACTTAAGAACAGGAAAAACGTGGATCACATTGGCTGCCAGCGGATAAATACCTAACACGCGTGTCGAAGACTTAAGCTCATCCAGGGTGGCATTCTCCTGTGGCATTTTTCCTCCCCATAGGGTTACGCCTTCAGAAAGATGCGGTGGACGGCCCTCACTGTCTTCGCTAATTTCAAGAGTTTCACCATTGTTCAGAGTGATAGTTAAAGAAGAAATATCCTGCGTTTCAGTCGTTCCATCTTCTTTACTGAATGTTATTTTCATCAACCGTACTCCATCGTCGTGGGTCATGGCAGCATACGAAATTGTGTTGTCTGATGAACGATGTTTAAAAGATGCAGGCCTTTCCTGAGCAACGTAGCGCCATTGTGCCCCGGCCTGTCTAGCCCGTAGTTTTCAGCGAAGCTGTGATCAGGACGGTTCGATAATTGCGTAAAGCGGGCATGAGCCTTTCAGTTCAACTCACTTTCCATTAACGCTAACGTCAGTCAGAATAAGGTCTTAAGGTTTCTTCCATCCAGTCCATAAAAGCTCTGACACGCTTTGATAAGCTGCGCCGGTGTGCGACGATAAAAGAAGCCGTCAGCGGCTGTGGACGAAGATGGGGAAGAATGTCCACCAGTTCGCCACGTTTAATATAGGGCAGCAGAGAAGAATAGCCGCCCTGTATTAAGCCCAGCCCCGCCAGTCCTGCATCATGATAAGCCGGTACGCTATTGACGACTATTGCACCGGGTAACATCAGCGAGTGAAAACCATCGGCTGCGGGATATTGCCAGCCTTCATGCCTGGAACCAAAATTCCGCGTGTAATGAACCATCCGATGTCCCTGCGTAACGAGCTCGTCGAGCGACGCAGGCACACCAAAGCGTTGAAGATAGGCCGGACTTGCTGCATTAATTATGCGCAGATGCCCAAAGGCCGGGCGATTAGCGTTTCGTCCAAAATGGGCCCAAGCCGGACAACACAGTCAATCCCTTCCTGGACCAGATCGACATAGCGGTCACTACTTGAAAGCTCCAGCTGCAACTCGGGGTGCGCATCGAGTAGCGCAGGCAGTGCCGGTATCACTACGCTCTGCGCCAGCACAGCTGGCATATCCACGCGTAACCGTCCTCATAATGGCGTACTTACATCCCTGAACATGGACTGAAGTTCTTCTGTTTCCGACAACAAATCGCGTGCGCGCGAATAAAAAAGTCGCCCTTCCTCTGTCAGCTGTACAGTTCGTGTTGTCCGATGCAGAAGTGTCGCACCCACCTCCTTTTCCAGGTCGCGGACCACCGTTGAAACACGGCCTTTCTGAATACCAAGGCTTTCGGCAGCCTGAGTAAAGCTTCTCATTTCTGCCACACGCGCAAAAATAGCCAGTACATCGAGATTCTTCATTGTACATTCTCTAAGTAACAGTGCGTCACTTTTTCAGGCGTTTATTGCAATCTGAATCGTTAATAAAGTGATTGCACGTTATCTCTCTCGCATAACTTTTTAAAGAACGTTGAATGACTGAATTCTGGAAAAATCATTTGTGGGGTGGTGATCTGCCACTCTGATCAGGGGTACAAGCAACGGATGGCAATTGCTGTGGCTGAATGTATCCGCGCCATCCTTATCGGCGCGCCTGGTTAACGGAGCATCCGGGCCACCTCTTGCCGTGACCATGGAGGCGCTGCTTTCTCCTGAGCGATACACAGGCTGCCACTGCACATCAGGGATACCTGCCCAAAGACAATTTACGCTGCTTTTTTTAACCAAACAGCATCGAATTTAACGGTTTTACACGCGCCCGCGTATATCACAGCTGTTTATCAGCCAATGCGGGTCTTTTACTCTTAACGAGGATATGAAATGAATAAAGGTTATTTAATCGCGCATGTAACAGTTTCAGACTCTGCGGCTTATGCTGAATATGCCCAGGCCGCCGGGGAAGCGATGAAAGCTTTTGCGCCAAAAATCATTGCCTGGTCCGGACAATATGAAAATCTTGAAGGAGAAGCTCACGAACGGCATGTCATTTTTGAATTTGATTCTTATGACGAAGCCAGGCGTTTTTATGAAAGCCCTGTGTATCAACTAGCAAAATCAATCCGGGCAGGCGCGGCGACGGGCACATTTGTTTTGGTTGAAGGCGCGGGTTTCTGACTTTAAGCAACACATCCTCTATTGGTGCTTAGCGGATACTGGCTTGCGTATAGTCCGCTTTGTGCCAGAAGCGGACGTTCAAAAAAGCTGGCTTACAATTTTTTTATTAGGCATAGCGTCAGTCTTCTGGCCCGTAAATAGTTAAATCTGCCTTTAGGGGCGGGCGATGCAGCCAATGTCAGCCACAGCATCTCGTGGAGAATTACATTCGAGCCCAAAAAATGATCGCGCCAGCAAAAGAGCAAAAAATGATGCCACTCAGAGCCAGAGCAGTAAGGTACGTAAAAAAATGCATGTCAACGCAGTTATGCGGTGTGAACTAGCTCATCATACGCATCCATAAAAAATTTCAGGAAAAGGAATAAAAACTCCATTAGTGCATTTGACGTAACTGATGCACGTGATGAACTATTGAGCCTGCCAAGTGAAGCACAGCATGAGAATCCTCGATTTTTCTCATGCTGATAAGCGTTAAGCCCTGAAGGAACGTATGAATGCACCATCTGGGAGAGTAATGCACAGAATAAAAGACAGGGATTTTTTGTCGGGCGAACTTCGTTTTATCGGGGTTCCCCTTTACCGGTAAAAATCTCTGCAATACCAGGTTTTTTCACTTCAACTAACGAGGTTTAAGATGAGTATTAATCCCTACGGTGCCGATCTTTTTACAGCATTTTATAACTCAAACGATGCAGATATTGCTTCTCAATTAGTTAACGAGCGTCTGGCTGATTCATTTCAGGATCACTCGCCTGTATTTGGCGCAAATCCTGATAAAACAGGGTTTGAGAACAGCGTGCGCTTTATTAATAATGCTTTCAGACAGGTTTATCATGTTGACCGGATGATTGAACAGGGTGATACCGCTGTCGCAATCTGGCATGCAGAGGTAGAGCATACGGGGCAGTTTCTTCACTTGCCGGCGACAGGCCGTCATTTTTCTCTGAACGGTATTACTGCCTATTCTCTTGAGAATGGAAAAATCACTGGTCACTGGGAGCAGTTTGATCAGCTTTCAATGCTCCAGGCGCTCGAAATCATCCCGAAACTGGGAAGTTGATCAGCTGAGAGTGCAGACACTCCGGGGCAATCTCAGGCATGAGTAAAGAGTCATGTCACCCAAAACTCCATCGCTGTGTGATAGTTTATGATTCAGGTGCTGGCGTCACAAACTTAAGGTCAGATACACATGTTGAGATGTAACCTGCCATCATGCGGTGTGGCAAGATTCCTCATTTTACTTGATGGTCCCTGGGCGACGTTAATTGTCAGAGAATTGTTGCGTGGTCCTCAGCGTTTTAGCGAATTACGTACATCGCTGACTGGTATCAGCGCGCATACACTCACCCACCGTTTGCGACGCTTTGAAAAGAGCGGATTGGTCATGCGTACCGCTTATGCTGAAACACCACCCAAGGTGATTTATGAATTGACGGAATTAGGTAAATCACTGGAACCTATTCTGCTGACCATGAATAACTGGGGACAGAATATTCCAGACGACGTACTCAGGTCCGCAATAGTTAATGATAACGAGATGTAAGCCAGGGCTTTTGAAACTGACACACCGAAAGAACCAGGTTAACCAGAAACACCTTCAGCCGGCTGCTGCTTGAAAAGCAGTAACAGCTCGCTTATGGAGGATAGGAATCCTGAGGCAATATCTGAGAATAATGATGAATCAGACATAAATTTATGGAGGTGCAGGCGCCTGAGAGGCGAAAAAAATTATATGATATTTTAATCGCAATAATTATTTATTTAGATCCGTCCTGATTATAAGCAATCGTTTTGATGTGACGTCATTCCCACGTGCACGTTTTTTATATGTGCCCGATAAGTCACGCCACAACTCACTTTATTAAAGAGAGCTCAGAAATGAAAATTGCATTAATAGCACCAACAGGAAAAATTGGATTTGAGATTGCCAGGGAAGCACTGCGTCAGGGACATACTGTTACAGGTATTGTCAGAACAGGTCGCCCTGTTCCCGAAGAGTTGCAAGGTATCAAATTTGAAGTCGCTGATATTTATGATACGGCTTCGTTTGCAAAAGTCATTCACGGGGCTGATGTTCTGGCCAGTGCTTTGGGAGTCCATGGCGAGCACATTGGTGAACTGGTGGGTGCTGCCCAATCCATAATCAGTGCAGCCCGTGCTGCAGATATCAAGCGTGTCATCGTTGTGGGTGGCGCTGCAAGTCTTGAAGTCGCACCGGGTGAAAAGCTGCTCAATGCCCCTTACTTTCCATCAGATTACTATCCTTATGGTCTGGCTCATGATGAGGCTTATAAAATCTATCAGACCGCAGATGACTTAGAATGGACGTTTTTCTCCCCTGCCGCGGAGATTGGTCCATCGGAAAAAACAGGCGACTACCAGACTGGCGTTGGTAACCTGCTGAAAAGCGCTGATGGTCAAAGTCGGATCTCCTATGCAGACTATGCTGAAGCGTTCGTGAATGAAATTTCACAAAGAAACCATATCAGAAGTATCATGACTGTCGCGCATCGCTGACTTAATTAAGGGAGCCGGGGATTTACTTGCTCCCTGCTCCCTCACACATTCCACCTGTATTCATCAATAACCACAGTTACACTTCGGCACCGGCAATCTCTGATTTAACCTTCGGTGATATTTGTCCAGCCCACCACCCTGGCCTGACAATGCGCGATCATTCAGCAAACTATTTTTATGTGCTCGCCCTTCAGCGTGAATAACTTTTTTACGAAGGTCATCTGTTCGTAAAGAATCAGTTATTGGCGAAGATAAAGTCTGTCAGAAGCTTCCTGTTTTACAGATCAAGGTCTGAAAGGCCCGGATGATCGTCCGGACGGCGTCCCAGTGGCCAGAAAAATTTGCGCTCACTTTCTTTAATTGGCATGTCATTGATTGATGCGAAGCGTCTTTTCATAAGTCCGTCAGCTTCAAACTCCCAGTTTTCATTGCCGTAAGAGCGGAACCAGTTACCAGAATCGTCGTGCCATTCGTAAGCATAACGAACTGCTATGCGATTGCCGCCAAATGCCCAGAGTTCCTTGATTAAGCGATACTCATGCTCTTTTTTCCATTTGCGCTCAAGAAAGCCCTGGGCTTCATCACGATTTTTTGCAAACTCAGCCCGGTTACGCCATTTAGTATCCAGAGTGTAGGCCAGAGCCACTTTTGCAGCATCCCGTGTGTTCCAGCCATCTTCGGCGAGACGTACCTTCTCTGTCGCTGTTGCCAGAGTAAACGGTGGTAATGGTGGACGTGCCTGTGATCCCGTCATTTAGAGACTCCTGTAATCATCGTTTAAATTCAGAGTGGTTTATACCGGATTTACGGAGAGACCTGCTTAAGCAGCATCTGCGCAATTTCTCTCGCGTTTTCTGCAGCCTCAGGATCTCCCATGACATAGGATGTCGTAATTGCCCCCTCAATCAGAATCAGCAACTTTCTGGACAAAACTTCCGGTTGTTGAATGTTCAGCTGTTCTGAAAGTTCACCGACATAATCCAGCAACTTTTGTTTATGCATCTTTGCTAACTGGCGAACGGGGTCCTCGGGGTCGCCCGCTTCTCCGGCTGTATTGATAAACGCACAACCACGGAAGCCCTCAGATTTAAACCAGCTGTTGAGAACCGTGAATATATTCAGGATGCGATCCTGTGGCGTATTGCCTTTATCTGTCTCTGTTCTGAACCAACACATCCATCGTTCGTCGCGCACGCTAAGTGCGGCAGTTGCAACGTCCTCCTTACCTGAAAAATGGCGATAAATACTTTTCCTGGCCACGCCTGAGGTCTTAACAATAAGGTCCATGCCAGTGGCATGAATACCGTTCTTATAGATAAGCTCTTCAGCAGTTTTAAGAATCTTTTCTCGGGTGCTGCCTGATGTCATGTTCATGACAAGAAGGTAGAACGATCATTCTACCCTGTCAACAAGTTTCGCATCATTGAAGTTTCTAATGACAATGATTCTTAGGAAATACTCTTAATAACAGTGATTTAATTCAGCATCAGGCACAAGCCTGATTTACTTTGATGAGAAACCGATGAAGGCAGCTGCACAAAGGTAAAAAGTCAGACGAGCTCGTCTATGCGCACAATGGCTGTAACATAAGCCGGGGTAGCTGGCTTGCGTAATGGATGGATTAACTCCGTATAAAAAAGATGAGAAGTACTGCTGAAATGATGATGCCGGCCTGTTGGGGGGGGGGATGACATTTTGCGTATATCAGTTATAAGAACAATGCATCCCTAAAGCGCGGCGAAGTAATGGCTGATGGAGCGTCCAATGTATAAATATGAATGTCCGTTGTTCGCTCCTGGCGGACTTTTTGCACTTCAGCCGCCCAGCGGACGGCTCTCAGTTTTAACTCATTTATCAGAATAAAATTGCCAGTCCGCGGCTGTCGCAAGCGTCACAAACGGGCCTGCCAGGGTGGCGTTGTGATGGTTGATGATTTCGTTAGCTGCCAAACAGCCGTTATCCATTGTGGTGTGCGCATCTGAAATCAGCACGGTCCTGAACCCCAGTTCAGGTGCTGCACGACAGGTAGTGTCCACACAGAATTCTGTTTTCATCCCGGCGATGACAAGTTGTTTTATTCCCCGTTTGCCGAGCTGAAACTGAAGGCACATATCCCGGAAACAATTGGGATATTTTTTGCTGAAACCGATATCGAACGCAGCATTTATTCTCATTTCGGGTATCAGTTGTGTTAAGGGACTTTGCTCAGAGAAGGGGGAATCGTCAGGTCCGGTGTGGCGGGCAAAAAATACCGGCACCTGCGCCTGCCTGGCTTTTTGTATAAGCAGGCAAATGTTTGACAAAACTGAGTCTGCGGAATGGGGCAAAGAGGGACCTCTGAATAGCCCCTGCTGCATATCAATAACTAAAAGTGCATTTTCAGATGAAGTCATGATATCTCTCCATTCAGTAAGTTATGAACGGAGAGATTTTCTTCCCCGTCCGGTTGGGCGGGGAGTCAGAATCTGTTTTGTCAGAAGTCAGTCACAGATGCGCACACGCCGCCGAAGGTTTCGGTGGTGGTCGCGGTTGTCACTGGCTTAGCTAACTTAATCATTTTCAGACGTGCTCTGTTGAGTTGAGAATTAGTCAATACTAAGCATCTTTAAATATGCTCTTCATCTTGTAACATCGGAAATCAGGGATTTCAACGGATATAATTCCAGATTGATGACCTCCCCTGTTGATATATCACGAACTCACAAAAGACAATACTGGCTTCCGCTTCTCGCTCATAGCGGCCCTTCATCCCAATCAGCCTGGCCGCGTTGTGCCAGAAGCGGACATTTAGATATTAATCACAGCGCTATTACATGACCTGGCCATAATACCAACGCTCTCCGGTGAACCATTCATCACGATCCTCACTCCCATAGTATTCGAGCGTAATACCCAATTCCTGCACATTAGCTGGAAGAGTGAGCCCCCACTCAGCAGCCAGGCTGCGCTCTTTAATCAAAGCGGAGGCACCATTTTCAGAACGGTCTTCAGTAATAAAGCTTTGGTAATAGTCTTCTGAACGATAGAGACAGACTTCGCTTGTAAACATATCCGGAAGGCATATAACCGCAGTAATCCGGGGGCTGTAATTCATACCAGCAGTTGCCCTTATAAGATTTGAACAAGCATTGATCATGGCTTGCGCGCAATCTGCTTTAGTTTTAAGTGTGCTGTACTTTCCCTGAACAAGATTAATCTCTACCGGGATTTTGAAATTCCAGTAATGCTCATTTTCTGAAAACACGCTTCGTTGAGGGTTATGAAATGTATCAGCCCAACGTTTAAGAGCTTTCAAGCGGCGTGGAATATTTCTGACTTTGGTTCGATGGTCTCTGTTAAGCCGTCTGCTCATGAGTCTTTAATTTTCATCCCTTCAAATGATATAAGCTGTGTGCAGCTAATCGTTAAGCAATAATATAATTTAGCTTTCTCGAGTTGAAACGCCTTGAGGCCGTTTTTCGCACATAGCGAAGATTCATCTCAGTCAGCCTGTCCGCTTTTTGCCAGAAGCGTACGTTTTAAGCCAGTTCAGCCAGCTATCTTGTGATCATAGCAAGTTTAGCCGCGAAGTATAAAAATAAGCCCCTGTTGCTCTGTCCATCATCTGGACAACGCGATTTTTATTCAAAATGGTTGACGCAACATGCCATGGTCGGCACCATCATTCGGGCTATTCGTCTTCCCGGAATTGAGTCTGAAAACGGTCACAGGATTTTTGGATACGCTGATGCGAGCAGCTTTGTGGATTATCTTTAGCTGAATATATCGTTTTATGGTCCAGATAATTATTCTGGCAGAAGGTGACGTTAACCTGCCCAATCTCGCACAAAGCAGATATCTTCCTTTCAGTTAGCCTTTCTGCTTTGTGCGGGAAGCGGACATTTGCACCTTTGCCATGCACTAACGGATGGAGAACAGTCCTTACCGCACAGTCTTACAGTCTCGCCGGAATTATCAGGGACACTTTTCAGCGTTATGAAGTGTTAAAAGGTATCTGAAACAAGTAGCTCGCGGCAGCACCGCGCTGAGGTCCCCTGCAGACAGGTACGAAGGTAGTCCTTTATTAAAAAAATGAGTAGACGTCGAAGTCGGAACAGGTATGGTAAATTCAGTCGTCAAAACTGAATTAAGGATAGTGAATGTTCACCATTTCAGAAGTTGATAAGGGAAATTCTGACCTGGCGCGGTTGGTCGGCGAGCTCGATGCCTTTCAGAGCGCACTTTATCCTACAGAAAGTAACCACTGCCTGGATCTTTCAACAGTCATTGACGAGCAGATCCGGTGCATAATAGTCCGCGATGAAGAGGGCGTGCCTGCAGGCTGTGGTGCTTTGCTCTTTCTCGAAGAGGGTTCAGCTGAGGTTAAGCGGGTTTACATTCGACCGGAATACCGCGGCAGAAAGCTCGGAGAGCAGATAGTCAGTGCGATCGAGAGGATTGCTTCAGAAAAGCATTTGCGGCTACTGCAGCTTGAAACAGGCATTCATCAGCAACCAGCTCTGGCGCTTTATCGCAAATGCGGGTATGAGATATGCGATGCATTCCCTCCGTATAAACCTGATCCACTAAGTGTTTTTATGCGCAAAGCGCTCCCTTGAAGTAACGCTGCTAAAACGCCAGGAAAGGACACAACAGGGTTGTTATTTTTGATCTGGCAGAGCTTCACTGTAACCATCATTCGACGTCCGCTCTTGCCTCATTGCCAGCAATATACTCAAAAACCATTCCTTTCAAAAAAACCACTGATGACTAATAAAAGTTCTCCTGTGTATAAAGCATAAAGGTGACTTTGCCGCTGTTGTATTCCTCAGGTGTTTCATCGTGTTCGAGATAGTTCAGCAGGATGTCTACTGACAGCTGCGCATGACGTGCCGTATTCTGATCCAGCGTAAGGGCCAGTGCGTTTCTGGCAAACAGGGCTTTAGTCGTAGAATAGAGTTCATGTGTGATAAGTGTGCAGGTGTGTGTCAGACGATGCCGGGCCAGCGCTTCGCTGATTTCGGTATTACCCAGGCCGGTATTATAGAGCCCCACGACATGAGCAGACCGCACAAGCTCTTTTTCAAGCAATTTGCTGATGGTTATCCGGCTTTCCTGACCTGCCAGCACCTCACGTAATGTTACTTCAGGAAAACGCTTTTCAAGGACGTCCCGAAAGCCCTGAATACGCTGTTGATGAGCGCGATATTCACTGCGTCCACTCACCACAATCACATCGCCTTGCTGTCTGATCAGGCTGCCCATCATCAGCCCGGCTGTGCGGCCTGCCTGCAGCTGGTCGATACCAACATGACACAGCCTGTGTGCGCCAGGCAGATCTGTAACGAGGGTCACCACAGGAACGCCGCGCTGTTTGCAGCTCTGCAGCGCCTGATAAACAGCGGGGTGCTCATGTGCAAAAACAATCAGGCCGTCACGCATTTTGCTGCGCGCGTCAATGAGCACAGCCAGTTTGTCCGGGCAGGACTCCGTCACAAAAGTGCGGTGCAGCACTACGCGGCGATACCCCAGAGCATTGGCGATGGCGAGATAATCGCTGGCAAGCTGTCTGAAAAAAAATGCGTCATCGCCACTCAGCAGTACCTCTATCTGCCAGGCATGGCGGTGCTCTTCAGGCAGAATGCGCTTCAGGCCAGCCTCACGCGCGGCTTCGAGTACTTTCTGTACAGTCCGGGGTGAAACGCCGCCCCGCTCATTCAGCACGCGGTCGACCGTAGCCAGACTGACGCCCGCGCGTTCTGCCAGCATTTCAAGAGTCAGTGATTTCATCAGGGTTCCTGCTGAGGTAATTCCCTCAAAACATACATTTCTCAGGGTATGCAGGCAGGCTAATTTGGCAACGTCTTTATCGCCGAACTTTGACCTTCAGACAGGAAATTATCATGACTCAGAAAAAACGTTTTGCACTGATTGGCTGTGGCTTTATCGGACAGGTGCATGCCGCAAATCTCGCGATGCACCCGGATGTTGAGCTTGCAATGGTGGCCGACCTGGATACGGCCCGCGCCACCGCACTGGCCGGACAGATGAAGTGTACAGCGGGCGAAGTCAGCACCGCTATCAATAGTGACAATATAGATGCAGTGCTGATTGCCAGCGCAACGCCGTCACATGCTGAACTGCTTGAAGCCGCAGCGCGTGCAGGTAAGGCCGTCTATTGTGAAAAACCGATCGATTTGTCGCTGGCAAGAGCAGTCCGCGTTGCTGAAAACGTGCTGCCACTGAAGACAAAAATTACGGTAGGCTTCAATCGCCGTTTTGACAGCAGTCATCAGCAGTTAAAGCGCCAGCTGGAACAGGAAACAGTAGGACGTATCGAGTTAATCCAGATGGTCTGCCGTGCGTCAGAACTTCCGCCGCTCAGCTACCTTAAGTCTTCCGGCGGCCAGATGCGTGACCAGGCGATCCATTTTTTCGACCTGCTGCGCTGGCTGACAGCCGATGATGTTATTTCAGTCGGTGCAATGGGGGCTGCACTGGCGATGCCTGCCATCAGTGAGTCTGGCGATGTGGATACGTCGGTGCTGATTATGCGGATGCAGCAGGCCGCGTTTGCACAGCTCGATAACACGCGTCGTACGGGTTATGGCTATGATGAAAGGATCAGTGTCATGGGCGAAAAAGGACTGGCGGAGTCAGGTTCCCAGAGCCCGCCGGGCATGACGCTTTACACGGGAAAAACCATTATAAAGCAGGGCCTTTATGCGGACTGGTTCAGCCGTGTTAAGGGCACCTATTATCAGCATCTTGACGCGTTTGTCCGCTCTCTGAACGGCGAGGATGTGGCTGATTTACCCGGACTGCTGGATGGGATTCAGGCGCAGGCGATCGCAGAAGCCGCGACGAAATCCCTGACAACCGGAATGTTCTGCCCGGTCGACAGGGTGATGTGATAAAGGTCCGGGGCTGGTCCTGTCAGGATATGGCCCCGGAAGCTCCCCATACTCAGCCCTGGCTGCTGCAGATTTCAGCGCTCCTCGTTGAACACGATCCCAAGCTGTTCCCTCACCGTATCCATCGCTGTCAGAGTAGTGAGTACGGCAGACAACGGGCGAATGGGCGAGTCAGTTAACCCCAGCCCCACGCACCATGAAAAATGCCGGATTTCATGACAGAGCTGCGCGTAACGGCTGGCGGGCTCTTCCCAGCATAGCGTGTGGCCCCCCTGGCTTGAGGTCAGCACAAATCCGCCGGGTGCATAAAACTGTCCCGCCATAACCAGGGTAGCATCGCGTCCCGCAATCACTGCATTTCCAGGTGTATTACTGAACAGGGTCGTATTCAGCACCGAATGCATGCCACAGGCATGTTCAAACAGCATAGACGCCTGCCCGTTAACATTGCATTCTGCCGGTTGTCCGCTGGACTGGATGCGGACCGGTGCACCTGCCACCATCACACTCAGCGAAACCAGATAACTGCCTAAATCCAGCATCGGGCCTCCGGCCAGATCGGCATTGAAGATGCGGTGGTCCTGCGTAAAAAACTCGCCGTGATCGGCAATCAGGGTATGAAGATGGCCCAACACACCATCGGCTAAAAGCTGACGCAGCACATCGTATTTTGGCGCGAAATCACACCACATGCCTTCCATACACAGCAAACCTTTCTGACGGGCCTTCGCTTGCAGGGCCTCCGCTTCCCTGACATTCAGCGCCAGAGGTTTTTCAATCAGCACATGTTTGCCCGCATTCAGTGCTTTCATGCCATCCGGAAAATGGTGGTTATGGGGTGTGGCGATGTAAATTGCGTCCAGATCCTTCATTGCCAGCATTTCATCTGTGCTGCTGAAGGCCGCCGGAATGGCCCAGCGATCTGCGAACGCCTGTGCCCTTACTTTGTTTCTTGCTGACACTGCAACCAGCTGCTGTCCGGTGTGCGCTTTCAGCGCGCGGGCAAAATGTTCGGCGATCCAGCCGGGGCCGATAATGCCCCAGCGCAGTACGGGTATCGACTTTTCAGCAGGCAGTCGCGGGACGGGGAGGGAAGAGGGAAACATAGTGATTCCTTTTAAGCATTGTTCTGGCGGTTGCCTGCAACTGCAACCCACTGACGGGATAGAATGGACTGCTCAATGGCGGTCAGGATTTGCTGATTCTGCAGGCCAAATGCAAAGTTCGGATAACAGTCGTCGTCGCTGCAGATCCCCTGAACGAGATCATGAACTTCGATGACTTTGACATCAAAATACCCAAGCCCGCCGCCGCCGAAATCAAACCCGAAAAAGCCGGAATAGGCCGGGATCTGGCTGCCTGCATACAGGGTTTTGAAGCCCCGATCGTGTCTGTCATCACTCAAGCGATAAACCTGCAGCTCATTGAAACGTTCGCCGTCCATATAGAGGGTGCCTTCTGTTCCGGAGACTTCCCAGAACACACCAAATATGCGACCGGCGGCCAGGCGTGAAGCTTCGATAACGCCGCTGGCCCCGCTTTCAAAGCTGACGAGGCACTGAACCTGGTCATCATTTTCCACCTCGCGCCATTCTGCCTGTTCATCAATGTGACTGGCATAACCGGCATCTACCTGAGGAACCGGGCGCTGTTTCAGACAGGTCTGTGCGCTGGCCGTTACCTCGCTGATCTCCCCCATGAGAAACTGTGCGACGGAAAGGGTGTGAGCCCCCAGATCGCCCAGAGATCCGCTGCCGCCCAGGCTTCTGGAGCAGCGCCAGGACCAGGGCAGCGTCGGGTCATTGTAGAAACCCTGGTCAAAGGTGCCGCGAAAGCGGATTGGCGTGCCGATATCCCCGCGCTCAATAATCTGTTTTGCCAGCAGCGCCGCGGGCGTTTTGATATTGTTAAAGGCCACCATCGTTTTGACGCCTGCCTGCTCTGCAGCCAGCGTCATCTGCAGCGCCTCCTGCGCACTGACGGCCAGTGGCTTTTCACAATACACGTGCTTACCTGCCGCAATTGCTGCCAGCGCCATCTCAAAGTGCAGATGGTTAGGCGAGGTGATATCGACCACATCAACCTGCGGGTCATTAATCAGATCACGCCAGTTCCCGTAGGCCTTATCAGCCCCAAAGCGCTCTGCATTCGCATCGGCTAAGACCTGATTCTGATCGGCCAGTGCATAGAGACGAGGACGCTTCGGCAAGTCCGGATAAATCATTGCTGCGCGACGGTAGGCATCAGCATGCGCCTGCCCCATAAATCCCGAGCCGATTAAACCAATATTGAGGTTGTCTTTCATTGGGCGGTTTCCTCTGCAGAAAGAGACGGTGAAAAAGTACTTTTTACCCAGCGAAACGCCCGGGAAACAGCAGCAGACGGCTCTTCTTTTTGCGGGTCCTGCTCCGCCTCGACTATCAGCCAGCCCTGATAATCTGAGCGCGCAATAAAGTCAGTCAGCGGAGAATAATCAATGCAGCCCTCCCCCGGCACCGTGAAAAGTCCCGCACGCACAGCATCATTGAAGCTGAGGTCGTTTTCCCGAACCCGATGCAGTACATCAGCACGAACGTCTTTCAGATGAATGTGCACGATACGGTGTCCAAACTTTTCTGTTATCTGAGCCAGGTCAACTCCAGCGGCGAAAGCGTGCCCGGAGTCCAGAACCAGTCCGACCCTGTCGGAGGTTTTAGTCAGAAATTCTTCCAGCTCATGATGCTGTTCAACCAGCATCATCAGATGATGATGGTAGGCCAGTTTCAGACCAAACCTGTCCATCAGAATATCGGCGAACACGCTGACTTTGCGGGCATATTCATCAGCATTCAGGCAGTTCAGAGGCGGAGAAAGAGAAAGAGGCTCGTCCAGCGGATGGCTGCCAGGCATACAGCCGCACTCGCCGTAAACCATAACGTCTGCTCCTGATGCTCGGAGAAGTCCGGCATGTGATTCCACGGCCACGATTTCATCAGCAACGCTGCGTTCAGCAAGGAAACCGCTGTGCCAGCCTGAAGCAAGCTGAAGTCCTGCCTTATGCAATAGCGGGGCTAACTCCGCATGGGTACGGGGGAATTTTCTGCCCAGTTCAGTTCCCTGATAACTGGCAGAGGCAGCCTGTGTCAGGCAGGTTTCAAGGGCAATATTGTCACCCAGATCGGGCAGGACATCATTCGTCCAGCTCAGCGGGCTTACACCTAATCGAATACGTGAAGTCATCAGCATACTCCTCCTTTCAGGTCAGTCTGAGAGCACTATAGGGAGGGTGTGAGCAGAATCGTTATCGGTTCAATGAGGTAAAACCCTCATCCGGAGGAAATACAAGGTCTGTCTGTTGCACAGGGTGATTGACCGGAAAAAAACGTAAAGACTCACCCGCTCTTCGGGTTAATAAGTCGCCTCCCTCTGTTCCTTAAGATCCTCTCGTCCCGCAGCCGGAGATCGTCAGGGGTTAACCGCAGGTCACCCGATGATGAACGAAAAATAAGGGGCTGCTGTATCACGCACAGGCATACTTCGGTGCCGACCGAAGCAGCACGCCTTCGTCATCATTAATCTGTCCGTAAATTAACAACGGAGCGGACCATGATTGCAGTACTTTTTGAGGCTGATGCCCTGCCAGAGGCTCAGGAAAGATATCTTCAGCTCGCTTCAGAACTGAAGCCTCTCTTATCCGACACGCCCGGCTTTATTTCAATTGAGCGTTTCCAGAGCCTGACTACGCCCGGAAAGATTCTTTCTCTGTCGTGGTGGGAAGATGAGGAGTCTGTAGCCGGGTGGAAGCAAAATGTGATGCACCAGGCTGCTCAGAAAGAAGGTAAGCAGTCGATTTTTTCATTCTACAGAATACGGGTAGCCAGCGTATTCCGTGATTACGCTTCTGATAAGGGAACAAATCAGCATGTATGATATTCACGTTATTCTCAAAAATAGCCCGGGGTCACTGGGTTCGCTGGGTAGAGTACTGGGTGAAAACGGAGTGGGACTTGAAGGCGGTGGCGTATTTACAGGACCTGATGGCGGACATGCACATTTTCTGGTTGAAGACGGCCACAAAGCTCGTCAGGTGTTGACTGAGGCTGGTTTTGACGTGTGTAACGTGTGTCGTCCCCTGATAAGAAAATTGCCTCAGGAACGGCCCGGAGAACTGGGAGAAATAGCTGATACTATTGCCCGAAGCGGCATCAATATTCTGATACAGTACAGTGATCACAATAACCGGCTCATTCTCATTACGGATGATGATGCCCGGGCCGCCGAAGTAACCCGAACATGGGCAATACCTTCTGAATGAATCTCGTTAAAACAACGCGCGACAGTGAGCCAGATGATGTCCTTGAAACATCAATGGTTAAAGTGGCTTCTTCGCTGTCTGATCCGTCGAGAGTCAGTATTCTGTGCGCCCTGATGGACGGGCGCGCATGGACAGCGACCGAACTTAGCGTAGTGGCTGGCATAGCGGCCTCGACAGCCAGCGGGCATCTGAACCGGCTTCTCAGCAACGGTCTGGTCATTTGCCTGACGCAGGGGCGTCATCGCTATTACAGCCTTGCGGGCCATCATATCGCTGGATTGCTGGAAAACCTGATGGGCGTTTCTATGGGGACTTCCAAAGCCCCCCTGTCCAGTACACCGGTCTATCTGCGTTACGCACGCACCTGCTATGATCATCTGGCAGGCGAGCTTGCTGTCAATATTTATGAATTTATGCTGCAGGAAAAATGGCTTGAAGCAGATGGCTCGGATCTGACAACAGCCGGCAAAATGCATTTTGAGAAAATGGGCGTTTTGCTTAACTCTCGCACACGACGCAAACCCTGTTGCGGCTGCCTGGACTGGAGTGAAAGACGTTTCCATCTCGGCGGTAACGCGGGCTCAGCCCTGTTTACACTTTTCCTGCAAAAAGAATGGATAACGCGTACACAGGGGTACCGTGAAGTGAACGTAACCAATTCAGGCCGGGTTGCACTACATCGGCTTTTTAAGCTGTAAATTACCTGAACTTGATTCATATACCGGTTGCTTTGAACGGGTGGTTCAAAGCGTTTTCACCCGTCTCTTTCATTTTTAGCAACAGGCTCGCTTCCCGACCAAAGCGAATCTGACATTCAGTTAGTGCAATCTGTGACCAACGCGGACAGTGCGATTAAAATTCACTATTAACTTGCAGAAAACGGGCTCGCGTGAAATAGCTAAACCTGAGAACTGAATCACTTCATCAATACTTACTGTAAGGACGCTTATATGCCTGACTACGACTTCTATCAAAAAGGTAAACGGATCGTTGCGTTAGAGCGTTCGGAAAACAATCAGGCTGTTAAATTAATTACTCAGGGTTATCAAAAGCAAGTTGAAGAGATTAGTGCTACGACGAAAAAAAGCGCACTCACGCGTCTTTATGACATTCGTAAAGATAGCAGAATAGACCAGCATAACTTCTTAGCAGGGGCGGGTACGATGCCGTTGATAGGCATAATGACGGCAATTGCAGCTTTTCTGTTACGGAAAAAACCTGACATTGACTAATGCCTGCCTGACGCTCATTGCCAACCTTCAGCTCAACAAGATAATCTAACGCGTGGCAGTAACAGACGTTCAGTCCGCAAAACGCTGGCATTCTGAAATGGGTTTTAGAATATTGTTAATGCAGTCAGGCCTGTGCTATGTATAGCGTTCGACAATATCCAGCCACTATTAGGATGAGTTATGAAGGGAAGCTGTTTGTGTCAGAAAATCCGGTATGAATGCGATGTACTGGAAGGGGAAATAGTGAACTGTCACTGCCATACCTGCAGAAAAGCACACGCCGCCCCCTACGCACCAACAGCGGGCGTTAAACGCGAACATTTCAGATGGCTGGAAGGAAGTGAGCACCTCGGATCTTATGCCTCTTCCCCGGATAAACTTCGTCATTTCTGTTCACTTTGTGGCTCACACCTGATGGCAGAAAGGCCGCATCAGGGCCATGTCATCGTACGTGTGGCAACCCTGGATGAGCCCCCCTCCTCTGCGGCTATTTCACATATCTGGTGCTCTCATAACGTGCCGTGGCTTAGTGAAAACCAGGATACGCCTTATTACGAGGAATGGCAGAAAACTGCTGGTCATAAATGAGAGAAAATTAATAGCGAGGATCCTGTTTGCTCATAACAGACAGCAAAGGGAACCGCCTGATTTCAGATGAGAACGTTGCTGATTACAGATCTGAGACTAACCTGTTGTAGGCAACATGAGTAACCGATACGACTAAACTTCCATCGATTGAAAGGGGATTAAGTTCTGTATGCGTACTCCGGATTATCCTTCACAGGATTCTGATAAATGGGCTCAGGTGGATGCCTGGTTTTCTGAAAGACTTGCTCCTGAAGAGGCAGCTTTGCAGTCTGCTCTCGCCAATAACGCCGGACAGGGGTTACCTACGCACGACGTTTCCGCTTTACAGGGAAAAATGCTGTCTATTTTTATTCAAATGTCGCGAGCCGTCCGGGTGCTTGAAATAGGCACGTTGGGGGGGTATAGCACGATATGGATGGCCAGGGCACTCCCGCCGCATGGAAGCATAACGACAATTGAATTCAATGCGCATCATGCAGAAGTGGCCAGCCAGAATATTGAAAAAGCGGGGCTGGCTGAGCGCGTCACACTACACAGAGGCGCTGCGCTTGATATATTACCCACGCTTGATGCGCCTTTTGATCTGATTTTTATCGATGCCGATAAAGTAAATAACCCCCTCTATCTTGAATGGGCTATCAGACTGTCGAAACCCGGTACGGTCATCATTGGAGATAATACCGTGCGCGGTGGCCATATCATCGATGCCGACAGTAACGATCCCAATGTTACAGGCCTGCGGAAATTTGTCGACATGATCTCTGAGGATGAACGCCTTGAAGCGACAGCCGTACAGACTGTGGGTGAAAAAGGATGGGATGGTTTCGTTATTGCTATTATTAAAAACCATTGATGCAATGCATCATCACGAAAAATGCACTTTACACCCGTTTTTTAATCATCACTTCGGCATGATGAATTAAAGCTGTGCAGCTTAGGGTGTCTGTGTATTTTATACAGAAAACAGTTTCATACTCTCTTCCCACCGGGTGACCTTATTTCTGCCAGCATCAAATGTCCGATGATCACGACGTCAGAAGACGGTATTCAAAGTCATGAGTGTGGTATCGCTACACAGCTTATGAGCAAGGCGATGATAAGGGCTGGCGGGTACGCATTGCAGACCCACGGGCATAATCTGAACAATCATGTCGCCCGCTATTCACTTATAGCGGGCGTTAACCTGACGTCAGTTCGCTTTATGCTAAAAGCGAACAGTGTGAGATGTCAGTGTCCGTTCTGTGCCAGAAGCGGACATTCATTTAGATATTAATCACAGCGCTATTACATGACCTGACCATAATACCAACGCTCTCCGATGAACCATTCATCACGATCCTCACTCCCATAGTATTCGAGCGTAATACCCAATTCCTGCACATTAGCTGGAAGAGTGAGCCCCCACTCAGCAGCCAGGCTGCGCTCTTTAATCAAAGCGGAGGCACCATTTTCAGAACGGTCTTCAGTAATAAAGCTTTGGTAATAGTCTTCTGAACGATAGAGACAGATTTCGCTTGTAAACATATCCGGAAGGCATATAACCGCAGTTATCCGGGGGCTGTAATTCATACCAGCAGTTGCCGTTATAAGATTTGAACAAGCACTAATCATGGCTTGCGCGCAATCTGCTTTAGTTTTAAGTGTGCTGTACTTTCCCTGAACAAGATTAATCTCTACCGGGATTTTGAAATTCCAGTAATGCTCATCTTCTGAAAACACGCTTCGTTGAGGGTTATGAAATGTATTAGCCCAACGTTTAAGAGCTTTCAAGCGGCGTGGAATATTTCTAACTTTGGTTCGATGGTCTCTGTTAAGCCGTCTGCTCATGAGTATTTTAATTTTCACCCCTTCAAATGATTTAGGCTGTGTGCAGCTAATCGTTAAGCATCAATATAACTCAGCTTTCTCGAGTTGAAACGCCTTGAGGCCGTTTCTCGCTCATAGCGAACATTCATCTCAGTCAGCCTGTCCGCTCAGTGCCAGAAGCGGACGTTGCTAACACTTGAATATACTCATCCGCGGGGCCCGGTCAGCGCAATATGCCAACTTAAGGCGCTGTCGTGACATCAGCTTATAAAGTAGTATGTGTTCTTCTGCTGTTCACACTTTGGATACTCAATGACATTGCAAGCGACCTGGCTTGAACAGCCTAAGCCCGGTGATGAAAGGGTAGGTGTTTCGATCATCGACGTTAATCCCTTTGGCGCTAATGGAGAAAAGGATCGACGACTGTTAATCAGTAAGGGCGGTGAACCCTTTGTGATTTTACAGTTATATATACGTGCTGATGAGGATGGCTGGCTGATTTCCAGCGCGTTTTGTGATTTCCTACTGAATGAATCCCAGGTGGCAATCATTTGTGGCGACCACTTTCATGTTGTCGAGATGACCACATACTCGTTCAGAAGCCATCCACTAGGTGATTACGTTGGCCATATTTATTCAGTTCCTGACATCCATTCTGACAGGCTACATAATTGGGTTCTGGTTACCACTTACTGCCACGTTTTTCTGATGGATATTGCTGCGAGCATTCTCTGGAAATCTAGACAGTGCGCCATTGATGGCGTGATCATTACATCGATAGAGAATGAGACGGTGCTGGGCCTGGGAGAGTGGGACCCGCCAGGAGGTTGGGAACCTTTTAAGCTCGATCTTAAAACGGGCATCCCGATTTGAAGAAGGGGGGGCCCCCTCACAGTCTTCGGTCGGCGCGGACGATGCATTCCAGCAATTATTGCCTTAAGAGTTAATGTTCGATTGCGATGAGGACAAACATTATGCTCCTGGAGACGCTAAAAAGACTTGAATGCTCTCTTCTTAGCAGCAAGCGGAAAGATCGGGTATGGCTTGAAGAGATACTCCACGAAAGATTTAGCGAAATAACACGCTAAGGTGTAGTCGTTGATCGTACTCAGACTATTGAAGCGCTTTTAAGTGAAGATAATGTTCCGGCTATTCTTGATCGTGATTACCGGCTTATCAGCGTTGGAAATAATTACGCAATATTGCACTACAGAACTGTTAATCCAGATGGCAGTCGTGCAACCCTACGTTCGTCATACTGGGAATTTTCTGCAAACGGGCAATGGAAATTGGTATTCCATCAGGGAACGCCAGAGGCAGGGGGCGTATAGATGGCAGATACAATGTCCGCTTCTCGCTCAGAGCAGACTTACATGCCTCAACAGCTGACTACTGCTTTTACCAGGCTGGGCGTCGTTGCCTGAACTCGTTTCGGGTAATGTCGTCAGCAGATAAGCCGGGCAGCAGTACGACAGAAGAATGGAATAACAATAGACTGATGCGATTTAATATCAGATGCTGGATTAGGCCGGCGAACCGGCCTGAGGTATTATCAGATGGCGCAATAAACGCGCGCTTCACGTGGCGTGTAGATACCAAACGTCACCACGCTCAGTAAACCATTAACAAACGTCTGCTGCACCTCAACCCGATTAACTTTTTCCTGTCCGCCGCACACTTGCGCCGCATCAATGCTCTTACGCTGACCGATACCTGAAACAAAGAACGGCTGGCTGGTGGTTTTCGTCGCCGCGCCAACCTGATTCTGTTTCATTACGAAAGTCTGCTGTGCACAGCCGGTTAAACTCAGAGCCAGTAACGCCGCAACAAAAAGCTTGTTCATAAATATCCTTATCGTCTGAAATGAAAAAAATGCTGAGTGAATTCATCACTCAGCCAGCCATCAGGTTATCGGCAACAAAAGCGGAAACATTAGAAATATTGTTAAGAACGCGTGACGGATGGGTTTTGCTGAAGCGTACAGAAATATACCCCTCCCTGCATAGCAAAGGGGGGTTTAAGCGTTATCCCTTAGCGAGTCAAATCGCAGAAGAACGTTTTAACGCCACCGGGAAAGCTTTTGCATGCGGACTGTTCTTCGCGCCCGCCGCACCATCAAAGTTCTATTCCAGCTCAGGCAGCAGAGACTTATGCTTCTCTCTCGTAGCGGACCATGGCCTGCTGTTAGTCAACTTCGTGCCAGAAGCGGACCCTGCCAGGTCCGGGCTCAGATAACCATCGGCGCGCTGGTTAATTCTTTGTCCAGCTGACATATAGACAAATCCGGTCACCATGACTGGGTTTTAAATGGCTACTACGTCAAACCTTGCATCCAAAACCGACTGAGTTCAGCAGTAGAAATATTAGTGGCAGGCAACAGTGGTTCAGGTTGTTCAGAAAAAATCTTATCAGCGAATTGTCTTCCAGTCAGCTGTGCTGCTGAGGTCTTGCTATGTCTTAGTTGGTAAAAGCTTTCCGGAACAATGTTTATATCGTCGATCTCCCTCAATAAGCGAGCCAAATGCCATGCATCTTCCAGCGCCTGGCATGCTCCCTGCCCGGAAGTCGGTAAGGAAGCATGAGCCGCGTCTCCAATCAGTAAAATATTGTCCTGATGCCAGAAAGGAAGAGGATCAATGTCATGAACAAAAATGCACTTAACCGATGCTTTATCACATGACTCCAATACATTCTGCACAGGATCAGGCCAGTCCTGAAAACGCTGATGCAACGCATCGAAATAATGCGCTCGAAGGCGTTCATCGTTAACAGGAGCGTTCCATGCACCTGCCCAATAGCACCACCCGTTATTCACCGGCACGATGCCAAAACGCTCCCCCCTGCCTCGAAAATCATCGATGACGTTGCTCAGGCTGCCCTCTCGTTGTCTGCCTACGCCTATTACGTTAACAAAGCCATGATAATGAGGAGGTATTCTCTCCGCATACAACGCCTGGCGGACGACTGAATTCATACGCCCGTCAGCCCCCACGACCAGATCAAACTTCTGGCTCAACTTCATTACGTCTGCATTAGTGATTGCACAACTAAATTTGATCTCGCAATCCAGACTATCCAGCGCACCGATCAATAAGCTGAGTAGCTCACGTCGTAAGACTGTCACGCTGGGAAAACCGCATAGTGAATTTACTGCTGAAATATCGAACTCTGTCTGAAGAAGACCATATCGGTCAAACTGGCGCATCATGCAGGGCGTACCACCCACCTGAATTACCTTTTTGTCCAGACCCATCTTCTGCATGACGAACATGGCATTGGGCCACAACGTCACACCCGCTCCTGCAGTGGATACGGTGCTGCCACGTTCAAATATGCTGACCTGATGGCCCTGTCTGGTTGCAAGTATTGCCAGCGCCATTCCAGCAATCCCGGCTCCTACGATGGCAATTTTCTTAGGTCTGGTCATCATCTTCTTCCTGTTACGAAACGTAATAGAAATTGTAATGACCTCCTTATTGCTGATAAATATGGCAATATAGTTTTATTAATCTCATTTACTGGGATAATTTATGATTGAAAAATTTGAGATGCAGTGGCTGATCTGCTTTCAGGCTGTTTATGAAAAGTTGAGCTTTAAGCTCGCAGCAGATCAGCTTCAACTGCCATCATCTAATGTCAGCCGTCATGTCGCTTTACTTGAACAACAACTTCGCGTGCGGCTGCTGGAGCGCACAACCCGCAAGATAATTCCAACCGCAGCCGGTAAACGACTATATCAATCCATTACACCGCTCACGCGCGCTTTGGACCATGCCCTGGAAGAAGTATCCCTATTCGGTGATTCACTTTCAGGCCATCTGAAAATCATTACCCCAGACCTTCCATTCATGGCCGATATTCTTGCTGACTTCTGCATCAGGCATCCACAAATACAGCTCAGTTGTGACACTCAGCTGGATCCAACAGAAGGACTACTGGACGGATTTGATCTGGTATTACGCTTTGGGCGTGGACCACTGGAGGATTCCAGCTGGGTTGCCAGGGAAATTCTGCGCTGGCCAAGCTGTGTGGTGGCCGCACCAGAACTTCTGAAACGTTACCCCTTGCCACGATCGCCAGATGAATTAGCCCACATCCCTTGCATTACCAGTATGTCGGTACTCCAGGGAACGCCATGGAGATTTAAACAAAACCAAACCGTCCGGGTGCATTCCAGTTACAAGGTGAACAGCGGACAGATGGCCAGAGCCGCTGCACTAAAAGGACTTGGCTTCGCCATTTTGCCTCTCCATGCGTGTGAATCCGAAATCGACAACGGCTCCCTTATAAAAATTAACTGTAATCGCGAACCTGAAGATCTGGTGCTCTACGCGCTGTATTCCGGCAGAAAATATCTACCTGTCAAAGTGAAGGCGTTTCTGGAACATTTGCAATTATCTATTGCCGATTTAGAGGTACACAGCAAGGAAGGTATATAACCGACAAAACAATCCGCTACCCTGGACCGAGGCAAAATGTCCGCTTCTCGCACAAAGCGGACATGGACCGGAGTGTAAGTCTGCTCGCCAGCAGCGGACTCTTTTAGGTTTACAACTTAGCAGCGTCTGTACGGGTCATTCAGCCACAGACCCTTACTGATTATTTCACTACCGGATTCTTTTTAAGCGAGAGCATGTTCATAAATTCATCATCCAGGTGCAGATGTTGCCGGACAAGTTCAGGCGGTGTACTGGCCAGCCACTGGTTAAGTGAAATATCGGCATAGTAATCGCTTTTAAACAGTTCAAGAAAACGCAGCGGCCCTTTACCGGTATTTTCGATGTAGTGACCCATTGCAAAGGGCACATAGCCAACATCCCCGGCGCGATAGTCGAACGTTCTTGCCTGACCTGATGAGGCAAAGACCCCCATCCGCCCCTCGCCTTCAAGGTAATATTGCCACTCATCATTATCGGGGTGCCAGTGCAGTTCACGCAGGCCGCCTGGCTCAATTTCCACCAGCGCGGCGGAGATCGTTTTTGAAACCGGGAAATTAGATGAATCGGTGATCCTGACGGTTCCTCCCGGCGCGCGTACCGGCTCCTGAGCCAGCATCCTGTGCGTAAAGCGAATTTTCGATTTCGCAGCACCTTTTATGCTGTCCGATTCCAGACTGCCTGGAACGCTGCCGGCAAAGATATATTCATCATCAGGTGAAGGAAGATGGGCAAATGAAGAGACCGGTACCTTAAAGTTTTTGGCCAGAATTTCCGGCGGAATATGTCTGAACCAGTCTGACAGCAGAAAAGTGCTGTCCTCATCAAAATTGCCGTCGTCAAACGCCAGTAAAAACTCACAGCCGTCAGGACCGAGCCCCTGAATCGAGTGAGGAATACCGGGCGGAAAATACCAAAGATCACCCGCTGCAATATCATCGACGAACCATCCGCCACTGGTGTCAAACGCTGTCACCCGTGCGTTACCGTAAGTCATATAAGCCCACTCGCCCTCCTTGTGCCAGTGCAGCTCGCGGATGCCTCCGGCATTAAGACGCATATCGACGCCCGCAATCTTCGTGGAGATACCCAGCTCCCGCTGCGTCACCTGCCGCGTCCAGCCACCGCTTCCCTTACGAACGTGCGCGTCACTGAAAGAGAAACGGAGATTCGGCAGTGTTCCGCTGTCTGTCTCAGGCGGATTTACGATGTCCGGGTTTTCTGCTTCACGGATGGGATCATGAGGACCGGGATCCCGTCCTCCACCGCCCGTTCCGGCAGGAAACGTCTTTACGCTATTGTCGTGAGCCAGCGCCTGACCGGCTGCAAGTGCAACCGTTCCACCTGCCGCAAAAGCCATAAAATGTCTTCTTGTTAATGTTTTCATCGCCATCCATCCTCAGAATAGTGTTTATCTTTGGTCTTATTTTGCTAACGCCCTAACGTTATAGCCGCGCTGAAAATGAACGAGGAAACAATTTTGTAACACTGGCGAGGCAGTGGAACAGCGCTGCGAACAGTCAAGACTGATGAATGTATTCAGAAAAATTAATACTGTTTAATCGCTGTATATCTGCAACGGTTTTATCCGTAAAATAAGCGCACTTATCGTCAATCAATACGACACGGTTTTATTTCTGGTTAGCCGTTCATCCGTTACAACTGATAAAATTTTTTACCAATTGCGCGATTTAACAGACCCTGAATATCTGAGAGCCCGCGCCTGGCGACGCCTTTTGAAAACCAATTTCAATCAGAGGGGGCAACAAAATAACGGAGGTAATTTTTGCTTAAATCCGCCAGACAGCAATGCTGAAGTTCTGAATATGTTTAGTAAATTTCCTGAATATCTGATGGGTTTTCGCTGTGGGCCAAAAGGTCACTATGCGCTCATGCTGGTTTTCTGAGGCAGAACTGATGGGTAACGTTGTCTCTCCCCGATAAAATAAAAAATCCCGCTCGTTCATAAAAAGCGAATGCCGATGAAGGCGCATTGGTATTAATCACATCAAACCAGCGGTCTGCACCCCTGAGTATTTCCTTGAGCAGATAGCTGCCTATCCGCCTGTTTCTCCATTCCCTGTCAACATAAAAATGTCGCAGCCGCCCGATGCCTGTTTCTGATACAAAAGGGTCAATGTTAAGTCCGCACACGCCGACCAAAAGACCATCAACGTACGCACCCATCAGGCTTTCGCCGGGCCTGTCAAAACGGTTATCTCCACTAAGCCAGTTTTCTTCCAGCCGACGCAGCATATTAAATCCCCCGGCTATGCTCTGCGATTTCAGCGGCCCAAAGCCGGTGCTGTCTGGGGTAATCCTTGCATAATGAATGTTCATAACGGGCCCTCAGTTTTTAGTTTGCATAGATCAACAGGATTACCCGAGTGTCTGGAATGATGATGGGATTGTCCTTTCCCTGAAGCTCATTCAGATTGATCAGGAAACTAAATCAGCTCAACTTACTTGCTTCTGTGCTATTTAGTTAGTCAGCCTGTCGTCATTAAGGATGTCAGGGCTGACAGAATAGCCCATCGGTTAATGCAACAGACTATTTCAGTTTCTACAGCAAAGCTTTTATTTACTTCAAAAGTGTTCGACCGCTTTTCACCAGAGACCTGAACCTGAGCCCCTCCAGCAGCCTCGAGGTCATCAAAAAGACGATTGAGTATAAGAGAAACACAATAACTGTTATCCCTTATCCACTTGCATCCATCACTTTACAGCCCGGTCAGACATAAACAGATACGTCAGACCGCTTCATGCAGGCCATGCTCATCTATGCCTTAATGCCCGACATCTGCCTGCACGCCTTTATTCAGCACTTACATCGGCGTTTTTCTTCCTGGCTTCCCTGTTTTCCTTATATTCCTCTTCGATTAACGGTGTTTACCTGACAACCGGGCAAAATCAACAGTTTATTAACAATTCAGTTGCGATGGCGTGTAAATAAATTTATTACTATTTAAGAGCTTATATCTGCACGCCCATAAAATCTCTAACCATTCTCATATAAGGATATTTTATGAAAAATGAACCTGCCGCCGGCGCGTGTCAGACACCGGGGTTATTCCGGACGCTGCGGACTTTTCCGGGAACCGTCCACGCCCTGCTCTTTTTCACGTTGGTCATCCGGTTTAGCTATTTTATGGCGTGGCCCTTTATTGCCGTGATCATGACGCAGAACTATCACATGTCTCCGATCGCCATTGGCGGCGCGATGACCAGCAGCGCTCTGATCTCCGTGGTGCTCGGCATGTATGGCGGACAGATCTCAGACAGGCTCGGCCGACGCGTTATTCTTTTACTCGGCTGTGCCTTTTCGGCCCTCGGCTATATCATCCTCGCAAAGGCGACCGGATTGGGGCTGTTTATTACCGGCCTGATGGTTATCGGCGTCTCCTTTGCGTGGGTTGATCCGCCACTGCGCGCGCTGATGAGTGATTTACTGGGCGACCGCCGTCGCCGGGCGCTTGCGCTGCAGATGCGTTATTACCTGATCAACATCGCGGCCGTATTCGGTCCTCTGGTCGGGATAGCCTTCGGACTGACCTCGCAGAAAGGTACATTTCTGATCACCGGTCTGACCTACCTGCCTTTTTTCGTTTACGTGCTGCTGTTTATCCCGGCAGGGACATTACTGGCCGGGGAGCAGAAAGAGCGCGAGGTGACACTCAGGCTGCATCAGGTAACGGGCATTATCATCAGGGACAGCGTATTTATTGCGGCACTGCTGTGCAGCATTCTGTGCAGTGTGGTGTTTATTCATTATGAAGCGGTTCTGCCTCAGTATCTCCTTTTACTAAACGGCGAGAAGGCCATTAAGCTGATTACCCTGATACTGGTGACCAACGCATGCACCGTACTGGTGTTTCAGACCTTTATCATGCGGTTTCTGGCAGGCTTTACGCTGCCAAAACGTATTCTGCTGGGTGGATTGATTTTCACCCTGTCGCAACTCTGCTTTTATTCGGTACGTTCTCCGGATGCCTGGTTATGGCTCACGGTGACCTGTGTGTTTAGCATGGGTGAGGCAATCCTGATGCCGAATCTGAACATTCTGCTCGATCAGCTCGCTCCGCCGGCGCATCGGGGTGCCTATCTTGGCGCATCTATGCTGACAACTCTGGGCATTGCGGCCGGACCATTAATCGGTGGCGTCATGCTGGCGTGGAGCGGTGCGGGGGTGTTTATCTGTACGGCGATGCTCAGCCTCCTGCTCTGCGCCATTATCTTTGCGTACAGACGTAAAATAGTGGCGCGTTTGCAGAATACCCTGTGAGAGATGCGTCAGACGTTCAGGAGCTGGCCGGCTGACGGGAGATTCGCCACAACGCCATCACATCCTCGTTAACCGCCTGACCCACGCGCGCAGACGTGTCACGATCCTGCGCACGTGATTCGGGCTGGCGTTCAGACAGTTACCCGGCGCTGTCCGGCTCACGGGCAGCGCCAGCCGGGGGCCTCGCTATGCAGACATGCCGCCATCAATCACCAGTTCAGTACCGCTGATATACCGGCTCTCATCGGAAGCCAGGAACAGCGCCGCTGCCGCGACTTCATCAGGATGCCCCAGCCGTTTTGCCGGTATCTGAGCACTCAGCGCCTCCCTGACTTCATCGCTCGCCTGGTCAAACATCGGCGTATCGGTCGGACCGGGACTCAGTGTATTGACGCGGATGCCGCGCGGTGCAAGTTCATGGCTCCAGGTGCGGGCATAGGATCGCACTGCAGCCTTACTGGCGGAATAGGTGCCGTAACCCGGATTCGCCATGCTGCCAGCGATCGACCCCACCAGCACGATGGCGCTGCCCTCGCCCATAAGCTGCACCGAACGCTGCACCGCCAGCACCATGGCCCGTACGTTCAGATTAAAGGCGCGGTCAATGTGCGCTTCCGTTGTCTCGTCCAGGGACGCCGGTTCTGCCACGCCCGATGAACTGACGAGGATATCGAGGCGGCCAGCTTTGGCCTGCAGCGTATCGAACAGACGTGCGAGATCGTCGGGTTGCGTGAGATCACCGGCAACAGTTTCAATCTGACCCTTAATCAGTGCAACAGCCTCAGCCAGCTGCGTTTCTCGGCGGCCAGTGATAAAGACCCGCGCCCCCTCCCGGGCAAATCGATGGGCAATAGCGAGACCGATACCACTGCTGCCGCCAGTAACCAGAACGACTTTTCCACTTAATTTCATCATTATGACTCCAGACAGACATTAGACACCTGATAATATATTTTGTATATTTAGTGTCAATTACGCACCTGATGTATACCAGATATCTATAAGGAAACCGAATGACCTCTGATATCACTACGCTGCTGGCCGAGATCAACAGTACCCGCCCTATTCTTGAGCAGGTAGCGAACAAATGGTCGGTGCTGATCCTGACTGTGCTGTGCGCCCAGCCTGCGCGATTCAACGCCATTAAGCGCAGGCTGGAACCGATTACCCATAAATCTCTGACGGAAGCCCTGCGACGGCTGGAACGTAACGGATTAGTCAGCCGCAGGGTGATTGCCTCATCGCCTGTGGCAGTGGAATATGCGATCACGCCACTGGGTCAGACCCTGCAGACCCCTTTCGTGGCGCTGGTCAGCTGGGCAAAGCAACATGGAGAGACGCTGGAACAGGCGCAGACGGCCTATGACGCAGAAGATGAGAACAGGACAGAATAAGCAGATTCGCATCAACAATGAATGCGAGTATCAGAAAATCATCCTGTGAACGAGCAGGTACAGAAACGTGCAGCCGCTGCGCCGCTCTGTCGCTTCCGGTCAGGCGTGAAATGGGTTCCGCTGAAAAAGGCAATCAATCTGTGTCGTACAGAGGCGCGCCCGGCACCTGCTCTGGCAGTGGTCAGTGTACTGCTCTGTTGAACGATGAAGCGTTCATCAGACTGCAGCTTCGGACGCAGAGCGCATTGGAAAGTGCGTTAATCAGCGCATCAGCCTCTGCTTACTCTCCTGCTGGCTGTGAAGGAAAGTCAAAAAACTGAAAGGTGCCATCACGGCGGGCTTTGGCCTGATACATCGCTTTATCCGCATTCTCAAATAACATTTTAGCGGAGACGTTGCCGAAGCGGGCAAGGCTGATGCCGATGGCGGCGCTGATGCGCAACTCCACATTATTGATGGTAAAAGGCTTTTGCAGGCTGCTGGTGATACGCAGGGCAATAGACGATGCCGCTTCACTGTCCGTGCAGCGGGCTGCCACGACAAACTCATCGCCGCCCAGTCGTGCCACCGAGTCGCCCGGACGCATACAGCGCTGAAGCCGCTTACTGACCTCCTGCAGCAACGCATCGCCCGTCGCGTGGCCCATCAGATCGTTGACTGCCTTGAAACCATTGAGATCGATGAACATCACCGTGGTATAAGCCTGCTCATCCGTCCGGGCCAGCATCTGTTCAACCTTATCGTTGATCCAGGCGCGATTATGCAGCCCGGTCAGCGTGTCCAGGGTTGCCAGCTTTTCAAGATCGCGTAATTTTTCTTTTTCGCGCGTGATATCGCGCGACACCAGCACGGCGCCAATATTCTTGCCCGTGGAGGGATTAATCACGCCACAGGCTTTGGTGCCCATCAACATGTAATGACCGTCGCGATGCAGTTTGCGCACCTCAACCACATCCGGCAGCACGCCGCCGCTGAAGAGCGTGGCCAGTGCTTCAGTCGCGGGCTGACGATCGTCGGGGTGCAGCAAATCCACCACCCGGCGGCCGATCACCTCTTCGGCTGTCCAGCCAATCAGTTCGCAATAAGAGGGGGAGATGGAAACGTACCGGCCCTCTGCGTCGCAGTGGGCGATCAGATCAGTGCTGTTTTCGATCAACAGACGATACTCGGCCGCCGTGCGCAGCGCATCCTCCAGCGCTTTGCGCTGTCCGGTCACATCGAGGATGAAGCCGTTGTACTGCAGATGGGAGGTGCCCGGCTGTGAATCGGGCAGACCGGAGACAAGGACGCGGCGCGTTTTGCCATCCAGACAGTGAATCGGCACTTCAATATGAAAAGGAGTCAGACCTTCCAGTGCCGCCGTCAGCTGCAATGCGACCTTTGCATCATCCTCAGCCTGCGCCAGCCTCAGCCATGAACTCAGCGTCACGCCCCTGAGTTCCGGCATCACGCCGGCAGGACTGACCTGACTGGCGATGCAGATACCTTGTGCGTCTGTCGACCAGATGGCGGTAAAGGAGGGTTTAATCATTGTGTACATGGCGGTCGGCTCCGACGTTACTGACGATATTAAACAAGCTCAATACTCGTCGCACAGACCTGATTATAACCCTAAACTCTGCCCGGCACGGCACGGAAAGCAGTACCAGGCAGTAGTATCATTCTGCGAGATTCTCTGCCCTGAACGCTGGCTGCAATGCCAACTTTCCGGCTGCATTTTTAAGTCGCCACTCTCCCTGTGGCTCTGCACAAATATTGATATCAGGATGTATGGGTAAAGTATCAGTCTGTATTTATCGGCTGATAAGCTGAAAATCTTTAATCCGGGCATCAGGTTCACCGACCGATCGCGTTAATAAATAAAGACATTTTTTATCACCTTATCGGCGCGGCTCCGTTTTATCTGCCTGACAGGCATAGGGCATGTGCAAACAGGCGCAGGCTTTATCAGAGACAGCGGCTTCATGGTTCAGTTTTTTCTTAACCGGCACGGCATCACTGAGAACGTGATGCCCGGTTTTCTGAAAACGGCACCCGCTCAATGTCCCCAGTCCCTGAGATGCAGAGCAGCGGCCCGCCGTTGGGCGACGAAGTTGACGCGGACATCAAATTCCGGCCTGATCCCTGCCCGCTTTTGCGTAGCAGATTTGATTGCTCCGCTAATTGTTCTCTTCCGCTATTCGCTTAATCTTTACTTAATTTTATTTTTATAACCTTTCCGCTTTATTAGCCCATGTCGGGCTTTTCCGGAGCGTTACCCTATGCAAGATAATCACACAGCCTCTCTCTACTTCAGTAAAGTACCGGCCGTAACCGCAGCGTTCTGGCTGACTAAAATCGCGGCGACTACGCTGGGTGAAACTGGCGGAGACGCAGTGACGATGTCAATGAATCTCGGTTATCTGACCGGTACACTGATTTTCGCCATCATCTTCCTGATTGCGGTGACGATACAGATTAACCGCCACAGCTTTAATAAATGGATCTATTGGTTCACGGTGGTCGCCACCACCACCGTGGGAACCACACTGGCGGATTTTGCTGATCGTTCGCTGGGTATTGGTTATCTGGGTGGCACTTTGCTGCTGAGTACCCTGCTGGTGCTTTCGCTCTTTCTCTGGAAAGTCACCTGCGGCACCGTGGCGGTCAGCTCGGTAAGCAACGGTGTGACGGAGACGTTTTACTGGGTCACCATCATGTTTTCCCAGACGCTGGGCACCGCATTAGGAGACTGGACGGCAGACAGCGAAGGGCTGGGTTATGATGGCGGGATCCTGCTGTTTGTCGGCGCGCTGGCTATCATCTGGGCGGCCAGTCGCTTTACTTCACTGTCGCGCACCGCACTTTTCTGGGCCGCCTTTATTCTGACCCGCCCGCTGGGTGCAGTTGTCGGTGACTTCCTGGATAAACCCTTTGCCGCAGGCGGGCTGGCGCTGAGTCGTTACGGTGCCTCGCTGGCCCTGGCGCTGATGATTATCGCCTTTCTGGTCCTGCTGCCTCAGCGTCCCGCTACCCATCGTGTCACAGCAGGCTGAGACGACTACACCGTTCTCCCCTTCATCGCTGTGGTCAAAGCCGCCCGTCAGGGCGGCTTTTTTACGCGCTGTGGTGATCTGCGGATGATCGCAACCGCCATTTCCCTGTTCAGGCCTGGATACTTTTCGTTTTCAGCCCGGTGTTCTTACACTACACTGCTCCACGCGTCAGGCACGCATCAGAATATCAGGGTCTCGGATCCCTGGCCGCAATGACCCTGCGCCCCCCGCGATGAACGATAAGAAACGCCCTCAGCCCGGAACAGAGAATGCTCAAATCAGATCCCCGTTTTACTAGTATTCCCTGCTACCTGTCAGTCAGATGATGAGCCGTCCGCTGTTCGTCACGCTGGATGGCCCGAAAGGGGCCGGAAAAACCACTCTGCTGGAGGCGATCACTCAGGGCCTGAGGACAGAGAAGCGCAAGGTAGTCCGGCTTTGCGAGAAGAAAAGCGATCCTTTCAGAGCGGAAACCATGTTGCTCGTCAATCGGCTGGCCAGAAATCCCTCTGTTGAGCTGGAGCGGGAGATTTGCAAACGCTTTGCGCTGAGCCGGGCATGGATTACGCAGCAGGTTCTGATCAGACAGCCAGCCGACAGCCTGATTCTGATGGACCGCTGGTATCCCTCAGATGCCGCATTTCGCCGGTTGATCCCTTTTGCGGAGATCTTACAGCTTAACCGGGAGCACAACGTGCGCGTGCCGGACCTGCACGTCGGCGTGGTGACGGCCCCCGAGGTGTCATGGGCCAGAGCCGCGGCACGGTCGCGGGGACTGGGCAGTACGGTAATCCAGCGGCTGGAAGAGCATATCGCCTGTACCCACGCATTTGAGCAGGAGATTGACCGCAACGGCTGGCTGTTATGCCGGAATGAAAGCCGCCTGGATGAGGCAACCCAGCAGGTCATGGAGGCGATCAACGCATTGCTTTGATCTTTCAGCTGGCATGAAGGGTTTCATTTTCACTTTCCTCATGAGTTTACGGACAGGACGGTTATGCCCTTATCTGTTAATAGGGATGAGCAGGGAAAACGGATGCAAAAAATTTTAATTTTTTTGCGATAGAGCGGAATAAAAATCAACGCGCTGATTTTGAACAGGTTTAAGTGAGCCGCGCCATCCGGGTGACGAAATGGCGCGGCATAGCACTGCGGCTGAACCACAGGACAAATCTGGCTTTATAGCGTCAGCCTGCATTGCGCTCGAAATGGCTGTTCACAAACGCGCGGCAGCGAGGAGAGATCGGATCCAGAAACACCTGTTCCGGTGAGCCGGACTCTTCGATCATACCCTGATGCAGAAACACCGCTTTATTCGAGACATCGCGCGCAAAGCCCATCTCATGCGTCACGATGATCATGGTGCGTCCCTCTTCCGCAAGGCCGCGGATAACCCGCAGCACCTCACCCACCAGCTCCGGGTCCAGCGCGGAAGTTGGTTCATCAAACAGTATCGCTTTGGGCTGCTGCGCCAGCGCCCGGGCAATTGCCACGCGCTGCTGCTGCCCGCCTGAAAGCTGTGACGGCCAGGCATCACGCTTTGCATAGAGTCCAACCTTATGCAACAAGGCTTCAGCCTCTTCGATCGCCTCTTTATGGCTGCGCTTCTGCACATGCACCGGCGCTTCGATGATGTTCTGCATCACCGTTTTATGCGGCCATAGATTAAAGCTCTGAAACACGAAGCCGAGCTGCATCCGCATCAGCTTGATACGACGACGTTGCTCGCGGCTCAGTTTCTCATCAGCGTTGTCCAGTGTGACGCTGACGTCGCCGACGGCGATTTCCCCCGCCTGTGGTACCTCCAGAAACGGGATGCAGCGCAACAGCGTACTTTTTCCCGATCCGCTGGCCCCAATCAGTGAAATGACGTCGCCATCCTGCGCGGTCAGGCTGATGTCATGCAGCACTTCGTGTCCCGCATAACTCTTTCTGAGGTGGCTCAGCATGATGGTAGGTGCGGTCATGAGCGTGCTCCGAAATAGTAAGGTGATAAGCGTCGTTCCAGCATTGATACCCCTTTACTGACCAGGATGGTCAGCAGCAGGTAGATCAACGCTGCACTCAGGAACACCTCCAGCGCCCGGAAAGTGGAAGAGACGATGGAGTCGGCAATGCCGGTCATCTCCATCAGGCTGATAGTACTGACCAGTGACGTCGCTTTGATCATGGAGATGATTTCATTGCTGTAGGCGGGTAACGCCTGGCGGACCGCAATCGGTAACGTAATGCGGGTAAAGATCTTATACGATGACATACCCGACACTTTTGCCGCCTCCAGCGACTGCTGACTGACAGCGCGCAGCCCGCCGCGCAGAATTTCCGAGGTATAGGCCGCATCGTTAAGGATGAGTGCCAGTAGGCCGCACCAGTAAGGCTCACGCAGCAGCGGCCAGAAGATGCTCTCACGCACCGCCAGTAAGCTACCCAGCCCGTAATAGACCATGAAAATCTGGATCAGCAGCGGAGTGCCACGAAACAGCCAGACGTAGAACCGGCAGAACAGGCTGCCGACGCGCGTCATGCGCAACAGATTCAGCAGCAGCGCCAGCACGCCGCCACCCAGCAGGGAGAGCAGCGCCAGGTTGATTGTCAGCGGCAATCCTTTTAACAGCGCCAGCAGCGTCTGCTGTAAAAACATGATATCCACGTGGACTCCTTACCCTTTTATGCGCTGTTGACCGCGCATCGCAAACTTTTCCACGTAGCGGAAAACCATATCGGAACAGGTGGTGATAATCAGGTAGATCACTGCCCCGACGCTGTAGAAGAAAAAGGACATCTGGGTAGAGTTTGCGGCGGTGGAGACCTGGTTCATGGTCTCCACCAGCCCGGTCACGGAAACCAGCGCCGACTCTTTAATCACCGACTGCCACTGGTTGCCCATGCCCGGCAGTGCGGTCCTTAACGCCTGCGGCACAATAATGCGTCGAAACATCATCAGCCTGCCCATGCCGGTGACGGTGGCCGCTTCCAGCGTGCCGCCAGGAATGGCATAGAACGCGCCACGAAACACACCGCTCTGGTAGGCTCCTGAGATCAGCCCGATGGCAATCGCACCGGCTACGAAACCGTTGACATCAAACGGTCCCTGGAAGCCCAGCGCAGTGCCGACTGTGGAGACGACCTGCCGTCCGCCGAAGTAGAAGAGGTAGATAACCAGCAGCTCCGGTACGCCGCGGAACAGCGTGACATAACCTGCCGCCAGCCGCTGCTGCCAGCGAGAACCGGCAATCTGCATCCAGCAGAGCACGCTGCCCAGCATCGCGCCCAGCAGCCAGGCGCATAGAGACACGCTGACGGTGACGGCGGCGGCATTAAGCAGCACGCCCCCCCATCCTTCATCGCCGAAACCCAGTATCTGCCAGTCAATATTCATCAGCATCCGGGGTTACGCTTTCGGCGCGACATCTTCGCCGAACCATTTGATCGACAGTTTGCTCAGCGTTCCATCTTTGATCATCGACTCCAGCGCCTGATTCAGTGCCTGCTGCAGTTCGCTGTTACCTTTACGCAGGCCAATCGCCGAGCCGGCACCCAGTACGCCACCAGTGAAGCCATAGCCGCTGCTGCTGATCGCATCGCTCTGCTTTTTCACAAAGGCGTTGAGGTTGGTGCGCGAAGCCATCACCGCATCAACGCGGCCATTCAGCAGGTCGGCGTAGGTTTCCGGGCCGGCCTGATAGGTGCGGATCGTAGCGACATCGCCCAGGTACTTCTGCAGGAAATCCGCCTGGATGGTGGCGACCTGCACCGCAATGGTTTTGCCTTTAAAGGTGGTTTTCAGATCGTCGATCGCTTTTTTCATCCCGGCTTCGTCATCTGCCGCAACCACCGTGCCGCTGCCTGGCAGCGTCGCCAGCGCGCTTTTTTTCGCGGTCACAAAGCTGGAGACGCTGACGGTATACTGATGAGTGAAGTCAATCGCTTCAGCACGTTTTGGCGTCACGGTCACCGCATCGACCACGGCATCATATTTACCGTCGATCAGCCCAGGGATCATGCCTGACCACTTCTGCGCGATGATTTCATATTTAAAGCCCGCGCGCTTCGCCAGCTCCGCGACCATGTCCGGCTCATAGCCGACAATTTTGCCGCTCGGCGTCGTCTGGTTGAACGGAGGATAGGCCGCTTCGGTAGCAAACTTCAGGGTGCCAAAATCTTTCGCCTGGCTGAACGCGGAGGTGGCGAGCAGCGCCACAGTCAGTGACGCCATGAACAGGCGGTTACGCATCATCATAGAAACCTCATTTTTATAATTAAGAGAGTAAATCAACTGCAAGGCGCGTCAGCGCCTGCGTCCCGGCGGTAATGCTGCGTTCATCCGGCTGATAGTCGGAGTTATGCAGATGGTCATCGCGGCCCGGTGTGGCAGAACCAATATGGATCTGGCAGCCGGGTGCGCGTTCCGTAAACAGTGAAAAATCTTCGGCTCCAAAGCTGGCGCTGGGCTGTGCGACGATCGTCTGGTCAAACTGATGCGACAGGATAGTTTCCAGCGCGTCGATCAGGCGATCGTCGTTCATCAGAGGCGGCACACCACGCTGAAAGTTAACGTCTATCCGCACGTTCTGCGCCAGGGCGACCCCTTCACACATCCGTTTGAATGAGGCTTCCATGGCCGCGCGGACCTCAGGCGATTTCGTCCGGATCGTGCCCTGAAACAGGCAGCTGTCGGGAATGATGTTGTGGGTGGTTCCGCCCTGAATATGGCCGATGGTCAATACGGCGGAGTGCGCCGGATCGCGTTCGCGCGAGATCAGGGTCTGCAACTGGCTGATAAGATGGACGGTGGCGATGATCGGGTCGGTGCCCATGTGCGGGCGCGCCGCGTGGGTTGAGACGCCGTGCACCGTCACATCAAATTCGTCGCTGGAGGCCGTGCTGGCCCCGCGCGTCAGGGCAATCTCGCCTGCAGCCAGCTCGGGTTTGTTATGCAGGGTGACGGCCCAGTCGATGCCGTCTGCAACGCCATCCGCAATCATGGCGGCCGCGCCGCTTTCAGGTGTCTCTTCCGCAGGCTGGAATATCAGGCGGACCCGGCCTTTGAGTTGCTGGCGGTAGTGCGGCAGGATCGACGCCACACCCAGCAGGGTTGCAGTATGAATATCATGACCACAGGCATGCATTTTTCCAGGATAGCAACTGGCAAAAGGTAAACCGGTCTGTTCATGGATAGGCAGCGCGTCCATATCGGCGCGCAGCAGCAGCGTTTTACCCGGCTCTGCGCCATCAATATCGACTACAACGCCGGTGCGGCCCACGCCGCTGCGGGGATGAAGCCCCAGCGCCTGCAGGTAGTCCGTAACCAGACCGGCCGTTCGCAGCGTATCAAATCCTAACTCCGGATGGGCGTGGATATCCCGTCGAATCGCAATTAACTGCGATTCGAGTTCATTAACTCTGGCTTTTATTTCCCCGGCCAGTCGTGCTTTTTCCTGATTCATAGCAGCCCCGGCAATATGAGATCGACAGGCTCCGGCCGACCTTCTTTTTTATTCACCCTGATGGCGGATGATGACCATTTATTTATTCACAGCACGTTGCAGAAAGCAACGCGGAATAAGCGGCAATCAATCGCTATAAATCAATAAGATAGAATCAGTTATTGGAAAGTCGTATGAGATAGCAGCGGATCAGCAATAATATTAATAATCTACCTCGTGACATTACTTTCCCTACTTTCCCTACTTTCGCGGCGGGATAATTACTTCTATCCCGCCATTAAAAATAAGCCCCCACTATTTTCGCTGACATTGCCGCGTACGCATCCGGAATAAAAATCGAATCGCAGGGCGAAGCAGCGCAGCCTGACCTGACTTCCGGATGCCGTTAGTCTGTTCTGCTCCCGGCGGCGGGGTCACGCGGCTGAGCCTGCAGCCGGGCAGCCGCACTTTCCGTTGCCGCACGGCGTGTGGCGATAAAGGGTGCCATCTGAGCCTGCGCCTGTGCCACCTCCTGTGGCGGTGCGGTACGCGGTGAACCGCTGCTGAACGGAGGTTCAGGGTCATATTCCATCTGTAACTGCACCGCTCTGGCGGTTTCTTCACCGGCGATTTCCGCCACCAGCGTCAGCGCAAAATCAATGCCAGAGGTAACGCCCGCGCCGGTGATGCGGTTGCGGTCGCGCACCACGCGCTGGCTGACCGGCTCTGCCCCGAGCAGGGCCAGCTGATTGAGGGAACCCCAGTGGCAGGTGGCACGATATCCCTGCAGGAGCCCGGCCGCCCCCAGCACCAGCGATCCGGTGCAGACGGACGTGACCCACTGCGCCTGTTCCGCCTGCCGCTGCAAAAAATCCAGCGTGACCGCATCTGACATCAGAGCGATCTGCCCCGGTCCGCCCGGCACGCAGATCACATCCAGCGGCGGAGAGTCCGCAAACGTCATGGTCGGCACGATCGCCAGGCCGCGATCGGAACGCACCGGATGACGATCTTTCCAGATCAGAAAGCATTCTACGCCCGGCGTGCGCGCGAAGACCTCCCAGGGGCCGGTTAAATCGAGCTGGGTAACATCAGGAAACAGCAGCAGACCTATCTTCAGTGAAGGGTTCATACGTTAACTCCGGACATACAGTGGCTTCCATCATGCCCGGATGGCTGTTCAGATAGCAATGTGCAGGCTAAGGCCGGGAGAGAATATCTTTAGCGGCGCAGCGCATCATCGCCCGCCCGCGTTACGACAGCGCCTCTGCGTTTGTTTCGAGCCGCCGGGTGAAAAAACGGGTCAGGATGTCCGCCGTTTTTTCGGGTTGCTCATCCGGAATAAAGTGGCCGCAGTCAGTTATCGTTTCACCATAAACATGTTGCGCAACGGCACGTAACGGCGCAGCCATATCAGGAATCGAGCCCCGATCGGCACTTACAGCCAGCAGCGGCAGTGACAGTTTCCCCTGCCGGGCACGCTGGCGATTCTGCTGCGCGGACTGTTCAAACGCCCGATAAAATGCGAGCCCGGCCCGCAGTGCGCCTGGCTGTTGAAAGACGCGCAGATATTCACGCCGGGCCGCCGGATCGATGCGATGCGGGCTGGCGGCTTTCTGGTTGAAAAACCAGTCGAGGTAGAGGCCTTCTCTGCCCGTGATCAGGGCTTCCGGCAGGTCGTGCACACAGTGAAACGCAAAGTGCCAGGTTTTCCGGGCGCTTTCCCCCACCAGCGGCAGCGTATCCGGAAGCGTGATGCCTGGAATGCCCGCATCCAGCAGCGCCACAGGACTCACCTTTTCACTGAATTGAGCCGCCAGAGACCAGGCTACCCAGGCGCCGACATCATGTCCGGCCAGGCAGAAGCGGTCCACGCCAAGCTGTTGCAGCAGCATCACAATGCGCGCTGCAACCGTATCTGTATCATACCCTTCGGCGGGGAAGTCTGAATCACCCTGGCCCGGCAGATCGGGGGCGATAACATTGAAACGGCGGGCCAGCAAAGGCATCACCGCCCGCCAGGCGTAACTGCTTTGCGGAAACCCAGCCAGCAGAACGACAGTTTGCGGATGCTCGTCACCTGCGCGAAGATAGTGCAGACGCTGCGAACCAACGGTAGCAAAGTGTCGCTGAAAAATGGAATGGGTCAACACAGGACCTCCTTAAATAAGGAAACAATCATTTCCTTTATGAATAAAATTTAATCGAGCAGTGTCATTGCCAGTTGAATAACGCTGGCATCCGGGCGCGTCGCCGCCACTTTACCGGCGACTCTCATTCCCAGAACAATGCAAAGCAGCAGTGAGGCGGCAGACTCGCTATCAAGTGAAGGATTCACTGAGCCATCCTGCTGACCCTGAAGGATAAGCTGCTGCAGATTCTGGTAATTGCGCATCAGAGCCGCACCGACCGCGCCCGCCAGTTCTTCATCCAGCGTCTGCAGCTCCACGGCGCTGACCGCCACCAGACAGCCACGTTCACCTTCAACGTCGCGCACGGAATCCACATAAAACGCCAGCAGCTCTTCCAGTTTCGCCCGGCCGTTTTCACATTGTCCCAGGCGCTGCGCCAGGCTGCTGTTACGCAAAGAGAGATAGCGGGCAAAGACCTCTGCAAACAGCGTGCGTTTGTCGGTAAAGGCTTTGTAGATGCTACCCGTGGTAAGCTGCATCGCCTGACTCAGATCCCCGATCGACGTGGCGTGATACCCTTTCTGACGAAACAGCAGCATCGCGCGGTCAAGCACCACGTCGGTATCAAAGGCGCGTGGCCGTCCCCGATCCTTATAGCGGTTATCATTCATCGCTGGCACCATTAGGAAACGATCATTTCCTTAAACATAAACCGATTCCCTCATGGTGTGAATTTTTTATTCCGATCTGCGCGAGCGGTTCAGGCAAGGTTTTTCAGGAGTAAACGTGCCGGAAGCTGCGGGCGGCCAGAACCTGTGCAGGAAACCGTGCCACCCAATGTAACGCGCGAAGAAGCGCGTCAGGTCACGCCGAGAAAACGCAATAGCGCCGTCATCATTGCGGCCCCCAGAATGATCATGATCAGCGGTGCGCGCCGCCAGGCCAGCAACAACGCAAAACCCACACCCGCGACCCGCGCCATCCCGGCGAAATGCTGGCCTTCAAACAGGGTGGTGGTTGCCGCGACGGCCAGCAGCAATATTGTGGCCGCATCAGAAAGCATCTGCTGCGTGCGCTCACTGATGGGCAGCCGGTTTCCCAGCCGGACACCGGCAAACCGCATCAGATAGGTTCCCGCGGCCAGCAGGGCAATGCCGGCCAGTATCATTCCCTGATGCGTCATTTGCGCGACCTCCATGTCAGCAGACCCAGTAACGAAAACAGCACCGGCATGCCTGCCGGAACCAGGGGCGTCGCCAGCAGTGAGAGGAGTGCGCCGACGGTGGCGGGTATCCGGGTACGACGCTGACGCAGTGCCGGAAAGATCAGGGCGATCAGGATGGCCGGGAAGACGGCATCCAGGCCAATCATGGAGACATCCGGAATGAACTGTCCTATTGCCGCGCCGGTCATTACGCTGACCGGCCAGATCAGACCGATCCCAATCCCGCACAGCCAGTAGGCGCTGCGGCGCTGGGCGAGCTGTGGCTGTGAGATGCCAAACACGACGCTTTCATCGTTCATGATGTGACAGCCAAACCAGCCCGACGGTCCCCTGCCCACCAGATCCTTTACCGCAATGCCAAACGGCAGGTGACGCGCATTGACCAGCAGACCCGCTGCGGCAGCAGTAAATGGGCTGCCTCCACCCGCTACAATGCCGATAAACAGGAACTCCGACGCGCCTGCCAGCACCAGCGTTGATAAGGCCAGTGGCACCCAGAGCGGAAAGCCGTCGGCGGAGGCCAGCGAACCATAAGAAAGGCCGACGATCCCGTCCGCAATGCAGACCAGGAAAATCGCCTTTATCACCCCTTTATCCAGCAACTGCATCTGCGAAAAAATCATCATCCCATCTCATAATGAACGTATAATCCGATATAATGAACAGCCGGACGTCGCTTTACAAGATGAACGTAACGTTCGATATAAAAAACATTCAGGTTATCAGGAGTGCGTTTGAATACCCCTATCAGCATTATTGCCACTGCTCTCGTGCGGGAACGTCAGCGATCAGGATTGTCACTGGCTGAGGTGGCACGCCGCGCCGGTATTGCAAAATCCACGCTTTCCCAGCTCGAGGCAGGGAATGGCAATCCGGGCATCGAAACCCTGTGGTCACTCTGCGTGACGCTGAATATTCCGTTTTCGCGGTTGCTGGAACCGGATGCCCGCCGTTTGCAGGTGATCCGGCGTGGAGAAGGCCTGACGGTGACGGCCGATCTGGCGGACTACCAGGCCGTTCTGCTGGCCTCCTGCCCGCCTGGCGCGCGACGTGACATCTATCTGCTGGAGGTTCAGCCCGGCAGTGAGCGCGTTTCACAACCCCATATTCCTAATACCGTTGAGCACATCATCATCGCCAGAGGACGTGCGTGGGTGGGACCGGTCGACAGCGCGGTCGAGCTGGAGGTGGGGGATTACATTACCTATCCGGGCGATGAGCTGCATCTATTCAGGGCGCTGGAACCCGATACACTGGCGCTGCTGGTGATTGAACACACCTGATCAGCATCCGGCGAGCTTCGCATCTGTCTGAGCGGGGGTAAGGTGATAAATGAGCTGCACCTCGCTGCTCAGGCAGATAGCCGGATAGTGTTCACGCATCCCCTCCAGCAGCCACGCATCCGGCCATTCCGCCATCTTTCCCAGCCGCGCAGCCACTTCGCTTAAACGCAGGGTGTCAACGCGCGTCACCCATACAATGACCGCATCGGCTGCATCCTGCTGATTAACCAGCCTCAGTGGGCCGGCGACGATCGCCCCCTCCTGCCATCGTATCGTCGAGGTTTTTTCGCCGCATCTGACGGCCGGCATCAGGCGCGGAACGAGTGAGAGCTGCTGCATTTTGTCTCCTGCACATTCGTGTATCCGGACAACTAAACACAAATTCGGCTTGAAAACAAAATTCTTAATGTTATGTTATAACATAATAATTAACGTGCATTTTAAGGTCATGCTATGACACTCTCTTCAGTCACATCCCGCGATTCCCGCCTGCCGGTGGCGGTGCTCTCCGGTTTTCTTGGCGCAGGTAAAACCACTCTGCTCAACCATATCCTTAACAACCGCGAAGGACGGCGGATCGCCGTCATCGTCAATGATATGTCTGAGATCAATATCGACGCAGCGCTGGTGCGCAACGGCGGTGCAGAACTCTCCCGTACCGATGAAAAGCTGGTCGAAATGAGCAACGGCTGCATCTGCTGCACCCTGCGTGAAGATTTGCTGCTGGAGGTGAAACGTCTGGCGCAGGCCGGTCGATTCGATCATCTGGTGATTGAATCGACCGGTATTTCCGAACCCCTGCCGGTGGCGGAAACGTTCACCTTCGAGGATGAAGATGGGGAAAGTCTGTCGGCGTATGCCCGGCTGGACAGCATGATCACGGTCGTGGATGGTCTCAACTTCCTGCGGGATTACCGCTCAGTCGATGATCTCCAGTCGCGTGGTGAGTCGCTGGGCGAACAGGATGAGCGCGCTGTCGTGGATCTGCTGGTGGATCAGATTGAATTCTGCGATCTGCTGGTGCTCAACAAAACGGATCTGCTGAGCCAGGCTGAACGCCATGAACTGCATGGCATGCTGCATGCGCTTAACCCGCACGCCCGCATTGTAGAGAGCGAATTCGGTCAGGTGCCGCTGGACGCACTTCTGAATACTGGCCGGTTCGATTTTGATCGGGCGGCTCAGGCGCCCGGCTGGTTGCAGACGCTGCGTGGGGAGCACCAGCCAGAGTCAGAAGAGTATGGCATCCGGAGCTTTGTTTACCGCGCCCGTCGGCCGTTTCATCCGCAGCGTTTCTGGCGGGTGGTGAACCACGAGCTTGACGGGATCGTGCGTTCCAAAGGTTACTTCTGGCTGGCCAGCCGTCCCGACTATGCCGGACTCTGGTCTCAGGCAGGCGCGGTGGCGCGTCAGGGATATGCCGGCCGCTGGTGGGTCAGCATTCCGCGATCCGACTGGCCGCAGGATGCGGAGTCCCTTAACTTCATCGCCGGACAGTGGCAGGAAGGCACCGGCGATGCGCGTCAGGAGCTGGTCTTTATCGGTATCGAAATGGACGAGCCGCGCATTCGTGCGGCGCTGGAGAGCGCGCTGCTGACGAACCAGGAAATGGCGGCCGGACCTGAACAGTGGGTCACGCTGGCGGATCCGGTTCCGGCCTGGTTCGACGAGGTGAGGGCCTGACGCAACGGTTGACGGCATGGCCGGGCTCCGTGATAGTGACATAGCCGTGTGGGTGACGATCGCCCGCCGATCCCTGATCAGGAGTCGCCACAGATGCCGCAACGTATTGCCGTTATTGGTGCAGGTGTGCTGGGTTTAGCCGTAGCACAGTCCCTTTGCCGTCAGGGTGCGGAGGTCACCGTTTTCGACAAAGGCCAGCCTGGCGGCGGCACCAGCCAGATCAGTTATGCCTGGGTGAATGCCAACGGTAAGGATCCCGCCAGCTATCACGAACTCAATGCATGTGCGACAGAGGAGCACCGGCGCTGGCAGGCCAGTCATCCGACCTGGCCCCGCTGGCTGCTGGAAACCGGCACGCTGGAATGGGCGGCCGATCCCGCTATCCACCAGCAGCTGACCCGCCGGGTTGCAAAACTCACGGCGCTGGGTTATCCCTGTGAAACACGCGAGCGGGATGCGCTGCTCAGCGCCCTGCCCGGTCTCCGGCTTGATCCCCGCGTTCAGCAGGCGTGTTTTTTTTCCTCGGAATGCCTGCTCTTTCCCAGCCTTTATATCGCCTCTCTGCTGGCCGATCTGCACGCCAGCGGGGGACGGCTCGTTTCTCAAAGTGAGGTCACAACGCTGGCGGAATCGGGCCGGGATGTGCGTCTGACGCTGGCCAGCGGCGAAGCGTGGCGCGGCGATCAGCTGGTACTGGCGACCGGCCGGTGGGCACCTGAGCTGCTCAGCCAGTGCGGGCTCGAACTGGCAATGACCGATGCGAACCGTGCTGATCCGGCGGCCTGCAGTTTCCTGGCGCATACCCAGCCGCTGCCAATCCCGCTTAACTGCAATCTGATCACGCCGGAACTTAACGTACGGCCGCAGGGGGGAGGACGCCTTATGCTGCAGGCACTCGATCTGGATCAGTATGCCGATCCAGCCCGTCCGGCCTCCCCGGATGGATTGATTGGCAAAGAGATGCTGCGGCGGCTGCAGCGGCTGTTCAGGTACAGTGAGGGGGCAATAATTGAGAAGATTGAAACCGGGCAGCGGTCGCGCCCGGCTGACGGACTGCCCGCGCTGGGGTATCTCAGTGAATCGTCCAGGATCTATCTGATGGTTACCCACAGCGGCATGACCCTTGCCCCGCTGCTGGGCAGACTGGTGGCAGAAGAGATGCTGAGCGGCACAGCCTCACCGATGCTCAGTGACTTTGCACCGCATCGGCTGCTGCGTCCGCTCAGTGCGGATATAAAGAGCGCACCCGCCTATCTGCCTGCGTCGCAGTAAAATCAGCGGCGATTTTTCCACACGGTCTGCACGTTACAGAATTCGTGCACACCAAAGTGCGACAGTTCACGGCCATAACCGCTCTTCTTCACACCCCCGATGGTGACGCGCGGATCAGAGGCGCCGTTACCGTTCACAAACACAGCCCCGACTTCAAGCTGCAGTGCCAGCCGGTCGGCGGTCTCTTCGTTGCCACTCCAGATCGTGGCACTGAGGCCAAAATCGCTGTCGTTGGCGATCTCAAGCGCATGCTGGGGATCCCGAGCGACGGCAATCGCGGCAACCGGGCCAAACAGCTCCTGACGAAACGCCGTCATGCTGCTGGTGACATCCGCAAGGATCGTTGGTGCGTAGTAGTTACCCTGACCGGCGACCTTTTCGCCGCCCAGCACCAGACGTGCCCCTTCTGCCAGCGTGGCCTTGACCTGACTGTCCAGCTCGTCACGCAGATCGGCGCGCGCCATCGGGCCCAGGAATGTCTGCTCGTCCAGCGGATCGCCCATGGTTAGTGCCTGAACGGCTTCCGTGAAGCGCTTTTCAAACTCGCTGGCGATTGGCGCTTCGACAATGAAGCGTTTAGCGGCCATGCAGACCTGCCCGGTGTTCTGGAAGCGTCCGATGACGGCAGATTTAACGGCTTCATCGAGATCGGCATCGGCCAGCACGATGAAAGGATCCGATCCGCCCAGTTCCAGTACGGTTTTCTTCAGGGCTGCACCTGCCTGCGCGGCAATTGCGGCGCCTGCCCGGACACTGCCAGTGACGGCAACGGCGGCAATCCGGTCGTCTTTAATCGCGACGGAAACACCGTCATTATCGACGTTAATGAGATTAAAGCCGCCTGCAGGCAGATCGGTCGCCCTGAACAGCTCAGCCATCAGTGTGGCGCTTCCCATAACGTTAGGCGCGTGTTTCAGCAGATAGGTGTTGCCTGACAGCAGCATGCTGACAGCGCCCCGCAGAACCTGCCACAGAGGGAAATTCCATGGCATGACGGCCAGGATGACGCCAATCGGCCGGAATCGTTGCCATGCGTCGGCAACCTGAGTCGGCTGGTCATCAAGCATTGCCGGGCCATGTTCAGCATACCAGTCGCACAAATTTGCGCATTTCAGGACTTCAGCGCGGGCCTGTGCAATGGGTTTTCCCATCTCCAGCGTGATCATACGGGAAAGATCCTGCTCACGCAGGCGGAGCTGTTCACCCAACTGGCGTAATACATGCACTCTGTCCGCCATATCACTCTGTTGCCATCGGGCATACGCGGCGGCGCTCTCTGCCAATGCCTGCTCCAGCTCGGATGCTGATTGTAATGGCCAGCGTGTCAGAATTTCACCTGTTGCAGGGTTACGCGATAGGACATGGTCAGTCATGATGCCGGTTTCCTCATTCTGTCAGTGATGGAAAAACGATACGCGCTCAGGATGATGATGAAAAATGAATAATAGTGAGGAAGTTGTTTACTAAAAATGAACCTGTATGCTTTTTATCTGCTCTGCTTCTTTACCAGCTCTTTGCAGATGTGGTTATTTCAGCCGCCAAAGCGGAGAGCGGAAGATCGGCGATTTCTGAGGTTTTCCACTTATACAGTGATTAGATCCTAAAAAACGATCCTTAACAGATCATAAAGAGATCCTAAGAGATCCCCGATCGTCGCAGGCCGCACGCCCCAAGGGCTCAAAGGGTGATCGCGTTCACTATAATCAGTAAAGTGTTCACTGTAATCAGTACTTTATTCACTGTACCAGGTAGAATGTTCACTATAAACAGTGCTAATGTTCACTGTAGTCAGAAAACGATCCCTTTCATCCACAGAATGAAGATCTTAAGCTATGGCAGATAAAGACAACGAAAACAAAGCGTTACTAGAACCTTTTCTGTCAGTGACCAAAAACAGTGGTGAAGTTATCCAGCTTCATCCCAACAAGAATAATACCGTTCAGCCGGTGGCATTAATGCGCCTTGGACTGTTTGTGCCGACGCTGAAATCAACGGCACGCGGCAAATCCGGTGCAATGGCCTCGACAGATGCGACCAAAGAGCTGAAAAATCTGACGCTGGTAAAAGCCGAGGGCTACGAAAAGATTACCATCACCGGCGCGCGACTGGATATGGATAACGATTTCAAAACCTGGGCGGGGATCATTCAGTCTTTCTCGCGCTATCCGACCAGGGGCGATACAGTCACGCTACCCTTCATCGACTTTGTGAAGATGTGTGGTATTCCCTCTGCCAACTCCTCCGCTGCGCTGCGTAAGCGTCTGGATGCCTCTCTGCGTCGGATTGCGACCAATACCCTCTCCTTTGAAGGTAATGGCAAGGCGTATCATACTCATCTTGTTCAGTCTGCGTATTACGATCGCGAAAAAGATATCGTGCGCATTCAGGCCGATCCTAAACTGTTTGAACTTTATAATTTCGACCATAAGGTTTTGCTTCAGCTTCGCGCCATATCCCGTCTTAAACGCAAAGAGTCTGCACAGGCGCTCTACACTTTTCTGGAGAGCCTGCCAACCAATCCTGCGCCTATATCGCTCGCGCGACTGCGAATGCGCCTGAATCTGGGCTCCAAGACTACCACGCAGAATCATGTGGTGCGGCGCGCAATGGAGCAGCTCCAGGAAATTGGCTATCTTGATTACTCAGAAGTGAAACGCGGGCGCTCTGTCTTCTTTATCATCCACAGCCGCACGCCTAAGCTCGATGGCATCAGCAATCTGGAGAGCATTGATTCGCTGGATGAAATTGAGTTTGATGACTGACCGCATACGTTCACTGCAATCAGTATAATGCTGTGGCAGTGTCACATGCTGTGCTACTGATGATGACGGCTCAGCTACTCAGGATTCACTGTAATCAGCCCTTATTCCCTGTTCACTGTAATCAGCACCGTTCACTGTAATCAGTACCCGGCGCCTTACAGGCAAGCCAGCTCTGCAAATCTTCCTTTTTTATCTGCCACTCCATAAGCCTTTAGATGTAAGTGTGTACTTACATACATCTTATGGCTGGTATCTGACAGTTCTACTGCTGATTACAGTGAACGCCCGGACGCTTGCTGAAAAAGAGGGCTTACTGATTACAGTGAACGTTACTGAATACAGTGAATGATGGCGGCCCGCCCTGCCTTTCAGCCTTGTGATACAACCGTTGGGCCAGCATCAGGGCCTGCTCATTATAATGCGAGGCGTGACACTGTTACTGATTACAGTGAATCATCGCTGGCATGCGGCTTCCCTTACTTTTACCGTATTGGGTTACTGATTACAGTGAACGTTAGCCGCTGACGTCATTCTGTACCTGTGGCCAGGAATCTCAACTGATTGCAGTGAACGCTTACTGATTACAGTGAATGCCGGTGAGCGGATGAGTAAACGCATCGTCTTACTGATTACAGTGAACGCCAGATCTTTACGCCTGGCAGCGTTGAGCCTGATTACTGCCATATAGCCATAGCATTACATTCCGCCGTTAAGCCTGGCCGGTTCATCCTGGCTTATAGCGAGCGCGGTAGTCCAGCGCCAGATCTGACCGCTCAATGCGGTGCATTCGCAGCTGCAGAGTCATCACGATTTGCACTCATCCCTGCTGGCGGGCCTTTCCACAGCCATGTGCCTCTTTGCTGATTACAGTGAACGTTTGCGATCTGACACAGTTTTTACTGACTATAGTCAACGTTTCGCTGGTCTGCGGTTACTGATTACAGTGAATATCGGGAGATGCTTTGTTTTGTGATGTAAGTCACAGCTAATTTTGAACGTTTTCTGTTCTGCCTTGCCAGTTCCTCCCTCGTTTGGGGTTCCGGGTGCAACGTTCAGCTGATTACAGTGAACGTCAGACAGAACTTTGAAAGCACGGAATTACTGATTACAGTGAATGTCTGAATATGTGATACGCCTCCCCTCCCCTCTTTCGCAGACAGGCTATGGCAAGCAGGGTGAACCGCCTGTTTCTGTTCTTCTTAACACTTTTACTGATTACAGTGAACGTTCACTTTTTTTCAGTGCGCTTTTCAATCGTTTGTCCGTCCGGTTCATGTCTACGCCCTGAGTCCGCCCCTCCCTGACTGAATACAGTGAATGTTTTGCTGATTACAGTGAATCCCTTAAGGCCAGAACAGCGGTCATTTTGGCAGGGTGGTTACAATAGTGTGACGATGCTCACCAGAACCCATGCTGTTGCATACAATCGCAGATGATGTTGAGATGATAAATTATTGCCTCATGTGCAGGATTTATGTATAAAGTCGTAAATCCTACATATCCGGAGCAACGATGGCTAACGATGATAAGCAGGTGATGAAGGTTGCGCAGCGTTCAGAACGCATGCTGCTGAGTCTCACCGAACAAATCCAGGCGCAGAAGCAGGAACTGCACGAAAACACCTATTATCAGGTCTATGCCAAAGCGGCACTGGCTAAATTGCCTAAACTGACCCGGGCCAGTGTGGATTATGCTGTCAACGAGATGGAAGAAAACGGCTATCAGTTTGATAAACGTGCGGCGGGATCTTCCGTTAAATATGCCATGTCGATTCAGAATATTATCGATATTTATCATCATCGTGGCGTGCCGAAGTACCGGGATCGTCACGATGAGGCCTATACCCTGTTTGTTGGTAACCTGAAGGGCGGGGTCTCTAAAACAGTCTCCACCGTTTCTCTGGCGCACGCGCTGCGTGCCCACCCTCACCTCTTATATGAAGATCTGCGGATTCTGGTTATCGACCTCGATCCGCAATCTTCTGCAACGATGTTTCTGAATCATGAGCGTTCAGTCGGACTGGTGGAAGCGACAGCCGCGCAGGCGATGCTGCAGAACGTTTCGCGTGATGAGCTGATTAATGAATTTATTGTTCCGTCAATCATTCCGGGCGTAGATGTGCTGCCTGCGTCAATTGATGACGCCTTTATCGCCTCGCGCTGGGATGAGTTATGCGCTGAACATCTGCCACAACAGAACGTTCATGCCGTGCTGTACGACAATGTCGTCGCCAGGCTCAAAAAAGACTATGACTTTATTTTTATCGACAGCGGCCCGCATCTGGATGCATTTCTGAAAAATGCGATTGCGGCGTCCGATCTGTTGATGACACCCGTTCCGCCCGCGCAGGTTGACTTCCACTCGACGCTGAAATACCTGACGCGCCTGCCGGAGCTGATCGCGATTATTGAAGATTCCGGTGCAACCTGTCGTCTGCAGGGCAATATCGGCTTTATGTCCAAGCTCTCCAATAAAGCCGATCACAAACTTTGCCATAGTCTGGCAAAAGAGATTTTTGGTGGCGACATGCTCGATGCCGCCCTTCCCCGTCTGGATGGCTTCGAACGCTGTGGGGAATCATTTGATACGGTCATCTCCGCCAATCCTTCGACTTATGTCGGCAGCAGCGAAGCGCTGAAAAATGCGCGCTCAGCCGCGGAGGATTTTGCAAAAGCCGTGTTCGATCGTATCGAATTTATTCGCCTGAACTGAGGTTTGTATGAGCGCAAAAAGAATTACGATAGGCAGAACCTTCAGCCAGACTCCCCTGGAAAATGAGGCGCCTGACAGCCAGCATAATCAGGCTTTTGTACTGGCTACGGGTAAGCGGGCCCTGTTTCGCTTTGAACGTATTGCCGCCGCAGAGGTTGAGAGCAAAACCTTTGTGACGATAGAAACTAACGGACGCGATCAGGCTGGCCTGACGCCTGATTCACTGCGTGACATTATTCGCACAATTAAGTTGCAGCAGTTCTTCCCGGCTATCGGCGTGATGCGTGACGAGCGTATTGAGATCCTCGATGGTTCGCGCCGCCGTGCCGCCGCGCTGCACTGTAAAACTGGCCTCGACGTGCTGGTCACGGATGCCGCCATTACCGCAGACGAAGCGCGCAGGCTGGCGCAGGATATTCAGACGGCGCGTGAACATAATCTGCGTGAAGTGGGTATGCGCCTGCTGACGTTGAAAGATGGCGGCCTGTCGCAGAAAGAGATTGCTGAAAATCAGGGACTCTCGCAGGCGAAAGTTACCCGTGCCCTGCAGGCGGCCAGCGTACCCGCCGACCTGATTACCCTTTTTCCGAATCATGCCGAGCTGACCTATCCCGATTATAAGTCACTGCTGCAGGCCGCGGACAAGCTGAGCGAGTCCGGACAAAGCATCGGTGCGTTAATTAATGCCATATCACAGGAGATTGATGTTGTTCGTGCCCGCGAAGGTCTGGCTGAAGATGAGCTTAAGAACCATATCCTGCGCCTGATCCGTCAGGGCAGCCAGACGCTGGTGAAGGAACCGGAAAAAGATAAAACGCAGGCGACAACGCTATGGTCGTTCGCCGACAAAGATCGCTTCGCCCGCAAAAAGATTCGTGGACGGATGTTCAGTTATGAGTTTAACCGTCAGTCGAAAGAGCTGCAGGACGAGCTGGATAAAGTGATCGCAGAGACGCTCAAGAAGTATCTGAACCGATAATCCACGTTGCCTGAAAAAACCGGTGCGCTGCGCCGGTTTTTTTTGACTGCTAATCATCGCTTACACACAGGAAAACCCAATTTCAGGCTGAAATCGCCACGCTTTATTGCGTCTTTGCCTGATTAAATGATTGAAATTAATGAATTATTTCGTTTTTCCCCTGGCCTGAAATCGCCAGGCTTTTGAGAAATGTCAGCTAAGATCAGATTTTGCTCCGTAACTTAACGTAATTAATCAAAGCATGTTATGAGTCTGCGTTGAGGCGTCAGCCAGCAGGCCGCTATGCCCTGAGCACAGACTGGCTCATCACAATATTGCAAGAGAAGAATTCCAGGTGCTGGTTCATTTGTGTCCAACTACTTTTCCCTTAGTACACTTAACACCTGACTGCCGCTAGCAGCACACGCATACTCTGAAAAACCATTTTGCAGAGAAACCCTCCGCCAGCAGAAAATAACATTTAACCTGTTGTTTATTCAGGAAAAAAGCCAGGAATTTCAGGCTGAAATCGCCAGGAAAGCTGACTGAATAGTTCAGCCTGTTATCGGTCAGCCTTAAAAAGAATTCTTTAAAAGCAACATGATGGGTTGACAGCAAACGATCGATTCCGGCGTCAGAAAAGATACTCAGAAAATATCCCTCAGTTATCCACAGAAAAAGTGGATAACTTTTTCTGTGGGGGTGAAATTCTTTTCTCATAGCCTGTGAACGGCGCACGTGATGATTGAACAATACAACGACTTCTGGGGTAAAACTCTCTTTAGTGTTGACCCGCGCTGCGCACATTCGTTGGCTGCGAAGCGTCACGGAGATAGGCTAAACCTCTCAGGCAAGGTGAACAGCCTGCCACCCGTCTGCGATGGTAAAAGATGCATACTGTTTACAGTGAATTGGCTCCAGTCAGTGCTTCTGAATCCTGCATCCGCCTGCCTGCCTCGCTTTCAGGGCGCGCAGACTGGCTAACAGAGGGAAATACGTTGTCCACTACAGTCAGTAAATCGCGCTGAAAATTACGATAATCCGCGCCTGAGGCACACAGAAGAAAAACCTGGCCGATGGCCCAGTTGAGCGTCCACAAATCTTCCAGCCAGGCGGTGATCTGCTTCACCACTGCCACGGTTGAGAGGTCAAAACGATCGTGCAGCGTGATGCCCGCGTTGTTGACCAGCACATTAATGTGCCCGTAATGCGCAAGCATCCGGTCAACGGCCAGGCGGATGGAGAAGGAATCGGCTATACCGGCCGCCAGGCCGGGATGTCCTTCGCCGCACGACAGGGCGCTGGTCTGCGCAGCTTCCGGGTCTGAATTAAGCATAACGACGCGCGCGCTATGCTCAGTAAAGCAGGCCGCTGTCGCCCGGCCTATACCGCGCTGGGAGGCGGCTCCGATGATAATCGCAACTTTATTTTCAAATAACATAGTCCACTCCAGAAGAATAATTATGAGTGGTTCGGTATCGCTACCGGCAGAGTCACAATCAGAATTGATAACGCGGTGAAAATTGGCGATGCAAAAAATTCATTTGATGTTGAATGCATTTGATGATTTATGGCCGTCGACAACTTTGAGATCGAAAAATGGACATCAATCACAAAATTCCGGTGTGGAAAGGCGGATGGAAAAGCAGTCTGATTACCTGCCTTCTATTCAAGCGCTGCGGGTGTTTGAGCTGGTGGCCCATTTCGGTAATGTGGCGTGCGCGGCTGAGGAACTCAGCATTACACCTTGGGCGGCCAGTTATCAGCTGGCAAAAATAAAGCGGGAACCGGACTGTATTCTTTTTAATCGCTCCGTTAAAGGGAGTCACGCTGATGCTCTGAGGTGAGCATTATCTGCAGGAGATCGGTCCGATACTGCTGGGGCTGGCGCAGGCGACGGCACGTATCATCGGGTCTTTACGTACGGATTTGCCCGGTTTTCCCGCGTTGCTCATTTTCCTGACTGGATTCAGGATGAGCTGAAAGCGATGCTCTTAAATAACTTTCATTCTGTCACTGTTTCGCCGGTTTATTTCTACTTTTTCCCGTGCCGGTTATTAACTGCATATTGCTCATGCCAGTTTAAAAATAGCGTCTACACTTCCTTACCCAATCGGTAAATATGTTCCATTTCTATTCCGTATGAAATTTAACCATGCGGATGTTTAACTTATTAATGGCAGGGATATTATGAGTGCAAATACACCAGATTCTGGTGATGCTGGCGATCACGCGCCTGCAGATACGGTACGCCAGCGTATTTTCTTAGTGGTGCTGGTGGCGACGATGGGGGCACTGGCCTTTGGTTATGATACAGGTATCATTTCGGGCGCACTGCCCTATATGACCTCACCGCCGGATCAGGGTGGGCTGGGATTGAACTCATTTACAGAAGGGCTCGTCGCCTCTTCACTGGTATTCGGGGCCGCAATTGGCTCGTTCCTGAGTGGTTTCTTCTCTGACCGCTTTGGCCGTCGCATTACACTGCGTAGCCTGGCGGTGATCTTTGTGCTGGGTTCACTGGGCACGGCGCTGGCCCCCTCGGTTAACATTATGGTGGCGATGCGCTTCCTGCTGGGTATCGCGGTGGGCGGTGGCTCGTCAACCGTGCCAGTGTTTATCGCAGAGATTGCCGGGCCGCGCCTGCGCGCGCCGCTGGTCAGCCGCAACGAACTGATGATCGTAACCGGCCAGCTGGTGGCCTATGTCGCCAGTACGCTGCTGAGCTATCTGCTGCACGATGAGCACCTGTGGCGTTACATGCTGGCGATTGCGATGGTGCCGGGTCTGCTGCTGTTTATCGGCACCTTCTTCGTGCCGGCGTCACCGCACTGGCTCGTGGCAGAAGGGCGTCTGCGCGAGGCAAAAAAAATCCTGAAGTATCTGCGTGAAACGCCGCGCGAAGTCCGTCATGAAATGGCACAGATGAAGAAGCAGGCCAGGGCAGCAGAACGTGGCCCGGGTGCGAAAACCCTGATCCGCGAGAAATGGGTGATCCGTCTGATGATCATTGGTATTGGTCTCGGCTTTGTCGCGCAGTTTACCGGGGTCAACGGCTTTATGTACTACACGCCGATCATCCTGAAGTCCACCGGACTGGGCACCAGCGCCTCAATTGCCGCCACCATCGGTAACGGCGTGGTATCCGTGCTGGCGACCTTTGCCGGCATCTGGGCCATCAGCCGCTTCCCGCGCCGTACAATGCTGATTACCGGCCTGTGTCTGGTGGTCACCGCGCAGATCCTGCTGGGTGGCGTTCTGACCTTTATGAGTTCCAGCCTGATGCAGAGCTATCTGGCTCTGGCCTGTATCCTGCTGTTCCTGTTCTGCATGCAGATGTGTATTTCACCGGTCTACTGGCTGATGATGTCGGAGCTATTCCCGATGCAGCTGCGTGGTGTGCTGACTGGCGGAGCCGTTTCGCTGCAGTGGATATTCAACGCCGTGGTTGCCTTTGGTTTCCCTCCGGTGATGGAATATGCGGGCAGCACGACCTTCTTTATCTTCGCTGCCATCAATGTCGGTTCACTCATCTTCGTGATGGCGATGGTCCCTGAAACGCGGGGCAAGAGTCTGGAAGAGATCGAGACGCACATGAAAGAGAAGTTTGGTGAAAAGCCAAAAGAGGCTGAAGCCGTTTAACCCATAACCGGATTCAGCCCGACGCTGAATCCGGTTTTTTTTGCGTGCTCCAACATTCGTCCCTTCGCCCAATTCTCATGCAAACCGTCAGTGTTCACTGTAAAAGGCAGGTGAGTGCAGGCGCTTTGCTGGCAATTTCAGGCTGAAATCGCCAGAACCAGGCAGTGAAATCGTGGCCGGTTATCGCCGGAACGGCCCGTGAGCCGGGCATTTTCTCCATTACCCTCCTCATTGAAATCTGTTTGCTTTCGCCATCCGTTTGCCGACCAAAAACGGCCGCTGTTTTCGGCTATCGGACGTGACGGCAACATGTCCTGCCTTCCTCTGTCCTCATGCAAACCGTCAGTGTTTACTGTAAAAGGCAGGTGAGTGCGGGCGTAATGCTGGCAATTTCAGGCTGAAATCGCCAGAACCAGGCAGTGAAATCGTGGCCGGTTATCGCCGGAAAGGCCCGTGAGTCGGGCATCTTCTCCTTTACCCTCCTCATTGAAATCTGTTTGCTTTCGCCATCCGTTTGCCGACAAAACGGCCGCCGTTTTCGGCTATCGGACGTGACGGCAACACGTCCTGCCTTCCTCTGTCCTCATGCAAACCGTCGGTGTTCACTGTAAAGGGCAGGTGAGTGCGGGCGCGATGCTGGCAATTTCAGCCTGAAATCGCCAGAACCAGGCAGTGAAATTGTGGCCGGTTATCGCCGGAAAGACCCGTGAGGCGGGCATCTTCTCCGCTACCCTCCTCACCGAAATCCTTTTTCTTTCGCCAGACGCTTGCTGGCTGAAATGGGCCGCTGTTTTCCAGTACTGAATGTGACGGCATCACATCCAGGCTGCCGTCTCCGATAGCAGGTTACAGGGCATTCAGCGTCGCCATCACCTCATCCGACAGCGCCAGATTCCCGCTGGCCATGTTCTCCCGCAGATGTTCCGGAGAGGAAGTGCCGGGGATCAGCAGGATATTGGGTGAACGGCGCAGCAGCCACGCCAGCGCAACCTGCATCGGTGTGGCATTCAGCGAGGCCGCAACGTCATTCAGTCGTGCCAGCTTCAGCGGCGCAAAGCCGCCCAGCGGAAAAAATGGCACCCAGGCAATGCCCTGCTGCGCCAGGCTGTCTACCAGTTCATCATCCTGGCGGTGCGCAAGGTTATACATATTCTGCACGCAGACAATGGGTGTCATCGCCTGAGCTTCAGCAATCTGAGTGGCCGTAACGTTACTCAGGCCGATGTGCCGGATAAGTCCGCGATCCTTTAAGGTCAGCAGTGCTTCCAGCTGCGGAGTAAGCGACCCTTCCTTCGGTCTGGCCGGATGCAGCATGCTGCGCAGATTTACCACATCAATCACGTCCAGCCCCAGGTGACGCAGATTATCTTCCACGGCCTGCGTCAGCGCCTCCGGCTCCATCGCCGCATGCCAGCCCCCTTTAGCGTCTCGCCGGGCACCGACTTTAGTCACAATGCACAGATCCTGCGGATAGGGATAGAGGCTCTTTTTGATTAACAGGTTAGTTTCGTACGGGCCATAAAAATCGCTGGTGTCGATGTGATTGACGCCTGCCTCAATCGCGTCGCGCAGAACCTGCATGGCACGGGCTTCATCTTTCACCGGCCCGAACACGCCCGGCCCGGCGAGCTGCATTGCGCCAAAGCCGATACGGTTAACGTCACGATCGCCTAACTGAAAAGTCATGGTGCTGTCTGACATAAGAACCTCCTGCATGGGTGTAGATCAAGTGTAATGGTGATTCAGCAGGACAACTATCTGGTGTCGTCAGGCGCGCGAAATAAAGCGGCGTACTTTGAAAGGGAGGTCGTGCGGGAGGCGGAGGCGTTCAGCCTGCAGGCCCATCCTGGATGACCGCGCAGGCGTTCGCCGGTTTGCAGAAACCCGCGTTAGCGGTACCAGCTGAATCCCTGCGGCACCCGGGAAAAACCGGCGTGTCGCAGCGCATTAAACAGGGGCGAGTGTGACACCGGTTCACCCGCCACGGTTTCCAGTGTAAAGGTTGCGGGTTTTTCACGTTTCAGCGACTCGCCCAGCGCGGCAACCGCGTCCTCCAGTCGCGTGACGTCGTCACTGAACGTCAGTAACTCTTTGCCGCCCGTTGTCAGGTAGAGCATCAGCGCACCATCCACGATGACCACCCGCGCCCCCTGGCGGCGGACAGGCCGGGTTGCGCTGGTGTGTGATGGCCAGCTGAGCATCGCCCCAAACGGATTCGCCGGATCAGAGGCCGCCAGCACCACCGCCTCTGGCGCGCCCACGGATTCTTCGGCCAGCTGCCGCAGCCGCTCAATGGTCTGGTGGTCGGCAAACTGAGCGCCGCCAGCACCGGCGACAAACCGGCCCCGCAGCAGCCGTCCGGCATCTTCCATGCCACGCAATACCGGCTGCAGCGCCGGAAAGCCGCCGGGGATCTGCTCTGAAACGACACAGCCGCGGGTGATAACTCCATAGCGGTCCAGCAGGTTCTCCGCCAGCGACAGAGCCAGACGGGCAGGTGCAACCGCCTGTCGCGCTATCCGCGACCAGCGTCCGGGCAGCGTGCTGACCATCGGCCGCCGTGCAGGTAGTGCGCCAGGCGTCAGGCGGTGACCAAAACGGCTGCGCAGCGTCCGTGCCGGACGTGAACGTGTCACGCCTGACGCGCTGAGACGGCTGCGCACGGCAATCCAGCTATCGGTGGTAACGCAGCCCTGCCACACCAGTTGCCATAGCGCGTCATTGATATCCGCTGGTTCCGGCGCACTTATTTCCATTTTCGCCATCAGTTCATGGACAAACCATGCGCCTCCCTGACTCAGTGCGTCATAAAGATCCTGCTGAAGCGGGGGCAGAGCAGGCGAGACCTCCTGCAGCGGCAACGTTTCTGCCGCACATTCAGAAAGGTGAAGAGAGATCAGCCCATCATTCTGGCCCAGCGCTTTATGTCCGCACCAGATCACCTCGCCATGGGCTAACAGCTCGTCAAGCATCGCAGGCTGATAGTCGGCGATCCGGCTCCGCAGGATTTGCGATTCCCACAGGGAGGCCGGCAGCGGCACGCCAGCGAGCTGTTCGATCACCCGCAGCAGCCGGCTGGCGCCCTGATTTTCTTCCCGTTCTCTATCATGTAAACCGTGCCGTTCCAGCAGTAGGCGAACCCAGGCGGAGGGGGGCACCGGCCGGGTTGCCTCGCGAGCTGATTGCAGTGAACGTAAGCGCAGGCGTCTGAAGTTCTCCGCTGTGACCCACTCTGTTTCTGCCGTCTCTGCGGCCGCACCGATATTCATCAGGCTGCCCTGTGAATGCAGGGCGCGCAGCCGTTCGTCTGCCACGGCGGTGCCCAGCCCGAAGTGGGTGGCGAGCTGTCGGGTTGTGAACAGCGCATGTGTGCGGGCGTAGCGGCTGATCAGATCGCCCAGGGGATCGGCCACTGATGCCAGAAACGTTACGGGCAGATCATCAGGCAGCGTGCAGGCCAGCGCATCGCGCAGGCGGCCTGCATCTTCAATGATCGCCCAGCGAGGTTCTCCGGCGAGTGTGACCGGGATAAGCCGCCGGGCAGTTGCGAACTGCGTGATGGCCGGGGGGATCGCGTCAGGACTGCCGGAAAAGCGGGCCGCGATGTCTTCAGCGGAAAGCGGGCCGAGGTCACGCAGCAGATCGATGATGCCTTCAGTATGTGAGGCCTGATAGCGGGGATCGCGGCGTTGCAGTTCCTGTTCCGCCTGCTTAACGACCTCCGCGTTAAGCAGATCCCGTTCCGGTCTCTGGCCGAGCAGCTCACCCAGCAGGCTGCTGTCGAGCGTCAGCAGTGAGGCCTGCCGCTCCGCCTGCGGAGCATCGCTGGCGTAGATAAACTCCGAGATGTAGCCGAATAAAAGCGGCGCGGCGAAGGGGGAAGGCTGGGCAGTCGTCACCTCAACCACGCTGACGCGTTCCTCTGCCACCTGCTTCATCAGTGCATGCAGCGCAGGCAGGTCATAAACATCCTGCAGACATTCGCGGGCGGTTTCGATCAGTATGGGGAAATCATCATACTGCTGCGCGACGGCCAGCAGCTGACCGGCACGCAGTCGCTGCTGCCAGAGCGGCGACCGCTTACCCGGATTGCGCCTTGGCAGCAGCAGTGCCCGTGAGGCGCACTCCCGGAAACGTGCGGCAAACAGCGCCGACTGGCCGACGCTTTCCGTCACAAATCGCGAGAGCGTATCCGCGTCAAAGATAAACAGGTCAGTGCCAGGCAAATCGCGTTCGCTGGCGGGGAAGTGGGCGACGATGCCGTCATCGCTGGCGGCGATGGCGGCATCCACACCCCAGCGTTGCCGGATGCGAGTGCCGATCGCCAGCGCCCAGGGCGCGTTGACCCGTTTTCCCCACGGCGAATGCAGGATCACTCGCCAGTCGCCGATTTCGTCCCGGCAGCGTTCAATCAGCAGTGTGCGATCATCCGGCACGACGCCGGTAGCGGTGTGCTGTTCGGCCACCAGCGCCAGCAGATTGCTGACCGCCTGGGGATTCAGCCCCAGCGCGCTGAGCCGGGCTGAGGCCTCCTCTGAGGTGTCCCGGTTCAGCATACGCAGAAACATGCCGAGGCGGGCACCTGAATCGGCGCTGCGTCCCACCCCTTCACCACGCCAGAATGGCAGGCGGGCAGGACGGCCCGGTGCAGGCACTACCACCACCTGATCATGGGTGATCTGCTGGATGCGCCAGGATGTTGCGCCCAGGGTCACGATGTCATTGATCCGTGACTCGTAAACCATCTCTTCATCCAGTTCACCTACGCGTCTGGAGCCCGCCTGCTCTTCGCCTTCCGGCAGAATAACGCTGAACGTGCCCCGATCGGGAATCGTTCCGCCGCTGGTCACGGCCAGCTTCTGCGCGCCAGGGCGCGCTGTCAGCAGACCCCTCTCGCGATCCCACACCAGCTGCGGCCTGAGCTGAGCAAACGCATCTGACGGAAATTTTCCAGCCAGCATGTCGAGCGTCGCGTCAAACAGCCGGCGTGGCAGCGTTCGGAACGGGTCGGCCTGGCGCACCCGTGCAAACCAGCTGTCGGCCTGCAGGCTGTCCATGGCAACCGCTGCCAGCGTTTGCTGCGCCAGAATATCGAGCGGATTACGCGGCGGGTTCAGCGCCTCAAGCTGTCCGGTCTGCATGAGTTCGAGCGTGACGGCGGCATCCAGCAGATCGCGCCGGGTGCGGGGAAACAGGATCCCGGTCGATACGCCGCCGACCTGATGCCCGGCCCGTCCTACCCGCTGTAGCGCGCTGGAAACCGACAGCGGCGCGCCAACCTGAATCACCAGATCCACCGGGCCCATATCGATGCCCAGCTCCAGGCTTGAGGTCGCCACCACGCAGCGCACGCTGCCCTGTTTCAGCGCGGCTTCAATCTCGCTTCGCTGCTCTCTGGACACAGAGCCGTGATGCGAGCGGGCGATGAGGATGTCGTCCGCGTCGTGATTGCTGTCACTATCGTCAGCCGGACCGCGCCCGGCAAGATGGCGTGCGTTCAGCCGCGCCGTCAGTTTCTCCGCCAGTCCCCGCGAATTGACAAAGACGAGCGTGGCGCGATGCGCCATGACCTGCTGCAGAATGCGGGCCTCAATGTGTGGCCAGATCGAACCGCCCGTCGCGCCAGATTTAGCGCCCGGATCTGCGCCGTCGGCGATATCGGTCATATCCTCGACCGGCACCTCGATCGTCAGGTGCAGCGTACGCCTGGCGGCCGGATTAACAACCTGAACAGGCTGAGATCCGCCCAGAAAGGCCGCAACCCGTTCGACCGGCTGCACCGTGGCGGAGAGCCCGATGCGCTGGGCGGGCTGAGGCAGCAGCGCATCCAGCCGCTCCAGACTCAGTGCCAGCTGCGATCCCCGTTTTGAGCCTGCGACCGCATGCACCTCATCGACGATCACTGTCGTCACACCCTGTAGCGTGGTGCGGGCTTTTGAGGTCAGCATCAGAAACAGCGACTCCGGGGTGGTGATAAGAATATCGGGCGGACGACGCAGCAGCTGGGCACGCTCTGCACCGGGCGTATCGCCGGAACGCATGCCGACATTCAGGGTGATGGCAGGCTCGTTAAGCGCCTCCCGCCAGGCGCTGACGCCGGCCAGCGGCAGCGTCAGGTTACGCTGCACGTCAGCCGCCAGCGCCTTCACTGGTGAAATATAGAGAATGCGGGTGGTATTTTCACGAGCGGGTGCAGGCTCTTCCGTTCTGACGCTGAACAGGGTGTCAATGGCGGTCAGAAAGGCCGCCAGCGTTTTCCCGGAGCCGGTAGGGGCGATGACCAGAGCATGATCGCCGCGGGCGATGGCCTGCCAGGCCGCCAGCTGCACCGGCGTCGGGGCGGCAAAGGCGGCAGAAAACCATTGCCGCGTGGCGGCTGAGAAACGGGCTAAGATCGCCTCTGATCGGGATGCTGGCATCATACTCATGGCATTGTGCGTCCACTGCGCCTGAAATCAATCCGTTCAGTGTATGTGAAAACTCCGTTTCAGGGTGATGCCACCGCCATCGGGCGTGTCATGCGATGTTACGAACCGGGCGCGCCCGCGAATGCTCGCCCTCTGACGGCCAGCAGCGACATCAGCGCCAGCGCAATCAGCGTCATGCCGTAATACCAGGCGGTCTGGTTCAGCCCGATATGGGGCGCAGCGATGCCGGCGGCAATGGCGGGCAGGGCAAAGGCGAGGTAACTTTTTACTAAAAAGGCCGCGAACAGACCGGCGCGCTCATGCCCTTCTGCGAGCGGCAAAATGATTTTCAGCACGCTGGAGAAAATCGATCCGAATCCCTGGCCCGCAATTGCCGTGCCGACATAGAGCCAGGCCACGCTGTGCAGAGAGAGGCCGCTCAGGGTGACCGTGACGCCGGTTATCAGCATCAGCGTCCCGACGACCAGCGCGCGTGCGGGTGGAAGCAGACGGAAGAGTAACACCGCAGCCGTTGCGCTCAGCATCAGCGTGGCGACCACCGATCCGCCGATCAGCGGTGAGGTCAGCCCGGTGGCACTGGCGACCATGCCAGGCATCAGAGAAAGATAGAAGCCGCCCAGCATCCAGGTAGCGATATTCACCGGAGTCACTTTCAGCAGCGGACCCAGCGCGCGGCGCGGTATGCTGACCTGAGGACGCAGTGCGGCCAGAACACCGGGCTGAGGTGTGATGGTTTCCGGTATCAGGGGTAAGAGCGCCATGGCTGCCAGCATCGCCAGCAGCAAAAGCGCATAGAGGGTGACGGTAGGATAGGGAGCGAAGCTCACCAGAAATCCGCCTGCCAGCGTGCCCAGCGTCATCCCCAGAAAGGCCGTAAAGGAGTTCAGCAGCGGCCCGCGGGTTTTGCTGGCGTCGATCAGGCTGGCACCAAAGGTTGGCAGGGCAATGCCGGTCGCAAAACCCTGCACCAGCCGGGCTGTAATCAGTGTCGCCGCCGAGCTGGCCAGCATGAAAACCACCAGCGCAAGCGCATTCAGCGCCAGGGCCAGCAGCATCAGCGGTCGCCGCCCGGTGAAGTCCGACACTTTCCCTACCGTCAGCAGCGCGGCCAGCAGGGCAAAAGCGTAGGCGCCAAAGACCAGCGTGAGCATGGGCGGCGACAGATGGAACAGCGTGCGGTAGAGCGGATAAAGCGGCGTGGGTGCGCTGCTGGTCGCTGAAATCAGTACTGCGCCGGTAAAGCTGAAAAGCGTGGTGCGGTTGGCGGCTGCGGGCGTCAGGGCAGGGTTCATAACGATCACCTTAATGCAAAATATTAGCTTTAAGATATAAGGCGAACGGTGTCTTAATGCAATATCTTTGCTTTAACAAATCCTGCTACGGGACAAAAGTTATGGAAGACCATTAAAAATGATGCGCAATATGACCGATCGCTATGCCGGCTCAGCGTCAGGCGTGTTGAGGCCGCAGGGAGGCTGAAAAAATCTTTACGCAGCGCATGCCAGCTAAAGATAGAGACTAGTAAGTCGTTCACTATGCGCTGCTAATCCACAGGGCAAAACGAATAGCGCTTTTCAGAACAGAGACTTAAACAGGGCGTGACTGAAGCAATAAAACCCGCAGGATCATTTCCGTGCGCCAGTATGGTAAGGGTACAGTTCGTGATGTTTTATGCTTATCCGATGGTTATGCTGGGAAAATCTGGCGAAGATGATTTAAAACAATTAGGAGGCGCGAAAATGAAAATCGATAAGATTGACCATATTCATGTATACGTTGAAAACATTGTGCTGGCTGAACAGTGGTATAAGACTATCCTGGGTTTTTCTCGCGACGAGTCCCTCTTATTCTGGTTTGAACAGGGCGGACCGCTGGTGATCCGTAACCACGGGGCGTCCCTCTCCCTTTTCCTCAGACAATCTCACCCTCCAGGCCATACAGTGGCTTTCAGGGTAGCGGCCCAGTCGTTCAGCGAACTGATTCCGGTCCTGAAGCAACATAATATTCCCTTCAGCGTCAGTGACCATGACGTCTCAGTTTCTGTCTATTTCCGCGATCTCAGTGATAATAAAATTGAAGTCACCTCTTACGATTATCTGAATGCGAAGCAACGGCTTGAGAGCCTCGCTTAGCACTCTGTTTCGTCATCGGTGCCTCTGGCTGGCCGTCAGGGACTTATACCGGAATCCCGGCGCATCAGCCCTCAGGCTTTCCGCAGGCCAGACCAGAACGGCGCTCAATAGAGCGAATTCTTCAGCCTTTCCGGCAGGGCTTTGTCATAAGCATCACCATCAATCTCTGCAATCTGTTTCAGAATCGAACCGGTGCTCGGCAGGGCCTGGCGGGAAATCTGTGTATCCGCATTCCAGAGTCCGGCACGGATAATGGCGCGACTGCATTGAAAGAACACGCTCTCCACGCTGATGCGAAGTACGGTTCTGGGCTGCTGATGGTTAACGGCAAACCGCTCCAGCAGTGCCGGATCGGTGCTGATCGCCGCCGTGCCGTTCACCCGCAACGTCTCGCCAATACCGGGAATAAGAAACAGCAGCGCAACCCGATTGTCATGCAGAATGTTGCGCAGGCTGTCGATACGGTTATTCCCCCGTCTGTCAGGTAACAGCAGCGTCTTTTCATCCTGGATTTCAATAAATCCGGCCGGATCGCCGCGTGGGGAAACATCCAGTCCTTCCGGCCCCGAGGTCGCCAGCGCCACAAAAGGCGAGGCTTCGATAAACGGACGATAGGCGGGATGAATGTAATCCGTGACCTTTGCGACGGAAGGGCGGGCGACGCTGCCATAGAGACTGTCGAGTTCCGTCAGTTCAGTGATGATGTTGCTCTGTTCAGCCATTCGTATCCTCTCTGCTGATTAATCCACGCGCTAGCGCCGGCGATGACGGACGAAAAAACCGGCGCCCGACTTTAACATCACATTAACACTTATGGCATCACTGCCGGAACTGTGGCACTGTGGTTTGTGATCTGTGTTCAGCGTGGGGACGGTAAAAACGATGGGAAACAGCCGATTACCCGGATGATCGCTTTACCGGTTGCCCGCGGCTACCTTCATTGCACGCGACTCAGCACTGACGGGCGGCAGAAAAGGTCGCTGACACAGCATGAATTTCAGTACTTACAAGGAGCAGTCGATGTATTGGGAGTCTGAGCGTTTGCTTTACCGTTATGCCCTTCGTGAAGATCTGGATGATCTCTTCAGAATCTATGGCGACCCTGAGACACACCGGTTTAACCCGAGGGGGCCGTGGCCTGACAGGGCACACGCAGTTCACTCTATGGAACTCAGGTTACAGAGCTATCAGGATGATGGTTTCGGCGACTGGACCATTTTTGAAAAGGCGCGCCCGGCGAAAATCATCGGTTTTGGCGGCGTTTTCAGAAGCCGGTTTGATGGTCATCCGACCAATAATCTCGGCTACCGGTTTGAGCCGGACGCCTGGGGCAAAGGCTACGCGACCGAGCTTTCGCAAAGAGCCATCCGTTATGGATTTGAAGAGGCCGGACTGAGCATTATTACGGGTGTCGTGCGGGAAAACCATCTGGCATCGCGCCGGGTGCTGGAAAAAGCGGGCTTAACCTTTCTGAAGAAGGTAAGCGATCTCAAAGACCTGCCGCCCAGCCTGATGTACACCCTGACCCGCCGTGACTGGCTGGCGGCGCAAAAGGGTGATGCGACCTCCCGCTGATCCCTGTCCGCCGTGATTAAGGTGGGGCTTCTGCCATGCCCGACACCCTTTAGCACACTTTACCGCCTGCCCAGCCTGAGATGCGGTACACTGCCGTTATCTGTTAATGCAACTTTGTTGCTTTAAAATGATCCGGATGGCTAAAGCAGGAGAGAAAGATGGCGAAGGAGATGATTCGTCAGGGTGGACGCAGCGCACGTATTCAGGCTGAAGTGCATGCAACGGTAAACCGGCTGCTGGAAACGCACGATCGTTCCGCCATTACGGTGCCGATGATTGCAGATCAGGCCGGCGTTACGCCCTCCACAATTTATCGGCGCTGGGGCGATCTGGCGCAGCTGCTGGCGGATGTGGCCCTGGCGCGGATGCGGCCGATCGCGGAACCTGAAGATACCGGCTCGATGACTGGCGACCTGAACGTCTTTATTCAGCAATATGTTGAGGAGATGTCGTCGAAGGTCGGCCGTGAACTGCTGGCGGATGTGATCGGAAGTCATGCGGAACAGGCCAGCCAGCGCTGCTGCAGCTTCACCTATCAGCATCTGGAAACTCTCAACAGCCGTGCGCTGGCGCGCGGAGAGGCGGGATTTGACGTTAATCGCGTGGTTGATGGGGTGGTGGCACCCGTTATGTTTCATATCCTGTTTGGCGATCGCGAGCTTTCTGCGGAATATTGCTCGTCGCTGATCCGGCTGGTGCTGTGAATGGCCGTCAGCCCGCCACAAAGGGCAGGGCGGCTTCTGCGATAAGATGTTGCAACAGCGCGCGCGCCGGACCGTTTTGCTGATCAGCGCAGGCCAGCGCAATACCCAGCGAGCCGGGTGCAGGCAGCCGGTGTGATTCCACCACGAGCGTCTCCGGTAATCCGGCGCGGGTGCGCAGCGTTATCCCCAGCCCGGCCTGAAGTGCGGCCCAGATCCCGCTCAGGCTGTGGCTGGTAAACACCACACGCCACGGAATAGCGGCCTTATCCAGAGCCTCAGTGGCACGGGATCGCATGACACAGGGCGCATCGAAAACCACCAGCGGCAGCGGCTCCCCGCGCTTTAAAAAGCCTGCCAGATCAAAAGCCGGATGCTGTATCCAGGCTAACGGACAGTGACCAATCAGTTGCGTACCACGCTGTCGTTCAGTCTGCCAGAGCAGCGCCAGATCCAGTTCCTGACGCGCCAGCGCCGTGAGCAGCGCCTGATTGCGGTCAACCCGGGCAGTCAGCATGACCTCCGGATGCTGGCGGTTAAAAGCGCCGAGAATGGCGGGCATCAGGGCCTCGCCAAAATCCTCCTGCATGCCGATACGGATCTCCCCCTGCAACCCTTCGCCTTTTACCGCCCGCAGCGCCTCGTCGTTCAGCGCCAGCAGCCGTCGGGCATAGCTCATCAGCTGTTCTCCGCTGCGGGTCAGTTGAAGATGCCGCCCTTTTTTCATGACCAGCGGCGTACCACATTGCTGCTCAAGTTTTTTGAGCTGTGCGCTGACGGCGGAGGCAGAGCGGCAAAGATGCTGTGCGGCCAGGGCAAAGCTGCCCGCATCCATTCCCGCCACAAAACTGCGCAGCGCATCCATATCCAGTGATTCCGGTAGCCTGCCCATTATCGTCCTGTAAAAGTGAAGTGTGGATGCTGATTAATTTGATTTTCAGGATGATCATCCCGGGTAACACTCTGTCTGACCACTAAGGAGTGTGCAATGAAAACTTCACTGAACAGAGAAACACTGGCACAGCAGGCACCGAAACTGGCTGAACTGACCCGGCAGGTACTGTTTGACGATATCTGGCAGCGTGATCAGCTGTCAGCGCGTGAACGCAGCCTGCTGACGCTGGCAACCCTGACGGCGCTGGGACGGATTGAGCAGATTCCCTGGCATATTCGTTTTGCCCGGCAAAATGGGCTGACCCATGATGAGCTGGTAGAAAGTTTTACCCATCTGGCGTTTTATGCGGGCTGGCCTGCCGCAGTTACCGCGCTGAACTGTCTGGAGGACAACGTATGCCCATCACCCGAATAACCCTGCGTCAGGGCTACAGCGTTGCGGCGCTGCGTCAGCTCTCAGGGCTGCTTCAGCAGACGCTGGTGGCGGAGTTTGATGTTCCCGGGCAGGACTGCTTTCAGATAATTGAGATGCTGCCGGCCGTTCAGCGGGTATTCGATCGCCACTATCTGAGCGGCGGCCGCAGTGACGATTTTGTGCTGTTTCAGATCACGGCAGGCAGGCCACGCTCCCGGCAGCAGAAGCAGCAGTTTTACCATTCGCTCTGCAAGGTGCTGCAGAGAGAGATGGGGATTGATCCTGATGATGTGATGATCGTTATTCAGTTCAACAGCACTGAAGAGTGGAGCTTCAGCGGCGGCCGGATGCTGGCTCAGGAGGCGCTATGATTGTGATGCACTACCGTTTTACTCTGCCCGCCGACTATGACATGGGCATTATCGAACAACGGATCAGCGTGAATGGCGCCAGGCTGGATGGCTTTCCGGGGCTGATAGCCAGGGCGTATCTCTATGCGCCCCGTGAGGAGGGAGGCATGGAGGAGAACCGTTATGCGCCGATCTATTTCTGGCAGGAGGCAGGGGCGATGCAGCGTTTCCTGCAGACGCCCGGTTTTGCTGCTCTGGTCCGCGATTTTGGCTGGCCGACGCCTGAATGCTGGCTGGCTTCAGAAGAGCAGACTCCTGTACCGGATTTAGCCGAAGCCCGCTTTATGACGCTGGACCGCTGGACGATAGCACCTCATAGGGATCTTACAGCGCAGCCGGAGAGATCCGGCTTCAGCGCCTGGGATGTGAGCCGCTGGCAGGGTATCACTCTGCGTGCTTGCTCTCAGCGGCCCGCCGATGAACAGGAGGTCTATCGCTTCGGCTACCTGGCGCGCGGCGCGGCCGTGTCAGCAATGCTGCTCTGAAGCACATAGCTCAGAGGGCGAGTATGGCCTCAATCTCAATGCGCAGATCCGGAGAGAACAGCCCGCTGACCTGCACCAGCGAGCTGGCGGGCAGATGATGACCGTAATGGCGATAGAGAACTTCCCGCAGGGCATTTATTTCGGTGAATGAAGTCACGAATATCGTTACTTTCAGTAGCGCGGCGAGCGAGGTCTGCTCGGCCTCTGCAACAAGGCGGAGCTGTTCAAAAATAGCTTCCGCCTGCTCAGCTATATCTCTCTGCTGCGCTGCTGTACCAAATGCGGTCAGCCCGGAAACATAGAGTGTGGTGCCATGTTTCACAGCATGCACATAGGGCGCTTTTACCTCCCCCAGTTGCGGATAGTTTTTACGTTCTGGCTGGGTCATGGAACCTCCTTCATCATTTGAGTGAACAGCGTAATCTTTGCACCGGCATTAGCGACTCAGTAGCTGCTGGCAGGCCCGGTTCTCCTGCGTGGTACGCTGCTGCTCATCCGGTGTCTGCGCCTGCCAGCTCCCCGATGTATAACGGGTTATCAGCCTGGATGACATTGCCCACTTCCGGGCCTGGTCTTTACTCACAACGCTTTGTGGTGACCGGCAGTAAGGCATCAGCTGTTAATAAAAAGCCCGCTGAGTGCGGGCTAAAACTATGTGCCTAACGTTTGATGAAGTCACTAAACCGGGCCTGATTAGCGACCAGCCAGGCAGGCATAAATTCCGGCGTGACTGGCCTGATCACCATTTTGCGGGGCCGGTTCCAGATATCAATATTCTGCTCAACACAGCGACGGATATGATCCGGATTATTAAATTCCGGAAGATTGTTTTCCGTGTGGGAAATTGTCGCCATTTTCTCGCTGATCCGGTCATCAGTCATGACCCATGAAAAGTGCCAGCCAGCGTCCTTTATCGTGCGGGTGCGAAACTTCAGCAGGTTCCAGCGCCACCAGCTATCCCTGATGGGCGTACCCTTACGTTTTACATTACGCAGCAGCTCTGGCTGGCCGCGGAAGAAATGCTTCAGATGCTTCATCGTAGTCATCTTTGGCAGACGGCACAGACGCGCAGAGCCATCATCGTTGAGCACCTGAACATTGAATTTAAAGTTATAAAAATTCTGATACAGCGTTGTGCAGAGGTGGCGCCGGCTGAACTGTTTCAGGGCTGCCGGACGTGGGATTTCGTCAACGTCTGAAACCAGAATGATGTCGTCATCCTGGGCGAAGTTCAGGCCACGCATAATCGCGTTGCGGGCGATTGTCTCGTTTTCCCATGGATCAGTTTCACCCGCTTTTACGACGGAGCTGCCAGACACGAACGTATGCTGATAAATAGTCGGCACAGCGTCATTGACCACATAAATAATCTTGTCACGAAAAGCGGCAAATTTTTCGATATCGAAGTGAAGTCTGTCACGGCGCCTGCCGGTAAAGGTATACAGGGATTCCACGACAACAAACCGGTCAACGTGTTCATAAAGCGTATTCAGGCGAAGTTCTAACAGCATGTCTTCGTCGTAATAGAGGAAACAATCGTAAATCATCAGAGGGAATACCTTCCTGGCATTATATAAATCGATATGCCGGAATTGTACCCCATACGTAAGCCCGGTTTTACAGTTTCCTTACGGTTGGACAGTCAGACCCGGAAATCTCCTCTATCAACGATAATAAAAGCGTCGACGAGTCATAAGCCCCACTTGTTATATCTGAAGGACTACGGCATGCCTGTTGACGACGCTCTCTGCCTCACGGATTAGCGATTCAGTAACTGCTGGCAGACCGAATTGTCCTGCCTGGCGCGCTGCTGCTCATCCGGTGTCAGTGCCTGCCAGCGACTGATAACACGAAGACCCAGGGCGGATTTATAGCGGATTTTCTGCAGCGCATAGTCAGAATTGCCGCCCTCGATGACATTGCGCATTTGCTGTTCAGCCGTCTGGCTGTCCTGATGATCAACCGCGCAGAAGACCGCAACGTAATAAGCCTTATCTTCTTCACTGTCATGGGGAATAAACCACCACGCGGCCAGGGCGAGGACCAGCAGCAGAGGAAGGATGATTTTTACTTTAGCCATGTGAGTCACCGGTTATCAGTCGTTAAGTCAGCCGGGTATGGCCAGACGCAGGGCGCGTATCCTGCCACAGAATCTGCCAGCCGTTAACCCTGTATGACCACTGTTGAGGCAACGTTTGGGTTGATTATTTCCGGTCTGTATCCCATCAAACGACACATCCGGCATTGTGTTCGAGGCAGCCTGACATTTCACGATTATCCTGCTGCAGAGCCCTGCCCGGTGAGGCCAGTCAGCCCGGCAGGAGCGCTCTGGCGCAGGGTGATTTACGGCCACTAATCAGGAAAGCGTACTGAATAAACGCATTGCCGATTCAGGACAATCTGGCATGCTGAGATTTAACCCCCCCTTAACCCGGAATCAGTTGTGAAAGTCATTGGTCTTTTAGGCGGCATGTCATGGGAATCTACCGCCCTCTATTATCGCATTCTGAATCAGCAGGTAAAACAGCAACTGGGCGGTCTTCACTCGGCGGAGCTGGTACTCTACAGCGTGGATTTTCAGCGCATCGAACAGCTTCAGGCTGCGGGTGAATGGCAGCAGGCGGGTAACATCCTGGCGGAGGCGGCACGCAATCTGGAACGGGCGGGCGCGCAGTTTATCGTGCTCTGTACCAACACTATGCACAAAGTGGCCGGGCAAATCAGTGCCGCAACGACGATCCCGCTGTTGCATATCGCTGATGCCACCGGACGGCGCATCCGGCAGGCCGGAGTGCATAAGGTCGGCTTGCTGGCGACGCGATTTACCATGGAACAGGATTTTTATCGCGGGCGGCTTCGGGAGCAGTTTGATCTTGAGGTCATCACTCCGGATGAAGCAGATCAAAAGTTTGTCCATGAGGTGATCTATCACGAGCTCTGTCTGGGCGAGATCAAGCCTGAATCGCGTCTGCGCTACCGGGCGATCATGCAGAAGCTAGTCGCGCAGGGCGCTGAAGCTATCATTCTTGGCTGCACTGAAATTACCCTGCTTGTGGATGCCACGGATGCCAGCGTACCACTGTTTGATACTACCCTGATTCATGCGGAGGACGCGGTTATTCAGGCGCTGAAATAACGCATTTCCTGTCGCTTATTCCGGAGAAACAGTATGAAGATTGAAAATCTGCCCTTTGGCCTGACGCACTGGGATCAGGTGGAAGAGACGGTTCATCCCGGTGACCAGGGGCAGGCAACCTGGCGAACCGTTATGTTCAACCAGATCCGGGTGCGGATTGTCGACTATTCACCCGGCTATGTCGCCGATCACTGGTGCACTAAAGGCCATATCCTGCTCTGCATGGCGGGCGAACTGCACACGGAACTTGCGGATGGGCGTCGGTTTGTTCTGACCCCGGGAGTCAGTTATCAGGTGGCGGATAATGCCGAACCGCATCGCTCGTGGACCTCCACGGGTGCCACCCTTTTTGTGGTTGACTGACGTCAGGATCCGCCCCGCCGCTGCGCTTATGTAAGTGAAATATCACGTCGTTGACACTTTTAAAAGTAAACTGAAACTGCTTTATAAAAATCAGCAAAATTAATGGCTTATTTCGTCGGAGTATTCTGGTTATGACAGGAATTATCGCTAACAGATTGTATGCTTAAACGTTTGAAGGAATCTGAAGCACTCATCTGATGGGGAAAACCTGTGCTGATAAAAAAGAAGAAAGTTCGTTCGCATACCGAAGACCGTTTGCTGGCACTGGTCCTGGCCACCACGGCCGGCATTCTTAACGCCATGGCGCTGGGCGCTTTTGGATTTTTTCCATCGCACATGAGCGGTAATACTTCGCAGATCTCAGAGGAAGTGACCACCAGCGACCTGCATACCATGCTGTTCCTGATGGCGCTGATCGCTGCTTTTGTCATGGGCTGTACGGTTGCGCGACTGGCAGTGGTAGTGGGCCATAAATACAGGTTACGTACCATCTTTTGTCTGATTATTCTGGCTGAAGGGGCAGCGCTGACGGCGGCTTCGATCTTCGAACTGATGTTCTACCGGCCAAGCTTTAATGGCGAAGTGCTGGTGATGCTGGGTTTCTTAATGGGGATCCACAATGCGACCTCGACGCAGCTTTCTAACGGGCGCGTCAGATCCACGCATATCACCGGTACGCTGACCGATGCCGGCATCGCCCTGGGCTCGTGGATCTTTGCGCATACGTCACACGCCGTGCATCTTGAAACCGACGACCGTCGCTTCTTTCAGAAGGTGCTGCACACGCACCTGACCACGGTGTTCTCGTTCCTGAGCGGCTGTATTGCCGGATTGCTGCTGTTCAAGGCTTATGGCTTTAATGCCATGGTTGGGCTGGGGATCTTCCTGATGCTGGTGGCGCTGACGGCGATTGCCATCACCGTGCAGCGAACCCGAAAAATCCTTTACTGACCACCCGGCCCGATGTACTGCACATCGGGCCGTTTTTTTTTACTGCTGGCTCCGGGTCGGCCGAACCACAATTTCGTTCACATCTACCTCATCGGGTTGTTCGATAGCGTATCGCACGGCGCGGCCAATGGCGTCCGGCTGCAACGCAATGGCGCGATAATGCCGCATCGCTTCGGCGGCTGTCGGATCGGTGATAGTGGATGCCAGCTCACTTTCGACCACGCCCGGATGCACACAGGTCACCCGCAGCTGGCTGTTCTCCTGGCGCAGTCCGTCGGAAATGGCGCGTACTGCAAACTTGGTCGCACAGTAGACTGCCGCGGTTGGTGACACGGCCAGTGCGCCTATTGAGGCAATATTGATGATGTGCCCGCACTGGCGGGCCAGCATAGTGGGCAGAACAGCCGCGACACCATACAGCACGCCTTTAATATTGACGTCGATCATCTGATCCCACTCTTCTACCCGCAGCGATGCCATCGGTGAAAGGGGCATGATGCCGGCATTGTTGATTATCACATCGACCCGCCCCCATTGTTCCAGCGCAAAATTTACGAACTGTACCACTTCATCACGGCGCGTAACGTCCACTGCTTTGATTGCTACCTCCGCTCCGTTAAATCGCAGCTCTTCAGCCAGCGCCGCCAGACGATCTTCCCGTCGTGCGCCCAGCAGCAGAATTGCCTGAGTTTTTGCCAGTTCACGCGCAATGCCTGCGCCGATGCCGCTTGAAGCGCCAGTGATTAAAATGACTTTCTGAGACATGGTGTTTCTCCCGTTGAGTTGACACTGGCGATCATACGGCGGCTGGATTATAAAGATAATCCACCTATTACTTCCTGCACCGGTAACTGAGGCTAACCAATGACGACGGATAAAAATGCCTTAGAGGTTTTTGTGAGAGTGGCACAGACACAGAATTTCAGGCTGGCGGCTGAGCAGCTTGGCGTCACGCGCCCGGCGATCAGCCAGAGTCTGCGTCGACTGGAAGACCGGCTTAACATCACCCTGCTGCAGCGCACCACACGTTCGGTTACGCTGACAGAGGCCGGGCAGCGGCTCTATGACGATGTCGCACCAGCGATTAACCAGCTCAATCGCGCCATAACGGACATTGCTGAACTGGCGGCCGAGCCACGTGGTCAGCTGCGGCTCGCCATCTCCTCAATTGCAGAGCGAATGCTGGGAGGCGAACTGCTGGCAGGCTTCATTACCGCTTATCCGCGCATTGAGCTGGATATCACCGTCACCGATGAGGAGTTTGATATTGTCGGGCAGGGCTATGACGCGGGGGTAAGGCTGGGTGAGGTGATAGCTCAGGATATGATTGCCATACCGGTATCCCGGCGGCAGCGACAGGTAGCAGTCGCCTCACCGGATTATCTGGCGCGCGCGGGAATGCCGTCACATCCTCAGGATCTGGTTCATCATCGCTGCATAGGCTGGCGAAAAGGGCCGGGGCTGGCCCCCTATCGCTGGGAGTTTGCTGAGCAGGGTCGCGAATTTGATGTCGCCGTCAATCCGCAGCTCACCACCAATGATATGGGAATTATGATCCGCACCGCCTGCGCAGGCGGTGGCATCAGCTTTGGCATGGAAGAAACTTTTCAGCCGTGGATTATGCGCGGTGAACTGGTAACGCTGCTCGACGACTGGCTGCCCACATTCGACGGCTTCTATCTCTACTTTCCCAGCCGTAAGAATCTGGCTCCCAAGATGCGGGCGCTGATCGATTATGTCAGGATTGCACCTTGCTGATCTGCTCCAGCCACGTCACCGGTGAGCCATTCAGGGATTCAGCAATTGCGACTGAGGTATGGCGTGATCCGGCGTAGTGCCATGCCAGTGCGTCACATTTTCCGGTATCCAGACGCTATTCCCGCAGTTCATCCCCAGAATCGCTTTCTTCACCCGGGACCCAGTCCTGGCCGTGTGTGACGTTCAGGCGCTGGCGGGGGATGGTTATGCTATGGCGTGCACGCTTCCGGTTCGACAGTCACCGTCGCGCCGCTTATACGGGCAGGTTCAGTCGCCTGGCAGGGGAAATCAATCCGTACTCTGCCGGTAAAGTATTCGACAGGACCGTTCGGGAAGGCAGCCATCCACCGGGCGTTACTTTCATCATTTGCGCCTGTTGTGGAGGTTAATGCATTGAATCATTGACCAGGCCGCAAAGCACTCCGACTGTTCGTTCTGCAAACGGTAATGCGCTGCGCTCATGAAGGGTCCGGTAAGTCAGGCTGTCATATTGTAGCGGGTGATAATATTAATCTTAGAGTAGGGCGCAGAAGGGGCGGCGACTGGCAGAAAGGCATGAAACTCAAGCAGCGTCCTGAAAGCGTGCAGTGCATCAAGCTGTAAATTATGCTCGATCAGTGCATCAATTTTACCTGCCTGCAGCAGTGCGCAGTTTTCCTGATCGAGGTCGTGCCCGATAAAGGCGTTTATCTGACGCTTCTGTTCCGCAAAGGCGCGCAGTATGCCCGGATTACCGCCGCCGACCGTGTAGACGGCATCCGCATCCGGATGCTGCCGCAGAAACTGCGCGACCGACTGGTACATCCGTGCATCAATACCATAGCCGCCTGCAACCACGCTGACCTGATGCTGAGGCGCAGACTGCTGCATCTCACGCTGAAACCCCTGGATTCGTTCCTTTTCGCCAATAAAATCGTGGCTGCCGGTTACCGCAATGATATGTGAGCGGCTGACGCGCAGCCACCGGGACATCAGAAACGCTGCCACCTTTCCGGCATCAAAGTTATCCATGCCGATGTAGCGCAGACGCGCACTGCCGGGAAGATCGCTCATTACGGTTACCACCGGCACACGCTGGCGGAGAAGGGATTCAAGCGTTGGGTTTAGCTCATCCGAGCAGGCTGCTTTCAGGATGACGCCGTGGCTGTGAAAGGCTTTTCTGTTCAGCAGCAGGTTAATGTCCTCTGCCGTGAGATTTGCATTGAAGTGAAAGCGTAGCTGGATCCTGAAAGCAGCAAAGCTGGCAATCTGACTGGTGAACGCCTCACGGATCAGCGGCTGGAAACGATCCGGAATATGCATGATCACGTCAAAGTAGATCGTTCTGCCCCTGGCCCGTCCGGCTTTCTGCATCAGTTCCAGGTCCGCTATCGCCTGCTGAATGCGATGCTGGGTACGGGGATGAACATTGCCGCGCTGATGCAAAGCACGATCAATCGTGGCCAGGCTCAGTCCCGACTGCGCTGAAATCTGTTTGTGAGTGAATTGAGCCATTGGCTCCTCAGGATAGCGGAAGACATCCTCCTTTCTATCATAACGCGGATTGAATTTTGCTGAGGGAGTGAGAACTTTGTTCACAACAGGGCTGGCTGTACACGCTTATATGAACAATAAAGGCGCAGTGGCTTATAGGGAAAACGGCTTCGCGTCTCAGCGGTGTGGTTAAAATTAAGACAGTTAACATTTTTAAACAGAAAATTAATCTGGCAAGAATTCTAACCCTCTTCTATGTATTAACCAGCGACTGTTATACAGGCATAAATAATGTCGCATAACAACCGAATAATGGTTAATTAATAACCTTTTTTGCCGCTTCGCTTATATTCCGGCTGCGCGGTCTTTTTGGTTTTTAGCTTCTGCTGATGTTAGACTGGATATTCATACACCGTCGGGAGGTCGTGTGAAGTACGACAATGATAATGAAATCCGTGCGCTTGTCGGCGCGGTGGTCAGTGACTTGATCAAGGCAGGAGAGCCCGTTCATTTTCACGACATTACGGACGCGCTGTTTCGCCTTGGCGAAGAAACGCATGACAGCAGGCTGAAAGCATTGTGCCAGGAAGCGATTAGCTTTTTTAGCCGCAAAATGCATTAAGGCTGGTGGCGTCTGCGACAGGCGCCACCCTGAAACCTTCCTCAAATCCCTTCTGCTTTTTTCCAGACCGATAATAAACCGCAATGATCAGAGGCCTGCCTGAAGCTTTATTACCAGCAGGCCGGTCAGACCTTATTCAGAATACAACGGGTGTCTGCGCAGAAAATAACCGATTTACCCAGGCTGATATTTTATTGCTATCCAAAAAAGTTAACTGTTCCAGAATTCATTTCTGATGAAACTAATTCATGATGACACGTTGTAAAGCGCAATAATCTTAGAATGTTATGTAAGATTTTTCCTAAGATACCAGGTTTTAGTAAGCCAGACAGGGCAGAGTATAAATGTCGCAATACCAGGATAACCTGCGCTGCCGCAGACAGCGCAGAAAAGAGAATCAGATACCTGAATCGTCAGGCGTAAGGCCGACTACGATTTCCAGCGTTTTGCGCAGTACATCCAGTCTGAGGATATCCGACGTGGATTCCAGCTCTGCAATCAGATAGAGAATAATGGCTTTGTTAGTGACGCTACCCTGATCGGCCACGATGTCACGGATCAGCGCACCGAGTAGTTCGGTTTCCTGAGCCAGCAGATCGCCTTCGCCACGAAAATAGTCAATGATGGAAGAATCTGATGAAGAGTGTTGCATGATTTTTTCGTTCTCTGAAGAAAATTAGTCAGACGCAATGGTTAAAGTCAAAACGAGTGTAGACCTTGTTTTCGTTTTGCCCGGACTGCATAAAAACACTTCTCTGCCGCTTCGCTTATCATCAGCCGCCCGCAACAGGTTACCGCTACCTTCAATCAGTGCTTTTTCGAACCCTCAGGTGGTCCATCACTGGACATGCGATGGGCCGTTTTGTCGCGCTCCGCCCCCTCTTTCTGAACACGCTTGCGTGCAGCAACCATACCGTTACGCACCTCAGTAATGGCTCTGCGGATAATCGACACTTTGGCGTCGTTTTCCGCATTCGCTGCCATCAGCTCGAGCTGCGCAATCAGGGCGTTACTGGAGACCGGTTTGTCTGACTTCAGTAATGTAAGAACGGCTTCGCCGATCATGACATCTGTCAGTTTCTCATCTTCACTTCTGTACATACTGGCTTCTCTGATTACAAATCAATGACCATGCTGCGGGTCCGTATGCGTCATCGGGTGCGGTCGGGCGCACCGGATACGGGAAAGCAGTACTGGGCTTTTTACTACGTTAAACCGTCCTGGACTGGCTGAAAACGGGCATCCTGAATAAATCATGCTGCCGTAAAAAAGATTAATCTTCGCGGCGGAAAAGCATTGAAATGAGTTCGTGCAGGTGTTGCTCCTCTTCTGGCGTGGAAGCCTGTTCAAGGCGACGCAGAAGTTTGCTACAGATCGCTTTCCGGCTGAGGCTGTTGCCGGCGCGCAAAATTTCAACCACGACACAACCCAGCGTTTCCTGCTGAGAGGGGGAACTGGCCTGATTGAAATAACGGGCAATGTCACTGAGTGTTTCCTGGGCTTGTCCGTTCTGACGCATTATTTTTTCCTCAGGTGATTTAAATCAATCGCACGAAAGATATGCAAGTTATACATCACTAAGTGCGTAAGCTATACGATTTCGAAAAAAACTTGTACAACATTTTGAGTTTTCAAAATGGTTAATTTTGTGCAAAAAATGCTTATGCTTATAAAACAGGATGTTGCGAAGGTGTTTTCAGAAGGGGGTTGTACCATAAAACTGTATCGTTTTAATCCCGGCCTGCTAAGGAGTGCTGTACAGGTCGGGAGAGAGTCAGGCAACAGAAATCAGTGCCTGAAGTAAATATCATCGGCAGATTCGGAAACAACAGACTCGGCAGAAGTGTTTGTGGACAGCCAGTTTGCCGGACCCGTCCGGCGGGAACCAATTGTTTTGAATCCTGATAACCATTGACGCGCATCCTGTAACTGCTCAAGGCGGTACTCGTTTACTTCTGAGTTTGCCATAATCAACAACTCTTTAATCAGCAGTTCAACGTTCACTTCCTGACCAGCATTAAACAGGTTCATTGCGGCTTCGCCAATGATGACATTCGCTTTTTCATCGCTGGAAAAAAACAAAATATCCTCCTGGGTGATTGCGGTAAGTAACTTTAACTGTAGCAAAAAAATTTACCCGATTTAATCAATTCAGCCTATCAATAAGATTATTTTAATTGTCCGTTTTTTGTCCTTCGTGGGTACAAAATGACTGGCGGCCGACGACTGCCTGTCGGTCAGGTCCTCTGCTTCTGCTATGTCGATAAAGAAACGTCAAGACGTCCCACTGTGCGGCAATATGACAAAAGCGTTGGCAGCCTGAAAGATCTGCCAAAAAAAATGCAATGCAGTCGTGGTACATAACAATTATAAATGATTTATAATCAATAGTTTGAGTTATTTGCTGACAAATCTTCACGTTCATCTTCTGACGTTTAAGAAACTTCACATTCCCATGCTGTCAGCTTTTTATAGCCTGTGCTATAAAAAATAGCACAGGCTAATATTGCCTGATATTTCATCACTGCCGGAGGTTGCCTTATGGTCCTGCTTAAAAATGTCGCCCTGTCTATATCAGGCGTGCTGCTGACTGCGTTGATGAGCACCAGCAGCTATGCAACAGAAAAATTTAAGGTAGTGACCACATTTACTGTCGTCGCTGATATGGTCAGGAATGTAGCGGGTGAAGCGGCCGAGGTTGTTTCCATCACCCGGCCCGGCGCGGAGATACATGACTATCAGCCGACACCTGGGGATATTAAGCGGGCTCAGGGTGCACAACTGATCATGGCAAACGGGCTCAATCTGGAACGCTGGTTTCAGCGCTTCTATCAGCACCTCGACGGGGTGCCTGAAGTGGTGGTTACTGATGGCATTCAGCCGATTAGCATCAGCGAGGGCCCTTACGACGGTAAACCCAATCCTCACGCCTGGATGTCACCCGCCAATGCAGTGATCTACGTTGATAACATTCGGGACGCATTGATTGAACATGATCCCATTCATGCGCAAAGCTATCGCCTGAACGCTGAAGCTTATAAACAAAAAATCACTGCGACGCTGGAACCGCTTCGTCAGCAGATTGCCCGCATTCCAGAGAATAAACGCTGGATAGTGACCAGTGAAGGCGCGTTCTCCTATCTGGCCCGCGATTTGGGCATGAAGGAACTCTATCTCTGGCCAGTAAATGCCGATCAGCAGGGTTCACCACAGCAGGTGAGAAAAGTCATCGACCGGGTCAGAAAACAGCAGATACCGGCGGTATTCAGTGAAAGTACCGTCTCTGACAAACCTGCCCGCCAGGTCGCGCGGGAAACCGGTGCGTATTATGGTGGTGTACTCTACGTTGACTCGCTGAGCACGGCCGATGGCCCCGTGCCAACCTATCTCGACCTGCTTAAGGTCACTACCAGCACGCTGGTGCAGGGCATCACGGCGGGAGAAAAATCAGAATGAGTGACACGATCGTGGTCTCAGGCGTCACAGTCATTTATCGCAACGGCCATACCGCACTACGCGATGCCAGCTTCAGCGTGCCGGGCGGGTCGATTGCGGCGCTGTTAGGCGTTAATGGTTCCGGCAAATCGACGCTGTTTAAAGCGTTGATGGGGTTCGTCCGGCTCGCCAGTGGCACAATCTCTGTTCTGGGGATGCCGACCCGTCAGGCGCTGCGTCAGAGTCTGATCGCTTATGTGCCGCAGTCGGAGGAGGTGGACTGGTCCTTTCCGGTTCTGGTGGACGATGTGGTGATGATGGGACGCTATGGCCACATGGGGCTGCTGCGCCGTCCAACCGCGCACGACCGGCAGATTGTCACTGAGGCGCTGGCGCGGGTCGATATGCTGGATTACCGGCATCGCCAGATCGGCGAACTCTCTGGCGGGCAGAAGAAAAGGGTTTTTCTGGCGCGCGCCATCGCCCAGCAGGGCAGCGTCATTCTGCTGGATGAGCCCTTTACTGGCGTAGACGTACAGACCGAGGCGCGGATAATCGCCCTACTGGTTGAGTTGCGCGATGAAGGTAAGACTCTGCTGGTTTCCACGCATAATCTGGACTCGGTCACTGAATTCTGCGATTACACCGTGATGGTAAAAGGCACGATCCTCGCCAGTGGCCCGACCCAGACCACTTTTACGCCAGCTAACCTTGAACGCGCCTTTAGCGGGGCACTGCGTCATACCGCGGTGAACGGGCTGATAAAGCCCACTGCGGACGTGCAGCCTCTTTCCCGCTCTTCGCAAACGGGGGAGGCCTGATGATGGCATGGCTTCTGGAACCCTTTAGTTATCACTACATGCTCAATGCGATGTGGGTTTCCGCAATGGTGGGCGCACTCTGCGCCTTTCTCTCCTGTTATCTGATGCTGAAAGGCTGGTCGCTGATAGGGGATGCGCTTTCACACTCAATTGTGCCCGGTGTCGCAGGCGCTTACATGCTGGGGCTGCCGTTTGCGCTGGGCGCTTTTCTCTCTGGTGGCCTGGCGGCAGGCAGTATGCTGTTACTGAACCAGCGTACCCGCCTGAAAGAAGATGCGATTATTGGCCTGATCTTCTCCTCCTTCTTTGGTCTCGGCCTGTTTATGGTGTCGCTTAACCCAACGGCAGTGAATATCCAGACTATCGTTCAGGGCAATATTCTGGCGATCGACCCCGCTGACATTCTTCAGCTGGGCCTGATTGGCGGGCTATCGGCTCTGATTCTGCTGTTTAAGTGGAAAGATCTGATGGTCACCTTCTTTGACGAAAATCACGCGCGCGCCGTCGGGCTGCATCCTGAACGGCTGAAGATTCTGTTCTTTACGCTGCTGGCGGCGTCGACGGTGGCGGCACTGCAGACCGTCGGGGCGTTTCTGGTGATTTCTCTGGTGGTCACGCCGGGTGCGACGGCCTGGCTGCTCACTGACCGCTTTCCGCGTTTGCTGATTATTGCGGTGGCTATCGGCAGCGTCACCAGTTTTCTTGGGGCCTGGGCAAGTTACTACCTGGATGGCGCAACGGGCGGCATCATCGTGGTCGCGCAGACGTTACTGTTCCTGCTGGCGTTTGTCTTTGCACCCAGACAGGGCTTGCTGGCTCAACGCCGTCGTGGCCGCTATCAGAGCAAAAAGGAGCTGGCTGATGTGGATCCTTGAACCTTTCCGGTTTGCGTTTATGAATAGCGCCTTACTGACGGCGCTGATGGTGGCGATCCCCTGCGCCATCCTGTCGGTGTTTCTGGTGCTGAAAGGCTGGGCACTGATGGGGGATGCCATGAGCCATGCGGTCTTTCCGGGCATTGTGCTCGCCTGGATGGCGGGGCTGCCGCTGGCGGCAGGCGCATTTGTCGCGGGTGTATTCTGCGCGGTTGCGAGTGGGTTTTTGCGGGAAAATAGCCGCATCAAGCAGGATACGGTGCTGGGGATTATTTTTTCAGGCATGTTTGCGGCAGGGCTGATTCTCTATATTGCGGTCAAACCCGATGTCCATCTCGATCACATTCTGTTTGGTAATATGCTCGGCATTTCCGACGCGGATATGATTCAGACCGCGATCATTGCCGTCATTATCGTGGCTGTAATGGCGCTGAAGTGGCGTGACTTTATGTTGTTCAGCTTCGATGCGCAGCAGGCGCAAGTTTCAGGGTTGCCCACGCGCTGGCTGCATTACGGGCTGCTCTGCATGGTTTCCCTGACCATTGTTGCCACCCTGAAAGCGGTCGGGATTATCCTGTCGATCTCCCTGCTCATCGCACCTGGCGCGATTGCGGTGCTGCTCACCCGCCGGTTCTCTCACGCGCTGTTGATGGCCATTATTGTTTCGGTGCTGGTGTCACTGAGCGGGGTTTATCTGTCGTTCTTTATTGATAGCGCGCCTGCCCCGACCATCGTCGTGCTATTCGCGCTGGTGTTTATCGTGGCTATGGTCATAGCCGGACGTCAGGCCCGGCAGCCTGCGACTCAGACGACAGATGCCCGCTAATCGCCATCACAGCACGACAGCATCTTGCCTCAGTCAGCAGTGCAAAGGCACGGAGGTACTTCTGGCGGCCAAAGCAGCAGCGGATATGGGTCACACTCCTCGTTAAGTACCAGGACCAGACGGCTCTTTATCGCATGGCTGATTTCCATCCTGCTCAGCGGGGCATTAATAACGGAGAAGGATGTGAGATTTGCTGCCTTTGCGTTTTTGCTCTGACAGGTTTGTCATTACGCATAACCTCCCGGCCAGAGAGCACGCAGAGTCGGAAGACGCAGGTTGATGCCGTTGTGAAGGCCGTCAGAGGAAATAACATTATGATTATCCACTTTCACTAAATGAGTTCCGAAGCCACTGGTATTTACCCTTCGTAACAGCGAAAGCGACTATGCCCTGTATTCTGCTGACTAAGACAAATGAGTTTTATTCATAATGATGCGGGTGCTGGTGTCATCTGCGCTCCGCCGATAGCAGGCATTTGACGGAAACGCAGTCTGCTTTGTGCCAGAAGCGGTCATTAGTGATCATTGGCCGGTCACTTGCTGAGCAGCAACATGACATGCCCTGTATGTTTGTTAGTATCCGCATATTACTAATGTTTCTGGGTAAGACTGACATGTCCAAAATAATCATCCATATTCTGAATGCTCAGGAAAAGCTCACTGTTCACAGTGAATGGCTGAGAACTAACCTGACCGATACCTACGTCCAGGTCACAAGGTTGATGCCCACTCCTTCAGTAGACGTCATAGTTAAGTCCGGGAAGTTTGTTATCCCTGAGAAAGGGCATGCCGGTTTTTGTCCTGAAGCTGGCGTTATTTATATAACAGTCGATCCGGAAAACCCTGCATTCTGCGAAAACGCCGAGAACTCCCTTGAACGTATGTTTGCTCATGAACTTCACCATGCTGCAAGGTGGGCAGGACCGGGATACGGCTCAACGCTGGGAGAAGTGCTAGTCTCTGAAGGACTTGCCGGGCATTTTGCTCTTGAGCTTTTTGGTGGTAAATCTGAGCCCTGGGAAAGCCTCATGACTGATACTGTTGAGCCCTATTATCCACTCATGCTTGAAAACTGGCATCGTACTGATTATGACCATAATGCCTGGTTTTTCGGAACAGGAGAATTACCAAGGTGGCTGGGTTATACGGCAGGTTTCAACCTGATATCCAGGTATCTCGCATCATCCTCAAACCTGAAAGCATCAATGCTGGCGAACATAAATGCTGAGGAGTTAAAGGCTTTTATATGAAGCACATACTTTTCATTTCTCTTTAGCTTTTATTCAACTTATAAGCGAAAGTCGCAACGTCCGCTCCTCGCGCATAGCGGCCCCTGGCCTGACTTCGGTTCGCTCTGTGCCAGAAGCGGACAGGGATCGCGGGTAAACGCTGTTTTTGCGCTTTCCCGGTCAGAGCAGGCCGTACCTGTCTGGTTCAGATATCGGATAATTATCTGTTTTCGTTTTTTGCGAAAGCGCTGCGCAGGCTTTTCAGCACTTCATTCATTGCTCTGCTTATAATCCGATCCTCCCGCATCACTGCCCCGAGCGTCCGGTGAAGAGGGGGCGTTACAGAGTAAAGATCAAGTCCCGTTCTTTCCCCAATACACGCAACGGACATCCGGGGAACAATGCTGTAGCCAAGACCTGCACGGACCATCCTTTTGATAGCCTCAATACTGCCCAGCTCCATGACCGGGCAGGCGATATTTTCCGTCTCCCGGAACCATTGATCAATCAGGGCGCGAGTCCCGCTTCCCGGCGCAAAGATAATTAGCGGCAGTGGCAGCAAGGCGGCTGGAGTCCATATTTTTTCGCTCTGCTCTGAGGCATCTTTTTCCATGATGACAACAAACTCATCCGTACCCAGCGGAATGATGCTGAGGTTTTTACCTGCGGCTGGCAGAGTCACCAGCCCGATATCAATTCGGTTTTCTTCCACGCCCCGCACAATATCCGAAGTGTTACCTGTGCGTACGTCGACCTTCAGCAGGGGATGGGCCTGTCGTAATTGCTGCAGCAAGGGAGGCAGCAGATGAATACAGGCCGTTGCGCCTGTGCCGACAGTAACAGTACCGGTTATCTCATCAGAATGCAGGCACACCGATTCAACAGCTGTACTGACCACAGCATCAATTTTCAGGCTGTGCTCAGCGAGGGTCAGCCCGGCTGGCGTGGGTCTGACTCCCCGGCTGGTTCGTTCAATAAGGCGCACCTGAAGCGCCTGCTCAAGTTGTCTTATCTGCAGACTCACTGCCGGCTGCGACAGGCCCCGTGCTTCAGCCGCGCCGGAGAAACTGCCCCGGCTGATAACCAGTCTGAAAGTAGCCAGATGATCGAGATTCAGGTTTGCCATCCCAAAATTTTCCTTATGCCGCTGATAAGTCCTGCTGCCTGTCTGAAAGGATGTATTCAGGTTAGCCTCTGGTTCAGACCGGATAAGGAGCCGTACCGATGGAAATAACCCTGGCAGATGAACAACATATACCCGCCATCCAGCAGATTTATGCTTATCACGTATTGCATGGTACCGCCACGTTTGAAACAGAACCGCCGGACCCGACTGAAATGACAGCCCGCCTGAAAAAGATGCGTGCAGCTGGGCTGCCCTGGTTTGTGGCGATTGAGAACGGCAATGTCCGCGGATACTGCTACCTGTCACTCTACCGGGAACGGTATGCCTACAGATACACCCTGGAGGACTCAGTATATATTGCCCACAACTTTCAGGGCCAGGGGATCGGGAAAAAGCTGTTACTGAGTGCGGTCGCATGGGCTGAAGCATATAACTTTCGCCAGCTCGTAGCCGTCGTGGGAAACAGCGAAAATAGTGCCTCTCTCGCCCTGCATCGCGCCGCAGGCTTCAGCGTGACAGGAACGCTCAGATCCGTGGGTTTCAAGCACGGACGCTGGCTTGATACGGTCATCCTGCAGCGTACGCTTGGGCAGGGTGACGCCACCTTTCCGGAGAGCACAGGTTGACTGACAGACATCTGACAGGCCGCCCCCTTTTCTGCATTGGCATGACGCAGCTTATCAACTGGGGGATCACATTCTACATGCCAGGCGTCTTTGGCACCGCCATTATGGCGGACACAGGCTGGTCGCCAGTTCTGACATTCTCCGGGTTGACTATTGCCATGCTTGTTATGGGAATTGTTTCGCCGTTAACCGGCCCCCTTATGGCCCGTACCGGCGGACGCACGCTGATGATGGCAGGAACCTCCGCTATCGTGCTCAGTTGCTTTCTGATGGCTGTTACCCACTCAACAGCATCGTGGATTGCCGTCTGGCTCCTGATGGGAGCCGGCATGAGACTTGCTCTTTATGATGCCGCCTTTGCTCTGCTTGTAGAAATAGCAGGCGCAGGGGCCCGCCGGGCCGTCTCTCTGGTCACCCTGCTGGGTGGCCTCGCGTCAGCCGTGTTCTGGCCTGCTGGCGCGGCGTTACTGCGTATTACCGACTGGCGGCATGCGGTTATCGTTTACGGCTGTGCAGGCATTGTCAGCCTGCTTTTTCTTTCTGCCGTTCCGGCCGGCAACCGGAGGCAACCTCCGGTTGCCGGGCCGTCCGCTCTGACAGCGTCCGGAAAAGCAGAAGACCGAAAAGCATTCATCAGTGGCCTGTGGTATGCCACGCTGATAGCGTTGATAAGCTTTGTTTCTACTGGTGTGTCTACTCATTTTCCGCAGATACTGGTCGCTTATGGCATGTCTGCCGTGACGGGCATGCTGTGGGGAATAGGGCAGGTGAGCGCCCGACTGCTGGACGTGGCTTCCGGCGCACGGACCTCTGCGATCCGCCTGAGTCTGGTTACCGGCGTTCTGCTGCCAGTCTGCTTTCTGGCCGGCCTTGCAGGTAATGTTACCCCTGTGGCGGCAGCCATTTTTATTCTGAGTTACGGCGCTGTAAACGGAATGACTACGGTCGTTAAAGCCGCATTACCTCTTGTATTGTTTGATCCGCAGCAGTATGCCCGCAGGACAGGCGTACTGCTGTCACCCGCTTTTTTCCTTGCGGCGCTCGCGCCGTCAGCTTACGCCATACTGCTGGCGCGATACGGTATACCGGGTACGCTGCTTATATCTGCCATCCTTACTCTCTTCATTACGGCGATTTCCATTGTGATCTGGCGTCGCCATCCTTCCCCTGCTGGACGGAACCGGGATAAGAGCGTGCCATCTATTCAGGGAGAAAATTTTTAACGCTGACTACATTTCTATTATTCTGGAAATATAGTTTAAGGAATTGGAATGGATTTAAATACAGCAGCAAATGCGCTTCGGGAGCTGGGGCACCCGACCCGTCTCAGTGTATACCGGGAGCTGGTGCGGGCGGGCCAGGACGGCCTGACGGTTGGCGTTCTTCAGAAGCGCCTCAGCATTCCGGCCTCCACGCTCAGCCATCATATTTCCGCGCTGATGTCCGCCGGGCTGGTCAGTCAGGAGCGGCAGAGCCGCACCCTGTGCTGCAGACCCTGTTATGCTCAGCTTGAACAGCTTATGGCCTTTCTGACAGAAGAATGCTGTGCAGGTGGCAGCTGCAGCCTGTCAACCGGGGTGACTCATGAAGAGACCTCATTGTGAACAACATGCACGATCCCCTGAAAAATATCGATACTTCACTCCTGGAGATGCCGCTGAATGAAGATAAGCTGAGGGCTGCAGAAGTGGCACACCCGCCCCGAATCCTGATGCTTTATGGCTCGCTGCGGGAACGCTCATACAGCCGTCTCACTACGGAAGAGGCGGCCAGGCTGCTGACGGCAATGGGAGCCGAAGTAAAATTTTTAACCCGTCCGGCCTGCCGCTGCCCGACGACGCTCCGGAGACTCACCCGAAAGTTGAGGAGCTGCGCGAGCTGGTTCTCTGGTCGGAAGGCATGGTCTGGTGCTCACCGGAACGTCACGGCGCCATGACCGGCATCATGAAGACGCAGATTGACTGGATACCGTTGATGTCCGGCGCGGTCCGTCCGTCGCAGGGCAAAACCCTGGCCGTCATGCAGGTCAGCGGCGGCTCGCAGTCTTTCAACGCCGTTAACCAGATGCGTATCCTGGGGCGCTGGATGCGAATGATCACTATCCCGAATCAGTCCTCCGTGGCAAAAGCCTGGGCTGAATTTGATGAAGATGGTCGCATGAAGCCTTCCCCTTACTATGACCGCATTGTGGACGTAACAGAGGAGCTGATGAAGTTCACGCTGTTGACGCACGGACGCAGTGATTATCTGACCGATCGCTATAGCGAAAGGAAAGAGCGTGCTGCACAACTGTCTGAGCGGGTTAGTCAGCGCAGTATATGAAAAAAGCCGGCTTCTACCGGCTTATGCGTCTCCCTTCCTGCCGGTAGCACGCTGAAGAATCAGTGGCTGATTCGTTTTCCGTGTTCATCAATAACCTGTTCACCGTCTTCTTTCGTAAAGGCCCCCTGCTGTGGGTCAGGCAGAATATCCAGAACCGCTTCAGACGGACGACAGAGCCGGGTTCCGCGCGATGTCACCACTACCGGGCGGTTAATCAGAATGGGATGAGCCAGCATCATATTCAGCAGTTCGTCATCGCTGAACCGGTCCTCAGCCAGCCCCAGCTGCTCATAGGGCTCTGTGTTTTTGCGCAGCAGAGCGCGTGCGCTAATCCCCATATCAGCTATCAGTTTTTTAAGCTCATCGTGTGATGGGGGTGTCTCCAGATATAAAATCACTGTGGGCTCCACGCCGCTGTTACGGATAAGCGCCAGGGTATTACGGGACGTTCCGCAGGCCGGGTGGTGGTAAATAGTGATATCAGTCATAAAGGGTACTCACTGACGGCGCTGCGCAGACGTAGCCCCGGGTTTAAGGTTAAACAGACAGACGCAGGGCCAGCGCGGCCAGGGTCACAAAAAGCACTGGCAGGGTCATCACTATTCCCACGCGGAGGTAGTAGCCCCAGCTGACGGTGATGTTTTTTTGCGCCAGCACGTGCAACCACAGCAGGGTCGCCAGGCTGCCGATGGGTGTGATTTTCGGACCAAGATCGCAACCGATGATGTTGGCGTAAATCATCGCCTCCTTTACTACACCCTGAGCCGTGCTGTCATCAATGGACAGGGCACCGATCAGCACGGTAGGCATGTTATTCATTACGGATGACAGAAAGGCCGTCAGAAAACCGGTGCCGAGCGTTGCACCCCAGACGCCGTGCTCTGCAAACCGGTTCAGGAGGGAGGAGAGATAATCCGTCAGTCCTGCGTTGCGCAGGCCATACACCACGAGATACATGCCCAGTGAGAAGATGACAATCTGCCAGGGCGCGCCTTTCAGCACGTTACGGGTGTCAATTACCTGTCCTTTCCGGGCAACTAACCACAGAATAAATGCTGCCACTGCTGCCACCAGACTGACCGGAACGCCGAGCGGCTCCAGGGCAAAAAAACCGGACAGCAGCATGAGCAGGACCAGCCATCCGGCTCTAAAGGTTCGCATGTCACGAATGGCTTCCCGTGGCACCTTCAGTTTCGCCAGATCATAAGTAACCGGGAGGTCTTTGCGGAAGAAGAGGTGAAGCATAACCAGCGTGGCCATCACGGATGCGATGTTTACCGGCACCATGACAGACGCGTATTCACTGAACCCCAGCTTAAAAAAGTCCGCTGTGACGATGTTGACCAGGTTTGACACGATGAGCGGCAGGCTGGATGTGTCTGCAATAAAGCCTGCCGCCATCACAAATGCCAGCGTGGCGCCGGGGCTGAAGCCCAGCGCCAGCAGCATGGCGATGACAATGGGTGTCAGGATAAGTGCCGCTCCGTCATTGGCAAACAGGGCCGCCACTGCCGCACCCAACAGAACGATATATGTAAACAGCAGCCTGCCTTTGCCGCCTCCCCAGCGGGAAACGTGCAGTGCAGCCCACTCAAAAAAGCCAGATTCATCAAGCAGCAGACTGATGATAATAACTGCGATAAACGTGGCCGTGGCGTTCCAGACAATCTGCCAGACGGCCGGAATATCCCCGGGATGCACTACGCCGGTCAGCAGCGCCAGTGCGGCACCGATAAGTGCACTCCATCCAATACTGAGTCCCTTTGGCTGCCAGATAACCAGCACCAGTGTCAGGATGAATATAGCGCCCGCCAGAAACATACTTGCTCCTTCCAATGTAACACCTGTGAACGGGACTGAAGACAGTCCTGCTAACAGATATGAAAAATCATATATATCAGGATAAATTTTTAAATACAGACTGGCTTGCCGTTGGTGGTCACGTTATTTCTTTCAGCCTGCTGGCTGAGTCGCAGAATATCATCGCGCTGACACAGGTAAGCCTGCTCAATGACTGTGGCAGCCCAGACAGGAATATGGGGCGACAGCCGGTAATAAATCCACTTACCGTCACGCCTGTCGATAAGCAGACCGGCGTCTCTGAGTAACGCCAGATGCCGGGAGATCTTAGGCTGACTTTCTTTCAGTATTGAGGTGAGTTCACAGACGCAAAGCTCTCCTTTTGCGCGCAACAGCAGCACCAGACTGAGCCGTGTGTCATCAGAAAGATTTTTGAAAAGCTGAAGAGGCTGAAACTGAAGCATGATGGCTCCTGAGTCGGGAACGGCAGACATTCTCACAGCCTGCCGTCTGCAAGTCAATGTCATATATGTTAATACATATATGAATGTTATCAGAGAGTCATCTTGCGGCAAGGTATTTCCAGTATGCTTTCCGGGCAGATCAAAAAGAGATCGTCAATCTTCTGGCACCTGATGCTGGCTTTTCATACGAAGTGCATCTTCATTAACTGAGCACTCAAATGCCAGAAGCGTACTTAGCCTTTAATTGCATAACCCCGGGGGAACTATTTATCCACCCTGTTCCATGGCATTTTCAACAGTAAATTCGCCATGCCACATATACCGCTGACGCCTGCAAAAAGTAATCCTGCGCCGGTAAAGCCGGCGATTAAAAACAGACGGCTGTCTACGCTGTATCCCAGAATAACGCCTGCCAGTATCAGTGTGCCTGCAGCAATCTGAACTTGCCTCATAACCGGTAAGGGTTGCTTCCTGTCTTCAACAACCGGCAGGCTGGCACTCTTCCATGCACTAAAGCCACCAGCCAGTATCCAGGCTGACACCGGGCCTGCTGCTGCCATGAGAGCACTGGCATTCTGAGCCGTCCGACCGCCTGACAGACAATGAAAGATAAGAGGCCGTCCTTCTGGATTGTCGATCTTTTTACCTGCCTTGATATCAGCCAGAGGAAATGAACGCGCGCTGGGAATATGTTCTCGCAGATATTCTGTGGTATCGCGGATATCAATAAGCAGCGCGCCCTGATCAGTCAGTGTTTTAGCTTTTTCAGGTGAGACAGATTCAAGACTCATTTGAATGCCTCCGGGCAATAGATCTCTTTAAGCGCGGAGATGACTTTTTTCGCCGCCTCATCTTTGATGAAATAGTTCATTTTTTGCGCCACTCTTTCAGACTCAATGACACCATCCTCTTTCATTTTTGCTAAATGCTGCGAGGTTGCCGAAGGCGAAAGGCCGGTCAGCTGACTCAGTTCACCTGATGAGGTGCCAGGTTTATCAATCAGTACACAGAGGATGAGGAGCCGGCTGGTATTACTCATCGACTTAAGCAGCGTGGTTGCGCGCGAGGCGCTCTCCTGTAACAGCAACGTGTTGTTCATCTTTTATTTCAGTAAAATCTAAATTTAGTAAATACTAAAATAAAATGCGTGCCCATGCAAGCAAAAAAGGTCAGAAAAGCAGCGTGTCTCTTCTGCATTTATACCAGACAACGTCCTTTCCCGACTGTTCTTTCAGGCACCCTGTTCGCAGGTCAGCCCATCTCCTGATTCAGCCGCGCCGGCACATCTGCAACCCGCCCGGACGCATCATGCAGATCCGTTTTATGCTGTGTTCCGCTTCGGATAACGCTGACTTTTACCCACCTTCCCACCAGACTGCCAAAAAGCTGCTAAACCTTAATGACAGAGATACGCGCGTAAAGATTAGGGTTATCACCATTTCCCCGATTTCACTCCCGTCAGAAACACAAATAACAATTACATCTTTTAGCCCCCAAAAATGGGAAGCAGACAATGTCGGAAAAAATATCGCTAACAATGCAGGTTAATGGCCAGTCGCACCCGATGCAGGTCGATCCCCGGGTCACCTTACTCGATGCGCTGCGTGAGCATCTCAATTTGACCGGCACCAAGAAAGGGTGCGACCAGGGACAATGCGGCGCCTGTACCGTACTGATCAATGGCCAGCGGGTGCTGAGCTGCCTGACGCTGGCCGTCCAGGCCGAGGGTGCTGAAGTTACCAGCATCGAGGGTCTGGCCTCTGCTGAAGGCGAACTGCATCCGGTGCAGCGCTGTTTCATGGAAAACGATGCCTTCCAGTGCGGCTACTGCACACCGGGTCAGATCATGTCTGCCGTCGCCTGCATCAAAGAGGGGCATGCCGGTTCGGATGATGAGATCCGTGAATATATGAGCGGCAACCTCTGCCGTTGTGGGGCTTATCCGCACATTGTGGATGCCATCCGACAGGCTGCGGCTGAAATGGCGAAGGAGTCCGTATGAACGAATTCAGCTGGAAAACTGCGCACTCGCCTGAAGAGGCGGCCACGCTAAAGCAATCAGGCAGTCAGCTGCTGGCGGGCGGCACCACGCAGCTTGATCTGATGAAGTGTGGTGTCTTTACGCCCCCACAGCTTATTGGCATCACCGGTCTGAGCGCGCTTAAAAGCCTTGCGTTTGATGATCAGAAGATCACCGCCGGTGCGCTGGTCACCATGAGCCAGCTGGCTGAACATCCTGATTGCCAGCAGAACGCGCCAGCCATTTATGAAAGCCTCTGGCAGGCGGCGTCGCCGCAGATCCGTAATATGGCGACGCTGGGCGGTAATCTGCGCCAGCGCACGCGCTGTAATTATTACCGCGATCCGGCGACGTTTTCGGCCTGTAACAAACGTCAGCCCGGCTCCGGCTGCGCCGCATTAGACGGCGTCAACAGCAATCATGCCATTCTGGGTGCCAGTGAAAGCTGTATCGCTGTCTATCCCGGCGATCTGGCCGTTGCGCTGGTGGCGTTTGACGCGATTGTGGTGCTACAGAACGCACAGGGCGACACGCGCCGGGTAGCAATGGATGATTTCTTCCTGTTGCCGGGTGACACGCCAGATCGTGAACATGACCTGCGTGATGATGAAATCATTATCGCTATCGAAGTGCCACAAACCGAGGCGCTGCGTCGCTCACATTACCTCAAGGTTCGCGATCGCAGCTCTTACGAATTCGCGGCTGCCAGTGCAGCTGCGGGCTTCGCGCTGGAAAAAGGTGTTATGCGTCAGGTGCATATTGCGCTGGGCGGCGTAGCGACCAAACCCTGGCGGGTCAGGTCGGTTGAGCAGGCGCTGGAAGGCCAGCCGTTCAGTGAAGAAACGGTGTTCCGGGCCGCAGAGCTGATCACCCAGGAGACACAGGCGCTGACGCACAACGCCTACAAAGTAAAACTCGCGCCGCGTGTCATTGCACGCGCGCTGATGGCAGCAGGAGAGACCGCATGAGTGACCTGAAGGACACATCACGTCAGGAATTAACGGAGCCGGCCAGCGGCGTTCAGGGACTGGGTGCGGCGCGTGCGCGCGGTGACGGTAAGGTGAAAGTGACCGGTGAGGCGCGCTATGCGGTTGAGCATCAGCCGGACAATCCACTTTACGGCGTGGTGATTCAGTCTACCGTCGCCAGCGGCCGCATCAGCCGTATGTCGACGGAGAAAGCGCAGCAGGCTGCAGGCGTGGTGGCCATTTACACCCATCTTAATCCACTGAAAATTATCAAACCTACCGCCATTGCGGACGGCGGCGCAGCGCAGTCAACCTACACCCCGATTCAGGACGATAAGATCATTCATAACGGCCAGAACATCGGTCTGGTGGTAGCAGAAACCTTTGAGCAGGCAACCTGGGCCGCCTCGCTGGTGGAGATTGAGTATGAAACCGACTCAGCACTGATCTTTGCCACCGATGAGGGCGTCGAACCAAAACCGGTATCGAAGCAGGATATCGACATGGGCGATGCGCAGCAGGCTATGCAGCAGGCCGAGGTGCGCCTCAGTGAACGTTATACCACACCGCGTGAATACAACATGCCGATGGAGCCGCACGCCTGTGTGGCACAGTGGCAGGATGGGCGCATGACCGTCTGGGAACCCAGCCAGTGGGTTGCCGGTGCACAGGTGGAAATCGCTGAATGGATGGGCATTGATGTCGAAAGCGTGCGGATTATCTCGCCTTACGTCGGGGGTGGATTTGGTTCTAAGCCGGTGCCGTATACGCACGTCGCCCTGGCCAGCGTCGCGTCGCGCGCGCTGAATCGTGCGATCAAAGTGTCGCTGACCCGTCCACAAACTTTTACCGGTCTTGGCGGCCGCCCGGCCACCTCGCAGCAGCTGGAGCTGGGTGCTTCACGTGACGGTAAGATTCAGGCAATTATCCAGCGCAGCTTCAGTGAAACCTCATTAATCGATGTCTTTGCTGAAAACTGCAGCAAAGTTACCGCACGCATGTATGCGGTTGAGAACGTCTCCGCGCAGCATGAAGTCCGGCCCATCAACACCGTTACGCCAGGCTGGATGCGTGCGCCGGGTGAAAACCCGAGTGCCTTTGGTCTGGAGGTGGCGATGGATGAGATGGCTTATGCACTCGACATTGATCCGCTGGAACTGCGTCTGCGCAACTGGGCGGACAAAGATTATCAGCTCGACCTGCCCTGGAGTTCACGACGTCTCAAAGAAGCCTATCAGAAAGGGGCAGAGGCCTTTGGCTGGGATAAACGGATTATGGCACCGCGCTCAATGCGGGAAGGGCGTGAACTGATTGGCTGGGGCATGGCTTCCGGCACCTATCCGGTTAATAAATTGCCGGCAGAGGCAAAAATCATCCTGACGGCAGAGGGCAAATTTACCGTGCAGTGTGCCGGAGCAGATATTGGCACCGGCACCTATACCATACTGGCGCAGACGGCGGCAGACATTCTGAACGTGGCGTCGACCGCTATCCATGTAGAGCTGGGCGATACCGAGCTGCCGCGTGCGGGGGTGGCCGGAGGATCACAGCTGGCCGGTAACGTGACCGCCGCCGTGGATGACACCGCCAGACGCATGCGTGACCAGTTGCTGAAACTGGCCAGCGAACTGTCACAGTCACCCCTCAACGGCACGCCGGTTTCAGCGCTGACCTTAAAGGACGATGGCGTGCAGGGTCAGGGCAGTGACCAGGTCCTCACGTTTGCGCAACTGGCCGCCCTGGCACCGGCGGCGAGTCTGACCGTCAAAGGCGGCACCTTCCCGGAAGAGATGTCGCAGGAAGAACGCGACAAGATGGTGCGTAATCTGAATGACATGAGCCGCCCTGAAAAATTCTCAGCTCATAGCTGGAGCGCACACTTTGTGGAAGTGCGGGTTGATGAAGATTTCGGCACTATCCGGGTTAAAAGGATGGTGGCGGCGCTGGACAGCGGTCGTCTCTATAACCCGAAACTGGCTCGCAGCCAGTGGATTGGCGGCATGATCATGGGCGTCGGCCAGGCGTTAATGGAAGAAGGCGTTGTCGATCCGCGTAATGGCCGGGTCATCAACAACAATCTGGCGGATTATCTGGTGCCGGTAAACGGCGATATTCCGGAGATCATCACGATTAACGTGGGCGAGCCGGACTTCGAGGCAACCACGATGGGCGGCAAACCCGTGGGTGAGCTGGGTATCGTGGGCGTGGCGGCCGCGATCAGTAATGCGGTGTTCCATGCGACCGGAAAGCGGGTCCGTGATCTGCCGATTACCCTCGACAAGCTGATCTGATAGGGTCGCTGACCCGTGATTGCGGGTCAGTCTCAGGGATGCGGGCGCGGACCGGAGTCTGCGCCCATTTTTTACGCCATCCGGAGCGAAACAGTGAAGATAGCGTTAATTGTGCTGGCTGCCGGCCTGAGCCGCCGCTTTCAGCAGCAGGCGGGCGGGCAGAAGCTGCTGGCCGACCTGGACGGCAAACCGGTGCTGCAGCGCACGCTGGAGCAGGCCGCCGCAAGCGGGCTGGATCGCTTTGTCGTCATCCGGCCCGACGCCTCAGCGCTGAAGGCGCTCTGCTGCGGGGCCACGCTGGTCATGTGCGACAGCGGCGGACTGGGCGAATCCATCGCCGCTGGCGTGCGTGCCAGCCGCCACTATGACGGCTGGCTGATTGCGCTGGGGGATATGCCATTTGTGACGCCGGAAAGTTATCGTGCCGTCGGCCAGGCGCTGGCGGAGGCGTCAATAGTCAGGCCATGGATTGACGGCAGGCCGGGTCATCCGGTGGGGTTTCAGCGCCACTGCTATTCACTGCTAAGTACCTTACAGGGCGATGCCGGACCGCAGGCGACGGTCAGTGCCGCCGCCGTGCGATTACCCCTACAGGATCGTGGCTGTCTGTACGACATCGATCTGCCTGCCGATCTGCACTTAATCAAGGAATTTTCATGATAACGCTGGATCAACGTGTCATTAATGCGGCACTCAGTAGTTGTCAGGCAGGCCAGACAGTCTGGCTCTGCACGGTGCTGCGCACCTATGGCTCTTCACCGCGGGCGCCCGGTACCCTGATGACGGTCAACGAGAACGGCGACTATTGCGGTTCGCTGTCAGGCGGCTGCATTGAAGAGGATTTTCTGGCACAACTGGCGGCGGGGGCCTATCGCGCCAGCAGTCAGCGGGTACGCTATGGCGAGGGCGGGATCCGCCCGGACGTCCGGCTGCCGTGCGGCGGAAGCCTGGAGATTGTCATTGAGTGTTTGCCACCCGACAACGCCACGCTGACGCTGCTGACGGCGATGCAGGCTGCGCTGCGAGGCGACCAGCCCGTGGTCCGGATCATTCCTCCTGGCGAGCGCGCGCAGTGGGAAGTGATCGCAACCGACAGGCGACTGCCTGCGCTGGATGCCAGCGAGGAACAACTGCTTCTGCCTGTCGGTGCAATCCCGGAATTGCTCATTGCGGGCTACTCGACCGTCGCGCATGAATGTATCCGGCTTGGGCAGATGCTGGGTTTTCATGTGCGGGTCTGTGAACATCGGCCGGAGAAGCTGGCGGAGCTGGAGACGCATTTCAGCGAGGCGAATAACGTGACGCTGGTTTCACAGCATCCGGCGCGCTGGCTGGAGCTGAACGGCGCACACGCTGCGGTCGCGATTGTGGCGCTGACGCACGATCCGCGCATCGACGATCTGACGATGATGGAAGCGATCGCGACACCTGCTTTTTACATCGGCATTATGGGCTCGGCGAAAAACAGTGAGAAACGGCGGGCGCGGCTGCAACAGATCGCTGGCATGGACACTACCGAGCTGGATCGCATCCATGCGCCCATCGGCCTGCCAATTGGCAGCAAAACCCCGGCAGAAATTGCACTGTCGGTCATGGCCGATATTGTCCGGGTCAAAAATGCGGGGCCCTCAGCCGCCTGAGTCGGCTGAGGAGGGAGGGAGCCGGTAGAGATAGCTGCCTGACAACGGAATCGGCAGAAAATCACGAAACATCTGTTGCAGGGTCTGTTCAGGATCGACGTCATGAAACAGCCGGGGATAGAGCGTAGTGGCAAAGAATTCTGTTGCCACCACGTGCCACGGGCTCAGATAAAAGTTATGCCAGAGAGCAGCGGCGTGTCCGTTGCTGAGCGCCGCCAGCTGCTTCAGCGCGTTCTGCTGTCCTGTCAGCCTCAGCAGGCTCTGCCGGGTCTGCGCCGGGGTAACGGCCGGGCCGAGCTTCAGCGCCCCGGTTTCATCGGCGCTGCCGGTGCCGGTTGCGAAGTAGAAGTCCGGCTGCGCGGCAATCACGCTCTCCTCACTCAGTCGGCCAAACACGCCTTTAACCTGCTGGCTGGCGATATTCTCCCCACCTGCAAAGCGCAGCAGCTCGCCCAGATTCCCGTTCACTGACGTCACGCAGCATTCGCTGCGCCGCCCCAGATGCAGCTGCAACAGCACTGTAGGTTTCGGGCCGTGATAGTGCGCCAGCCGGTCACCGATGCGCTGCATGTGCGTGCGATAAAACCGGTTAAAGTCAGCGGCCCGCTGGGGCTGGTTGAGTATTTCGCCCAGCAGCGTCATGCTGCGCTCGGTATTTTTCAGCAGCGCCACCCGCAGATCGATCTTAACTACCGGAATGTGGGCCGCCGTGAGCATCTTCTCCAGCAGGAGGCTGTTTTCGCTGCCGCGCGCCAGCTGCGGCAGGATCACCAGATCAGGTTTCTGTGCAATCACTTTTTCCGGATTCATGTCATTCACCCCGTCGAGACCCAGGGCCGGAATCTGGCTGATTTCCGGAAACTGGCGGGCAAAAACAGCCCAGGTCTGAGGATCATATTTTTTCAGATCCAGCGGCCAGCCCGCAATGTGCTGCAGCGGGTTGCCCGGCGTCAGCAGCGCGATGCTGTAGAGCATCCGGCTCTCACCCAGCACAATGCGCTGCGGATGGTCGGGGATCGTCACCTGGCGCCCGGTGATGTCGGTCAGCGTGCGGGCGTTCACGCCAGATGCGACCGCCATCAGGCTGAACAGCAGCAGCGCGCGACGCAAAGATTTAAAATTCAACACGGGCCTGTACCATCAGGTTGCGGGTTTCACCTTCACGGACGCGCAGATTGCCGCCGCTTGAACTGTAGTAGTGCTGGTTGAACAGGTTGTTGATGTTCAGACGCAGCTGAGTCTTTTCACCGAACAGGCGATTATTCCACGCCACAAAGCTGTCCGCGACAACGTAGTCGGGCAGTGTGAAACTGTTATCCGGGTCGCCCGCCCGCGTGCCGACATAGCGCGCACCGCCGCCCAGCCGCAGCGAGCCCGGTACGCCACTGACCTGCAGCTCATGGCTCAGGTAGAGCGCACCAGCATGACGCGGCGCATTCTGCAGGCGATTGCCGTTGTTGTCCGGGTTCACTCTGTCGCTGACGATCTCTGCCTGATCGTAGCTGTAATTCGCGCTCAGATCCCAGCCGGGGGCGATCTCGCCATTCAGCTCCACTTCCGCCCCGGTGGAACGGGCCTTGTCGATAGGCCGCGTGCTGCCATTGATATTCAGCGACATCGCTTTCTCATCAATCCGATAGAGCGCCAGGGTGGCGAACAGTTTCGGCGAGAGCTGCCATTTGCTGCCCACTTCCCAGCTGGTGCCCTGTTCCGGCTTGCCGACATTGCCCTCATCATCCACATCGGTCGAGGGCGTAAACGACTTGCTGACACTGGTGTAGAACGACAGGTCAGGAGTAAATTTGTAGATCACCCCGGCCTGCGGCAGAAACTTGTTACCCTCATCGTTCAGGGTTTCCACCTGCGATGTAAATCCGCGCGAGGCTCGCTGCTCATAGTGCTGGTAACGGCCGCCCAGCACCAGAATCCAGTCGGAAGAGAGCGAAATGCTGTCTTTGGCATAGAGCGACCGGCTATGAATCCGATTCAGGTTATTGGCGGCGGCGCTGTTTTCCGTGCTGGCGTCAGTAACGGGCGAGAGCAGATCATACTGCGGAGAGAAGAAATTAAACTGCCGATTTACTCTGCCCTGATACTGATGGGCACGGTAAGTCTGGTTCATCTCATAATCGGTGCCCAGCACCAGCGCGTGTGACATCCCCAGCAGCTCCGGGTTGCCCAGAAGATCCCAGCTTACATATTTTGTTTTGTGGTTATATCCGCGATTGGCGTCGGCGCGACGTGTCACCACGCCGCTACTGGCATTGACCGCCGTCACCCGTACCTCGTTATTATCATAACGACGCTGGTTCCAGCCCAGCGTCAGCCGGGTGCGCCATGCCTCATTAAACTGCCACTCATAATTGGCATTCAGGGTTTTGTTGTGGCCCCAGGCGTGATTGGCTTTGTCATCCAGCCGCGATGTGTAATCGAGATCGACAGGCTTGCCGCCGATAAAGGCCGTGCCGCGATCGTAGGGAATATCGTAGCGGAAGTCCGCGTAGCTGATCAGGAAGCTCGCCTGCTCGCCATACCACTGCAGCGAGGGGGCGACCAGGGTGTGATCGTCGCTGCCGAAATTGCGCCAGTAATCCTGATTCTGTTTTTCAGCGATCAGACGGAAAGCGAAACCGTTGCCCAGCGGCCCGGTGACGTCCAGCGTGCCTGCGCCGCCGCCCTCACTGGCGTAACGTCCGGCGACGCTGGAGTGCCAGCTGTACTGCGGTTTTTTGCTGACCACATTGATTACGCCGCCCGGATTCTGAATGCCATACAGCAGCGAGGAAGAGCCCTTCAGTACCTCAACCCGTTCGGTGGTGGCATCGAAATTCAGCCCCTGGCTGCTGCGGATGCCATCGCGGTAGATGGAACCATCCGCATTGCTGCCAAACCCGCGCCGCACAAAGCCATCTTCCGTTCCTGCCAGCGTATTTGCCTCGGCGACGCCGCTGACAAAGCGCATCGCATCCGCCAGTGAGCTGGCCTGATAATCCTCCAGTTGCTGCTGCGTCACCACGCTGACTGACTGCGCCTCATCAAGCCGCGCCGTTGGCATTTTACTGGCAACGCTGCTCTCGCCAGCGCTGTAACGGCCATCCTCACCGGCATTCGCGGTCACCGTCATATCGGATGAACTGTCGGTGGCGGCCTGGACCGGCGGCAGAGCAAGGCTGCTGACGATTGCCAGAGTGAGGGCGGAGTAGCGAGCCGGACAACGGATATCTGAACTGTTTTTCATTTTTTCGTTTCTGAAGCGATTAATGCGCTGCATGGCAGGCAATCTGCAATGCAGGGCGATCCTGGAGGGTGCTGCAACGGGCAGCCACGTAATCAGAGGAGGGTCGCATCCGAAAATACACCATCCGGACGACAATGTTTCTCATCTGTAATTGAGAATCATTCAATCATCAGCTAATGTAGTAGTAAACAAAATTTGCTTGGAAATGGCTACATTTTATGATGATGCAGTAAGGCATGAATTTTTCATCAGACAGGAATTAAGTTATTGAATTTAAAATATATAGGAAATTGAAATCGTTGGGCGGTGCGCGAAAACCCTGTATTCATCAGGTGAAAGAGAAGGCAGACTGGCGCGTTTACTACATATTTCAGCTTTAAAACCGGCAGCGGGTGCAGCATGAAACAAAACAGAGCAGTGAAAAACAGGGTGGATGTGCTGGCGGAGCGTCTGCGCGCCCGCGAAAAACAGCTCTCGCCACGCCTGCTGGCGGTGGCGCGCTATATCGATCAGCATCGGGAAACGGTGCTGGAGAGCACCGCAATGGAGATTGCACAGCTGAACCATACCTCTGATGCCACAGTGATCCGCGCCATTCAGGCGCTGGGCTTCAGCGGCCTGCGGGATCTTAAACTGACACTGAAAGCCTGGTTTGGTCCGTCGCTGACCTCCGAAGATAAGATGATCACCACCGTCAGCGAAGTGACCAGCGACGTGAACAGTGCCATCGACTTTGTGCTTCAGGGCCACCGGCACGCCTGTGAAATACTGTCGCAGCCGCAGAACCGGGGAGCGGTCGCCGATGCGGTGGCGCTGCTGGGCGAAGCGCGCCAGGTGGCAATCTTCGGCATTAACGCGTCGGGCATTCTGGCCGACTACAGCGTGCGGTTGCTGAACCGGATTGGCTTGCCCGCCTTTTCCCTGAACCGTAACAGCATCGCACTGGCGGAGCAGATGCTGGCGTTACAGCGTGGCGACGTGCTGATCATGATGGCGCAGCAGTCGGCGCACAGGGAAGGGACGACCGTGGTGCGCGAGGCAAAGCGGCTAGATATCCCGATTGTTCTGCTGACCAACGCCACCGACTCCTTTTTTGCCCGCGAGGCGAACGTGGTTATCACCGTGCCGCGCGGCGGCGAGAAGGGGCGCATCCCGCTGCACGGCACGATTATGGTCTGTCTGGAGATGCTCATCCTGTCGGTGGCTTCGACGCTGCCTCAGCGCACGGTTAAGACGATGAAACGCCTGCAGGATCTCTATCGCGGACTGAAACCCGCCGGCAAAAAATAATCTTTATCATCAGTGTGCAACACCGGTCTGAGCCGCGTGGGACGGCCGGATTAACGCAAATTTTTCCGCTTTGCGAGCGCGATCTCGCCTTTCAGGCCGTCAATTTTTCAGGACGACTACGCTTACAGCGTGCTGATCCCCGGGGACAGCGTAAACCTTTTCCTTCTCTTTTGATTTGTGCGGAGCTGCTGATGAAACCCCTTCACGCGCAATACCTTTTCTGCTGTGCCACGCTGAGCCTGCTGTCACCGCTGCCTGCGGCGGCCTGGGATAACCTGACCGTCTTTGGCGATAGCCTGAGTGATGGCGGAAACGTCGGGCGTTATACCTATGACAGCGCAACTCATCCGCTGTATGACGAGATTGTGGCGCAGTCGCTGGGCGATACCCTGCGCCCTTCATCGCAGGGCGGACGCAACTATGCTGAAGGCGGCGCCGTAGCGGTGCCCGCGATCGATCCCCAGTTCAACACTCAGGATCAGCTCGCCAGCTACCTTGCTGCACGTGGCGGACGGGCGGATGCGGATGGGCTTTACATTCACTGGATTGGCGGCAACGATTTAGCTGCTGCGGCGTTATCTCCCCTGACCGCCCGGCAGATCGTGGACAACAGCGCCAGCGCCGCTGCTCTGCAGGTCAGCCAGTTGCTGAATGCCGGAGCCGGAACGGTCATTGTGCCGACAGTGCCGAATGTCGGCGCGACGCCCGCACTGCTGCAGGCGATTCTGCAGGTGCTGGGGCCAGCCGCACAGCCTGCCACAGCGGCGCTGTTTCAGTCGCTGAGCACCGCCACCACGGCGGATCGTGCCGCCAGGCAACAGGCGATTGAAACCGCACTGGGCGAGGCGGCAGGTCAGATTTCCTCGATCCCGCTGATTCGTGATGCCATTGCGCAGCAGCTGATCGCCGCCTGGCAACTGCTCAGTCAGCAGGCCGCGCTCCTCACCGATCGCTACAACCAGATGGAAGAGCAGGGGCTGGTGGCCGCAGGCGGCAACATTGCCCGCGTCGATATTAACGGATTGTTCAATGAGGTGATTGATAACCCCGGTCTGTATGGTCTCAGCAATACCGCTGGCATGGCCTGCCCGCCGGGCGTCTCTGCGAAGGACTGCACCCGCGCAACGCCGGGATTTTCTCAGGCGCAGCAGTATCTGTTTGCTGACCGCCTGCACCCCAGCCCGGCGGTTCATGCGCTAATCGCTGACTATGTCCTGTCAGTGCTGAATGCGCCGCTACAGGTGGCGGCGCTGAGTCAGGCGCCCGCTATGCTGGTGGGTGATGCGCACAACACGCTGGATGGCCATCTGCAGCAGCAGCGGCAGCAAGCCGCCGATGCGGGGGCATTTACAATGTTTGGCGGCTATGCCGGACAGCGGCGTGATTTTCGCGGCGACAGCCTGCAGGATGGCGATGCCACCAGCGCCACCGGCACCGTGGGCGTGGGCTATCAGCTCAATGATAACTGGCAGGCGGGTGCGATGCTTTCGACCACCTCTCAGCGCCAGCAACCCTCGTCGCGCTTCGATTATCGCCTGCGCGGCAACATGGTGGCGCTCTGGAGTCAGCTCACTCATCCCGCTGGCGGATGGATTAACGCGGATGTGCACTATGCAGATCTCGATTTTGATCACATTGCGCGTCAGGTCCGGCTGGGACCGGCAACCCGCACCGAAAAGGGCAGCAGTAACGGCAGCCTGATGGGCATGCGGCTCCAGACCGGCTGGGATTTGCCTCTGGGCAGCTATGTTTCTACCGGCCCGATGGCCAGCTATGCGCTCGACTACACCCAGGTTGATGGCTATAACGAGGCAGGGAACAGCAGCACTGCGATGCGCTTTGGCGATCAGACCCTGCATTCACAGGTCGGCTCGCTGGGCTGGCGCATTGACACCAAAGCGTTACCGATTAATCCCTGGGCGCAGGTGAGTTATAACCATCAGTTTGGCGACAGTGATTCGGCCGTTACCACCGGGCTGAAGTCCACCCGCACCGCCTTTACCCGCAGCAGCGCAGCCCGTGATGATAACTGGATTGATATGGCCGTCGGCGCGAGCGTGCCGCTCGGAACAGCGGTCAGTGCCTTCGCGGGCGTCTCGGCGATAGCAGGCAACAGTGACACGCATCAGGTGAGCTGGAATATCGGGCTGAACGCCCGCTTCTGATCGCGCTGAACGTCGCCCGTCGCGGCAGAGAAAACCGCGACGGCGCGTTCTGAACCAGCGCGGCACGCCGCTGCAGAAGCCCGGTAGACAATGTGATAACGTAGCGGTCACGTTTCCGGCCGGAGAGCAGCATGATTGTCAGACAGGCGTCACCCGAAGAGGCATACCGTTTATGGACTATCCGCAATCTTGCCATCCGTCATGGCTGTGAGCAGGTTTATCCCGCCACTGTCATCGCCGCCTGGACGCCGGACAGGATGCCGGCCAGCTTTCCCGCCATGATCCGCGAGAACCCGTTTTTTGTGATCGACGGCCCTGACGGGAAAGCGGTTTCGACCGGCGCGCTCGATCTCGCCGCCGCCAGCGTAGAAGCGATTTTCACCCGGCCGGACTGCACCGGGCAGGGCATGGCGGGGCTGATCCTCGACACCATCAAAGGGGAGGCGCGGCAGCGTGGTTATCAGCAGTTGACGCTTGCGTCGACGCCGAACGCGGTCAGTTTTTATCAGCGGCACGGCTTCCGGGTGCTGGGCGAAAGTCTCTATCCTTCAAAGCTGGCGGGCAGCGATTTACGCTGTATGGAGATGGCCATTACGCTGTAAAGGTCTGCGGTTGCCGGGCGGATAATGTCGGGCAAAAGTTTCCAGTGCAAAGACTTCGCAAGCCCCCGTCGGTAAGGTATAGTCCGCGTTTTTTGGAGGAATCATGCTGACTGGCTCATCAACGCGTCTTAACAAATACATCAGCGAGAGCGGTATCTGCTCACGTCGCGACGCCGATCGTTTCATCGAGCAGGGCAACGTTTTCATTAATGGCAAACGCGCGACTGTCGGCGCGCAGGTGTTTGCAGGCGATGTGGTGAAGGTTAACGGTCAGCTAATTGAACCGCGTGACGAAGACGATCTGGTGCTGATTGCTCTCAATAAGCCGGTGGGGATCATCACGACGATGGAAGAGGGCGAACGCGATAACATCAGCGATTTCGTCAACCACAGCAAACGCGTCTTCCCGATTGGCCGACTGGATAAAGATTCGCAGGGCCTGATTTTCCTCACCAACCACGGCGACCTGGTCAATAAGATCCTGCGGGCCGGAAATAACCATGAAAAAGAGTACGTGGTCACGGTCGACAAACCAATTACCGATGAGTTTATCGCCGGGATGGGCGCAGGCGTGCCAATGCTGGGAACGGTCACCAAAAAGTGCAAAGTAAAAAAGGAGGCGCCGTTTGTCTTCCGCATCACCCTGGTGCAGGGGCTGAACCGGCAGATCCGTCGTATGTGTAAGCATTTTGGCTATGAAGTGACGAAGCTGGAACGTACGCGCATCATGAACGTCAATCTCAAGGGATTGCCGCTGGGCGAATGGCGCGACCTGACCGACGACGAACTGATTGAGCTGTTTAAACTGCTGGAAAACTCGTCGTCAGAAGATAAACCCGCGAAGAAAGCGAAAGCCCCGGCCAGAAAGCCACAGAAAAACGCGGCAAAACCGGCAGAGAAAGCGGACGCCAGCGGCGCTTCCCGTAAGCGTTTCGCACAGCCTGGACGAAAGAAAAAAGGCCGTTAATCCTTATCAGACGCAGAGGCGAAACGGGTTCTCTGCGTCATTGTTACTCCCCGCTCATCCCCCTGACTGCGGCGCCTTTAACCGCGAGACTGCTTACCGGTCCCCACTATCTGCACATCGGCGAAACCACCTGGCAGAATTGGGAGCAGGGCCGGCCCAGACCCAATGCCCAGGCAGTATTGCTTATCCGCATGGTGCAACAGGATCCTGAAACGCTCAACACTCTCACCTCTGACCAGGCTGGCCATTCGATTGCGAATGCACCAGCTGCCCTTACATTTTCCCCATCACGCCATGCCTCTGACATCCTCTGGCAGATTAAGCCCAGACACATTCAGAACATGGACACTTTTCACCCCGATCAGGGCGTGGCAGGATAGGCGCAATCTAACAAGGAGTGTGCCTGATGTTGCTGAAAGGTATGAACGATCCGCTGCTGAAAGCGTATCAGCATCCCAAATCACGGTTGATGATCAACCGCTTCAGGGGGCTGGCGGGGGATCGACGACTCAGTGACTGGCAGGCGTTCACCATTCTGGTTACCGGCTTCACCAATTACTGGTTTGTCCAGGCCGGACACTACCGCATCAACGTGACGCTGACCAAAACCCGCCAGTTCGACTTTCTGCAGGACTTTCTGCACTTCACGGTCACGCTGGATGGGTTGCTTGGCGATGAGCATTTCCGCAGCCCGGATTTTCTCCTGCCGCATTACGACGTGCCCTATGAATTCTGCCGCTGGCGCAATAAGCGTGGCTATGACGCCCTGACCACCTATGTCAGTAAACATGGCGTGAAGTCGCATAAAGGGATGTTTGTCGCGGCAGAAGGGGCCTCCCCGGAGGAAAAGGTGATGAAATGGGAGGGGGTGGTCAACGTCTATGACAAAGCCTTTTTCAGTATGACCAACTTCAACACTACGCAGGCATTCCTGGTCAAAGACATCACGAAGGCGATTCAGGAGGGATTACTGAAAAACCTGAGTTTCTACCGCGATCTGTATGACTATATTTTCCCGACGCCCGCCGAGGCCCGGTTACAGGCGCGTGACGACAGGCGCTCCCTGGCTAAACGGTAGCGCCTGCAGTACATCCGTTGTGTTTCAAAGCGTCAGCAGGATCACCGATCCCGCTCTTACCATTTCATCTCGCCGGTATTCACTTTCGCGCTGAGTTCCAGCGATCCTGGCTCGGCCAGATCCGGCCAGGCCTGCATCATGTCAGCAATCACCTCATCAGACTTTTTATGCTGTGACAGCATCTTCTCAAAACTTTGCAGGTAGCTGAGCGTGAAATCGACCGCCTGCGAGCCTGCTGGTCGCGCACCCAGATAGTGACCCGGAATCACATTCCTGGCCTTAAGGCCCTGCATCTCAGTCAGGATATGCCGCCACGCTGCGCGACTCTCCGTACTCTGCGTGTCCGCCGTCCAGACGTGAATGCCGGAGGAGAGCGCCGTGCCGCCCAGAATGGTGCTTACAGAGGGGATCCAGACATAGGCGGCATACTCTTCAGGATGACGCAGTTCCAGCACCTCACCATCGACGCGAAAGCGGGTCTGATGCGTCACCTCAGGCAGGAAGAGTTTGTCCGGCGCGCCCTGCTTCATCTGTGGACCCCAGTATTTCAGCTTCGCTTCGTGAGTCTGCTGGATATGTTTCACGACCGCAGGGGTGGCGACTACCTTTACGTCCGGCCAGGCTTTCATGATCGGCTGCAGGCCAAAGTAGAAGTCAGGATCGCCAGAGGTGATCACGATTTCACTGAGCTTTTTATTGCGCTTCTTAATCATCTCCACCAGCTTCTCACCATCCTGGGTGCTGAACTGGGCATCAAACAGAATCGCTTCAGTTGGCCCGTAAACCAGCGTGGAGGAGACGGGGAAAATCGCGTTCGTCTGTGGGTTGTAGGTTTCCAGTTGCAGCGTGGCTGCACTGGTGGCAGAAGAAGCCAGCATCAGCATGGCTGGGTAAATCAGCGTTTTCATCGTCTCTCCTCAGAGCGTGTGACCCGGTTCAGTCAGCGACCGGGCGCGTTGGCATGTCAGTGGCGCTATTTTACTCATCAGGCAATCTGTTAGAATTCCCGCAATCGGAGATGCTGAGTTTCATAATTCGGGCAGGTGAGAGTGGACAGAGTGACGGCGGCAGCGGTATTTAACCGGATATGTGAGTTGGGCAGCCTGAGTGCGGCTTCACGGGCGCTCGGGATTTCGCGACCTATGGTCAGCCGCTATCTGGAAGAGATGGAAAAGTGGGCCGGAACCCGTCTGCTGCATCGCTCGTCGCGTCGGCTGACGCTGACGCCCGCCGGAGAAACGATCCTGCAGAAGACCCGGCAGCTGGCGCTGCTCTCGGAGGCTATCCAGCAGGAAACGACCCAGGCCATTCCGGCAGGTACGCTGCGTATCGCCTGCGCTCACTTTACCGCGATGCATCTTGTCAGCCCGCTGATCCCCGATTTTCTTACCCGTTATCCCGCTCTGCGCATCGAACTGGACATCAACAATCAGCCGGTCAGCCTGATCGGTGAGCGAATCGATCTCGCTATCCGTATTACGAATGCGCCTGAGCCAGGGGCGATTGCCCGCCAGCTTGGCGAGTGTTGCTCTGTACTCTGCGCCTCGCCAGACTATCTGCAAAAGCACGGTACGCCGCAGACGCCCGGCGATCTCGCTGACCATAACTGTCTCTGTTACAGTCAATTTGCCGGACAGAGCTGGCACTTTACGACGCCAGAAGGCGCGAAAACCGTCGTCGCAGTCAGAGGAAATTTCAGTGCTGGCATCTCGTCATTGCTGTGTGAGGCGGCGATTGCGCATTGCGGTATGACAATGGTGCCGGAACAGGAGGCTCGTCAGGCACTGGCAAACGGAAAACTGGTCAGGCTGCTGCCGGACTATGAGCCGCAACGTATTGGCATCTGGGGACTCTACCTGTCGCGCGAACATCAGTCAGCTGCGCTGAGGCTGGTGCTGGATGAACTGCAAACCCGACTCCGCGACTGAAATCAGTCGCGGGTATGACTGTGAAAAGGAAAAGATTTATGACTACCGGGCAGGAACAGTACTGGAATCCGATGGTGCCGGAACTCACCGTCACAGACTTTGCCACGTCGTTCCGTTTCTATACCGACATACTCGGCTTTGAGGCAAGGATCGTTCGTCAGCAGCCCGATTTTGCCTATCTCTGTTACGGGCGGGTACAACTGATGATTGAGGCGTGGCACCCGCAGGGCTGGAATACCGCCGAACTGAGCTGGCCGCTGGGCCGGGGCGTCAACTTTCAGATTGAAGTGGATGACATCGAAGCCGTTTTGCTGCGTTTGCAGCAGCACAAAATCGCGCTCTACCGGGCGTTACGTGATAACGACTATGACATCGGCGGCACTACAGCCTGTCAGCGGGAGTGTCTGGTTCAGGATCCGGATGGTTATCTGCTACGATTCAGTCAGTTTCTGGAATAGGCGGTTATCCTGACTGTCACAATTAAAGGCACACAGGAATAAGGGTTTTTTAGCTATGCCCGCCAGGCCTTTTTATTTTTGTCATTCGATATATAAAAATAATCTGAATGAAGCCAGCATAGCAAAGCGAAATATCTCCTTTTCTCATGCAGATGCCATTTTTTTAACATCATGCGGACACGGCCAGGAAAGTCAATTACGCGGTAATGAAGGGCATTAAATGTTAAAAAATCTCTCTCTCTATTTAGATTTGTCACTTTATTTCCTGGCAATAATTAACATTTTTCAACACGATTTTGATATGTCTGCTACGCGCTTCACCCATGAGAAGATAAGCTTTATCAGGAAGAAAACAGAAAAGATTAATCCGGTAAATAACCTGAAGATTACAAATAATAATTTATTTACCACTTAACTTTTTAATGTGTGGGCCGATAAAGAGTAATACATACTTCAGAGGGCACACCATGAAATCATTACTCTCTCTTTGTCTTACCACTCTGCTTATCGCGCTGTCAGCGCCTGCCTGCGCGGGATCCCGGTCAGGTACCATCGTATTTACCGGTGCTATTATTAACGGCCCCTGTGATATGAATATCGACCAAAACCCTGTGGTATTTAACTGCTACGATCCGGCCAGTGGAAAAGCTTTTGTTAAAACCGCAGATATGACGAAGCCAGGATCGCTGACCGGATTACCGGTTGAAGTAAAGATGCACTGGATTGATCCTGAAAAAAATACAGGGATTATTGAAGTCACTTATCTCTGACTTGCCTGCCCGATTCTTACACTCTATTAAACGTTCATGTTACAGGTAATGTTGACGCACTCAGCAGGACGCTGAACCTTTTACGGTGGAATAATCAGAAGCCTTTGCATCTGATATAAAAATGCCCGCCTTTGAGGCAGGCATTTTTATCGCGTTGAACCTGCGTCAGGAGGGATCAGACGATCGCTGCGTAAAATATTTGGTTGCCGGACGCGTCTCCTTTTTACGCCGCAGCACCAGGCTGGTGGCGATAATCAGCAGGGTCAGTCCACCGGTAGCCAGCAATTCGGCCTGATGACGGGCATCAAACAGCATAATTACCAGTACTGCCGAGATGAAAAGGATGGTGAACCACGTCAGACCGGGAAATAACCACATCCGGTAGCCCAGCACTTCGCCCGCTTTTTCACGTTTTTTACGCAGCACCAGATGCGAAACGGCGATCACCAGATAGACCAGCAGGGCGATTGCTCCCGATGTCGCCAGCAGGAACTCAAACACGACGCTGGGCGCCACGTAATTGGCGATCACAGCCAGAAACGCAGCAGCCGTGGAGAGCAGCACTGCAACCCAGGGTGTGCCGCTACGGTTGGTGCGCGAGGCGGCAGCAGGCGCATCTTTACGGCGTGACAGCGAATAGAGCATACGCGATGAGGTGTAGAGTGCCGAGTTAAGACAGCTGCACACCGCCATCAGCACCACCAGGTCGACAATCAGCCGGGCGTGCGGGATATTCATCGCCTGCAATGCTGTCTGCCAGGAGCCCTGCTCAACCAGCCCGGACGTGTTCCATGGCACCAGCGCCACAACGAAGAAAATCGACAGCAGATAGAACAGGGCAATACGCCAGATGACCGAATTGGTAGCCTGAGTAATCTGTTTGCCCGGATTTTTTGACTCTGCGGCGGCGATGGTGACGATCTCTGTTCCCATAAAGGAGAACATGGTGGTCAGGATAGCCGCCACGACCGCGCCCATGCCATTCGGCATAAAACCATGCGTGTCATAGAGGTGCGACAGGCCACTGGTGTTGCTGTCGGGCAGCAGTCCGAATACCGCCGCACCCGCCACGAGCAGAAACAGAATAATGGCGACCACTTTGATCAGGGCAAACCAGAATTCGAACTCACCATAATTTTTTACGCTCAGCAGATTCGTGATGGTCAGCAGCAGCGTAATCGCGAAAGTGAACTGCCAGATGGCTACGTCCGGGAACCAGGCATGCAGGATCGTTCCGGCTGCATTGGCCTCCAGGGGAATGACCAGAACCCAGAACCACCAGTAGAGCCAGCCAATGGTGAATCCGGCCCAGCGGCCCAGTGCCTTATCGGCATAGGTTGAGAATGAACCTGAATCAGGCGAGGCGACTGCCATCTCGGCCAGCATCCGCATAATCAGTACGACCAATGCACCCGCAGCGGCATAGGAGATCAGCACGGCAGGGCCGGCTTCCGAGATAGCATGGCCGGAACCGACAAACAGTCCGGCACCAATCACGCCAGCAATCGAGAGCATACGCACGTGGCGGGGTTTCAGGTTTTGAGCCAGCGAATCTTCATTCGCACTCTGAGTCATCGTCATGTAAACGTCTCCAGGCGACGTCCGGCCCAGGGGGCCGGACGAACGGGGATGAACTTGCGTTAACGCACAGTGGGATCAGGCCGGAACGACGGGATGTCCGGCTGAGGCGACACAGTGACTGATCACTGAAGAGAGGATGGTCAGTGCCTGACTGAACTGGGCATCCGGGATGGTCAGCGGATAGAGGAAGCGGATAACATTGCCTTTTGCGCCGCAGGTCAGCAGCAGCAGGCCCTGTTCCATCGCCATTTTCTGAACTGCCTGGGCGGTGCTGGCCTGATAAAACTCCATCGCCACCATTGAGCCCAGCGCACGTATTTCCGCAATGTCCGGATGTCTGCGCTGCTGCTCATGCAGTTCCGCTTCCAGGCGGGCACCGAGATCCACGGCACGCTGGCAAAGCTGCTCCTCTTCGATCACATCCAGCACCGCATGGGCTGAAGCAATGGCCAGCGGATTACCGGCGTAAGTGCCACCCAGTCCTCCCGGTGCCGGCGCATCCATGACCTCTGCACGTCCCGCGATGGCGGAGAGCGGCATACCCCCCGCCAGACTTTTCGCCATGGTGATGATATCGGCCTTCACCGGATAATGTTCCATCGCGAACAGCTTACCGGTGCGGGCAAAGCCGCTCTGCACTTCATCCGCAATCAGCAGAATACCGTGACGATCAGCCAGCTCACGCAATTGCACCATAAACTCCACCGGCGCGGCATGGAAACCGCCTTCACCCTGAACCGGCTCCAGCACGATGGCGGCAACATCATGCGGGGCGATATCCTGGGTGAAAATCTCATCGAGGCTGGACAGTGCCGCTTCGATGCTGATCCCCTGAACCGCACTCGGATAGCGCGCATGAAAAACGGAAGGCGGCATCGGACCGAAGTCACGCTTGTAAGGGGCGACTTTGCCGGTCATCGCCATCGTCATAAAGGTTCGGCCATGAAACGCGTTTCCGAAGGTGATAATGCCGTGACGACGGGTATAGGCACGCGCCACTTTCACGGCGTTTTCAACCGCTTCAGCACCGGTGGTAAAAAAGGCTGTTTTCGCGGAACCGGCGACAGGTACACGTTGGTTAATCCGCTCGGCCAGCGCGATGTAGCTCTCATAAGGGGTGATCTGGAAAGCAGTATGGGTAAACTTTGTTAACTGATCCGCAATGGCCTGCTCAATGCGCGGATGGCGATGGCCGGTGTTCAGCACCGCGATGCCGCCCGCGAAATCGATCCAGCTGTTCCCTGCCTGATCCCATAAGGTGGCGTTTTCTGCCCGGGCAACGTACCAGTCGCACAGCGTACCGATGCCTTTAGGGAGAGCCTGTGCTTTGCGCTGTTGCATCAGGTTATTTTTTTCGCTCATTTAATCCACCTCGTTATATTGCGTATTTACAATTCCCGACAAACACGTTTATTTATGCCTGAGGCGAGGTGAGTTGCCAGAGCCAATTGTGAGAGTAAAGGTGGAGCCAATTGCGACTCTTGTACGCAGATCATCTATTAGCACGGTTACAGTTTTTAAGAACAGGCTCATTACATCAGCGGCTGCTGAACTGCATGCAGGCCGCGATCGCGGAAGAGGTGTTTCCGCGCGGGAGCCGTTTACCGGCAACGCGCGATCTGGCGCGTGAACTGGGCGTATCACGAAATACGGTGATGCATGTCTATGAAAGTCTGATGGCGCAGGGGTATGTCACCGCGCGCACCGGCAGTGGTACCTGGATCGCCGAGACGCTGCCGGAAACCTCGCTGCAGAGTGAGGCGGTGGCTGACCTGCAGGCGGTCAGAGCGCAGCGCCCGGCCACACTGTCAAAACGCGGCGCCTCGCTGCTTGGTCATGCCAACGCGTCACCCTGGCAGTGGGGGGCGTTTGTGCCCGGCGCGCCGGACGTGACTGAATTTCCCCATAAGCTCTTCAGCCAGATTCAGGCACGGTTAAACCGCGAGCCTGATGTGCATCGGCTGGTCTACAGTAGCGGCGGGGGCTGTCCCGATCTGCGGCATGCGCTGGTCGATTACCTGCGGGTCGCCCGCTCAGTGCGGGCCGATGCAGACCAGATCCTGATCACAGAAGGCGTGCATCAGGCGGTTGATCTGGTCACGCGGGTGCTCTGTGATCCCGGCGATCGGGTCTGGATGGAGGAACCAGGCTACTGGGGTACCCGTAACCTGCTGCGCATGAATGGCCTGAAAATTCGCGCCATGCCGGTGGATGAGCAGGGGCTGGTGCCGGACAGCGGCCCCGCGCCGAAAATGGTTTTCGTCACGCCATCGCATCAGTATCCGCTGGGTGTCCACCTGAGCCTGGCGCGCCGTCAGGCATTGATTGCCCTGGCGCGTCGTCATCAGAGCTGGATAGTGGAGGATGATTACGACAGTGAGTTTCGTTTTTCCGGGCAGCCGCACCCCTCGCTGCAGGGGCTGGAAGCTGATGCACCGGTAATTTACATGGGCACCTTCAGTAAAACGCTCTATCCCGCGCTGCGAATTGGCTACCTGGTGGTGCCCAAAACTCTGGCACAGCCGCTGCGACTCGCCGCTGCGGAACTCTATCGCGGTGGACATCTGCTAATACAGCGGGCGCTGGCGGAGTTTATCCGTCTGGGCCACTACATGGAGCACATCCGGCGGATGCGGCTGCTCTATCGTCAGCGGCGACAGTTTCTCTGCAGGCTGATTGAGCGTTATCTGGGACCCGCGTTTCTGCCGACCTTCAATCATGAAGCGGGACTGCATCTGGTGATGCCGCTGCCGCCAGGCAGTGACGATGTGGCCATCGCCGCCGGGGCACTGAAGCGCGGAGTCAAAGTGCGGCCGCTTTCGCAATATTATATGCACCCTCAGGAGGCGCGCGGGCTGCTGCTGGGTTACGCCTGCGTTAATGAGCGCCAGTGTCAGGATGCCTTCGGCACACTGAAAGCCTGTCTGGCATCGGCCGGTATCATATTCAGCCCGCAGGGTTAACGGCGTTTCAGCCAGGGCAGTTTCGGGGCCGCCCTTGTGCTGACGCATTGACATTTAATCAGCGTCACCGAGAATAGCCCTCTTTGCGTGCCGACCAGAGAATACCGGAGTTTATGATAGCCCCTAATCCCTTTCCTGCAGCGGCCAGAACGGCCGTGAAGCGCTGCGTCGCACTGGCTGCGGCGCTGTTGCTGGCCAGCTGTGCCTCTGAGCCGCCGCGGTCGCTGGTGACGCCTTTTCCGCCGGTGACGAAACAACCGTTGCCGGCGCCAGGTCAGCCAGCGCAGCCTCATGTTCAGGAACCGATGCGGGGCGTCTGGTTAGCCACGGTGTCGCGTCTTGACTGGCCGCCCGTCGCATCGGTAAATGGCACCAGCCCGGCAGAACGCATTCGAATGCAGCAGCAATCGCTTATCCACAAGCTGGATAAGCTGAAAAGCCTGGGAATCAATACGGTGTTCTTTCAGGTGAAGCCGGATGCCACCGCGCTCTGGCCTTCAAAAATCCTGCCCTGGTCCGATATGCTGACCGGACAGATTGGTCAGGACCCGGGCTATGACCCGCTGCAGTTTATGCTGAACGAGGCGCACAAACGCGGCATAAAAGTCCACGCCTGGTTTAACCCTTACCGTGTCTCGGTTAACACCAGACCCTCAACCGTCAGTGAACTCAACCGCACGCTATCGCTGCATCCGGCCAGCGTTTTTGTGCTGCATCGCGACTGGATCCGCACCGCTGGCGACCGTTACGTGCTCGATCCTGGGATTCCGGAGGCACGTGACTGGATCACCAGCATCGTGGCCGAGGTGGTCGCGCATTATCCCGTCGACGGTGTGCAATTCGATGACTATTTCTATGCGGAATCTGCCGGTTCGCTGCTCAACGATAACCAGACGTTTGCCCGCTATGGTCAGGGTTTTGCCAGTAAAGCCGACTGGCGGCGAAACAATACTCAGCAGCTGATAGAGCAGGTCTCCCGCACCGTCCGGCAGCTCAAGCCCGGCGTGGAGTTTGGCGTCAGTCCGGCAGGCGTCTGGCGCAATCGGTCACACGATTCTGCCGGGTCCGACACCCGCGGGGCGGCGGCCTACGACGAAGCCTATGCAGACACCCGCCGCTGGGTACAGCAGGGTCTGCTGGATTACATCGCGCCTCAGCTTTACTGGCCTTTTTCACGTCAGGCCGCGCGTTATGATGTGCTCGCTAACTGGTGGGCAGAGGTGGTAAAACCGACCCGGACCCGACTCTATATTGGCCTGGCCCTCTATAAAGTGGGTGAACCTTCAAAAATGGAGCCCGACTGGACACGTGAGGGTGGCGTGCCTGAACTCAAAAAACAGCTCGATCTCAATGAGTCAACTCCCGGTATAAGCGGAACGATTCTGTTCCGGGAAAACTATCTTAATCAGCCGCAGACGCAACAGGCAGTAGGCTATCTGAAAAGCCGCTGGGGAGAATGAAAATGGCACGCCAGCATGACCCGTGCGGTTAACTTTTTCACTGTGACTTACTGCTATGTTTGCGCTAAATAACAGTTTCATTTCCGTTATTTTTCAGTGGATTCCCAGCTATTCCGGATAGCTCCGCGATAGCTGGCGAATCGACAAAAAAGCCATTAATTACTGCTTTTTTTGTTCCTCCGTGTTTCTGTCGCGCCTCTTCACTTCCTTTTCTTCGTGTACTTAATTTTCAGCCTCCTAAAATCTATGGCGCGCTCAGATGCAATCCTGCGTTCGATGCCGGGCAAGGAATATGAAAAAGTTCAGGTCGAAACGGATCGTGACGGATTATCTGCCCGGGTATCACCTAAAGGCCGAATGACTTCTCAATAACGTTACCGCTGGAAAGGGCAGGGTGAACGTGTTGCTATCGGCACCTATCCCGCCACCAGTCTGAAAGAGGCTCGCGACGAGGCGTGAACGAGTGTTATGCAGTGCCGAGATCGTGACCATTTTCTGCGTGATGGAGGCCAGCAGGCTTGCCCCTGATTTTAAATTACTGGTTCAGTTATGCCTGTTATTTGGTTGTCGTGGCGGTGAACTATCCTGCGCAGAAAAAGCACATTTCGACTTTGAAAAAAACGGTGGTTAATCCCGCCAGCGCATCATAAAACCAGCCGCTACCCGCCGATACCGCCTGCGACCGGCAGCAATACCGGACAGCCCGTTCACCTTCTGATGACGCATGAAGGGTGCCAGGTCCTGATGGCCTCTGTCATGAACGGCATGAGTAAGCAGGCTGTCAGAGCACCGGCCTCCACCAGCACCTTCGATCTTTCGATGCTGATGGTCTATCCAGGTCCGGCAGGCAATCTCTCATAAGTCTCGCTGTCAGCGATGACTCCCAGGCTCTGCCTCAATACATGTTTTCATAAGTTCCGGTTTTCAGAATTCTGAAAGCCAATCCCGGCATGCTTATTTTACTGGAGACTTCATTCACAGCCGCTATGCGTGGTTTCTGTGAAATTGCCTGTGGAGAACAAAAGCGGAATGAATACCTGTTCATGCTGATGCTCCCTGACGCATGGCCTGCACCAGCATCGGTCTCTCATCATCAGGTAAGCACTGGCGTTACGTCAGAACAGATTCAGCATCTGTCACAGACCGATGCCATTATCCGCATAAAACGGCTGAACGATCCGCTTTCTCCTGTCTTCGGTGCAGAGAAGTCAGTACTGAAAATTGTCACTTTCGTGAATTAAGACAGTATTCACTGCAAACGTCTGGACACCAATCTGGATAGGCTTTTAAAGGCTTATTCGCAGATAGCTATCACCTATAAAAAATCCGGGCTGAAATTTAATCGGACTTGCCAGTGCTATTAAAGATGTATAACGCGGTCAGCCGACGCAATGGTGGAAGGGCGATGAGCAATGATAATGCGGGTAATATTAAGCTGCTGCACGGCATCATTGACGGCTCTTTCACTATCCTGATCAAGATGACTGGTGGCTTCATCCAGCAGCAACATTCCCGGCTTACGAAAGAGTGCGCGGGCAATAAACAGCCGTTGTTTCTGTCCGCCTGAGAGACCATCACCTAATTCACCCACCAAGGTATTGTATCCCATTGGCATCGCCATAATATCATCATGTATAAAGCAGCTCCGTGCGCACTGCTCCATCCACTCAGTATCAAAATCAGGGGTAAAACCCACAATGTTATCCCGGATTGATCCTGCAAAAAGCCTGTCATCCTGCAGCACGCAGCCAATCCGCTTTTGATAGTTTTTTATTCCGAATGCACTTATATCTCTGTCATCAGCGAAAATGATGCCAGACGCAGGAGAATAAAGTCCTGAGAGGATTTTCATCAGTGTGGTTTTTCCCTTGCCTGAAGCGCCCACTATTGCAACGCTTTCTCCGGCGGCAACCTCAAAATTAACACCATTTAGAACCGGCCTGGTGTGAACATCGTATGTATAAACGAGATCCTGAACTTTGAGCTTGATGGGTAATGAACATCGGGATGCTTCAGAATGAATATCTTCTCGCGAGTCATCTGGCTCAGTCAGAGCAATGTCAGCAATACGTTCGTTATGAACATGCAGCATCCGAAGCTGAAGTAAAGCCTCCGTCAGGGAGGAAACCCGGTCACCAAATTGGGCACGATAAGCGTTGAAAGCGACAAACATGCCAAGCGTTATATGCTGATCGATGACCTGATTAGCCCCCAGCCAGAGTATCAGGAGCTGATCACAGGTCATGATAAAAAGGTGAATCCCGCCAAATAACATATCCAGCCGGTTTTTTTCGATCCCACTGTTAGTACTGTCAATAACCAGGTTGAGCCAGCTTTTTTCGCGGATAGTGCCATAACTTTGCGTTTTGACAGTTGCTATGCCATACAACGTCTCCATAAAGTGAGAATTGATACGCGCACTCTTGACCAATTGCTGGCTCGTCACCTCACGATACCTTGGCCAGGCATAAAGTCTGAGCAGAACATAGATTAAAGTAAATGCGGCAACAAACCAGTACAACATAGGACTGTATATAAACATCATAACCGTCAGGCCGGTGAACATGATCCCGTCAACAATCGCTTTAACAATGTTCTGAGTGAACGTGCTTCTCAGCGCATCCAGTGAACCAAAGCGCGACTGGATATCACCTAACTTACGGCGGGCAAAGTAATCAAGGGGAAGGGTGACCAGGTGAGCAAATAAGCCCGATTTCCATTGCACATCAATCAGCGTACTCATCACCAGCGAAGACCAGGATCTCACCATACTGACGCAACTGCGGAAAATTACGAAAAAGAGCAGGCCTGTGCAAATGAGTCCAAGCAGTCCTTTGTCGCTGGCCGTGATCACATGATCCATAACCAGCTGTGTGCCTACAGGTAGCAGTAAATTCACCGACTCTATGACCAGTGACAGGAAAAATATCTTGGTCAGCGCGCGTGACAACCCCTGGACGCTGGAAAAGAGTTGATTCAGCCTGATTCGATCTTCTTTTTTCGCCTTGCTAAACGTGCTTTCCGGCCACAGCTCCAATGCAATCCCTGTAAACTGGCGTGAGAATTCCCCTTCACTGACTGTACGTCTGCCTGCTGCCGGGTCGTGGATGACATACCGGCCTTTTCTGACGCTAACAAGGACGACAAAATGCGTGAATCCCCAATGTATAATGCAAGGCAGGCGTAATGCTGTCAGTTCGTCCAGATCCAGGCTTAAAGGACGGCTGCCGAGGTTCATCTGAGAGGCAATCTCTACAATCGCGTTAAGGTTTGTGCCGCGTGAAGAAAAGCCAAAGCGCTGTCGCAGGCTGTGCAGATCAGTATGCTGACCATGGTAGCCTGCAATCATTGCCAGGCAGGCCAGCCCGCATTCCGCCGCCTCGGTCTGAAGATACAGGGGAACGCGCCGTCTCAGTGATAAATTCAGTTTCACTGCATGTTCTGAAAAAAATTGATTAATCACGCAAAGGTCCCCGGGCGCTATTCTTCATGTCGTAAAATGGGGTAGCCATCCATTGATAGATTCTGCGAGTTTCCAGAAACAGCGTTCCCGTTGCCTTCATTCCATTCTCCAGCGCCAGAGATTTGTTCTGCCAGAAAATCGTCTCCTTTTCCGGTTTAACCAACACTTTGTACCAGGATTCACCACGCTGGTTATCGGCAAATGGGGCACTGGAATACTCCAGAAGTTCCTGTCGGGAGACCGGTGTTTTTGCGACAAAACTCACTATCCCGCGGAACTGGCCAAACTTTTCCATCGGGAAAGCCTGATAACGGATGTTGACCGGGTCGCCGGGCGCGAGCCAGGGAAGGGCGGTATTAGGCACCCACATTATCAGCTGGTGTCCTTTTATCTTCTCAGGCACGATTTGCAATAAGCTGTCGCCAGGATTAACCATTTGTCCGGTACTGGCACTAAAAGAGTCAATGCGGCCACCTGTTGGCGCGGTAACAACGATAGTGCCACTGGCATCAGCAGAAGAGAGCTCGCGTTTTAAGGCGTTTTTCTGGATTTTCATTTGCCAGATTTGGGTGTCAAAATCGACAGACTGCGTCTGTATTTGACTGGCTATCCGCGTAGACTCCAGCGCATTTTGTTGATTCTGGCTGTAGAGCGTTAACAGGTTGTTCTGCTGCTGATAGTAAAGCGCTGCCTGATTCAAAAATTGATCGTTATTTATCAATCCTTTTTTACGCCACTTATTATAATTATCCATATTATTTTGCATCAAAGCGATCCCTTTCCTGGCTTTATTGACGATATCAGTGGATAAGCTATAAGCATTTTCATAACGATCTTTTTGTTGTTTCAGGGCATCAATGGTTACGTGTTTATTTTGTTCAAGGCTGAGGATGATTTGATCAATACTGGCAATCTGATGATGAATTTCACGCTGTTGATTTTCGCTGACGCGTCCGGACAGAGTGGTCCTGCTGACATCTATTTTTAAGAGCGGCTGACCTTCTTTAACAGTATCGCCAGCTTTGGCCAACGCACGAATAATAAATCCCTGCTGAGCAGAAAGTACGTTAACCGCACGAGGCGTGGTAATAATTTCCCCATCAACGTTAATACGATGGGTATAACTGCAAAATGTAATAAACGCTATGATGCCAGTAACAAACAAGGAAGTGACTATAATGATCCAGTGCAGGGGAATGCCGGGTAATAGCAAGGCCTGGCCTTGCCATGTATCGCGGTAATGTTCAATAGCCTCTTTGCGAAACATAGTCTTCAGCCCGGCTCACTGCATAAGAAGGATTGTTTAAAGCACTTTCCGGTAATAAGATTGCAGGCTATCCACTTGTCACGCTCGGGATTGTGCCTGGGTGCCCAATATACTTCGCTTGTCTCAGAACCGAATGCCTGTTTCAGGAGTGCAAGGAGCTCATAACGACGATATTTCTTAAGTAAACAAAAATCTGTCAACCAGAGAATGTCGCCTTCATTCCACTCTGTAGGATGCAAAATATATTCAGGCTGTGTGATGCATTTTTTCAGTGTGTCTGGCCGAATCCGTGCCCAGGTCAGATAGCCTTGTACTTCACCTCCCCCATCATAGAAAAAATGAATCTGCTCCTGAATGATAGCGTGACGTGTCCATATTCCTAACGCTGCTACAGGAAAGCGGCAGTAGCGGGGTGATGACAACATACAGCTTGCCGCAAGGCCCAGCTGTGTAGCATAGGCTATAGCATTTGTATTATGGCTTTCGTTAAATAACATGCTTTGTTCCGTTCTTCGTCTCGATCAACTCAACAACGCGTGCATCGTAGTAGTGATGTAAGGCGTCAAAAATAGCGGCAGGAAGGTCATTGAAATCGCATAAGTGATGATCGAACGACAGTTTTCCGGTCTGCCAGCAAAATGTCAGCGAGGGACTAACGCCGGGCAACAAGGCTATATGTTCGCTATCATCAAGGGCTAAATGAAACGTTGCACGTTCGCCAGCTTTCTCCATGAGTGCCGACAAGGGACCCTCAAAGGTGTCAAACTCCTCATTGAAGGCCTGGAAGTCAAGTCGCTGATCGATACACCGCTGACGGAATGAAGAGAACGCTATAGCAGTCAGTTGATGGCGGTTTGCCTCCTGCAAAAGGTCCAGACACCCTTTCAAAAAAGCATGCCCTGGCGTAAAGGCGCCATGCTGGCACAGGATATCCTCTATTTCTTCTTTACCCGTCGCGAGAGCAATCGTTAACCGTGTCACTGCGGGTAGCTCCCCGTTTTTTGCAAACAGTACTTCCGGTGCCAGAATTAAAGCGCGATCATATAAAGTGATAAACTTCGCGAGTTTATCTTCGGGCAGTGTGGCATGAAGGTTCGCAGGAAAGCCGGTGCGGCATAACGTATAAAAAATACGCCAGCGCATAAACTCTTCTGTATATAATTGCTCTACCTGCTGAGAAGAATAAGGTTCTGCTTCACCACCGCGATATTTAAACCAGAGAAAACTGATATTTTTTAGCGAACCCAGAACATTCCGCCATTCGCCCTGCAAATAACGCATCTGCTCATCCCAGAGTTTTCTGTCACGGAAGAGCTTAGGCACTGCGCTTGAGGTGGCATTGAAATCGAGTAAAGCACCATTAATGGTCACGTTTGAGGCAGATGTTGTAAGTTTAATCAGGCTGGCACGACAGAAAGCCAGTTGTCTGGCCAGGCGATGAATTAATGCTGAAATCAGATAACGTCCAGCCTGTTGTGAGTTATCACAATTTCGCATCGTGTGTGATAACTCATTATCCAGAAAGTCTTCAATCCGTTGGAAGTTGATTTCAGTTCTTTCACTGTCTATGGGTAATTTTGACTTAATCTCTTCCTGCGGTTTATAAAACAGTGCCCTGTCAAAGTGAGCTAACCTGACTGGCGCGTCACGAACCAAAAGTGCCCGGGAAGTATTTACGGGATAAGCATCATTTGGAATTGAAAGGGGTAATACCATAATACAATGAGATTGCACGGCACCGTAAGGAAGTACGCTATTCAGTATTCGCCCCCAGAATGCATCCGAAAATGCCTGAAATGTGCAAAGGCAGCCATCTGAATGGTAGCGATCCCGATAGCGGCTCACGAGTGGGGTTGGGCCGATCCCTTTAAGCTGAAATTTCCCGTCATAACCCGCACGCGCACTGCCCCCATTACCTGCAACTTCGCTGCCGCCATATAAATCAGCCCAGAATCGCTTACTGCGTCCATTAATTGATTTGTGCTCAGGAATTACCCAGGCATAGTTATCCATAAAATAGGCGGAATCAAACGGGGTATCTGGCGAAAGCCATAAAACCTGAGCATTCTTAACGCTCATGGTATCGAAGGAGATTAATGTTTTTTCCAGTGCTGAGAGCGTTTTCATCCGCTAATATCATCCTTTCCCTGTGAAGAGCTTACATTCAGTTTTTTAGTGATTTTTTTTAAAATGTTATATGGCCCTCTTAAAGACAACCCGTAGCCTTCAGAGACAATATATATGCGCTGAGACTTAAATTTCTTATAGCGGGCAACAGGAAGATCATAGAAACCTTCTGGCGTTTTTTCGTACTTAAACTGATGAAGTAATCTCTCTAATTCGTCGCTGTTCTCATGACAGTCTATATCTAACTGAGCTATGCAGGTGAACCAGAAATTCGCAGCCAGGCCGCACACTAAACCTATATACCCGGCATGGACGTTGCCCTGAGTAAACAGGGGAAGGATCCAGAGCATAATGGCAGAAAAAACGAGCAGTACTATAGTCAAGAATATTAAGCGAAAGCTATCGTGACGCCATTGTTGAAGTAAGCTCAGTCTTTGCAATTTAAAAAATGTCTTCACTGTGTTGAGATTCCTGACGAATTTTAAGAGCAGCCTGAGCTGCTCTTATGGAGTGTTAACCGCCGGACGACGCAGAACCACCCGTCATAGCACCAATGCCTGAAGAGATCGCAGAGCCAATAGCATCACCACCGAAATAGCCGATGCCGGCGCCTACTCCACCGCCAATGATAGCGCCAGCCGGACCACCAAGGCCTCCGCCAATAAGTGCACCGTCTTCTGCTCCAGCTAATGCTCCGGCTGTACCAGCAACACCTGCGCCAATACTTTGCGCTGCACCAACAATATCTGCCGCGCCGCCGATCAGTCTTAACTCATCAATGGTTAAATCTCGCATAAAATCTCCTTTACATAAAAATCTCTTACCTATAGAGAGTCAGGATGATAACGGAAAATTTACAAACCACAATGCAATAGTAATGATTATCACTATCAATACCCAACATATTGATAAATAAATATATTAATTGTAAATTTATTTTAACAAATGAAAGAGGGTGCTATTACAGAAATAAATCCATTAACAAATTGAAATAGTGGGGTCATTCATTCTATGAATGGGCTATGAGTAACATGCTTGCTTTGGCGTACACACAGCTATCGTCATAAAGCATGCAGAGGTCAGGCGTGTCTTTGCTGACGTCATTATCGACTGGAAACATGATATCTCTTCTCTGATTTAAACCGTCACGCCTGTTCGCCCTGTACATACGGAGTCGAGCTCCCGATAACCGTTCATCCTTATGTGCTGGCGTGAAAGAGGAAGTTAAGGGCCTGATTCTGTTAAATGCGGGTTTCATAGGTTTCCGGCGCCGTACCTGCTTTTGAGATGAATAAGACGACAGCGCTCAGCAGCTCTTCATGCGAATTAACCAGCAACAGCTCGGCTGTTGACCAGAACCTGCCCGTATCAAATACAGCTTCATCATGCGTAAACGTTGCCGCCGCCAGATACTCCAGATGCATATTAAAATCACAGCGGTGCGCTGTAGTATTTACGTTGAACTGCGGATAGTTGACGTAAAAAGATTGCGGCGAAAGGCGCGTCGGATGGCGTCATAGCTGACGTTTTCTGCAGGCTCTGCCCTTGAGAATGATGATTCTTTAAATTCTGAAGCCGTAGTGTTGATGTTCTGCTGTGACATATTGTGTCTCCCGTGTGGTTTAAGTGATGTTTCTATGGGTTCCTCGCCGTAAGGCTTGAACAGGCGCGCGGGCATCAGGCTGAATGCAGGGGGAAACGGCAGAGCCGCAACCCGCAGGGACCGGGTGCAGCCGTATAGCTTGCGACCCTTGCATGATGACGCCCGGATGCCAGATTTCTGCACGGCGAATGGGCTCAGGGGAATAAAACACAACGCGGAAGGATGAACAGAGCACGGCCCCGGAACGGCACGCCATGGTGCCGGGCCTGTCCTCAGTGGCCACGTCTTTTTAAGGCCAGTGAACGCGCCGGCATCGCCGGCTGCAGGGGTTGACCTGGCTGTTGCCATCAGCCCCTGGCCGTCACGCCCGAACCTCTCAGGGGTTAGCGTAGTAGGGCTCGACGACCCGGCAACGCCGGGGAGCCGGAGGGGGCCATAAGGTTTTTGATACTAACTTCCGCTATGTGCCAGAAGCGGACGTTTTCTTTGAGCCTGAACTGCCAAAGTTCCATTAGTATCAAAACCGTTAAACTGTGTATGCAGCAAAGCGGTTTTCAGGTAATCCGGGACTGAGTTCAGATTCAGCTTTGAGTAATGCACCGTCATATTCAGACAGCGCAGAGAGTCCCACTGTGGCCGTAGTGCAATAGAGACGGGTAAAACCCTCGCCAGCTAGTGCCGCACAGGTGCTCTGAATTCCAGGTGACGTCAGAATAGCGTCAGTGGTCCCATCCGGGCGGTAACGAACAACACGGTTTCCCCCCCATTCAGCATTCCATAGATAACCCATCTCATCCACGCAAGAGCCGTCAGGCGCGCCGCTATCTTCAATTTCAGCGAACACACCCTGGTTCTGCAGTGAGGGGTAATCACAACACATTATCCGACCCTGCATTGAGTCACAGTAATAGAGCGTGCCACCATCGGGGCTGAAACAGATGCTGTTTGGTATAGCGACATCGGGCAGTGCAAGCGTCTCAACAGTCAGCGTTGCAGCGTTGAGTCGATGAAACTTACCGATGACTTTAACGGGATAACCGTCATCCATCGTCCCGAAGACAAAATTACCTACACGGTCACACCTTCCATCACCTATGCGGGTGTCGGTATCTCCCGGTGAAGCGGCCACTGGGGTAATTAACCCACTATTGAGATCATAGAAAGCCAGCCTTGATGCGAATCCCATCAACAGAATATGACTTTGTTCAGTCAATGCAAAGGAGCCAAGGCGTTCAGGCAGCGACCATCGAATTACAGCATCATTGCCTTCTTCTATGGCGAGCAATTCACTGGCTTCAATGTCAGTCCAGTAGAGCCTGCGGGTTCTTTCACACCACAGCGGGCACTCTCCGAGCGTATTCCTGACCTCAGCTGCAACTGAAAACATGTTAATCCTCCGGTTATAAAAGGTCGTACTGCACGATGGCAAAAATGGATAACGTAGTTAATGCAGAAAACGTGCAGAGAGCCGATCGCCGAAAAGCATGACGGCAAGTCCGATCAGCATGACAGCCATTCCCGCCAGTCTGAGTAAGGAAACCGGACGCCGCACAGCGCCCAGCAAGCCAAAATGGTCAATCATCTGCGAGGAAAGTAACTGTCCGACAATCGCCAGCCCAAGCAAAGCTGAAAACCCGATTTTCGGCGCAAGCACGACATAGCTGAACAGGGCACATGCGCCAATCAGTCCGCCCGCCAGACTCCAGAAGGGTTGCGATGGGATCGCTGCCAGCGATGCCATCAACCCACCCCGCAATAGCGCGTAAATCCCCAGACTGAACGCGCCCGCCGTAAATGAAAACAGCGCCGCAGTGACCGGGTCGCCGCCCAGTCCTTTTGCCAGCTGGCTGTTCAGGGTCGTCTGCAGGGTGATCCTCAGACCTGCGGCAAAGGCGATTACGTAATACATCATGCTTTTCATCCCGATCAGTCTGCCTGCTCCAGCGGCAGAAAGGTGTCAGCAAAAATATCAGGCTGGTAGCCGGAGGCGGCAAAAAGGTGCTCACGCGACTCATCAATCGCCGCACGCAGTCGCGTGCTGTCTACGCCCAGTACCTTACCGTTCTGTTTAACGATGCGTCCGCCGATCATCACGGTGTCGATGTTGCTGCGCTCGGCGGCATGTACTACCGTGCCAAAGGCATTGCCGGACGGGTAAAGATTAAGATCGCTGGCACTAATCAGCACTAGGTCGGCTTGTTTACCTGGTGTCAGGCTACCCACTTTGTCCTGCAGCCCTGCACAGGCAGCGCCATCAAGAGTCGCGGCTTTAAGGAGTTGCGCCGCCGGAAGCGTTTTCAGCGCGTGTTCAGAATCGCAGCACTGCTGCTGATGCATGCCCATCACGCGTTGCAGGTAAAAGGCGACGCGCATCTCCATAAACATATCGGTGCTGTACGACGTTTCATTGTCTACGCTCAGGCCAGGATTGATGCCATGACGCTGCGCGGCCTCTATGGCGAACATCCCGCTTTCGATCCCATAATGCGAATCTGAGCGTGGGCAGACGTTCACCCGGACACCGGCCTCACGCAGAATTTCCCATCCCCGGTCGGGCAGCGCCGTGCAGTGATTGAAAATATTGTCCGGACCCAGTAGCCCCTGCTGGTGCAGCGAATCAAGTTCAGACCCCATCTCAGCGCCAAAGAACTCAGTGACAATCGACAGTCCCAGTCTGCGGGCCTCGGCCCACAACGCCGGCTCCAGCTGCGCCATGACGGCGAGAGATACCAGGCTTTCAGGGTTATTGGTGAAATACTTATCCTGCAGACGCTGCCAGTTTCCTGGCCAGTGGGCCTTATCCCATTCGCCAGCTACCGGTGCGCCGGAAGCATGAATGGCACGAATGCCGGTATCAAGCAGGGCCTCTACAGCGGCATCGGAATGCGCTGCGGTTCGACTGTTGTGCGAGTTATCAATCATCGTAGTGATGCCCGCGTCAATGGCACCCAGCGCCGTCAGCAGGTTGCCAATATACATATCGGCAGGACGGTAATATTTAGCGAACGAGAAGTGCGTGGCGTTGCTGTAGTCATCCAGGCAGGTGGCGTTTGGGTTAATGCGGCGCAGCTGTCCTTCCCATGCGTGACGGTGGGAATCGACCATTCCCGGCATGGCAATCATGTTGGTGGCATCAATGACATGCGCACCCGGTACAGTAAGGTTCTGGTCCACGGCGGTAATCGTTGAGCCGTTGATGAGAATATCACCATGCTCAATGTTACCGACGTTCTCGTCCATGCTCAGTATGGTCGCGCCACGAACCAACGTAGCCTGTGAATTAACATTCTGATTGTTAACAATATTTCTGATGTAACCGGTCATTAACTTGCCTCTTTCCTGATGAATGGGGAAACGATACGCCACGCCATTAGCCTGAAAAAGATGCTGAAAATGTTTTCATAATTCATAATTTACGAATAATCAGACACACTTTATCCCGGGACAGGACGATGGATCGAATTCAGGCTATGCAGGTTTTCACGCGGGTTGCTGAAGCCGGGAGTTTTGTACGTGCGGCAGAAACACTGTCACTACCTTCTTCTACCGTTACCAGCACGATTAAAAACCTGGAGAAATACCTGCAGGTTCGTCTGCTAAACCGCACGACAAGACGAGTCAGCCTTACACCAGAAGGCCTGCAGTATCTGGCGCAGTGCCGGGAAATTCTGTCGCTGATTGAACACAGTGAATCCAGCCTGACCGATTCCATCAGACGCCCCCAGGGACGGCTGCGGGTTGATATGCCCGGTGGGATTGCCCATTTCATCGTCATGCCCAACCTGAAAGATTTTTACCGGCTCTATCCGGATATTTACCTGATGATTGGTGTCAGCGACCGGCAGGTCGATCTTGTGCAGGAAGGGGTGGATTGCGTCATACGAACCGGTGAATTAACCGATTCCACGCTGGTTGCCCGTCCACTTGGCCGGTTTCGCTGGGTGACCTGCGCCTCGCCTGACTATCTCAGGAAGTTTGGTATCCCTGAGACGCCTGAAACGTTGGCGCAGCATCGAGCGATTCATTACTTTTCCGGTTCGGGAAGACGCACTAATGAACTACGTTTTACACGAGGCACTGAGGCCTTCTCTGTTCCGGTTGAGGGGGATGTAGCTGTTAACGAAACGGGACTCTATATCAGACTGTGTCTTGAGGGTTTTGGACTGGCGCAGCTTGCTGAGAATGTGATTTCGGAGAATCTGCAGCAAGGCAAACTGGTCGAGGTTCTGGCGAACTGGCAGCCAGCTTCAGTGCCGGTGACGATGCTCTATCCGCATCAGCGTTTTCTCTCCCACGCTGTGCGTGCTTTTGCTGACTGGGTCGCCGGGCTTTTAAACGATGGCGAAGGTGAGACGGGGTCTTCCCGGTAAAAGAGGGGCCTGAAAGCAGGAATACGTTTCAGAACACCTCAGCAGGGGAACCGAACGTTCCCTTGCAGTGTCAGCGAATTCAGCCCGGCTGCTGTGCAGGCTCCAGGTGAGCGTTTCGTCCGGCAGCCATTCCGGTGCAGGCTCCTGCTACTGCGATTGCTGCGGTCATCAGTAAGGGCACTGTCCAGCCTCCGGACAACTCCTGTACTTTGCCCAGCAACAGCGGGCCCGTTGCAGCCATCAGGTAACCGACGCTCTGCGCCATGCCTGACAGTGCGGCAGCATCACCGGCGTTTTGAGTGCGCAGACCGATGAAGGTCAGACCCAGCATCATGCTGGCACCTGAGCCGAAGCCGAGAAGCGCAGCCCACAGCATCGCCAGATTTGGCAGGTACAGAATGCCGATAAAGGACACTGCGGTTAACAGGCTGACGCCAGCAGCCGCTAATTTCTGATCGTTAAGACGACGCAGCGTGGCCGCCAGAATCAGGCCGGGAATGGAGGTGGTCAGCTGAAGGATGCCGTGTACCTCGCCAGCCTGAGCTGAGGAGAGTCCACTATCCGTAAGAATGGCTGGCAGCCAGCCGACCGCAACATAAAACGGCATCGCATTCAGACCCATAAACAGTGTGACCTGCCAGGCCAGAGGCGAGCGCCAGACCGCGACGGTCGCTGCTTTTTTTTCACCCGCTGCTGGCAGCTGATGCTTCTTCGATAACTGGGGCAACCATAAAAGCAGCGCAAGGAGCGGTGCAATAACCAGCATGGCTAACGCGATGTTCCAGCCCCAGCTCTGCGTAAGAGGAATGACAATGGCTGAACCAATGGCACCAGCAGCCCCCATGGTGATGGAATACGCCCCCGTTACGGAAGCCACGTTGCCGGAAAAGTCACGCTTGATAAGACCTGGCAGCAGAACATTGCCCAGGGCAATGCCGATGCCTATTAACAGGGTTCCGCCATAAAGCGTCCAGACACTGCCTGTGGAGCGAAGCAGGATGCCCGCTGAAATTATGGCCAGGGCACCAAAGAGAGTGCGTTCCAGACCATACTTCGCCGAGATGGATGCGCTCAGCGGAGAAAAGGCGGCAAAGGCCAATAATGGCAGTGAGTTAAGCAACCCAACGGCTGTGATACTTAGCCCAAAATCATGGCGAATGGACTCTAAAACGGGTGCGATAGCGGTAAAAGGAACACGCAGGTTAATGGCAATAAAAAGGATGCCGGTCACAAGTATGACTGAAGGCCACTTGTTCGTCGTTTGGAACATAAATTTTGCTTTCTCTGGAAAAAAGAAAGACTTTAAAGGACGCATGAGTTACAGAATATAGATAACCTGACAACATATAACTAAATCATGCCAGTTAATAAAGAAACAGTGACCTCACCTGAAGAGTTTGATGCTGATGCTTTCAGTCAGGCCGCCATCGCCCTGCATGTTTCATCCTCAGGCGAGTATGCCGGGCAGAGTCCGCACGCTCATCGTAAGGGTCAGCTTATTCTCTCTTTGCGTGGTGCAGTGAGCTGTGAGGTACAGGATGCGCTGTGGCTTGTTCCACCGGGACATGCTGTCTGGGTTCCGGGTGAAATTCCACATAGTTGCCGTGTTACAAAGAATGCGGATACCTGCTTTCTGTTTATCGAACCCGGTGCGACAGCGATGCCGGAAACCTGCTGTACCCTTGCTATTACCCCTCTGGTCCGCGAGCTTGTTCTGTTTCTGGCAGAGCAGGAACGAGCTTATTCTCCTGACAGTAAAACCGCGAGGCTGGCAGAGGTGCTGCTGGAACATATTCCGGATGTGCCGGTTGAAGCGCTGCATCTGCCCGTATCCGATCATCCTAAAATTCGGAATATGGCTGAGGCACTTTTTAATGAGCCTGATGACCGGCGAACGTTAAAGCAGTGGGCTGCCCATCTGGCCGTCAGCGAACGATCTCTGGCCAGACTGATAAAAGATGAGACAGGAATAAGCTTTGGTCGCTGGCGTCAGCAACTGCATTTGATGATTGCCCTGAGCCATCTGGCAGAAGGTCAGCCCGTGCAGCGTGTAGCCGGAATACTGGGATATGATTCGGTCAGCGCGTTTATTACGATGTTCAGAAAAGCGTTAGGTAAATCACCGACGCAATATTTTTCGTCTCTAAACTAATACCAAACAACAAAACCCCGGATTTTTATGAATAACACCAACGTCCGCTTCTCGCTCATAGCGGACATCCAGCTCAGTCAGCCTGCCCGCTTTGTGCCAGAAGCGGGCATTACACCTATAACGACGTATACTCATACCAGAAGTCGTCAATGTATCTGTGTAGAGGATGCGCAGGCTTTAACAGACAGGCAGCTACGCCGATCAGAATGGAGCCTTTCATGGCCTTTCAGAATCCCGCCCAGAATTACACTGAAACGCGTTTAAACCTGGGCGATCTTGTGCACCTTTCCCCTTACTCAACTTATCTTATGCGCAGCGAAAGCGACTGCCCTGCTGCCGGTATTGTTAAAGGCTCCGTGCTGGCAGTTGACCGTGCACTTAAGCCTGTGCATGGCCAGCTAATTGTTGCTGAGTTTGATGGGGAGTTGACGCTGAGACGACTGCTGCTCAATCCCGTTCCCGCCCTGCAGGCGCTTGACGCAGATGAGACTGTAACGCTGATCGATGTAAGCCAGGCGCTCCCCGTATGGGGCGTGGTTGCCTACGCTCTGACTGATGTGGCCGGGGTGGGATTCAACGGGCGGGCAGGAGAGTAGGGATGTTCGTGCTGGCCGATGCCAATAATTTTTATGCTTCCTGCGAAACGGTATTCCGTCCTGATCTGCGCGGAAAACCCATTGTGGTCGTGTCGAATAACGACGGCTGCGTTATTGCGCGTTCAGCTGAAGCAAAGCGCATGGGCATAAAAATGGCTGCCCCGTTGTTTAAGAATGAGCGTTTCTTCAGGGAGAACGGGGTGCACGTATTCAGCTCCAACTACGAGCTATATGGCGACATGTCGGCACGTATGATGGCGATACTGGGAGAAATGGCTGCGGGACAGGAAGTTTACTCTATCGACGAGTGTTTTCTGGATGTCACCGGAATCAGCAGCCTTATACCACTTGAAACATACGGTCAGCAGATGCGCGAGCGTATCCGCAGGGAAACGGGACTCATCATCGGCGTGGGGCTTGCACCGACAAAAACGCTGGCAAAACTGGCCAACCATGCAGCAAAGAAGTGGACACAGACGAACGGCGTCGTGGACCTGTCCGACAGAACCCGTCAGCGGAAACTCCTGCACCTGACTGACGTCAGTGATATCTGGGGAATTGGTCTGCGCATCAGCAGGCGCATGAATCAGCTGGGAATAACAACGGCTCTGCAACTGGCAGACAGTAACATCAGCATGATACGGAAAAATTTTGACGTTATCGTCGAGCGTATTACCCGTGAACTGAATGGCGAGTCCTGTATCGCGCTTGAGGATGCACCGCAGCCGAAACAGCACATACTGAACTCGCGATCTTTTGGTGAAAGAGTCGAAAAACCTGAAGACATGCAGCAGGCAGTCGTGCTGTATGCCACACGCGCGGCAGAAAAGCTCAGGGAGCAGAACTCGCGCTGCAGGCTTATCAGTGTCTCCATCGCTACTGCCCGTCATGGTAATGAACCACAATATTCAAATACCGCCTCACGTATCAGCGATTATCCGACAGACGATACGCGCGACATTATTGACCTGGCGCTTCGGGGGCTTTCAGCTATCTGGCGGGATGGTTACCGGTATGCCAAAGCCGGTGTCATGCTGGGTGATTTTTACCAGTCAGGCGTGGCGCAGTTTGACATGTTCAGTGAGCATCAGCCGCGTGCGAATGCAGATGCCTTGATGGCGGCACTGGACGGCATTAATCGCTCAGGAAAAGGAAAAGTCTGGTTTGCAGGGCAGGGAGAGCGCGACAGCTCATGGCAGATGAAGCGCGAAAGGTTGTCGCCCCGCTATACAACGAGGCTGAAAGATATTCCGGGAATAAAATAGCCATTACTGATAAAGCGAAAATGGGCAGAACATCATTTAGTGTAAAGGGGCTATGTGCCACAAGCGGACGTCAGGTCTGACTTATATTGCATATATTGCGAGCAAGACTCTCAACAGAATTTAATGCCTCACCCGTCTCACATGTTGATGATTGAGACGCAGTCTGGGTTGGCAATGGTGGATAGAACGGTGTAAGGCAAGCCGGGCGACAAAGTGGCATTCCAGCCCGGCGATTACACTCAGCGGAAGAAACTGTTCAATACAGGGATTCTCACCCAGGATGGCGAGACTATCGAGGGAATGGACTGGAGGGAATCATCGTGCCAGGAAAAGTGACCATAACGATTGTAACGCTATACGATCCGTTCAGGCCGGTAATATAAATTCAGTGACTTTCATCCTGATTTTCAGAAGCGTACATAACCGTGTACATAATAAAAACAGTTACAAAAGCCCGCTCAAAAACCCTCGAATTACCAAGCATGTGTGCACTGTACTGTTATAGTTGCGCTTTCTATGGGAGGAACCATGAGCGATTTGATTGATATTTTTACCAGCCATAAAAGTGAACGAAGTTTTACCGATCAGCCTGTTGACGAAGCTGTGCTGGATCGGATTATCAGCACCGCTTATCGCGCACCCACCTCCGTCAACTCGCAGCAGGTTTCAGTCGTCATCACCCGTGATGCCGGACGCCGCGCTGAGATCGCCGCTATTGCAGGCGGCCAGCCGTGGATCGCGAAAGCCCCGGTCTTTATCACGTTCGTACTGGATATGCACAAATCAGCAGTTGCAATCGACGCGGTCGGTCAGCAGCAGATTGCGCATGAGAGCATCGAAAGCATCGTGTCGGGTGCAACCGATATCGGTATTGCGCTGGGGTCAGTCATGGCCGCCGCGCGGGCAGAAGGGCTGGGCATCGTGCCGATTGGAGGGATTCGTCGCGATCCGCAGGCGATGATTTCGCTGCTTGAGCTGCCGCCGCTGACTTTCCCGGTGGCGGGCGTGGTAATCGGGCATGTTGATGAGCCTGCGCATCAGAAACCGCGTTTACCGCTGGCGACGTTCCGCCATGATGAAACTTACCAGACGCAGGGCCTGGCGCAGCAGATCGCTGCCTATAACGATGAGATGGTTCAGCACTGGAAAAACATCGGTCGCAACGACGGCGAAAGCTGGAGTGACAGCGTCAGCGGTTACTACAGGCACATTTACTTCCCGGACGTCCTGCCTGCACTACTGAAACAGGGCTTCGGAACAGATAAATAGTCCGCTCTTTTTCTGACGACTGAAAAGCAAAAAGCCACCCGTATAGTATTACGGGTGGCTTTTTCATTTTGTTACTATAACGAAGTGTGACTTTCCGGGTTGTAGCACATAATTTTTTTCTAACCGAAGCGCCACTCTCTTTAACACTTATCTTCAAGGGATATGATATGTCTAAGCGTTCACTCTACGCGCTCTGCCTGATGAGTTTTTTTCTGGCTGACGTTCGCGACGGCCTGGGACCTTTTCTGGGCATCTTTCTGACGGAACGACACTGGCGTCCTGACGAAATCGGTCTGGTAATGACCTGTGGCGGCATCGCTGGCCTCCTTGCAACGCTGCCGGCCGGGATTGCCGTCGATGCCACCCGTTATAAAAAAATGATCGTGCTGGTGGGCTGTCTGGTCATCACCGTAGCCACGCTGCTGCTGTGGTACAGCAATCAGACCTGGACGGCAATGGTGTCTCAGATTGTGGCGGGCATTGCGGCCGCGTTTATCGGTCCGACCGTCGCGGGTATCACGCTGGGGCTCACCGGCCAGCGCGGCTTTAACCAGCAGATGGGCCGCAACGAAGCCTTCAATCATGGCGGTAACACCATAGCGGCCTTACTGGCCGGATTCTCCGCCTGGTACTGGGGAATGGGGGGCGTTTTTATTCTGATGACGGTCATGGCGATTTTCGCCGCCTTCGCCACGCTGGCGATACGCGGTGATGAGATCGACAACGAAGTGGCGCGCGGCTATGAGCAGCATGAGGAACGTCAACCCGCGCTGGGCCTGGCCGTGCTGATGCGCAAACCGGCGCTGATGATTGCCGGTGTCACACTGCTGCTGTTTCATCTCGCTAATGCCGCGTTACTGCCAATGCTGAGCATGCGCGTCGCTTCTGAGGGAGGACATGCAGCGGTAAGCCCGGGTCTTTACGCGGCTGCCACGGTCGTGATCTCTCAGCTGGTCATGATCCCGGTCGCGCTGTGGGTTTCTAAGCGGGTCGAAACGCACGGTTTTCGTCTGTTTATCCTGGTTGCCCTGATGATCCTGCCGCTGCGTGCCGTTATCGCGGCGAGTTTTGCCGGGCCCATCTTTGTGATTCCCGTTCAGGTACTGGATGGCGTTGCGGCCGGGATCCTGGGGGTGGCGGTGCCGGGTTATATCGTTTCTTTGCTGCGCGGAACAGGGCATGTCAACGCCGGACAGAGCGTCATTATGCTGATGCAGGGCGCAGGCGCGGCGCTGAGCCCTGCCATGACCGGGATGATCGCCGCGCGTTACTCTTACAGCACCGCCTTTGCGGTTCTCGGCGTTATTGCCCTGGCCGCCCTGATCCTGTGGTGGCGCACCGGCCATTCTCCTGCTGCCCGGCTCGCCTGAGACTGCAAAGAAAAGGCTGTCTTAAGGGCAGCCTTTTTTACTGGCCTGGATCCGGAGCAGCTATTCAGCGATCCCACACGTTGTTCATCTGTCCGCCAGCTGTTCTGCTTCCGGCATCGCCCGCATCCGGAAACGGACAGGAATGAATTGCTGCCCGGTTGAGCACGTTTGAGCGTATGGGCTGCGCAATAACCGGTTGCTCAACAGCGCGCGTGACGCGGCGCTTCTCTTATCATTAGCAGACGGGTCTGAGAAATCAGGCCACATTGGTTAAGCTATAATGTTATGTGAATGGCTGAAATTTAAGAAATAAATGACCTGAATAGTCAGGCTCCCGTCCCAGCTAAAGTGTCACGCAGCAGGGGCGATGCACACGCCAATTCTGATAATTCCTGAACCTCAACCACTGACTGTGAAATGGAGCGGAAATGAAAATTTTAATGGTTTTGACCTCGCATGATGAGTTGGGTAACACCGGTAAGAAGACCGGCTTCTGGCTGGAAGAGCTTGCCGCACCTTACTATGCGTTTCTGGATGCGGGTGCAGAGATTACGCTGGCATCACCCAAAGGGGGCCAGCCTCCACTGGATCCGAAAAGTGATGAACCTGATTCTCAGACGGATGAGACCCGCCGCTTCCATGCTGACAGCGAGGCGCAGGCTGCGCTGGCCTCAACCGTGCCGCTGAATAGTGTCGATCAGGCCGCATTTGATGCCGTTTTCTATCCCGGCGGTCATGGCCCTCTATGGGACCTGGCGAACGACGAGCATTCCATCTCGCTGATTGAGCAGACCCTGCAGGCAGGTAAACCTGTTGCGCTGGTCTGTCATGCGCCTGGCGTGCTGCGTCACGTTAAAAATGCGGATGGCACACCGCTGGTTAAGGGCAAGGAGGTTACCGGCTTCACCAACAGCGAAGAAGAGGGCGTTGGCCTGACCGATGTGGTGCCGTTCCTGGTTGAAGATGCCCTGAAAGAGAATGGCGGTCTCTATTCACGCGGGGATGACTGGCAATCCTATACCGTGCAGGATGGTCTGCTGATCACCGGACAGAACCCAGGCTCCTCAGCGGAAACCGCGAAGGTACTGCTGTCTAATCTGGCGAAATAAGCGGATATGGGTTCTGAAAGGGCGCCCGCGGGCGCCTTTTTTATTCCATCAGGTTGCAGAAGAAATAGTGACTCACTGAACTATCAGGAATGAGTGGAATTATTCTTTTTAATCAGATTAGTTATAAAAAACGTACAACAAGGTCTTTAAAAAGCTATCAATTGCAGTTGGCTGAATATTTAAACATGGTTTTAAAACCAGTGTTGACAACCTTTTTTTTCTGCGTAGATTAAGAGTTGTCAGCGGCGTATAGCTGTCCTGATAAATCAGAACTGAAAGGGTTCTGAGTCAACGGTACCGGTCAGCGATTTTATTTATGTAACCGGTTTTTCTGTTAACAACCATGTCAGACACTGTTCGTTAATAACTGATAACCCTGTTAAATTGAGTCTATGTTAAGCAGTATCGCGTCGCGATGATGTCAGGCCTCGTAGTTCTGAACGTGACTTTACGACAGGATACGATTGCGGTTTAAACGTCGTAATGAAAGTAAGGCAACGCATCAAAGAGTATATATCGCGATGGGGGTGTGCAGATTTATACGGGCCTGACCTGTCTTCGTTTCATAAAAGACTAACAGGTGGTTAAAACCGTTAATAACAGCGACATTTCGAATCTGTTCGCTTTTATCCGCAGAATCTGTTCATTAATAGCAGTACCCAGTTATATCTTTTAATTAAGTCAGTTAATGGTAAATGTTAAATCAGTAGTAACCTAAAAGCCCTGGCTGTTTCAGTCAGGGCTTTTATCTTTCTGGCGTCAGGCTTCTGTAATCCGGCAACCGTGTTTAATCCTGCGTTTGCGAAAGTGACTTACATGAAGGACGAAAGGCCGGATAACGCCTGGGTTGCCAGTCAGGCACCGGAACAGATGCCTGCTGACTTTTCGATAATAAATCGCTGAACGGATAACCCGCCCTCAGGGGCGGGTCGTTTCGGCCTGGCGGGCCAGTGTACGGGCCAGAATAGAGGAGTAGAGCGGTTTTCCGCCCATGAACTGTGCCAGCAGCGTAGCACCCAGGCAGGTAATAATCATTGGCAGGATAAGCTGATAGTTATCGGTCATTTCCAGCACCAGAACAATACCGGTCAGCGGTGCGCGTACCGACGCAGCAAACAGGGCGCCCATTCCCGCAATAGCAAAGGTTCCTGCCTCCAGATGATATAACGGAAACAGATCCGTCATCGCCACGCCAAAGGCGGTGCCCAGCAGCGTGCCCAGCGCCAGCATCGGCGCAAAAATGCCGCCTGGCGCACCTGAGCCGAAACAGAGCAGGGTGGTGACCAGCCTGACAACGAAGATCAGCAGCAGCAGTGTAAGTGGAAAAACGCCATGAACCGCCTGAGGGATCAGTTCTGACCCTCCGCCTGCACCGGGCGCAAACAGCAGTGCGAGAATGCCACAGCCGCCGCCCAGCAGGGCGCCCGCCAGAACCACGCGTGCCGTTTTTCCGGCATAAAAACGGGCGAAGAGATCCTGCGTCAGAAAGATCAGGTGATTAAACAGCACGCCGACCATGCCAATAATCATTCCCAGTATCAGGTAGAGCCAGAGCGTCTGTACCGGCGCATCTGCCAGTTTACCCACAGAGATCACCGCCAGTTCGCCGTTAAAATAGCGGTACACGATGCTTGCCATAATCACGCCGGTAAAAACCGCTTTAATCGAAATCAGGTTATAGCGAAACTGTGGCCGCATCTCTTCGATAATAAACAGAATTCCTGCCAGTGGCGCATTAAAGGCCGCTGCCAGCCCAGCCGCCGCGCCGGTTGCCAGCAAGGTATGCCGCGCTTCATTACTGCGCATGCCGATAAGATCGATCACCATCCGGCCAATGTTACCACCCAGTTGTACTGTGGGCCCCTCACGGCCCAGCACCATACCGGCACCCAGTGTGCCCATGCCGCCGAAGAACTTGACCGGAATAACCCGCCACCAGCGTACAGGCCGCAGCTCTTCCAGCGCCCCTTCAATTTCAGGAATACCGGAACCGCCCGCTTCCGGCGCAAAGCGTCTGACCAGAAAATAGCCCACCATCGCCAGCACTGCGGAGATAGCGAAGGCCGCCACGTAGATCGTCCAGCTCTGAAAATGTGCAGCGATCAGCGTGCCGGCCCGCCACTGCTGGATAGCTCCGACGGCGCGGGCAAAGGCCACTCCAGCCAGACCGACCAGCGTTCCGACCAGCGCGGCACAAACTAGCATGGCCAGCGGCGTTTTATCTCGATAGAGCAGGGCGCGAAACATCCGACTACGCGCCGCGATAGAGCGGGGAACATAAACCGACTGCGGTGATTCTTCATTCATTGAGAGGCATTCTTATTCGACCAGACCAGCGCCCCAGTTTACTGACAGGCCGGGTGAAAACAAATGACAGTAATAAATCCATCTGTGGAAAAGCGTGACGACTTGTGTGGTGGACAAACCACTTGTGCCATCCGTTCGCGGTAGGCTGGGTTATCCTGATTTTTCAGTATTGATGCGACAGCCATCAGCGAGGCCCGAAACCGCCGTCTGGCAGAAATCAACACCGCAGGATGGCAGCAGAGAAGACAGGTGATACCGTCTGTTCTGGCGCGGGCCGTCTGCGATTTTCGGCTGGTGGAATCGCATTTTTTTGACGCCAGCTACAGAAGCGTTTGCAGGATATTGCGGAGCGCGTTCATCGCGAGTGTCTCACTGCCGACGCAGGTGCAGGGCGTTTCAGACCGGGCCACTTCGCCACGTGCTCTCCCCGGTACGGCATCCTTAACCGACTGCGGCAAAGCTGCACATTTAACGCAATACTCATCGTAAGACGGGCGCAACAGGGAGCTGACATGCAGCCACATTCCACTGAAATTCTCACCACTGACTGCTGTATCGTTGGCGGTGGCCCGGCCGGACTGATGCTGGGTTATCTGTTTGCCCGCGCGGGTCTGCGCGTAGTGGTCATCGAAAAGCACGCTGATTTTCTCCACGATTTTCGTGGAGACACCATTCATCCGTCGACGCTGGAGATTATGCATCAGCTCGGGCTGCTGGACGCTTTTCTGCGTCTGCCGCATCAGCGTGCTGAAAAACTGGAGGCGGAAATCGCTGGCGAAAATATCACCATGGCGGACTTCTCCCGCCTGCCGGTTCAGTGTCGCTTTATCGCCTTTATGCCGCAGTGGGATTTCCTGAACTTTATGGCGGAGCAGAGCGCCCGCTACCCCGGTTTCAGCCTGCTGCAATCCACCGCCTTTGAGTCGTTACATGAAGAGAATGGCCGGGTCAGCGGCCTCACGGCAAAACGCGGCAACCAGCAACTGCACATCCGCTGCAGCCTGGTGATCGGTGCGGATGGCCGTCATTCACGCGTCCGTGAAGCCGCCGGGCTGTCAGGACAGGCGTTTGGCGCTGCACGCGATGTGATCTGGTTCCGCCTGAGCAAGCAGCCTGACGATCCCGAACTGGGTATGGGCCACAAAGGGCCACGTCAGAACTTTATCGTCATCGATCGCGGTGACTACTGGCAATGTGGCCTGACCATTCCCAAAGGGGAGTTTGAGGCGAAGCAGGCCGCCGGGCTGGCGGCTTTTAAAGCGGAGGTGGCGGCATTATCGCCGTTTGACGTCACGCGGATGACAGAAATCAGCAGCTGGGACGCCTTTAAGCTACTTTCAATACGCATCGATCGCCTGGACAGGTGGGCGAGACCCGGGGTGCTCTGCATTGGCGATGCGGCACATGCGATGTCGCCGATTGGCGGGGTGGGCGTTAATCTGGCCATTCAGGACGCCGTGGCGACGGCGAACCTGCTGGCTGAACCGCTGAAACGGGACGAACTGTCGCTGCGCGATCTGGACAAAGTGCAGAAACGCCGCCAGTTTCCGACCGTCGCCACTCAGTTCCTGCAGATTAAAATGAGCCGCAGCAAAGCCAGACGAAAAGCGACTCAGGGCAGCAAGGTGCCCGGCATCATCCGTCGCCTGCCGTTTCTGCGTTTTCTGTTGGGTCGCCTGATTGGACTGGGTTTCCGGATGGAGTCGCCGGATGTTGCGCACGCTGATCAACAGCGTTAAATGCTTTCGACACTCATCCGATATCGTGCGACACTGTTTCGCTGTGAAAGTACTGTCAGATTGAGCCGCTATTTGTCTGATAATTAGGCGCTAATTGAGTAATCTTAAGCGAAATTTTTTTCGGCTTTTGCGCCTGCATAGGAGAGGTTTCAGTGCATAACGAGCAAAATGGCAGTGACGTAAAACGTCTGAGTGCAGTCAAAGCGCTTCTCACTCCGGACGAAACCCGCGATGAGGTGCTGGAGAGGTTTGTTCAGCTTGCCAGCCAGGTGCTGGGCATTTCAGGCAGCTTCATTTCGATCATTGACGATCATCATCAATACATTAAAGCGTCCCGCAACTTCGACCTGAAACAGTCTACCCGTGATGAGTCTCTCTGCCGTCACGTGCTGGATGGCGAAGGACATCTGGTGGTGGTGGATACTTTGCTGGACGAGCGTTTTGTTACGCATCCGTTTGTTGAAGGCGATCCGCATATCCGTTTCTACGCCGGTGTCTCGTTGCAGAATCTGGAGGGCGCCATGCTGGGAACGCTCTGCGTCACCGATACGCAGCCGCATTCCTTCAGCGATGAAAAGCTGGCCACGCTGCGTTCGCTGGCCACGCTGGTCACCTCTTTTCTGGATGCCTGGAACAATGCCGGTTTTGCCGATGTCATTACTCATCTGCCCAACCGCCCGCGCCTGATCCGCGATATCCAGCAGCTTACGATCACCGATCCACACAGCCGCTTTCGCCTGATCCTGATCGACTGCCTCGACATCATTCGTGCCTATGAGCTTTCGCGTGCGGTCGGCATTGCACCAATGGAAAAACTGCTGAAGCTGCTGGCGCAGGAGGCGGCACAACGTCTGAATCTGTCGGACAACGAACCGCTCTACACGTTTGCTCCCGGCCGTTTTGCTCTTATCCAGCCTTATTCGGGCCGGTACACTGCCCACACTATTCCCGACCTGTTCAGAGGGATGAAGGCTGACCTGGCGGAGAATATCACGCTGGATCTGGATGTCTTCGCTGGTGAAACCGAGTTCGTGCCGGGCCAGATGGACGCTAACGAAACGGTGCGGCAGGCGGTCAGTGCGCTGCATGAGGCGATCGATGAAGAAATCAGCGCCATGTCGTTTGACGAAAGTTACGACACCCGGCGCAACGAAGATTTCATCATCATGAACGACCTCGCGCAGGCGCTGAAGAAAGATGAAGAGCTTTACCTGGCCTGGCAGCCCAAGGTCTGCCTCAGAACCGGTAAGACGGTCGGTCTGGAAGCCCTGATCCGCTGGAACCATCCTGAGCGCGGTGAACTCTTCCCGTCAGAATTCATTCCGTTAGCGGGTAAAACCAACCTGATCTCCGATCTGACGAACTGGGTCATCGACCACACGATTGAACAGCTGGCGCGCTGGAACAGTGAATACAATCTGATCCCGGTTTCGATCAACGTCAGCGAGCGTGACTTCGCCCGTCCCGATTTTGCCGATCGGCTGGTGGCAAAACTCGCCGCGGTACAGTTGCCGAATGCCATTCTGGGTATTGAGTGTCTGGAGAATGAGCTGATCACCCGGAGCACTGTGGGGATTGACGGACTGAGTGCGCTGAAGTCGCAGGGTTTCGTTATCTCACTGGATGATTTCGGTACGGGGTACAGTAACATCAGCTATCTGCAGGATATCCCGCTGGATGTGATCAAAATCGATCGCTCCCTTATCTCACGGATGGGTGAAGATAAGGCCTCTGAAATTATCGTCAGATGTATCATTCAGATGCTGAAAGAGCTGAACTACACCGTGCTTGCGGAGGGCGTCGAATCCGAAGCCACGCTGGCATTGCTGAAAACCTACGGCTGTGATCAAATCCAGGGCTACTTTTTCTCAAAACCGCTGCCCGCCAGCGACATCGAGCACTGGCTTTATCCGAAGTCACGCGCGTAAATTTACCCGCAGTGCTGGCTGCGGGTGATTCCTTATTCACTGCCGGTGGCGTAACGCTCAATCGGCGTGATTTTTTTTATCAGTTTGTTATCAAACAGAAACTGCTCATAGGCCTGATAGCGGGCGCGATCCAGCTTTGCCGGGTCGGCAGCGAACCGCGGCAGGGTGGCACGCCAGGCCTCATGGTTCAGTGGTGTATTCAGCTCCGGATGCAGGCGGGCAAAGGCCAGCCAGTTCTCTTCAGGATGTGCCTGGAGCGCAGCATTCCCCTTCTTCAACGCGCGCAGGAATTTCTGGATCTTCTCTGCATGCGCATCTTCACGGTTGGCGACGATAATCAGTTCATCATAAGCCGGCACCCCATAATCCTCGATGTTAAAAACCACCGGATCTTTGCCCTGCTGCTTCAGTTCCAGCGCTTCAATGTTGCGATAGCCGCCGATCACCGCATCTACCTGGCCGGTCAGCAGGGCACTGGTCAGCTGAAAGTTGACGTTGACCAGCCTGACCTGGTCACTGCTCACCCCGTTGTGCGCCAGCATGGTGGCCAGCGTTGCCTGCTCAATGCCGCTGACGGAATAGCCGATGCGCTTGCCTTTTAAATCACCCGGCTGCCGGATGGTTTTATCCAGTGTCATCAGGGTGTTCAGTGGCGTATCAATCAGGGTGCCGACCCGCGTCAGCGGCAGGCCCTGATCGGCAAAGAAATGCAGCTGAGGCTGATAGGTGATGGCCAGATCGGCCTGCTTCGCGGCGACCAGACGCGGTGGCAGCGCGGGGTCGGAAGGCGGAATTATCGTCACTTCCAGCCCTTCTGCGGCAAAGGCACCACTCTGTTGGGCCACCATCAATGGGGCGTGATCGGGATTGATATACCAGTCAAGCACCAGGGTCAGTTTTTCCATCGTCTGCGCCTGGGCGGTGAGGGAGACGCCGGACAGCAGGATAAGTAAGGGCATTTTTGTCATGGGTTTCTCATCAGTGAGGTCATTAAGGGGTTTCCGGTGCCCAGGCGATCAGGCGGCGCAGCAGACGATCGAGAGTCAGCCACAGAGCCAGAGTCATCAGCACCAGAATAAACAGGGCGGCGAAACAGAGATCACTCTGCATCCGGGCATTGGCGTTCAGCATCACATAGCCCAGCCCTTCGGCTGAACCGACCCATTCGCCGATGATGGCGCCGATGGGCGCGACCGCGGCGGCCATGCGCAGGCCGGAGCCCAGCGCAGGCAGCGAGGCGGGTAGCCGGACATGCCACACCTGTGCGCCCTGCGACGCGCCCATCGTGCGGGCCAGATCGAGGTAGCCAGGTGTGACGCGACGCAGACCATCAAAAAAGGTAGCGGTCACGGGAAAGAAGATCACCAGAATCGCCATCGCGACTTTGGCGCCCATGCCAAAACCAAACCAGAGCACCAGCAATGGGGCCAGGGCAAAGACCGGGATCGCCTGGCTGATAATCACCAGCGGCATCATCCAGCGCCGCAGCCATGGCGAAAAAGCCATGCCCAGCGCCAGTGCACCACCCAGCAGTACACCGGCAACCATGCCGCTGAGGATTTCAGACAGGGTGATCAGCGTGTGATGCATCAGGTAGTCCACGTTCTGCCACAGCGCGGCGGCGACTGATACGGGCGAGGGCAGCAGAAAAGCCGGAATGGCGGTCAGTGTGGCAAGCCACCACACTGAAATCAGCCCGGCGGCGAGCATCAGGGTACGGCGAAAACCGTTAAATCCTGCCTGTAGCCTCATTCGGCTATCCTGCTCAGCTGTTTCAGCAGTGTGGCCTGACGCCGGATGACATGAAGATCATCGGCGGCGCGGGGTGGCTCTCCCGACAGGGGCGGGCAGGCTTCAACGCCAGCCGGACCGATGATCAGACAATGGTGCGCTAGCCGGCAGGCTTCCGCCACATCATGAGTTATCAGCAGAACGGTGTGATCGGTCAGCACTTCTGCGGCCAGCGTCTGAATCTGACTGCGGGTCAGGGCATCCAGCGCCGAGAAGGGCTCATCCATCAGAACCACTGGCTGACGGGTGTAGAGCGTGCGCGCCAGCGCCGCACGCTGCCGCATCCCGCCGGAGAGTGTCGCGGGCCGCGCGCGGGCGCAGTGGCTCAGCCCGACCTGTGCCAGCAAATGCTGCGCCCGGTCGCGATCGGGTTTTTCCCCATGCAGGCGGCTGGCGAGGCAGACATTCTGTTCTATTGTCAGCCAGGGGTAGAGCAGATCCTGCTGACTCATCCAGGCAATGCGGCTGGTCAGCGGCAGGCCATCGCTGCCGCTGACCCGTCCGGCGGTGGGCGGTGTCAGTCCGGCAATGACCCGCATCAGGCTGCTTTTACCCACGCCGCTGGCCCCGAGCAGGGCGGTGATCTCGCCGCCCGCAATCTCCAGATCGAGCTGACTGAAGAGCGGCCGCTGCCCGAAATCCAGGCTGAGCTGACGCACCGAAATCCCCGGCGCAGCAGGCGGTGTCGCGACCCTCATGCGCCTTTCTCCGGACCGGAGGCATAGTTGAGACCCATCTGCCAGAAGGCCGATTCGAGCCGCGTCGCCGTGGTAAAAATCGCCGACAGCTGGTCAAAACGTGCTTCTCCGGCGTACTCGTCCGCCAGCTGTTCAAACAGGGAAAGCGAGAGGCGAACGCCCGCCAGATAGCTTTCATCGCCGTAGTTCTCTATCCACGCCGCGTAAGGATTACCTTCAAAACGGGTAGACGGCCCGTGCAGCAGACTCAGGCCGATCTCGGCGTACCCGGCGACGCAGGGCATCAGCGCCGTCAGTAACGCCAGTGCATCGCCGGTGTGGCCGACGTCCAGTACATAGCGGGTGTAGTTCAGCGTTTCCACCGCTTCAGGCTCCACGGTTATCACGGTTTCGCTGATGCCCCATTGCTGGCAGTAACTTTGGTGTAACGGCAGTTCACTGATGATGGCGTTAAGTGAGGCGGTCGCATGGCGCAGCGCGTCAGGATCGGTGAGTTTGCTGATCAGCAGGCCCCAGGCGCGGGCAAAGTGCAGCAGAAACAGGTAGTCCTGCAGGAGATAATGCCGGAAAGCGGCGGCTGGCAGCGTGCCCTGGCCGAGCTGCCGCACAAAATCATGCGCAACATAGGCGTGCCAGTGCGGACCCGCCTGCTGGCGCAGACGGCCATAAAAGCCGGTATCGAAAAGCGGACGTGACATAGGATCTCCGGTTATCAGGGAGATCCGGGCATACGGTCTGGAACAGGGGATAATGCAGAAGATAAGACAGAAGAATCTGCCGGCCCGTCCCTTCGCTGGCATGACCCAGATCAGGTTCAAAGGGTTCGGCTTACGCCATCTCAGCCCGTTACAGGACACCCCTCGGAGACAGTGGTTATACGATAATTTCTGCCAGAGCACAATCGGCAGAGAGGCCCTTAAGCGTCACTGCCTCTGCTGCCAACGGGCACACTACCGGCCCAGTGTGACGGTGTCACTCGAGATCGGTGCCGTTGCTGGCAATCACTTTTTTGTACCACCAGAATGACTTTTTACGCGTGCGTGCCAGCGTGCCCTCACCGCGATCGTCGCGGTCAACATAAACAAATCCATAGCGTTTGCTCATCTCTCCGGTTGAGGCCGCCACCAGATCGATGCAGCCCCAGCTGGTGTAGCCCAGAACCGGCACACCATCTTCAATAGCATCGCCCATCGCACGGATATGTTCACGAAGATAGCTGATGCGATAGTCGTCATTAATCTCGCCGTTATCGTTGATCTCATCGCGCGCGCCCAGACCATTTTCCACCAGAAACAGCGGCTTCTGATAGCGGTCATACATCATATTCATGGTGATGCGTAAGCCGAGTGGGTCAATGCCCCAACCCCATTCGCTGCGCGGCACGTGGGGGTTAGTCAGGGATTTCACCACATTAGCGGCGCTGCTGTTTTGCTCATTCATTTCTGCCGAGGCGCAGCGTGAGGCGTAATAGCTGAACGAGACAAAATCGACGCTGTTTTTCAGGACCTCATCATCCCCGTCGGCGATCTCAAGCGTAATCCCCTTTTCCCGGAACAGGCGGGCGGCATAGGCGGGATACGCGCCCCGTGCCTGCACATCGATAAAGAAGAGGTTCTCCCGATCCTTTTCCAGCGCCGCCCAGACATCTTCCGGTTTACTGGACCATGGGTAGAAGTTCCCGCCTGCCAGCATGCAGCCGACCTGATTCGCCGGATTCACCTCATGCGCGATGCGCGTCACCAGGGCGCTGGCAACCAGCTCATGATGCGCCGCCTGATACTTAACCTGCTCCTTATTCTCACCGGGTTCAAACACCAGCCCTGCACCGGAGAACGGACTGTGCAGCAGAATATTAATCTCGTTGAAGGTCAGCCAGTACTTCACCAGGCCATCAAACGCCTCGAAGCAGCTGCGGGCGTAGCGGGCGAAGAAGTCGACCATCTTCCTGTTGCGCCATGAGCCATATTCAGTGACCAGATGCATCGGCACATCAAAATGGCAGAGCGTCACCAGCGGTTCGATACCATATTTACGGCACTCCTCAAACACCGCACGGTAGAAGGCGATGCCTTCCGGATTGGGCGTCAGCTCATCCCCATTGGGATAGAGCCGACTCCATGCAATCGAGGTACGGAACACGCTGAACCCCATCTCCGCCATCAGCGCAATATCTTCCCGGTAGCGATGATAGAAATCGATAGCCTCATGGCTTGGATAGAACTCATCGTCACGCAGGGTAAACCGCTTTTCCAGCCCCAGCTTGACCGGCATACGGTGCGGACCGTGCGGGATCATATCAACGGTGGTTAAGCCTTTTCCGCCCTCGCGAAAGCCACCTTCACTCTGGTTCGCGGCCAGCGCGCCACCCCATAAAAATCCTTGCGGAAACCTTGATTCAGACATGCAATCCTCTTTTTTCTGGTCGCGTTGACCGGTTCCTTTAATGGCTGCTAACTGCGTCGGTACGTTCAGTCACGGGCGAGGGCTGTGGTGCGGGTTGCGGTTCCGTCTCCGGAATATCCTCAAAGCCCAGTAACAGCGTCAGAACAAATGACAGCACGACCGACAGAATCATTACCGCGCCGACCCAGACGATCGTCATCGGATTGGCAGGATCGAAAAACTGGACGCTGGTAAAGAGGCCAGGCGAGGCCATTGAATGACTGGCCAGTCCGCCAATTCCCGCGACTGCGCCGCAGATAAATCCGCTGATGAGGCAGGCGATCAGCGGTCGTTTCAGACGAACCGCCACGCCATACAGCGCGGGTTCTGAAATGCCTGCCACAATGGCAGAGGCCGCTGCAGCCAGCGCGGTCTGGCGCAGCTCGCGGTTTTTAGTGCGAAACGCCACCGCCAGGGACGATCCGCCCAGTGACAGGTTGGCACCAATCTCGGACGGCATCACCATACCCTCTTTTCCGGTCTCAGCAATGGTCTGGATGATGGTTGGCGTAAAAACCCGATGCATCCCGGTCATCACCAGCAGCGGCCAGATCGCCCCCATGATTGCCACAGAAAGCCAGCCAAGATAGCCATGAACGGTATAAACCAGCGCAGAGATGCCGCTGCCGATCCAGATGCCAATCGGGCCAATCAGCACAATGGCGATGGGCGCGGCAATCAGCACAATCAGCATCGGTTTCAGGAAGTTTTTAGTGACGGCAGGCGTGATGCGATCCACGCCGCGCTCAATGTGTGACAGGATCCAGGTCATCACCAGTGCCGGGATAACGGTATAGGTATATTTCACCGCAGTCACCGGGATCAGGGCAAACTCGACCGGCTGCCCCTGCGCGGCTTTCGCCATCAGGTCGATAAACGTGGGATGAACCAGCACGCCGGCAATCGCGATCGCCAGCGACATGTTGGTTTTGAATTTCAGCGCCGCAGAGGCTGCCACCATGACAGGCAGGAAGAAAAACGCGCCGTCGCCGATGACGTTGAGGATCGCCAGCGTGGAGGAGCCTTTTTCAAACAGCCCCGCCATATCCAGAATCATCGCCAGCAGTTTCACCATCGACCCGCCGATAATGGCCGGAATTAACGGCGACATCGTGCCCACCAGCGCATCCAGGATCCCGGCGCCAATCCGCCTGAGCGTAATTTTACGTTTTACCGGCGCGTCGGATGAGGCACCCGGTGAGCCCAGCTCCAGCAGCGCCTGATAAGCCTGCGAAACGGTGTTTCCGATAATTACCTGGCACTGGGTATCGTTATGCACCACGCCCAGCACGCCGTGAATCGCTTTGAGTCTGGGATAATCAATCTGTGTCTCATCCTTCAGCACAAACCGCAGACGAGTCATACAGTGCGTTACGGCTTCGATGTTGGTGAGGCCGCCTAGCGCATCGACGATGTCGCGAGAAACCTCGGCATAATTTCTGGGCATGATCACTCTTCTCTGTAGGGTAAATCGGTCAGATTTTTTTATGTTTATGAGCCTGCGGACAGGCAGATAGGAAACCGGTTTCACAAAATCATGAAGGGCTTCATACGCTCCGGCAAGTCCCGAAATCAGCCAGTTTTCTGTTTTGTGAAGCAAGTCACCTGAGGGGCGAGGCGATATTCGCGTCTGCGCCGGGTAAATATTTCCAATATTGAGAGGCTTAGGTAGACTGCAGGACGGACGCAGCAGAGGAGCAGCATCATGGCAACGATTCAGGAAGTGGCAAAACGGGCAGGTGTCTCAAAAGCGACCGTGTCACGTGTGCTCTCCGGCAATGGCTATGTCGGCCCGCAAAAACGGGAACAGGTTCTGCAGGCCATTGCTGAAACCGGCTACCGGCCCAATCTGCTGGCGCGGAATCTGGCGACCCGTACCTCTCAGACCATTGGACTGGTGATCACCAACACGCTTTACAGCGGCAGCTATTTTACGGAAATCATGGCGCACTCCGCTCGCATTCTGGAGCAGCAGGGTCGTCAGCTTATTCTGGCAGACGGTAAGCATACTGCGGAGCAGGAGCAGGCCGCGATCCAGTTCCTGCTCGATCTGCGCTGTGATGGCATCATCATTTACCCGCGTTTCCTGAGCATTGATGCACTGGATGCCATCATCTCCCGGCATAAACAGCCGATTCTGGTTATCAACCGACGGCTGCGCATCAACCAGAGCTACTGCATTTTCAGCGATCAGCACGCCAGTAGCGCCACGGCGGTAAACCATCTGCTGGCACAGGGGCACCGGGATATTGCGTTTATCACCGGCTCGCCAGACTCACCGACCGGTATTGAGCGCCTCTCCGGTTATCGTGCTGCGCTGAACTTGGCGGGCATTGAGGCTGATCCGGCACGCATCGTGGCAGGTAAATGGACGGCACAGAGCGGCATGGCCGCGGTGGATAGGCTGCTGGCGCACGGAGTGACATTCAGCGCACTGGTAGCGAGTAATGATGAGATGGCGATTGGGGCAATTAAACGTCTGACGGAATGCCAGATTGCCGTGCCTGAGCAGGTTTCGGTGATTGGCTTTGATGATATCCCGCTGGCGCCCTATATCACGCCTTCGCTATCGAGTATGAAGCTGCCGGTTACCGAGATGATCGACGAGACGATACAGCGTCTGCTGACCATGCTGGATGGCGGTGACTGGCACCCCCAGGCTCCCTTCACCGCCAGTCTGATGCTGCGCGATTCCGTGGCTCAGGGGCCCGGTTCTGGCTGATCCGCCGCGACCAGGCTGACCGCGATTGCCCGTTCCCTGAGCTGCATCGCTGTTGACGAGTCCAGCGTATTGTCAGTGATCACATGCCCGACCTGATAACCCGAAGAGAGCGGATAGGGGTGAACCAGACCAAATTTGGATGCGTCGGTCAGGGCATAACTTTCAGCGCCTTTGGCGAGCACCGCATCGACCACATCGCAGCGCAGCATATCGCGGCCGGTAAAACCGGTTTCCGGATGCCAGCCATCCACCCCAACAAATGCCCGGTGAAAATGGACCTGCTGGATAGAGTAACGGGTCAGTGGGCCGACCACTGACTCACTGCTTTTTTGCAGCAGGCCCCCCAGAACGATGACCTCGCAGGCGGCTTCACGCAGAAGCTGGGCGATGTAGTGGCTGACGGTAATCAGCGTCAGGTCGGCCCGGTCGGCCAGCGCACGCGCCAGCAGGGCGTTGGTACTGCCGCCCTCAATAAAAACCGATTCCCCGTGCTGAACCAGGCTGGCCGCATGGTGCGCCAGCGCCTGCTTAACCGGATAGCGGGTGTTCATGCGGGTGCCGACGTTATCGCTGTCCAGCGCCAGCGCCGAACCGTGAACCCGGCGTAGCAGCCGGTCGCGCTCCAGCAGCGTAAGATCCTGACGTACCGTGACTTCAGACACGCCGGTTAGCTGAGCCAGTTCGCTGACCGGCACGCTGCCCCGGCTATTAACCAGTTGAATAATTTGATGATGTCGCGGGTTCATAATACCGTTTCGCTGTAAACAGGCTTTGCAGTGTAGCAGGGGTCTCCCCGACGTTCATGCGCCGGATTAGCTCAGATCCAGCGCCCGGCGTCCATTGCTGTTAAGGTCTGCCAGCGTAAAGCGCCCGTCCCATGCCACTTCATAATCTTCCGGCGGAAAATCGCCCGGCGACCGACCCTGCTCCAGCGCCTGCGCGACCTGTCTGGCGTAGACGCGGTTTTTCTCACACAGTGGCGCGGCAGGAATATACATCACGTTGCCCCAGCCCTGCTGATCCTCGACCGGGGCAACGGCATGGATGACATCGCAGTGCCACCAAACCGAATCGCCTGCCTCTAAAGCGGGTATCGAACAGAGTCCGGCCATCAGATGCGGATGCCACCGGTCGCTGATCGGCAATACCCGTCCGGGCGCAACGCCGCACAGTTCCTCTTCCGGCACATCAGACAGGAGCGGGCGCAGCAGCACGTAAGCCATCGCCTGCGGTACCGGAACCACATGCAATAGCCCCTGGCCGGGGATCATATCGGATAGCGCCGTCCAGCCCTGAAAAGTACGGAACACCGAGCATTTGGTGGTGCCTGGCAGATCATACTCGTCGACTTCCGTCCGGTGTGCCGCATCCCAGGGATCGTAAGCGTCGAAATCACCCTGAAACAGCTTCTCGAACACCCGCTGATAAGCGGGCAGTAACCAGCGTTCCAGCGCGCCAGAGTCAGTGTGCGCTCCCAGGCCTTGTGATGTGGTGCCAGGCAAGCGGCGGCGGATCCGATCGGGATAAATGATGCTGACATCGGGGTCGAACCACTGTTTGCCCTGCGATTCCGACTTCCAGAGTCGGTTCAGGAAAGATTGCGCGTCGGCCATTGCGGCACTCTGTCGGGCCTGCATCTGCGCCTGTGACCAGTAGATAGGGTAGATTTCGGGCCGCGAAGCCGCCAGTGAGCCGAAAAAGTCATCGCCGGGCCCGCGATACTGCTGATCAAACTGGTTCTGATCCAGATAGTCGAGCATCGACTTATCCCAGTCCAGCGCCTGCTCACGCGCAAAATGCTGCTTAATGACCACGCAGCCACGGCGTTTGATCAGCGCCCGGGTTTCATCTGAAACCTTTCCGGCAGTAATGTCATGCATTGGTACGATCGGCCAGGCGCTGCCCGTGCGCTGCTCATCGGCTTTCGCCGCCGCAATGGCCGCCGTGATGTTGTCGCATACCTGACGGAACAGCGCATCGACATCGCCAATCTGAGCGCGCAGCTGCTGTTTAAACGCACAGATTGCAGCTCCCGTGTCGTCGGGTAGTGGAGTATAACGGACGGATTTCTGCATATCAGACTCCTTGCAGGTCGGGGTTGAGTTACGAATGTAATTAAAATAACCTTCGTTCGTAACTTACGAACGGAAATTAACACGTTTTTAACGGTAAAAACCGTGCGTCATAACACAACTCCGGATGCGGAACGCTCCGAAAGCCGTTAGCAAAGTCACTATTTGCATTCTCATGAATCCACACAGCGAGTAAGCTTTATGAATCAAATCAATCAGCCGAAAGGAAAAGACGGCAAACACAAAGGGGCAGGTGAGATGGCGGTTAAGATGATTGCGGTGGATATGGATGGCACCTTTCTGGACGACAATAAGCAGTACAACGTTCAGCGGTTTTCACGTCAGTATGCGCTGCTAAAAGAGAAAGGGATCCGCTTTGTGGTCGCCAGTGGCAACCAGTATTACCAGCTGCAGCGCTACTTTCCGGACATTAAAGATGAAATTGCCTTCGTGGCAGAGAACGGTGCCTGGGTGTCTGACTGCAATGAAGAGATTTTCTGCGGTGAGTTAGCCCGTGAGAAGGTGCATAAGATCCTGGATATCCTTTCACATGAACCCGACATTGCTGTCGTGGTCTGTGGACGCAACAGTGCCTATATGCATACATCCGCGTCTGATGAGGTAATGGCCCAGCTTGCCAGTCACTATCACCGGCTGGAAAAACGCGATGATCTTTACGCCATCGACGATACCATTTTTAAATTCTCGCTGAAGCTGGAGCACAAAGGGGTCGATGCCCTGCTACAACGCCTGCATGCTTCGCTGGGCGAACTGGAAAATATCATGCATCCGGTTTCAAGCGGGTTTGGCTTTATTGACCTGATTATTCCCGGCTGCCATAAAGCGCACGGCATCGCGCTGCTACAGGAAAAGTGGGGCATCAGCGACTGTGAAGTGCTGGCGATAGGTGACAGCGCCAATGATATCGAGATGCTGCGCCAGGCCTGCTTCAGCTTCTCCATGGCAAACGCGGCAGAGGCGGTGTCGGCCGTGGCGCGCTATCAGACCCAGAGCAACAATGATGAAGGTGCGCTGAATGTCATCTCCCGCGTACTGGCGCGCGAATTCCCGTTCGACTGACACTCTCTGCCGGTCTGACTGACAGCCTGTCAGCCGCTTTTCTCCTGATGGCTGCGCAGATGATTTTCCATTTCATCCAGCGCAGCCTGATTCTCCAGCCCCCACTGATACATCTCTTCAATCGGCCCGGAAAAGGTATGGCCCAGCGCGGTCAGACTGTATTCCACTTTGGGCGGGACGACCTGATACACGTGCCGCGCCACCAGTCCGCGCTGTTCCAGTTCACGCAGCGTCTGGATCAGCATCTTCTTTGAAATACCCTGCAGACTGCGCGCAAGTTCACCGGTGCGTGCACGATTTTCCGGCCAGTGATAGAGGGCATGCAGCACCATTGTGCTCCACTTCACCGAAAAAAGTTCCAGCAGACGACGCGGCGGTGAATCCGCATAAAAGCACAGTTTTCCTTCGACCCAGACCGGCATCAGAACCTCGCAGGGAGTGGTAACCAAAAGGTAACTACTATCAAACCAGTGCCTGTGTGTCTATAGTGTGCCGCTTAATTCAGAACCACCAGGTGAGAAGAGGTAAGCAATGAAAATTAACGCGCTGATAGCGACCCATGCCGACCAGCCACTGCGTGCCGGCCAGGCCGACATTCGTGACCTGCAGGCTGACGATGTCAGAATTGAGATCCTCTATTGCGGCGTCTGCCATTCCGACTTGCACATGGCACGCAATGAATGGGGTGTCAGCCGTTATCCTCTGGTGCCAGGGCATGAAATTGTGGGCCGGGTCGCGGCTATTGGTGACAATGTCACTAAATTTACGATCGGTCAGACGGTAGGGGTGGGTGTGATGGTCGACTCCTGCGGCAAGTGCCACTTTTGCCAGCATCAGGAGGAGCAGTATTGTGAAGCCGGCTTCACGCCGACCTATAACGGCACCGATAAATACACCGGTCAGACGACCTTTGGCGGTTATGCGCAGTATGTCATTGCCGATCAAGATTTTGTAGTCACCGTGCCCGACAATCTGGCACTGAATGCAGTGGCGCCGTTGCTGTGTGCGGGTGTCACGGTCTGGTCACCGCTGCAGCATTATAAAGTCAAAGCGGGCGACCGCGTAGGGGTCGTCGGGCTCGGCGGGCTGGGCCACATGGCGGTTAAGCTGGCCAGCGCGCTGGGCGCAGAAGTCACCCTGTTTACCACGTCACCGTCGAAAGGCGAGGATGCACGGCGGCTGGGGGCAAAAAACGTGGTGGTCTCGCGCGATTCCGCGCAGATGGCGGCCTGCCAGGCGTCACTCGATATTATTCTCGACTGTGTAGCAGCACCGCATGACCTCGATCCTTATCTGAATACCCTGAAAACCAACGGTCAGCTGGTGCTGGTGGGCATTCCCGATCAGCCGCATCCTTCACCGAACGTCACACCCATGGTGTTCCGTCGTCTGAGCATCAGCGGCACCTCGATTGGCAGCATTCAGGAAACGCAGCAGATGCTTGATTTTTGCGGTCAGCACAATATTACGGCTGATGTGGAGATGATCACCGGTGACACGATAGAAACGGCTTTTGAACGCATGCTGAAAGGCGACGTGAAATATCGTTTCGTCATCGATATGCAGAACACGCGCTGGTAACACTGCGAGCCCGCTTTGAAAGCGGGTTTTTTACCGCGACGGTTCAGGCCTGAAATTGGGGATCGGATGACTAGTAGTTACAACATTCTAATGGTGTCATCGCGCCACTATCAGCATGCGGAGCGAAGTAGTCTTGCAGAGCGTTTCTGGCGAAGGCAAAAAAATACCCGGTCATCAGCCGGGTAGTCGGGTCAGGGCTTAGCGCAGGAGTTATTTCTGCTCTTTCCCTTCATCCTGCTTTTCAACGTCGACGCTCCCGGCAGCATGAATAAACGGTTTGAGCAGCTGAATATCCAGAATCACATAGACCATGGTGCTGATGAACAGCGAGATAACGCTGCCGAACACGCCACTGGTCGTAAAAGTCAGATAGTTGTAGATTACCAGCCAGGTCACGCAGATAAACAGCGCCAGCGAAATGGAGAGGTTAGGCACAGAATAGTTACTGGTGCCACCGCCCTGGGTATGGGTCGCCTTGAACAGGTTGCCGATAGTGTACTTTTCCAGCACCAGAATCGTTTTCTCCCAGTTGCGCTGCTTTCTGGCACTGGCCCGGGTAAGAAAAAGATAGAGAATAGAGACAAAAAAGCCTGAGAAAGCGATAAGTACCGGGATCGCTTCCAGCGCATATTCAATGCTCTTGTGCGCTGTGGCCGTGCTACTGAGATCCAGCGTGAGTGACGCGCCCAGCGCAGCATACAGAAACAGAAACAGCAGGATAAATGTCAGGCTGCGTTTTCCGTCGTCGCGGGACTCTGCCTCTTTTTGTCGGATAGCCAGCTGAAGTGATTGCTGAAGCTGTTGTGCCTCAAAGGAGTCTTTTTCAAGGGTGTCGCAGGGCGCAGCAAAGAAGTTGCGCATAAACAGCGCATCTTCCTCGTGAATGGTCATCTTCATCGGAAACCTGTATTCGTGAAATTTGCCCTATTTTAATCAGCATCCCATGAATTAACAGCAACTTTGGCGCTGTTCTGATTTAACGGGCAATAAGGTTTATCACACTGCTTATTATGGAATCCGTGGAAAATTCCTGAGCACGCTGCTCATCTTCCTGCTGCAGCCGCTCAAAGCGCAAAAGGGCGGCCTCCGCGTTATCAGCATGTACCTCATTCCAGAGAAGACGATAACCTTCTCCGGCTAATGCGTCCTGCTGTTCCTGCTGCAAAAGATTTACCGCTTTGATTGTCTGGCCCTTTTGATAAAGACGATAATCTGGCATGACTATTTCTTCCCGGGGTTATCCAGCGATTTAAACTGCTTAATCGCATCGTTGATGTTGTTAGTTTCTACGGTCGCAATGCAGCGGTCGCCGCTGAACACATCATAGCGCGCGTTGCGCAACTGGAATAGCAGGTCTCTGCCTCTGAAGTAAATACGTTTTTGTTTTACACCAATCCCATGCCGCCGTAACAGCGCCTGTGACAGGCGGTCGGTCTCTTTTATCATTCCTTGCGCTCCCCGGCAGTACGTGGTCACGATCAGTTAACCTGATAAACATTAGTTTTATATTAAGAGGTCACCCTGTATTCAGCAGGGTTACCCGGCAGGTTTAAGAAAAATTACCGGTTATCCGGGCGATCCTGCCGCAAGGCATTCATCTTCTGCGTGAGCAGAAGACAAATGCGGTACACTGCCCGAACACTCCGCCACTGGACATGCCGTTATGCACGATAAAAAGATGATTTCGATTGATCAGTTCGACGCCGACGAGCGACTGGCCGTTGAGCAGGCTTATCAGGCTCTGGCAGAGAAATACCGTCAGCGAACCGGCAAAGCGCCTGACAGTAAAAAAGAGCGGGAATTTAACAGCGAGGCACGCCAGCAGGTGATGACGCGCAAGCTGGAGAGGGCGAGAGTGCAGGCGGAGAAGCAGAAAAAACCCCAGCGTAAAAAGAAACCTTCGTCACTGACCGCCAGCGAAGTCAGTGATTTCAGCTGGTCTGCTTCGGTGGCAAAAGGGCGCCGCTAAGGGTCGCCGCCTGTCATCACGACATGCGGCGTCGTTCAGCACAGTTAACCTGAGCCCTTCACCAGGCTGGTAGCTCATAAATTCATTCGTGCAATAAGAATATTCTGCAAACCATGTATCCTGATTCTGGATTTGCCGATAAAATGCGGTATCCATTCCTGCTTCAGTCTGCCTATGAATTACTACACCCCTGACGATGTCCAGCTGAAGCGCCGCTCGACACGATTTGTGCGCCGTATGTTTTTGATGCGCCAGCTCGGCACTTTTCTCTGCTTTCTGCCTATTCTTTCGGTGCTGATGGAGATGGGAAAAGGTGCTGAAGTGTGCGCACTGCTGTTCACCAATGCGTTTGTCTGGCCGTATACCGCCTACAGACTGGCATTACGATCGCGCGATCCTACCGGATTTGAACGTAAAAACCTGACGCTGGATGCGGCGTTTGGCGGCGTCTGGATTGCACTGATGGCGCTGAGCCCGCTGCCTTCAATAATTATCATGGCGGTACTGATTTCTGATCGCTACTCTGCTGGGGGGTGGGGCCAGCTGAAATCAGCTTTACAGGCTTTTCTGCTCACTTTTCTTTTGGTCTGGCTGGCGCAGGGCGCGCCTTTACTCCTCACGTTCAGTACCCGCACCGTCTGGCTGACGCTGCCACTGGCCAGCGGCTATCTGCTGGTGCTGAGCGTAGTGTCACACACGCTGACCCTGAGTCTGCGAAAAAAGAACCGTGAGCTGGAGCGCATTGCGCTGATGGATCCCGGTCTGAAGATCCCTAACCGGCGTCTGTTCGAGCGCCGGCTTGAAAGTGAGTTTCTGCGCACGCAGCGTGGTGAGGGCAATGCGTGGCTGATGCTGCTGGATGTGGATCACTTCAAACAGGTTAACGACACGTTCGGGCATGAGGCGGGCGATTTTCTGCTGGCAGAGATCTCAGCACTGCTACGTGACAGCGTAGGCCTGAAAGATGTGCCTGCCCGTTTTGGCGGCGATGAGCTTTGCGTGATTGTGCGCGAGGCCGATGAAAGCAGTATCAGGCTGCTGGCCGGACAGATTAAGCAGGGTATATCGCTGCTGCGGCTGCCAGCCTCTTCCTGCTTCCAGTGTTCGGTCAGTATTGGTATTGCGGCTGCTCGTGATGCGGCATCGATTCATGAGTGGCTGCGCTGCGCGGATGAGGCGCTCTATCAGGTTAAGCGTGCCGGACGCAATGATGTGCTTATCTGGCACACCAGGGCGACCGTCACGCTGAGGTCTGACACTGTTCATCAGCCTGAGGACAGGTTTCAGGCGTCTGATTAGATGGCGGAGTAGTGGCCGGTGCCATCAGGCCAGGGTGTCAGCAGGTCAAAACCGTTCTCTGTGACGGCCACGGTGTGTTCCCACTGCGCAGAGAGCGAGCGATCTTTGGTCACAACAGTCCAGCCATCCGACAGCACGCTGGTTCCGGCTTTACCGGCATTGATCATTGGTTCGATGGTGAAAATCATCCCAGCCTTAAGCGGCATTCCCTGACCAGGCGTGCCGTAGTGCAGTACCTGTGGATCGGTATGGTAGATCTCACCGACGCCGTGACCGCAATACTCCCGCACGACCGAGAAACCGGCACCTTCTGCTACACGCTGAATGGCGGCACCCACATCGCCGAGCGTTGCGCCAGGCCGGACGGTTTTAATCCCGGCGACCATCGACTGATAGGTAATCTCAACCAGTCGTTTTGCCCGCACCGAAGGCGTGCCGACAAAATACATCCGGCTGGTATCGCCGTACCAGCCATCTTTGATGATTGCCACATCGATGTTAACGATATCGCCATCTTTCAGTTTCTTGCTGGCAGGGATGCCATGGCATACCACATGGTTGACCGAGGTGCAGGTGGTGCGGGTATAGCCGTGATAGCCAATGTTGGCCGGCGTCACCTTGAGCTCATTCACGATGAAGTCGTGACAGATATCATCCAGCTCTTCGGTGGTAATGCCGGGGCGGACGTGAGGCGTGATCATCGCCAGTACCTGAGCGGCAGCCTGTCCGGCTGCGCGCGCCATCTCGATCTCTGCGGCGGTATGTATTTTAACGCTGTTCATGACACGTCTCCCTGTGCGGTGAGGCTCTCTTTTGCAAGCATATTGCGTATATCGGCGCTGCCCTGCAGCTCAAGCCGGATCAGCATTTGAGACAGCTGCTGCTGGGTCTGCTGCGGATAAAGTTCAGCAAGCATACCCAGTTTAAGCCAGTGTTCTGCCTGTGCATTAATCGAGCGGCTCATCGCCTGACTGGCGATGCGCAGATTTTCATGCATCAGGTCGGAAATTTTAACGATACCCATTTTGGCCTTATATGAAACGTATATGTTTTGTATATAGCATATCTGTTATGGCATGGGTTACAAGGGTAAATTCATACGCGTCCGAAAATGTCCGAAAATGTCCGAAATTTGTCGGAAATTACACATACGCCCTATACAAGTCAGCACGCATTGACCTGCCCCTGGTTGATTAACACATCGCGATGTTAGTAATGTCTTCCTAAGCCACATGAGGACATCCCCATGAAGAAGCTTTTTTCCGACGATCAGATCATCAGTATTCTTCGCGGAGCGGAAGCCGGAGATTCTGCCCGTAAGCACGCCATTTCCAATGCCAATTTCTACACATGGCGGGAGAGGTTTGGTGGCATGAAAGTTTCTTAGCTGGAGCGGCTTAAATCTCCTGAAGAGCAGAATGCCCGCCTCAGGAAGCTGCCTGCCGAACCTATGCTGGATAAGGAGGCACTTCAGTTGGCTCCGGGGCGAAAGTACTGACGACAGGCCAGGTGCGGGAAGCCGTTGAGTTTATGTGTGGTGCGACCGGTCTGTCGCAACGTCGTGCCTGCAGGCTTACAAGTTTGTCCCTGTCGACCTGCCGCTATGAGGCTCAGCGCCTGGCAGCTAATGCGCATTTATCAATGCGCATCACTGAGCTGGCATTGGAGCGCAGGCGTTTTGGCTACCGCCGCATTTGGCAACTGCTGCGTCGGAAGGGCCTTCACGTCAATCACTAGCGCGTATACCACATTTACCACCTTAATGGGCTGAGCGTAAAACCCAGACGACGCCGTGAAGGTCTGGCAACCGAACGATTTCCGCTTCTGTGTCCGGAGGCGCCGAACCTGACATGGTCGATGGATTTCGTTATGGACGCGCTGGCCAACGGTCAGAGGAGCAAGTGCCTGACCTGTGTGGACGACTTCACGAAGGAGTGTCTGACGATCACCGCTGCTTTCGGTATTTCCAGCGTTCAGGTCACACGCATTCTGGACAGCATCGCGCTATTGCGGGGCTATCCGGGGACAATAAGAACCGATCAGGGCCCGGCATTTACCTGCCGCGCGCTCGATAAAGGGGCCTTAAAGCAGGGTGTGGAATTACGGCTTATCCAGCCAGGTAAGCCAATGCAGCACGGATTTATTGAAATTTTTAACAGACGCTTTCGGGATAAATGCCTGAATGAAAAAGGGTTCAGCGATATTCTTCATGCCCGGAAAGTCATTAATGACTGGCGGCAGGACTATAACGAGTCCAGATCTAATTCATCGCTGAAATACCTGACACCGGCTGAATTCGCAACGGACTGGCGAAACAGGAAGTATGAAGCAATACCAACTGACATTGCTAACTAAAGGTTGTATCTAATCCTGGGGGGCAGGTCAATCGATCTGTTTTAAGAGCTGTAATTTATTAAAATTCATCTGAGTATTTTATTTATGCTTTATGTAAATTATGTTTGTCTTTGAATGTCTTAATTATGGATGATCTACAGAATGCTTTTCAGAAAGGAAGCTGTTGAATACCGCAACCGTCGCTGGGAAGGTAAAGCGGTTCTTATCCCCCCTCTTTCTCCGCCTCTGGTGTACGGATTCTGTACTCTCTTTTTTCTCTGTATGATGGCTTTACTTCTATTCGGCACTTATACCCGCCGTGTAAGTGCTTATGGAGAACTGGTTTCTGTTCCCCGCGCTATCACGTTGTTTTCTGTCGAGCAGGGTTACATAGTCAGGCTTAATGTCACGCCCGGCCAGAGCGTCAGTAAAGGTCAGGCGCTGGCGGAACTCAATGTCAGCCGGACTACAATCTCTGGAGGAGTAAGCGAACGGCAGCGTGAAACTATCAAGTCTCAGATAATTACGCTTGCACATATTATTTCCCGGCTAAAGGAAAACAAAAAAATCACACTTGATACGCTGAACGCAGAAAAGAAAAGGTATGAGGAGGCGCTTCAGCATTCGACAGATATAGTCAATCAGGCACGGCAGGGTCTGGCGCTTATGAAAAAAGGTATGGACAGCTATCGTGGTTATCAACGGCGTGGTTTAATCAATCAAGACCAGCTTACTAACCAGACCGCGCTTTATTATCAGCAGCAAAATAACCTGTTAAGTCTGATTACCCAGAATGAACAGAACGCCCTACAGATAATGACCCTTGAAGGCAATATCCGTACCCAGGCCAGTGATTTTGACAATCAAATTTATCAGACAGAAATACAACGTAGCGATCTCATTCGGCAATATACGGACGTAGAAGCTGCAGGCTCTCAGGTTGTGACCGCGCCCGCAGCAGGGAGGATAGACTCTGTCAGCACCGCTGAGGGGCAGATCACGCGACCCGGCGATGCATTGATGCAGCTCATTCCGGGCAATATAACTCGTTATGAGCTGGTTATCTGGGTACCGGACAGTGCAGTTCCTTTCCTGCATGTGGGAGAAAAGGTCAATATCCGTTACGATGCATTCCCTTCGGAAAAGTTTGGTCTTTTTCCTGGCCATATCATTTCTGTCGGCACAACTCCTGCGACTCCGCAGGAAATGTCTACCTATCCCTCTGCACCAGGATATGAACCTCTCAATCCCCGGACCTGGTACAGGGTTATTGTTCTTCCTGACTCCGCGCATTTCAGCTGGCAGGGCAAAATCATTCCAGCCGAAAACGGCATGAAAGCCTCCACGATTCTTTATCTTGAGAAAAGACGGCTATATGAGTGGGCTCTGTCCCCATTTTATGACCTGAAGGACAGCACCCGGGAGCCAGATGATGAGCAGAAATGAAGGTGAAGCACCGTTGTCCGTTGAAAGGATAAATTTAAACTTCAGACGCCGTTTCCCGTTAATTCTGCAGACAGAATCTTCCGAATGCGGTCTGGCCTGTCTTGCAATGATGCTTAACTGGTATGGCAGCAACACTGATCTGCTGTCGCTCCGTCAACGATTTGGTATTTCGTCGAGAGGTGCAACACTGACTGATGTGATGAGCATCGCCTCATGCAGTGGCCTCGCGACCCGGCCTCTATCCCTTGATACCGAAGACCTTTCCCAGATAAGGTTACCGTGTATTCTGCATTGGGACTTCAGCCATTTTGTGATTCTTGTACGTGTGACGAAACGTGCGTACATCATTCACGATCCGGCTGCCGGGCGGAGAACAATCAGCCCACGGGAACTGGCAGAACATTTTACCGGGGTAGCTCTTGAAATCTGGCCGGATGCTGGCTTCACACCGTATAAGCAGCGCCATCGTCTTGAAATCAGGACACTTGTAAGAAGCATAACTGGCCTACGCTCTTCTCTGGCTATTGTATTTTGCCTGTCGCTAATTACTGAATTTATCAGTCTTCTGCTGCCAGTAGGGACACAAATGGTCATGGACCATGCAGTTCCTGCAAGCGATCGCGGTCTGTTGATGCTTATCTGCCTGAGCCTGTTGCTTCTGACACTACTGCAGGCCGGGGTCGGTGTGCTTCGAAACCGCACGTCACTCATAATGAATACATTGACTGACATGCAGTGGAAAGATGGACTGTTCCGTCATCTGCTTCGTCTGCCTCTTGTGTGGTTTGAAAAGCGTTACACCGGTGACATACAGTCGCGGTTCGGCTCTCTGGACGCCGTTCGCACGACTTTTACGCACAGCATTACTGGCGCACTCACGGATACCATTATGGCCGCAGGGGCGATGGTACTTCTTATCCTTTACGGCGGATGGCTGGCCGCAGTTGTAGTGAGCATAACCCTTATATATGTCCTGATGAGGCTTGGTACCTACCAGGTTTACCGACAGACTTCGGAAGAATTGCTGGTCAAAAATGCCCGCACCGCATCAGGATTTACTGAAACGTTATTTGCCATTGCGACCATACGTGCTCAGGGGCTGGAAGAGCAAAGGCGTAAAACGTGGCTCAGTCAGGTAGCAAGCAGTATCAATACCGCGTTCAACCTGGCAAAATTTGACATGCTGTTCACGGTGATTAGCGCATTTATCGGTGCGGTTGATAACGTACTGATACTCTGGCTCGGTATTTCAGCAGTTATCGATCATCAGATGACGGTCGGTGCCTTTGTAGCTTTCAGCGCTTTCCGGGGGCTTTTTTCAGACCGCATACTTTCGCTCACTGGCCTTTTTTTGCAGCTACGCATGCTGACCGTTCACAGTGATCGCATAGCGGACATTGCCTTAAGTGAGCCCGAACTGGATGAAGAAACACGTCCGTTCCCAGTAAGACAAGGCGCACTGTCGCTGATAGCAGAGGATCTTACATTTTCATATTATGAAGGCGCATCACCAGTGTTTACCGGACTCAACCTGATGATTCGTGAGGGCGAAAGCATTGCCCTCACCGGACCGTCAGGATGCGGAAAAAGTACACTTATGAAGATCCTGTGTGGACTAACCCCCCCCAGAGATGGACGTGTACTGGCTGGAGGACGGGACATATATAAGTCAGGGCTACAGCGTTACCGGCATTCGGTGGCCTGTATCTTGCAGGAAGACCGACTCCTGGCGGGATCCTTGAGAGATAACATCACAGGTTTCAGTGAAACTCCTGATGATGAATGGATGACCCGTTGTGCGCAGGCTGCTCACATTCATGATGATATTGTCAGTATGCCGATGGGTTATGAGACGCTAACCGGAGAACTGGGGGAAGGTCTATCCGGGGGGCAGCGGCAAAGGATTTTCATCGCAAGAGCACTTTACCGAAAGCCATGCATTCTGTTTATGGACGAAGCAACAAGTCATCTCGACGAGTTAAATGAGTCACTTATAAACAAAGCTATTTCATCTCTTGGTATGACCCGTATTATCATTGCGCACCGTGCTACTACGATAGCTTCAGCAGATAGGGTATTGAATATTAAAGATTTAACTTCGTATAATTAGTCGGGGGAAGAAAATGATTAATAAGCCATTAATATCATTAATGATTTTGGCCTTAACACTTTTGTTCACATCGAGTATTTTTGCTAATACTTATCAGATGGCAGACAACACCATGTATAAGGACGTTCAACAGGTAAAAGTTCATTACAGCGGAAATATTACTCAGAAAAAATCGGCTGCTTTTATGTCTGTACTCGATGAAATTAACCAGCGCTATGTCAATGCAAAGGATCTGACAATCAGTTTCAGCAGCGACGGTGGAGATATGGATGCAGCGCTGTCAATGTATTATGCAATAAAAAGCTCTCAGATTCCCGTCACCACGGTTAACATCTCAGCTGTTGTATCAGCGGCGACAATCCCTTTTTGTGCTGCAGATAAAAGGGAGGCCGCAGACAATGCGGTTTTCATTATTCATCCGGCACAAATGGACACACTTGATGAACATGATGTGACCCCTGCAAAAATCAGAACATCTCAGGATTTTATCAGAACTTATAACGACCTGTTTCGTCGCATTTATGCAAAATGCTCAAATCTAACTAGTGAAGAGCTAAACCGCCCTCTGGACAGTGACGGTGACCGACTGTATCTATCCGCAAAAGAAGCCCTTTCACGCCACCTGGCAACTGCGAAGTTTTCAAAACTTCCTGTTGCACCGGTGTCATATTATGTAACAGATGATTAACTCCATAAAAACAGAATTATTTTGTTACATATATTTACTTTGGGTTGACCATAAATATATGGATATTCACATAGCTCGATAATGATTTATTTTCGTTTTATCCGTGTGAAAGGGAGTTTTGAAATGGCAATTCGTGAATTATCAGCAAGAGAACTCAGCTTCGTAGCAGGCGGAAATGCAAACTCAAATTATGAAGGCGGAAGTTCAAATCACAGGGGTTCTGCCCCCGCCACCTGTGCAAACCGCGCTGGTTTGTCTGCAATTATCGGTGGAATGCGGGGTGCCTTGGGTGGTACGCCTGCATCTGTAGTGGTAGGTGCGGTTGTTGCTGGGGTAGGGACGGCGATTGCCTGCGCGCCTGATCGTGGAAGTCAGAATGGCGGAGGTAATTTCGGCGGCGATCATAACGCCAACAGTGTTAATGGACAGTGTCACTGGTGATTTAACCTGTGTAAATTTTTGAAGATATCCCTTCGGGGATATCTTTTCTATATCACCTTCAGTGTCGAGGCTTTACTCATCATGAAATTAACATCGTTGACAATTTATTTTTTGCAGTGCGTACTAATTATCTGTGGGGGGGTGTACATTGTTAATAATTTTGTTATACCGCATATTGCTGTGAATCCGGATGCTATTCAGTTTATAGGGATTGTCATCACATTATTTCTTCTTCCACGATTTCCAAAAAGTGAGTCAGTCCATAAAACGTTAAGCTGATAACTTTAACACTCCGCATATAATATAATGCGATATCAGCCTCTTTCTAATGGCACTAAGAGTTTTTCTACATTGTGATTGTAAATATATGGCGGCGGGTCGCTTTGGTCGGGAAGAATTTGCCGCAATCAACCAGACTATTTAAGTAGGACGAGATCCTTCTCGGATGACTAAAAGGTATATTTTTTGGCAGCGTGAGATATGGACAACCTAATGTAAGTCTGCTAACAGTCAATATTAAGATCTCTTACCATTTATTCAGGGCTACGTCGAATTTTATCCTCCATGATTATGCTTTTTTCAGGTTTCTGGGGTAATTGCTCGCGTACGTCCTTTTTGACGCAACAGTACAGAGCATATCCATCAGTTGGGCTAACAGCTCATGGTAGCCATCAGCTAATTAATTTCAGCAGAGTTTCCATTCCACATAAATAGCGACATGCCGGCACGCATGATGGCGATACTGGGAGAAATGGCTGCGGGACAGGAGGTTTACTCTATAGGCGAGTGTTTTCTGGATGTCACCGGAATCAGCAGCCTTACACCACCTGAAATATACGGTCAGCAGATGCGCGAGCGTATCCGCAGGGAAACAGGACTCATCATCGGCGTGGGGCTTGCGCCGACAAAAACACTGGCAAAACTGGCTAACCATGCAGCTAAGAAGTGGACACAGACCAACGGCGTCGTGGACCTGTCCGACAGAACCCGTCAGCGGAAACTCCTGCACCTGACTGACGTCAGTGATATCTGGGGAATTGGGCTGCGCATCAGCAGGCGCATGAATCAGCTGGGAATAACGACGGCTCTGCAACTGGCGGACAGTAACATCAGTATGATACGGAAAAATTTTGACGTTATCGTCGAGCGTATTACCCGTGAGCTGAATGGCGAGTGCTGCATCGCGCTTGAGGATGCACCGCAGCCGAAACAGCACATACTGAACTCGCGATCTTTTGGTGAAAGAGTCGAAAAACCTGAAGACATGCAGCAGGCAGTCGTGCTGTATGCCACACGCGCGGCAGAAAAGCTCAGGGAGCAGAACTCGCGCTGCAGGCTTATCAGTGTCTCCATCGCTACTGCCCGTCATGGTAATGAACCACAATATTCAAATACCGCCTCACGTATCAGCGATTATCCGACAGACGATACGCGCGACATTATTGACCTGGCGCTTCGGGGGCTTTCAGCTATCTGGCGGGATGGCTACCGGTATGCCAAAGCCGGTGTCATGCTGGGTGATTTTTACCAGTCAGGCGTGGCGCAGTTTGACATGTTCAGTGAGCAGCAGCCGCGTGCGAATGCAGACGCCTTGATGGCGGCACTGGACGGCATTAATCGCTCAGGAAAAGGAAAAGTCTGGTTTGCAGGGCAGGGAGAGCGCGACAACTCATGGCAGATGAAGCGCGAAAGGTTGTCGCCACGCTATACAACAAGGCTGGAAGATATTCCGGGAATAAAAAAATTTCACCTGATGATGCAAAGGTATATCGCGAGAGTCTGTCCGGATTAATGAGGCCTCAGGGAAGAAAATCTTAATCCGAAACCTGTCAGATCACAGCCGAGAAAAATTTTAATTGTCTGATTATAAAGAGATACAATGGTAAATATTGTTACCTACAATAAGCAGGTTATGTACGCGTATCTCATTGAAATAGCTAAGTTAATTCTTGTGTTTGCGATAAAGTTTTTTGTATTTTCTATCCGCAAGATCAGGCGTTGCATAGGCAAATTTAAAACCGTCCGAAAATGGCGAAATGTAGCCTGCCTGCTCTGTACATCACACCATTACGTACGTATCGCCACGGGCATCAGGACATTGGGGAGTCATTGTGAGATTCCTGAGGTGTGGAAAATAATCGGGCCAGACCTTTTATGATGACTCAAATGTAAAATTTTGTTAGTGGCTTATTTTGTGCTTTTCTTTAAATAAGCATTTTAAAGTTATGTATTTATTAATGAAAATAGAGCTTTGTCGTTTGGGTTAATTTTGCGGCGAAGCGTTTCGGTTATTTAAAGGCGAGCGCAGTGCGGATACGGGTACGCTTGAAAATATTTGCGGGGTTTCTACTATTACTATCGCAACACGAATACGACTGGCATTACTGATTTATGCCGGTTGTCATCTGATAACCGATATATCCAGGAGGATAATATGGCCGAGCATCGTGGTGGTTCAGGTAACTTTGCAGAAAATCCTGAAAAGGCATCTGAAGCGGGCAAAAAAGGCGGACAGAACAGCGGCGGGAATTTTGCCAACGACCGTGAAAAAGCTTCAGAAGCAGGTAAGAAAGGTGGCGCAAACAGCCACGGCGGTGGGCGTAAATCTGAATAATCAGAGTAAGAGCCTCTGATTAGGCCACCGCATGCCCCGGCATTTTTGCCGGGGCTTATAGAATCAAAGGAATAACAGGGGCAGTTCTCTTCGGGTAATGTTTTTTATGTCTGACAATAGTGGAGATATATACCTTTCTTAATTACAGTGGTTTTGTTAACGTCTGAAACGATTGACTGTTTATTAATCTTGCGCGGTAAGGTAAATCCTACTTTTCTCTGAGTGGGAGTTATTATCTTTCTGTTCGCTTAACTGCAGATGTCACTTTTCCTCATATATCAATAACGGCTAACTTATTGAAGAAATGCAGCCTGACACTGTCGAAAGCAAGTTACAACTCAGTTTGAACAATCAGTATGCTGAAGATCTTAGACTGTTCTCGTGCCGGTGCAGGGAGGTTGTATGACTTTCTTATGCTTTTGCTGCCCGGGATGTGGCTCAGGAAAATTTAATTTCATACGAAGAAAATCGCCAGGAATACCGATGCATTGAGCGGCCTGCGCGATATGCAGATTTCCTATGACAGACGGTTCCTGCTTTCCCGGTGCCTGGTATTCTTCATCGGTCGATAAAAATGGTGATTGCAGACAATAATACAGGCTGTTTTATGAATTGGCGCACTATAAAAGGCGTTGCGTGGGCGCGAGTAGCTGAATTTACACAACCAGCAAAATGAGGTTTAAATGATATCCAGATTATCATTCTGGTAATCTGTTATTCAGTAAGGCTCTGCCCAGCTATTCGGATGAGAATTTTTAAAAAGGGTATTAAGCTCAGAAAAGCCGAAAGGGATATATGTAGCCTTGGGTGTTATGAAGCCAGTGGGTATATCAGCGATTCAGCCGGATCTGTGCTGTTGCTTAAAATTCAATTAAAAGAAATAATTAAAGTTATACAAGTCTGAGCTGTGAAGTACAAATCTTGTTCCGAGGTGATTGCTCTTTATGGGCTAAGTAGTCATTAAAAGCGAAGCCGTAAATTCCTTCAGGTTTTATGCTCATTAATTCGCTGTTAGCAGTTGTGATTATGCGAAAGTGCGACCACACTTATTTATGAGTTTATTTTCTGAATCAACACAGAACGACAGGAACATGTCTCATCATCAGGTGGCCGGGTAAATCTGTAAAAATCAGAGCGTGCTGCGGTAGCCGGATGTAAAGAGAAATGAAGTTTCAAAAAGTCATTCTGAAAGCGCCGTCGGGACCGGGTGTTGCGACGGATCGGTTTTACAAGAGGAAAAGAGAAGAAGGACGTGTTCAGACCTGATTATGCTGGACGGGAACAGCGCTGACGGAAAAACGTTTTATCAGGACTTTATGTCTGAGGTTTCAGTTATTTGCAGAGCAGATTTTGTTGTCGGTGTGCAGAACACCAACCTGGCTGCTTTCCTGAAATCATGGGTTCACGTGATGGACCATGACATATCCGATTCCTCATGCGGGGTGAAATGGCTTCATCTGACGCCAGCCTCTTCATCATTTTTAAGGAGCATACAGTGAAAAAGAATCAAACACTTAAAGCGTTAATGGCGATGTCAGCATTCGCTGCGATGTTAGGTAGTGCAGGTGTGCAGGCCGAAACGCAGACTGCCGCCCCGCAGGGCGGAAATGCAGAGCAGACTGTCGCTAAAGGCAAACTCAGCGCGGGAGATGAAAAAGCGCTGAAAGATATGGCGCAGGCCAATATCAACGAAGTTGCCGCCGCCAGAATCGCGCTGAATAAAGCACAAAGTCAGGAGGTTAAAACCTTTGCACAAAAGATGATTGACGATCACACCAGCGCCCTGGCTAAAGTAGAGGCAGTTGCTCAGCAAAAAGGCGTCGGGTTGCCTGCTGAGCCGGACGCGAAACACCAGGCCATGGCAGAAAAACTTGAAAAGCAGAGCGGCAATGCGTTTGACAAAATGTATATGGAACATGCCGGAATGATGGACCATAAGATGGTCCTGTCGACCCTGAAGAGTGATGCGACAAAAATCAAAGATCCGGATGTGAAGGCGCTGGCTGATGCACATACGCCTGTTGTCGAGCAGCATCTGAAGCTTGCCAGTCAGATGTCGAAGTAATCTGGCACGGTAAAGAAGTTGTCCGGTATCAGTGTATCCTGCATACCGGACTATTTTCAGGTCCTGTCTTTGAAGCAAAGAGGGCGGTCAGCAATTCTGAATTGCTCATTTTAGGCGTTTTACTGGGGACTGTTCAGATAAACCCTCACTGCCAGTTATCATGATTGCGCAATAACCGGCATTAATCAGGCAGCGTTATAAAGTGCTGTCTGGTGCTATTCCGTTGTCCGCTCCCTTTCCTGCATCAGCGTTATCCCGAATTTAACGCGCGTCAGCCATTTCAAAACGACCTTCTCAAAATAAACGAGACAGAAATCTGCTCATTTTCCTCTGAATCGATGAGATCAGGTGACAGAGCAGGCAGTCGCGAGGCGCAGCTCTGCAAGCAGAGTGCATGAAAGCTCAGGCCCGGGGGAAAGACTGCTGACATCAGGGGCTGGTGTCAGTGATGCGGATGAAGGTAAATGACTCCGGAAACAGGTGGACAGCGATAATTTAAATAAACGTCCAGGACGATATCCCGTCTATAGTTTGAATTAAGGGTGCGGCGGGCGCAGTACGCGCATTCCGCTCCCGGCGCTTTCCCTGAACGCTACCTGGCCGGCTTGCGGAATAGTTGTTTTCATCCATCCTGAATGTGTGCCGTTTTCCAGCGGTGTTTACGCATTGCCATAAGGTCTGAACGGATGACGTGTTGAGCCCGTTAAAAGATGACAGGCTTTTTTTCATTATCCGACGAAAGCAGACGCATAAACCTGTCAGTGCGCCATAGTTAATCATTGATCATTTTCACATGGGAAGACCTGTTATGTTGCAATCTCACTCTTCACGGCCAGGCGGCTTACTGCTGCTGCTGGCCGCCGTGATTGGTTTCGTCGTGGCTTTATATGCATGGATGACGCCGCTTACCGGTGTTACCGGCACGATTGGCGCGCTGGGTGTGGCTATCGCGAGCGCCATTCTGGCGCTACTCACATTCCTGTTGCGGGGAGTATCCGGTCGGGGGGCACGAACTGCGTTAATGATTCTGACGCTGATTGTGTTGTTCGGAATCGGTTTTGCAGCTGCATTGCTGCATCAGTACATCATTACGGCAGCGATGGTGGTCGGTCTTGTCGGTCTGATAATACTGAACAGAAATTCTGCCCGCCACAACCATCGCGTCAGAGCCTGAGGATCCCCCTGTGCAGAACACTAAACATCAATCGGTAATGAAAGTCAGCATGACGGCGCTGGCGCTGCTGCTTGCCCCCCTGACACTGCATGCCCAGGATAAAGCGGCTGAAGCCTCGATGGGCGCGCGGGAAAATATCAGTCCGGAAGCGGCTGATCAGCAATCTCCACATACCACAAAAACCACCAGTGATGCATCAACCGGTCAGCACGATGCAGAGAAGGTCGCATCTGCCGATAACCCGCCAACCCCGCTGGTGCCAACTGCTGCCACCTGGGACAGCTTTCATGGCCAGCTGAACGCGCAGAAATACAGTCCGCTTAAGCAGATTACGGCTGACAACGTCAGTAATCTCAGGAAAATCTGGGAGTTTCATACTGGCGACGTATCAGATGGCAAAGGCGATACACCCGCTACGGTCTGGTCAGCCACTCCTATTTTTGCCAACGAGACGCTGTATATCGGTACCCCTTTCGACCGCCTGATTGCCCTCGACCCTGGTACAGGAAAAGAGAAATGGCACTACGACACTAAATCCTCGCGTAAGGCTCTGACTCAGCCGGTGCTGAAAAACCGGGGGGTCTCTTACTGGCAGGCAAAAACACCTGTCGCCGGACAGGCATGTCAGAAAATCGTTTATATGGGTACGGTAGATGGCAAGCTCTTTGCGCTGGATGCCGATTCAGGTAAGCCATGCAGTGAGTTTGCGGACAACGGCGTACTGGATCTGAATCAATGGAATACCCTCAATGCCAAATATCCGCTATCCGTTCTGCAGCCGCCAACCGTGGTGGGTAATCATCTGCTGATTGGCTGGGCGGGTAAGGACTGGGCCTATGCCGAAGCGCCTCCGGGCACGGTATTTGCCGTGAATGCGCAGACCGGTAAACGCGAATGGACGTTTGAAGCCATTCCGGAAGCTGTCCGCAAACGTACAGGCACGGCAAACGTCTGGACGCACATGTCAGCGGATGAGGCGCATGGCCTGGTCTATTTGCCTGTTTCATCACCTTCTCCTAACTATTGGGGCGGGAACCGCACTGCACCTATTCCACTAGGGACTTCGACCACGGCACTGGATGTGAATACCGGTAAAGTGGTCTGGTCCCGCCAGTGGGTGCATCACGATGTGTGGGACTACGACATCAACTCTGCGCCGACGCTGATGGATATTACGGTTAACGGCAAACAGATTCCGGCACTTATTCAGGCTACCAAACAGGGCTTTCTGTTTGTGGTGAATCGTCTGACCGGTGAGGATGTCTGGCCAATTGAAGAGCGTCCGGTTCCGCAGGGTGACGGCTCTGTTCAGGGTGAAGTGCTTTCACCCACACAGCCATTCCCGACTAAACCCGCGCCGCTGCTTGACCAGTCGAAAAAGCCGGCAATCTGGAAACTGGCGGATGTCGTGGGAGCGGGCCAGTGTTCAAGGCTGTGGGATAAGCTGACCTATGAAGGCATGTATACGCCGCCTACCACCAAAGGCGAAGGTGCACTGACCTATCCAGACAGTGCAGGCGGCGTGCAGTGGGGCGGTGTTGCGTTCGATCCACAAAAACAGATTGCTATCGTTAACACCTCTCACATTGTGCAGTATGTGAAACTTTACAGCCGCGAAGATTATGAAAAAGCGGATAATGGCTCAGGTAATGAAAGCGGTTTTGCCCCTCAGGAAGGCGCGCCTTACGGACTGCGTCTGATGGTTGCCAATAACTGGCTGGGCATGCCGTGCTGGCAACCTCCTTTTGGCGAGATTGTAGCCATCGATATGCATACCGGTGATGTCAAATGGCGTCGTCCTGTCGGCGCCTCTCAGCAATATGGCTTCTTCATGCCAGAAAGCTGGGGGTCACCGACCATTGGCGGCCCGGCAGTGACAGCTGGCGGTGTGATATTCATTGGTGCGTCAATGGATGCTAAGGTTCGCGCCTATTCGGTGGAAAATGGTAAAGAGCTGTGGTCCGATCAGGCAGAAGCGCCAGCGGTAGCCAACCCCTCTGTCTATGAGTACAAAGGGCGTCAGTACGTGGCATTCGTTGCTGGCGGTAATACCATCCTCAAGGATCAGGTGGGTGATCAGGTGGTGGTTTACGCTTTACCCGAATAGCGTGCGCTGAACATCCACTAATCGATGAATGGGGCCTCCGGGCCCCATTTTCTTTGGGTTATCTCCGGCCCGGAAAACGCAATGTCAGCAGATGCTCCTCACATGCAGTCGGCCTTACTGCAACGCATCGGAGCTACCCTATTTTTCTCTTTCTCCTGAGGGGTGAAAGTGCGGTATCTGTCCGCATCCAGCCTCATTCTTCTGGCAGGGATACCGGATACGTGAAACCTGAAAGCAACGAACCTGGCGCATATCATTACTGTTTAATACAGGCGGAAATTCATGGTGCCTGAGAGAGCAAAGTGTTTGATGTTAATGTTATGAGAGAAGATAAAATCAAATGCGCCGCATCACGTCAGAATCGTCATGGCGTTACGCCTCATGCAGCCTTTTCAAAATTCCGGACGCTGTCAGTCTGATCAAAACAATCGTTGCTGTTTCTGCACAGGTATAGCGGGAATTATCATGTTACGTAACCAGCCGGACGCTATTACGCGCAACGCGTGTGGGCGTTAGATCAATTTAATAGTCAGCCTGCAAAAGCATGTCGTAAATTTACTTTATTCTGGATCTGAATGTGACAGAAAGAGCCGTTCATTAACTGCTTTTATCTTAGAAAAATCAGAATTACCGTGCCATTTATAAACAGATATTACACTCTTTTTCGGGTGAGGCTGATGTGCTAAATCGGGATTTTAACACCGGCGTCATAAATGAGGGTCCATCACTGGCCGTCGTCGCGGCAGAAATAAATGTCAGGCGAATGCACTCACTTTCTGTGAAAAAATTTACTTCCCAGGGATGGCTAACCCTGCACCCGATGAGCAGATTCAGCTGACAAGCCGCGCGGCCAGCACCTGCTGGCAGGTGGGTTATCCCATGTAATGGCAGAATCGCTTCTGCTTTATTATTAAAATTAGTTGATAAATTCTGTTCGTTAATAAAAACGGGTAACCGAGCCAGGGCGCGTGATCGCCGATCACATTCCGTCGCCTGAAAAAAATTAAAAACAACAGAAAGCATCAACTATTGCCGGGTGAAATTCCAGATTTTGCCTGGTAGCCAGAGAGAGTGGTGAAGGATATTTTATGTCTATCCAGCGTCAACCGTTCACATTTCAATGGCAATAAGTTGTTGAGATTGATGGGAGTTGAATGAGCCGACGCTCGAGCTCTTACAAAGAATGGTGCTGATTTATTTTATTGGCAGACAGAAACTGTCTTCAGAACTGATCAACTAATCTGGCTCATCTGCTTAACCATTGTCCTTGTTACGGATTGCGATTAATCCGTTGAGTATCGGGTCTGGCTCAGCACCTTTATCGGATCGCTGGCATCTGCATGCCTGAAATTAGTAAAGCGGCGCTTTATTTTTAACGGCATTGCGACTCACTACCTGGTATATAAGGAAATCTCCATGGCTTTTTCAGGCACGGGCCGTTTCACGGTCGTCTCGCTGACAGGCGGTCAGCCCCTCTTTCGTCAGACTCAAAACATCTCATCCTTTATTCTGAGCGAACCTGCCATTGTGACATTGCAGGGCTTACCTTCTCAGGTTACGGCTTATCACAGGCAGTGGGATGACCTTATCCTCAATCTGCAGGAGAGCGACACATTACGCTATCAGAACTTCTTTACTGACGTTGCTGGTCAGCAAAGTAAATTACTGTTCCAGCAGGGAAGTCTGTTGCAGCAGGTGAAGTTCACTACAGAAGAAACGGATCATGCTCAGACGCTCACAACGCTGACGCCCATTCTGCATGCTGCAGAACACACCGACGCTCCGGCCTCAACGTTTAATGCCAATACAGTACCACTCTCATCTGAAGTCACGAGCGCGGAAAGCCGGGCTCTGGCAGGTGCTGAGACGGTGTCTGAGAACAGACCTGTTGATACGGAAACGACCTCCGGTAGCGCTGCATCAACCTTAACGTTTGCACAGGCGGCAGAAACAGCGTCAACACTAAGCGCCACCACCGAAGATGAAAAGGCGGACGCCATTGTCCTGCCGGCCCTGACGCTGGACCCCGTTACCGGCGATAACGCCGTGAGCTATAAGGAGGGGATCTACGGCGTGACCCTGACCGGCACCGCGTCCCACCTTCCATCCGGCACGGCCATTGAGCTGACGCTGGACGGCCGGGTCTGGCAGGGCAGCGTCAGCCGTGACCGGTGGCAGGTCGATATTTCCGACAGCGAGCTGAAGACGATTAAGGATGGCAACTACAGCATCACGGTCAGCGCAGCGGACGCGGACGGCAACAGCACCAGCCTGATCCACGACCTGCTGCTCATCACCCACTACGGCAGCAGCAGCCCGAAGGTGACCGTCAACCCGGTGACGCTGGCGGATGCGTTTGAGTACGACGGGGAAACCCGGTACGTGCTCAGCGGTACGCTGGAGGCGCCGCTGCCGATCAACGCCTTTATGGTGCAGGTGTATGACACCTTCCACTGGAATACGGCGGTGGTCCGGGCGGACGGCAGCTGGCGGGCGGAAATCAGCGCGTCGGAGCTTTCAGAAGGAGGCAACAGCCTGACTTTTGGCGTGCTGGACGGCGCCGGAAACTGGTTTGAAAAGGACGGCTACGTCACGGCCGACCTGACCACCCCGGTTGATGCGGGCTCATGGGTGCCGCCGGTTCACGAGGAGAATCCGTCGGACGGCGGCACTACTCCGCCTGACGGCGGCGACACGCCGGTCAGCGCCGCGCCCGTGCTGACCATCCGCAGCTTCACGGGCGACGGCGTACTGAGCGCAGAGGAGAAGCTCCTGGACCAGACCGTCAGCGGGACCCTGGAGAACATGGCCGAAGGCAGCACGCTGACCGTCATGCTCAACGGCCAGACCTACACCACGGCGCTGGCGGCCGACGGCAGCTGGAGCGTCACCCTGCCGGCGGGCGACCTGCAGGTGCTGCCGGCGGGCGCGGGCAGTCTCAGCGTCAGCTTTGAAAACAGCGTGGGCGGCACCACCACCGCCAGCAAGGCGATCGCCGTCGACGCGTCGGCGCCGCCGTCCGGCACGCTGCCGCCGCAGCCGGTCATCGACACGCCGTTTACCGACGGCTATATGAACGCGCATGAACGCTTTGAGCCGGTCACGCTGCGCGGCACCACGGGCGTGACCGGGGCCGGTCAGCGCATCGTGCTGTCCCTGGACGGCGTGGACTACGCGGGCACCGTGGACAGCGAGGGCAACTGGCAGGTGTCGCTCTCACGGGACCAGCTGATCCAGGCTGAGTTAACCGAGGGCAGCCACAGCCTGACGCTCACCGCCACCGACCTCTGGGGCCAGACCGGCGCCGCTGAGGCGACCTTTATCACCGACACCCTGGATCCCTCCGTCACGATCAAGACGCTGTCGGGCGACGGGCTGATCGACCGCAGCGAAATCAGTCAGCCGCTGGTGATCGCGGGCAGCGGCGAGGCGGGCAGCACCCTTGAGGTCACCTTTGGCGATCTTCACTGGAGTGAGGTTATCGGGGAGAGCGGGCAGTGGCAGTTCACCGTGCCGGCGGAAACGCTGCAGGCGATGGGGGAAGGGAGCTACCGCGCCGCGGCCACCATCACCGACGCGGCCGGCAACCGCGGTTACGCCTCGTCCGGAGTGGAAATCTACGCCTCCGGGGCGCTGCCGGCCCTGACGCTGGACCCCGTTACCGGCGACAACGCCGTGAGCTACAAGGAGGGGATCTACGGCGTGACCCTGACCGGCACCGCGTCCCACCTTCCATCCGGCACGGCCATTGAGCTGACGCTGGACGGCCGGGTCTGGCAGGGCAGCGTCAGCCGTGACCGGTGGCAGGTCGATATTTCCGACAGCGAGCTGAAGACGATTAAGGATGGCAACTACAGCATCACGGTCAGCGCAGCGGACGCGGACGGCAACAGCACCAGCCTGATCCACGACCTGCTGCTCATCACCCACTACGGCAGCAGCAGCCCGAAGGTGACCGTCAACCCGGTGACGCTGGCGGATGCGTTTGAGTACGACGGGGAAACCCGGTACGTGCTCAGCGGTACGCTGGAGGCGCCGCTGCCGATCAACGCCTTTATGGTGCAGGTGTATGACACCTTCCACTGGAATACGGCGGTGGTCCGGGCGGACGGCAGCTGGCGGGCGGAAATCAGCGCGTCGGAGCTTTCAGAAGGAGGCAACAGCCTGACTTTTGGCGTGCTGGACGGCGCCGGAAACTGGTTTGAAAAGGACGGCTACGTCACGGCCGACCTGACCACCCCGGTTGATGCGGGCTCATGGGTGCCGCCGGTTCACGAGGAGAATCCGTCGGACGGCGGCACTACTCCGCCTGACGGCGGCGACACGCCGGTCAGCGCCGCGCCCGTGCTGACCATCCGCAGCTTCACGGGCGACGGCGTACTGAGCGCAGAGGAGAAGCTCCTGGACCAGACCGTCAGCGGGACCCTGGAGAACATGGCCGAAGGCAGCACGCTGACCGTCATGCTCAACGGCCAGACCTACACCACGGCGCTGGCGGCCGACGGCAGCTGGAGCGTCACCCTGCCGGCGGCCGACCTGCAGGTGCTGCCGGCGGGCGCGGGCACCCTCAGCGTCAGCTTTGAAAACAGCGTGGGCGGCACCACCACCGCCAGCAAGGCGATCGCCGTCGACGCGTCGGCGCCGCCGTCCGGCACGCTGCCGCCGCAGCCGGTCATCGACACGCCGTTTGGCGACGGTTATATGAACGCGCATGAACGCTTTGAGCCGGTCACGCTGCGCGGCACCACGGGCGTGTCCGGGGCCGGTCAGCGCATCGTGCTGTCCCTGGACGGCGTGGACTACGCGGGCACCGTGGACAGCGAGGGCAACTGGCAGGTGTCGCTCTCACGGGACCAGCTGATCCAGG